>Ga0210133_1000110_pt1 | contig 30230 bp, 25 predicted proteins | sample Joice_ThreeSqC_D_2_FD_184874 | JGI IMG/M metagenome (GOLD analysis project Ga0210133, IMG submission 184874) | Wetland microbial communities from San Francisco Bay, California, USA, that impact long-term carbon sequestration - Joice_ThreeSqC_D1... | ecosystem: Environmental > Aquatic > Marine >...
GGCCCGCGTCTTGCAAGAGGGGGACGACAGGAACCGACGACGGGCCGGGAACGTATAGTCCCGCTGGAGCGTTGACTTGGTCGACGACGGGAGACTACAGTGATGACGGCCGGGCGCCGAGGGCCTGCGCGCCGGCCTGTCCATAAGGGCAGGAGACGAGATGAGTGATGCGACGACGGCGGCCGGAGGGGTGACCCTCAGCCTGAGCGAAGAGGCGGCGGAGCAGGTTCGCCGGTTCTTCGCGGCCGAGAACCTGGACGAGAAGTCCGCGGCGCTGCGTGTCAGCGTCCTGCCGGGAGGCTGCTCGGGATTCGAGTATGCCCTGGAAGTGGACGAGGACGACCCGGCCGAGGACGACTACGTGCTGGAGTCCAACGGGATTCGGCTGTTCATGGATCCGTTCAGCGGGCAGTACCTTTCCGGAGTGAAGATCGGGTACCACAGTAGCTTCCAGGGGCAGGGCTTCACTTTCGAGAACCCCAACGCGACGGGCTCCTGCGGCTGCGGCACCTCGTTTTCGGTCTGACGCCGGTCATGCTCCCGCTCGCTACAGGCGAGATCCGGCCCGGCCCTGTTCGTCCGACGGGGCCGGGCCGCGCCCATCCGGCTGGCCGGGCGTGATCGCTCCGACCCTGGAGGTCCGGCCCGTTCCGGTGGGCCCGTTCCAGGCCAACAGCTTCCTGGTGCGGTCAGGCGAGGATGCGATCGTGATCGATCCGGGTGCCGAGCCGGAGCGGCTCGCCTCTTTGCTCGACGCGTGGGACGTAAGTCCGCACGCCGTCGTCCTGACCCATGCCCACCTCGATCACGTGGGGGGAGTCGCGGGGCTCGTGCGCCGGTTCGGGATGCCGGTCCACCTGCATCGAGCAGATCTGCCGCTGTACGAAGGGGCCCCCGAGCAGGGTGCGATGTTCGGCGTCCGGGTCGACCGACCGCCACCCCCGGATGAGTGGCTGGAGCACGGACAGGTGCTGACTTTCGGACGGATCCGGCTCGAGGTGAGACACGCCCCCGGTCACTCGCCCGGAGGGGTCGTCCTGGTGGCGGAAGCCGAGGCGTTCGTCGGCGACTGCGTGTTCGCCGGATCGATCGGCAGGACGGACCTGCCCGGTGGAGACACGGCCACGCTGCTCCGCTCGATCCGGGAGCAGATCCTGACCCTGCCACCCTCGACGACGCTCTACTCCGGCCACGGACCGGCCACGTCCGTCGCGGTCGAGGCGGAGTCGAACCCCTTCGTGGGCCGCGGTCGGCCCGGGGGCTTCTCATGAGCGACGAGCTCACGCGGGAAGCCCACGCGGCGCGCCCGCCCGAACGGATGTTCGAGGTCGTCGACGCGGACGATCGTTCTCCCTGCCTGCGCTGTGGAGCGAGTCTGCCGGTCCGACGCATGGGTTGTCGCGGCGGGCAATGCCCGAACTGCCGGCACCCGTATCCCCACGGGGACTGTTCCGACTGATGAGGCCACCCGAAGAGGCCGGTCCGGCACCCGGTACCGACTCCACGGATGCGGAGTCGCAGACGGGACCGATGACACCTCGCCGTCCGACGGCCGAAGTTACCGAGCGGCTCTCGGAGATGCGCTGGATCCTCGGGAGCGCTGAGCGGGCCCTGGTCCTGACTCACGACAACCCGGATCCGGACGCCATCGCCTCGGCGGCCGGCCTCGCATTCCTGATCGAGCGAATCTCGGGCATTCCGGTGACGGTGGCGTTCGGCGGGATCATCGGGCGGGCCGAGAACCGATCGCTGATGGAAGAGCTCGACGTTCCCTTCGAGCGGCTCGAGGGTCTCGAGATCGAGCCAGGGACGGCGATCGCTCTCGTGGATACTCAGCCGGGCTCGGGCAACAACTCCCTGCCGGCAGGGCAGGCAGCGACGGTGGTCCTCGACCATCACCCGGCGAGACAGGACGCCGCGAAGGGGGCGTTCGTGGACATACGCCCGGACTACGGCGCCTCCGCATCGATGATCGTCGAGTACCTCCGGGCGGCCCGCCTCGAACCGGACCGCAAGCTGGCCACGGCGTTGTTCTACGGCATCCAGACCGAGACGATGGACCTTGGGCGGGAGACGTCGGAAGCGGACGTTGCTGCGAGCGTCTTCCTGTACCCGCGGACCGATCCCGCCGCGATCTCCCGAATCCGGCACGCGCGGGTCCCGCGCGGCGTCTACCGGTCGATTCACGAAGGGCTGAAGCGCGCCTGGAGCCGGGGGGATGTCGTGTTCGTGCCCCTCGGCCGACTGGAATACCCCGACCTCGTGGCCCAGCTGGCAGACCTCTTCCTCAAGGTCCACGGCGTGGACTGGGTCATCGCCGCGGGGCTCTATCAGGACCGTATCCTGATTTCCGTTCGCGCCTACCGTCCCGACGCGCATGCCGGTCAACTGGTGCAGCAGGTCGTCGGGGAGAGAGGCTCCGCCGGGGGTCACGGCGAGATGGCGGGGGCGCGCCTCGACCTCGAGGAAGTCTCGGAGCCCCAGGTCGAGCGCATGATCGAGGGGCTGTTCGACGAGTTCGCTACCGCGCTGGGCGTGGACGATCAGCCGGCGGAGTCGTTGATCTCGGGCTCGACCGGCCCGGTCGAAGGGTCGTGATCCGGATCGGCCTCACCGGCACCATTGGTGCCGGCAAGAGCACGGTCGGCGACCTCTTCGAGTCGTGGGGGGCGCGCCGGGTGGACGCCGACGCGCTCGCCCGCCAGGTCGTGGAGCCGGGCCAGCCGGCCCTCGACGAGATCCGGAAGGCGTTCGGCCCCGCCGTGATCCAGCCGGGCGGGTCTCTCGACCGCGCCGCCCTGCGCGCTATCGTCTTCGCCGACGCCGGTGCCCTGACTCGCCTGGAGTCGATCATCCATCCGGCCGTGGACCGGCTGCGCTCAGCGCTCCTGGAACGCGCCCGGGCGGAGGGTGCCCGGGTGGCCGTGCTCGAGATTCCGCTCCTGTACGAAAAGGACCTCAGTGACGAGTTCGATGCGGTCGTCGTCGTGGACGCGCCCGAAGATGTGCGCCGCCGCCGCGTGTGCGAGTCGCGGGGTCTTTCCGCGGGGGAATTCGAAGCCATGAACGCTGCCCAGTGGCCCGGCCAGCGCAAGCGGGAGGCGGCGGACCACGTGATCTGGAACGACGACGACCTCGATCGGCTGGAAGTCGAGACCCGTCAGGTGTGGGACGCGGTCACTGGAGCGAGCGCGGCATACGAGCGGCGGGCCGAGTCCCCGCCCGTGGTGTGGAAGGCGGACCTCCACATGCACACGAACGCCTCCCCCGACTGCCTGAGCGCGCCGGCGGATGTGGTGGCCAGGGCCCGTGAGATCGGTCTCGACCGCATCGCGATCACCGACCACGACGAGATCGACGGGGCCTTCGAGGCGCGGGACCTGGATCCGGACCTGGTGATCGTGGGAGAGGAAGTCAGGACCGCGGAGGGGCTGGATCTCATCGGCCTGTTCCTCACGGAGCACATTCCCGGCGGAGGCACGTTTCGGGAGGTGGGCGAGGAGATCCACCGGCAGGGGGGGGTGGTATACGTCCCGCACCCGTTCGATTCCCGCCGTGGAACCGACGAGGAGTTCCTCGAGGGCGTGCGCGACTGCATCGATGCCGTAGAGGGGTTCAACGCCCGGATTCACGAGCCGCGCCGGAACGAGAGGGCACGGAACTGGGCCCTGGCGCGGGGGCTGCCGATCGGGGCCGGAAGCGACGCCCACCTGCTGCGGGAGATCGGGCGAGGCTGCGTCGTCATGCCGCCGTTCGACGGACCGGCGGAGTTCCTGACCGCGCTGTCCGCCGGGCGCGTCGAGGGAGAGGTCTCGAGCCATCTCGTGCACCTGGGCTCCACCTGGGCCAGGATCGCCGGTCGGCTCCGGGGCGGAAAGAGTCAACCGGAGGGGAAGGCCGACGATTAGACCGATCGAGATGGCGCGACGGGCGGTCCTGACGCGGGTGCTCCAGGAGCTCGAGCCCGACCGGAGGGTCGTGCTCTCCACTCACCTGAACGCGGACGGAGACGGGGCGGGCAGCGAGGCGGCTGCCGCGCGCTGGCTGCTGCGGCGCGGGCTGCACCCCACGATCGTGAATCCGACCCCGTTTCCGGACACGTTTCGTTTCCTGCTCGCGCCGGAAGTCGGGGCGTGGACGCCGGCCGATCCGGAAGGGGAAGAAGCAATGCGGGAGGCGGACGTCTTTCTGGTCCTCGACACCGCAGAGCCGTCCCGCCTCGGCGCCGTCCTGGGCCGCACGGAGGGGCGCCGGATGCTGGTTCTCGACCATCATCCGGCCACGTCGTCCTCGGTCGGGGACGTAGTGGTGTGCGATCCGGCCGCGTGCGCCACCGGCGAGCTCGTGTTCGACCTGATGCGCGTGGCGGGCGATGAGGTCACGCTGGAGGAAGCCGAGGGGCTGTACGTGGCCATCGCCACCGACACCGGCTCCTTCCGTTACGCTAACACGACGGCGGCCACGCACGAGATCACCGCGGACCTGCTCAGGGCAGGTGTGGATCCGGAGGAGATGTATAAGCGGATCTATGCGCAGTACACGCCCGCGGGCCTGGAGCTGGTCCGCCGGTCCCTGGAGCGGCTGGTCGTGTCGGACGACCTCCCCGTCGCGTGGATCTCCCTCCGTCAGTCGGACCTGGCGCAGACGGGCGCGACCAAGGAGGACCTGGAGGGCATCGTCGAGTACGCACGCCGTATTCGGGGTGTCCGGGTCGCCGTCCTGTTCCGGGAGCTGCACGACGGGACCACGAAGGTATCCCTGCGCTCCACGGGCGACGCCGATGTGGCGTCCATCGCGCGACGCTTCGGAGGGGGCGGGCACGTGAAGGCGGCCGGCGCCCTGCTGACGGAGGGACTCGAGGCCACCGAGGCGCGCGTACTGGCGGCCATTCGGGAGGCCCTGACCTGATGCGTTTCCCGCCCGGCGTGGTCTCGGGACGGACCCCTGTACCGAAACGGTGACGATGCTTAGATTATCCTCGTCCTGCCCGTCCACCGCCCTCAGGGGCGGCACGGATACGTTTCTCCTCTCGGCGAGGGAGTGATGGAACAGGACAGGACGAACGGGCGGCACCAGCCCCCCGACGACGAGACCCGGCGGGATGTCGCGAACCGCCTGCGCGATCTCGGACAGCGCATCGCGCCAGCCGAGATCAGCGACGTCTGGGTCTTTCCGCCGCTGTCGCACCTCGAAGGATCGATGGAGTTCCTTCTGTTCACCCGGTTTCTCCCCGATGAGATGCGGTACCTGTGCGGCGCCGAGTTCGCTCCGGGATCCGCCGACGCGAACGGGAACGGCCACGGGGGAAACGGGAACGGTCACCGGAACGGCGGAACCGGTCACGGAAACGGCGTCAGATCCGCGACACCCGCGCCGGTCGTCGATCGAGTGCGGCGCATCACGGAGTACGGCGCCGTCCCGTCGCACAGGGTATCCCGCGTGGTGGCCGGATTCAGGGAACGTCTCGGAGATCACCGCGAACCCCTGCACTTCGAGATCGCCGGATCGGAGGACAGCTGGATGCGGCTCGTGCAGCAGGAGGATCAGGCCGCCACCGATTGATCGCCGGTCCCCGGACGGTTAGCTTCGGCCCGCGGTCGGAGAGGCGCTCGTCGCGAAACCGCGACGGGCGCCTTGTGCTTACGGATACGGCGGCTGGCGCCATGCCCTGAACGGCGAGAATGACGGCGTAATGGATACGAATTCGAGAAGCGAGCCCGGCGTTCCCGCCGTCCGGCGGCCGTCGTGAACGAGCTCCAGATCGGGGTCGCCGTGGCGTTCGCCGCCGGCGTGCTTTCCTTCCTGTCGCCGTGCGTGCTGCCCCTCGTGCCGTCGTACCTGTCCTTCGTGAGCGGCGTCGGAATCGAGGAACTCGAAGGTGGTGGCGGGGACGTGAAGCGCGTGGCGTTCACCCACTCGCTGTTCTTCGTTCTCGGCTTCAGCCTGATCTTCCTGGCGCTGGGGGCCTCGGCCACGTTCGTGGGCCGGTTGTTGCGAGAGTACCAGATGTGGATCGCCCGCATCGGCGGGCTGCTCATCATCTTCTTCGGTTTGTACCTGATCGGCATTCGACCCTTCAAGGGAATGGCGAGGGAACGCCGCATCCACCTGCGTGACAAGCCGCTCGGATACCTGGGCTCGACGCTGGTCGGGTTTACCTTCGGGGCTGGCTGGACCCCGTGCATCGGGCCGATTCTCGGCGGAATCCTGACGTTCGCCGCCACCCGACAGACGCTGACGGACGGGCTGGTGCTGCTCGGCTTCTATTCCCTGGGGCTCGCCGTTCCCTTCCTGCTCGCCGCCCTCGCGCTCTCGTGGTTCCTGTCCACCTTCGACCGGTTCAAGCGCTGGATTCCATGGGTCGAGCGGGTAAGCGGGCTCCTGCTGATCGCCGTAGGCCTTCTGCTCGCGAGCGGACGATTCACGGCGCTGGCCGGCTGGGCGACCCAGTTCACGCCATCGTTCATCCTGGAGCGGATCTAGACGGCTTCCTCCCGCGCCAGCTCTTCTTCGAGCAGCTGGCGCTCGAGCAAGCGGGAATAGACGCCGCCGAGCGCCAGCAGCTCCGCATGCGTTCCGGTTTCCACGATCTTCCCGTCCTCGAGCACGAGGATCGTGTCGGCGCCCGCCACCGCGGTGACCCGGTGCGACACGACGATCGACGTCCGATCCACCATGAACCTCCCCAGACCTGCGAGGATCGCCTCTTCCGTCACCGTGTCCACGGCCGACAGTGCGTCGTCGAGAATCAGCACGGGGGTGTCGCGATACAGGGCCCTGGCGATCGTGGCCCGCTGCTTCTGCCCGCCGGACAGGTTGATTCCACGCTCTCCGAGCGACGTGTCCAGTCCCTGCGGGAGGACCTCGAGCGTGTCGCGCAGCTGAGCGATGTTCACGGCCCGGTCCAGCCGACCGGGATCCGGGTCATCGGCCGCTCCCATGGTCAGGTTCCGGCGGAGCGGCATGCTGAACAGGAACGGTTCCTGCGGGACCATGCTCACCGAGCCACGCAGGTCCTCGAGGCGCATCTGCCGCACGTCCACGCCGTCGATCTCCACCGCTCCCGCCTCCACGTCGTACAGGCGGGGGATCAGGCGCACCAGCGTGCTCTTTCCGCTCGCCGTGGCCCCCACGACCGCGACGGTCTGGCCCGGCTCGATACGGAAGGAAACGTCCTTCAGGACCCAGCGCTCGGTACCCGGATACCGGAAGGACACGTCACGGAACTCGATCGCCCCGCGCAGCGGGCCTCCCGAGACCGGCTCACGGGGATCGTCGATCGCGTAGGGCTCTGCCATGAGCGAGTTGATCCGGCCCATCGATGCCGCGCCCCGCTGGATCTGGTTCGTCACCCACCCGACCGCGATCATCGGCCACATCAGGAGAACCAGGTAGAAGCCGAACGCCACGTAGTCTCCCACCGTGATCGCTCCCGCGATCACCTCGCGTCCACCCACCCAGAGCACGAGAACCGAGGCGAGCCCGCCGAGGAACGTGAGGGCAGGGAAGAACGCTCCCCAGATCCGCGCGAGGTCCATGTTCCGTTCCCGGTACTCGGCGTTCAGGCCGGCGAACGAATCCGATCGATCGGCCTCCCGTCCGTATGCCTTGACGATGCGGATGCCGGCGAGGTTCTCCTGGGCGAAGTTCGAGATTTCCGAGAACTGTTCCTGGATGCGCTCGAAGCGCACGTTGATCTTCTTGCCGAGCCAGATCACGAGTCCGGGCATCAGGACCATGGGGATCATCGCGATCGCCGTCAGTCGGGGACTGATCCAGATCATCAACCCGATGGTGAGCGCCCCGATCGTCACCGTGTTCACCAGGTACATGATCGACGGCCCGGCCACCTGCCGGACGGCCTGCACGTCGTTCGTGGCCCGGCTCATCAGGTCGCCGGTGCGCCACCGATCGTAGAACTGTGGCGGGAGGCGCAGCAGGTGGGCGAAGAGGTCGTTTCTCAGGTCCGTCTCGATGCGCCGGCTGATTCCGTTCAGGAATTCCCGCATGCCGTAGCGGGCCGCCCCGGCCACCAGAGCCGATCCTACCAGGAGCACGGCGTAGCGGACGATTCGCCCCCTGTTCAGGTCGGACGTCAGGTCGTCGATCGCCAGCTTGACGAGCAGCGGGCCGATGATCGTGAACACGTTCGACACGATGACCAGGAGCATCCCGGCGACCAGGCCCTTCAGGTAGGGCCGGTAGTAGGGCAACAGGGTTCGCAGATTTCTCATTCGGCTCCTGGTCTGTTCGCGCTCCGGGGCACGGCCGCGCCGCTTCGCCTCGGACCCAATTCCCGCCGTCGCGGTAGGAACGTGCGGGCGGAACTATAGAGTACGGGACTGGGCCCGGCGAGGTCCACGCCGGCAGATCGGACCGAGTCGACCGCTGCTGGCCCGGGACCTGCACTACATCACGAGCTCCCGCGTCGGAGTCAAACGAGGCCCCGACGCCGCCGACTATTCATACAGCCGTGCCGGAGGATCCGATGTGCAAGAAGTTCAGTTCAATGTCCACGCTGTTCGTATTGCTGGCCGGCCTGTCGCTGGCGTGCGGCGGATCGTCGGACGAGGCCGACCCGCTCGACCGGGAGCTGGACCTGGCGATGGCCGGTGACTCGCTGGCTGTTCCCGGCGATACCGCCATGGCGGTGGCTTCCCGTGGCGACGCTCGGGCCGAGACGCCTGCTGAGACGCCCCGGCGTCGTGATCCGCCGCCCGCCACCCGGCCACGGACCCAGCCCGCTCCAGACCCGGAGCCGACAGCGCCGACGTACCGTGAGATGTCGGTGTCGGCGGGGACTCTCCTGCGCGTGAGCCTGGACGAGGAGCTGAGCACGAAGTCGAGCAGCGTCGGTGACCGATTCACGGTGACGCTGCTCGCGCCGGTCACGGACGCCACCGGCGTCGTGATCCCGGCCGGCACGAAGATCCGGGGCGAGGTCACGGCCCTCGAGCCATCAGGCTCAGCAGGTCAGCAAGCGATGATCCGGATCGACTTCGGGCAGCTGCTTCTGGACGGGGAGTCCTACCAGACGGCCCTCACAGTGACCGAGGCGAACGCCACGACACGTGGCCGGAAGAGCACGGGAGAGAAGGCCGTCACGATCGGTGCCGGAGCCGTCGTGGGAGGCATCCTGGGCCGGGTGATCGGCGGGAACGCCACCGGGACGATCATCGGCGGCGTGGCAGGGGCCGCGGCGGGCACGGCGATCGCCCTGGGCACGGGGGACGTGGATGCCGTGCTGGAGGAAGGATCGGAGATGACCCTCCGGGTCGAGGAGAGGATCACGGTCCGGCGACCAGCCTGATCCGAGCGCGAGGCGCCCCGGGCCGGTCAGGCGGGCGGCCCGTGCGGCCGCCCGCACCGATTCAATAGCCGAGCGCCCGTCCTCCCCGGCGCCGGTCGGACGCGCCGAGCAGGACCCCGTCGTCGCCGACCTGGATCGACTGCACGTCGCCGCTCATCTCGCCACGCTCCTCCACCACGTGTCCCCTCCGCCGCAGCTCCTGCACGACGCTGTCCGCCAGCCCGTGGGGCTCGTAGTAGATGCGGTCGGGCAGATGCTGGTGGTGGAACCGCGGTGCGTCCACGGAGGTCCGGACGGGAAGCCCGAAGTCAATGTAGTTCGTCACGGCCTGGAAGACCGTCGTGATGATCGTCGGCCCTCCAGGCGTGCCCGTCACCAGGTCCGTACGGCCCTCGCGGTCGACCACGATCGTCGGCGTCATGGCCGACAGCATGCGCTTTCCGGGCTCGATCGCGTTGGCTTCGCCCTGCACCAGGCCGAACTGGTTGGCCACGCCGGGCTTGGACGTGAAATCATCCATCTCGTTGTTCAGCAGATAGCCCGCCCCGCGCACCACGACCTTCGACCCGAACCAGCTGTTGATCGTGGTCGTCACCGCGACCGCGTTGCCCTCCGCGTCCATGATCGAGTAGTGCGTGGTCTGCATCGACTCCTCCGGCACTCGATTGAACACGCGCGAGTCCGAGGCCGAATGCAGGTCGATCGTCGAGGCCAGTGAGTCGGCGTACGCCTGCGAGAGGAGACGTTCCATCGGGATCTCCACGAAGTCCGGATCCCCGAGGTAGTAGTTGCGGTCGGCGAAGGCCCGACGCATGGCCTCCACGGCGACGTGCACGTGGTCGGCCGACAGCCATCCCATCGCGCCGAGGTCGAAGTCCTCCACGATGTTCAGGATCTGGCCGAGCGTGATGCCTCCCGAAGAGGGCGGTGGCATCGTGATGATCTCGTAGCCCCGGTATCCCAGGACGATGGGGTCACGCCACACGGCTTCGTAAGCGGCCAGGTCCTCGTGCGTGATGATGCCGCCGCCGCGCTGCATCTCGGCCACCGTCGAGTCCGCGATCCAGCCCCGGTAGAAGGCCGCGGCCCCGTCGATCGAGATCGCCTCCAGGGTTCGGGCGAGGTCGGGCTGCCGGAACACCGTGCCGACCTCCGGCGCCTCGCCGTCCGGGAGGAACGTGGCGGCGGTGGAGGGGAACTGGCGGATGAGGTCCGCCCTCGACTCGAGCGACTCCAGGTGCCGTGGTCCGAGCACGAAGCCGTCCCGGGCCAGCCGGATCGCCGGCTGCAGGAGGTCCGACCATGGAAGGGTACCGAAACGCTCCCACGCCGCCCTCATCCCGGCCACGGAGCCCGGCACTCCGGAGGCCAGATGGCCCAGCACCCCGGCGTCCGTCACCCTTCCTTCGGCATCGAGGAACATGTCGGCGGTCGAGGCGAGCGGCGCCTTCTCCCGGAAGTCGAGTGCCGCGCGGGTGTCGTCCGCCATCCGAGCCACCAGGAACCCGCCACCGCCGATGTTGCCGGCTTCCGGGTTCACCACGGCGAGCGCGAAGTGGGTGGCCACGGCGGCGTCGACCGCGTTCCCTCCCGCCTGCAGCATGCCGAGACCGGCTGCGCTTGCCAGCGAATCGGTCGAGACCACCATCCCGTGCACCGCCCGCAACGGGTTGGCCGCCGGAGCGTACCGCCACCCGGGTGGAAAGTCGGGGACGAGCGGTCGTTCCGTGCTCGGCTCGCTTCCCGTGCATGAGGCCAGGGCCAGCAGCACGAGAAGCGGGAGGCGCCTCGCGTGTCTTCTTCGTGGATGATTCATCGGATGAATGTACTGCTGGCCACCGGGTTCGTCAGTCCCGGCGTCATTGCCACGCGGCTCTCGCGCTCGCCATATTCGGGTTAGTCCAATGGTGACGGCCTCTTCAGCGAGTGACCATGCGAAAGATCCCGTTTTTCACGCTCCTGCTGCTCGGCCTGGGCTTCGCCCCGCCCGTCGGCGCCCAGGTGACGATCGGAGCGTTCGGAGACCTGAACCTCGCCGCCGTGAGCGGTGACGCCCCGGAGGATTTCTCGTACGGCGGCAACAGCGGCCTCGGCTTCGGATTGATCGGCGAATTCCAGATCGCCGACGACGTATGGCTGAGCTTCCAGCCGATGATCAGCAAACGGGGAGCCGGGATCGAGTACAAGTTCGAGGGTGACGAGGACCCGACCCCGATCGGGGACATGAACCTCAGCTACTTCGCAGTGCCCATCCTGGCGAAGTTCACGACCGCCGGAAGCAGGGTCTACATCACCAGCGGCATCGACGTCTCGTTCCTGACCTCGGCGAACATCACGGTCGACGGTTCCGAAACGACGGAAGTGGATGTCAAGGACTCGTTCAAGAGCTACGACGTCGGTCTGGACTTCGGCGTCGGAAGCCAACTTCCGGTCGGTCCGGTCTGGATCATGCTCGAGGCCCGCTACGAGCAGGGGATCATCAACATCGCGAGCGACAACGTCAGCGAGGACGCGCTGAAGACGCGTCTGCGATCGAGCGGCCTCCAGCTGTTCGCCGGTGTCCTGCTGCCGCTGGGAGGTGGACGATGAGAACCGTGGAGAGGCTTCTCAGAGCGTCCGTTCTGGCGCTGGTCGCGGGTTGCGTACTTGCCGGCCCCGCCGGCGCACAGGACTCCGGCGACGCGGAGTGGAAGGCGCCGCACAAGGACGGGCACACGTTCAGCCCGATCAGCGGCGTTCCGGACGCCTTCGTGCGCTCGTACATCAACAACGAGGTAGGAATCTCCCACACCTCCTCGACCGAGATCCCCGTCGGCATCGTCGGTGGCGACACCCTGTTCGCCTCGCGCGGCAGTCTGCTGTTCGTGAACCTGAAGGTGGAGTACCAGCAGGAGATCAAGGACTGGATCGCGTTCCACGCGCAGTTCGGGGTGTTCGGTCGCCTCGGGACCGGCACTTCTGCCCTCCTGAAGACCGGCGTATCGGCGACGACCGGCTTCGAGCTCGGCTGGCTGCTCCGGCTGCTGGAGACGGAGCGGGGCTACCTCTCGGCCAGCGTGTTCGCCAGGAACACCAACTTCACCACGATCAACATCGCGGACTTCGTCAATGACATCCTCGCCGGCCAATCCTCGGAGCTGGTGAGGAAGACGCCCTCGATGCGGGTCGGAGGCGGACTCAGGTACACGCACGCCTTCAGCCCCCTGATCGGCCTCGTGAGCTTCGCCGAGACGGGCTGGGGCGAGTCCGTGGACCGGCTGTCGGACGACGAGTGGTTCCTGCGCTTCGGCGCCACGGTGGACTTCGATCTCGCCGCGGTCGGCTGGCCCCCGATCGGCCTGGCGGCCGGCTACCTCCAGGACTCGTTCCCCGAGGGGGGTGCGGACATCACCGACGTGACGAGGAGCTTCCTGTTCAGGGTCGGCTTCACCGGGAGAGAAGACCTCGGGCTGGGCCTCAACCTCAACTACACCAGGTTCCCGACCGAGCAGCTCGACAAGACCCTCAACGCGATCGGTGCCAGCCTCGACATCAAGTACTACTTCTGAGCGAAGGCGCGTCGACGTGAACCCGGCCGGCGGATCGTCGCCCTCGCTGACCAGGCGAGCAGCCAGGGCGACCCTGGCGGGCCGGTTCGGAGCGCTGTTCTGGCTCCTCGTGGTCACGATCGCCGTTCCGGTCGTGGTGCCGGACGGGCCGATCATACAACGCAGCATGACGGCGGTTCTGTTCATCGCGATGCTGTCGGGCCTGAGGGCGATCTCGCGTCAGCGGCGCCAGCTCATCGGAGGGATGGCGCTCGCGCTGCCGGCGGTCGTGTTGAGCGTCCTGTCGCTGGGTCTGGAAGTCCAGTCCGTCTACGTCTGGTCCCTCGCGCTGTACGGGCTGTTCTTCGGCTTCCTCGCCGTACAGATCCTGCTGCATACGCTTCGGCAGACGGAGGTCGATGCGGAGACGATCTACGGCGCCGTAAACGTCTATCTGCTCATGGCCCTCTTCTGGACCATGGCGTACCTGGGGGTGGCCATCGCGAGCCCGGGCTCGTTCCATTACCCGGACACGGAACCCCTGAACAGGATCCAGGCCGAGCGCCTCGCGATGCGTCAGTCGGCCGTTCCGCCGGCGATCAGGCCCGACTGGAGCGAGGCCCGGGAGCACGCCCAGGGAACGTTCATGTACTTCAGCTTCGTCACGCTCACGACGCTGGGGTACGGGGACCTGTACCCGGAGAGCGATGCGGCGCGAATCCTGGCCATGCTGGAGGCGACGCTCGGGCAGCTCTATCTGGTGATCCTCGTGGCCCGGCTGGTGGGTCTCTACACGGCGCAGGAAACCGAGCGGAGGAAGAGGCCTCCCCCGACCTGAGCTCGGGATCCTCTCCCTTCAGGCCGGTTCCAGCACATCCACTCTCGGACAGAGCCCGGACAGCACGCACACGTCGCACGTCGGTTTCCGAGCGCGGCACACCGTTCGGCCGTGTCCGATCAGCAGGACGTGCAGCTCGTAGCGCAGCTCGGGCGGGACGATGTCGTTCAGGATCTCGTGGGTCCGCGTGGCGCTCGCGTTCTCGGGAACCAGGCCGAGGCGGATCGCGATGCGGCGCACGTGCGTGTCCACCGGAATCACGTCGCGGCCCAGCGCGAAGCACAGCACGCAGGCGGCGGTCTTGACCCCGACGCCCTTCAAACCCGTCAGGTACTCGATCGCCTCCGCGTCCTCCAGGGCGTCCAGGTGATCCAGAGTCGGGCGTCCACGCTCGTCCCGCAGGCGGGCCAGCACGGAGAGGATCGTGGCCGACTTCTGCTTCGCCAGCCCGGCCGGCCGGATCGTCTTCTCGAGCTCGGCCTCGGGAGCCGCGACCACCGCCTCCCAGTCCGGGTACCGCCTGCGCAGGGCCTCCCACGCCCGGTAGCAATTGGCGTCAGAGGTGCTCTGGCTGAGTATCGTCAGGATCAGCTCATCGAGCGGATCGCGTCGCAGCTTGCGGCTCGCAGGCTGCCCGGCCGCCAGCCGCCGCGCGATCTCGCCGATTCTCTCGACCTCGTTCTGTCGGCCTGCCGGGTCCGTCATTAGCTTGCCTGGTTCCTCGTCAGAGACGCAGAAGTCAACGGTTCCGCAACGGCGGCCAACGTACCGACGCGTGAAGAAACGTCAAAGAGCCACGCTCAAGGCCCTGGACCTTCAGGACTCCCGTCACACGGAGGCGTTCAATCCTCGCACGGCGGGGATCGATGAGGCATCGCCGCTGGAGGTCGTTCGTCTTCTCAACGAGGAGGATCGAACCGTGGCGGACGCGGTCGCCTCGCAGGAGAAGGCGATCGCCGCCGTGATCGAAGAGGTCGCGGGGCGCATGGCCCGCGGCGGCCGCCTGTTCTACGTCGGCGCGGGGACGAGCGGTCGGCTCGGCGTGCTCGACGCCTCCGAGTGTCCGCCCACGTTCGGCAGCGATCCGGAGATCGTGCAGGGGATCATGGCGGGGGGCGCGGAAGCGCTCGTCCGGAGCCGCGAGGGCGTCGAGGACGACCGTGAAGCGGGGGCCGCGGCGATCCGGGAGGTCCGGGCCGGTGCCTCGGACTTCGTTCTCGGGATCGCCACTTCGGGCACGACGCCCTTCGTCCACGCGGCCCTGCACGCCGCCCGGGAGTCCGGTGCGGGAACGGGGCTCCTTTCCTGCACGCCGCCCCCGGAGGACGCCGCCGGCCAGGTCGACCACCTGGTCATCGCGCTCACCGGACCCGAGGCGATAGCCGGCTCCACGCGGCTGAAGGCGGGCACCGCGACGAAGCTGGTCCTGAACACGATCTCGACCGGAGTGATGATCCAGCTGGGCAAGGTCTACGGGAACCTGATGGTGGACCTTCGGGCCGTGAGCCGGAAGCTCGTCGATCGGAGCCTGCGCATGGTCTCGGCCGTGACCGGGCTGGGACGCGAGGAGGCGCGCCAGCTTCTCATCGCCTCGGGAGGCTCGGTCAAGACGGCCATCGCGATGCACCAGACGCGGGTCGGCCGCTTCACGGCCGAGCGGCGTCTCGATGCGTGCAACGGCTTTCTCGGTTCCATGGTGCACCGTTTTCCGGCCGGCACGCCGGTGAGAGACTTCGCCGAGTTTCCCGCCAGCGAGGCGGGAGGCTTGGAGCGACTGCTCGATCGGCTGAGCCGGGCACCCGCAGCGGTGAGCGCCGCAGCCCGACGGGGGAAGGTCGAGGGCCGCGAGGAAGACGCCACACTGGGGCGCACGCACGCCGACGTCGCGTGGCAGCTGGACCACCTGGCCCGCTACGAGCGGGAGGCCATCCGACCGCGACTCGAGGCCTGGGCTTCGAAGGCGGCCCTCGAATGCGAGGACTGGGAGGACGATTCGGCGCCGGGACCCGAAGATGCGGAGGCCGACATCGCCGCGCGGATCGAGACGTTCCGGCTCGAGAGGGGCAGGACCCTGGATGCCCTGCGGAAGGCCGGCCCGGGATTGCTCGACCGGCAGGGAAGACTGGGCGACGAAGAGTTCTCGGTCTACCAGTTCCTGCGGGCCACGGCCCAGCACGACGAAGCGCACGTCACGAGGATCGGCGAGCGCCTGCACCGCTCGCTTCTCGAGGAGGGAGGATGACCCGTCCGGCGGGAGACCTGTTCATCGGCCTGATGTCGGGCACATCGCTCGACGGGATCGATGTGGCGATCGTCGAGCTGGGCGGCGACGCGGAACGACCGGACCCGGCACACCTCCAGGCGTTCGAGTCGTATGCCTTCGAAGCATCGTTCCGCGACCGCATGCGGCGAATCCTGCTCGACGGCGGCCCCGGAGACCTGTGCGACCTGAATTTCGAGCTCGGAGAGCGGCTGGCCACGGCGGTGAGCGACACGCTGATCGCGGCGGGAGTGGCGGCCCGCGACGTGACGGCGATCGGCAGTCACGGCCAGACGGTCTGGCACGCGCCGCCGAAGGAAGGCAAGCGCGCCGCCACCCTGCAGCTGGGCGAAGCGGCGGTGATCGCCGAGCGCACCGGCATCGACGTGATCGCCGATTTCCGGGTGCGCGACGTGGCTGCCGGTGGAGAGGGCGCGCCGCTCACCCCCTACTTCGACCGACTGCTGCTGGCCGGCCCCGAGTCCCGCGCGATCGTAAACCTGGGCGGGATGGGGAACCTCACGGCGCTCCCGGCCGCCGGGTCGGCGGACGCACCACTGGCCTTCGACACGGGCCCCGGGGTGGCCCTCGTGGACGGGGCCGTGCACCACCTGACCGGCGGACACCAGGCGTTCGATGCGGAGGGTCGGCTGGCGGCCTCCGGGCGCGTGCTCGAGCCCGATGTCGAGTCGTGGCTGGCGGATCCGTTCTTCGAGCAGGAGCCGCCCCGCAGCACCGGTCGGGAGCGGTTCGGCGGTACGGCCCTGCGCCGCTGGCTCGCCGGGGTGGCCGGGGCGAAGGCGGAAGACCTGATCGCCACGCTGACAGAGGTGACGGCGGCCTCGGTGGGGCGCGCCTTCGAGTGGATTCCGTTCGAGATCGACGCCGTGTACCTGTGCGGCGGCGGGGCCCGGAACCCGGAGCTCGCGCGGCGGATCGCCGTGCACCTGGAGCCCGTTCAGGTCCACTCACTGGACAGCCTGGGGTGGAACGGCGACGCGAGGGAGGCGGCGGCCTTCGCCCTGCTGGCGCGTCAGTACGGCCTAGGGATACCGATCGACCTCACCTGGGCGACGGGCGCCGAAGGCCCTCGCATCCTGGGCAAGCGGGTGCCGGCTTGAGTGCCGGACGCCTGTTTCTCGAGGCGCTGCGGTTCGACTTCGATTCGGTCGACGACATCCTGCGGCGTGCCCACGCCGCCCTCGGAATGGATGTCGGCGGGTTCATCTTCTTCGGTGCGCGGGCGGACGCGGCGGCCCGTGTGGCCGAGGAGATCCTAGACGCCACGGACCGGCCGCTGTGGCTGGCGGCGGACCTGGAACGTGGCGCCGGCCAGCACCTCCGGGGTCTTACGACATTTCCTCCCCCGGGGGCCCTGTCCCACCATCCCGAAGCGCTGGACGCGGTTCGATTCGCGGCGCGTACCACGGCCCGGGAGGCGCGCGGGCTGGGTCTCAACCTGGCGCTCGCACCGGTCCTGGACCTGGACGTGGAGCCGCGGAATCCGATCGTGGGAACGCGCAGTTTCGGTCCGGACCCCGAGCGGGTGGCGATGCTCGGCCGCGCGTGGATCGAGGCCTGCCAGGACGTGGGAGTGGCGGCCTGCGCGAAGCACTTTCCCGGCCACGGCCGCACGACGACCGATTCGCACGCCGAGCTGCCGCAGGTGGGCGCGTCGAGGGAGACTCTCGAGGCGGACCTCGAGCCCTTCCGGGCGGTGGCCGCAGAGGTGGCCTGCGTCATGTCGGCGCACGTGGCGTATCCGGGTCTCGCGAGCGATGCCGCCGCCACCCTCGAGCCCGCGATTCTGGTGGACCTGTTGCGCCGCGACATGGGGTTCCAGGGCCTCGTGCTGACGGACGCGCTCAACATGAGCGGCGCGCGGAGGCAAGAGGAGAGGTCGGCTCCCGAAGTCGCGGCGCTCGCGGCCGGGTGCGACCTCCTCCTCTATCCTCCCGCCCTGGCCGGGGCGATCGGCGCGGTGGAGAGGGCGGCGGAGGAATCGGAAGCAGTGGCGGCACGGCTGTCGGAGTCCGTCCAGCGGAGCGAGCGGACGCTGGCCCGGTTCACGAACCCACCCGTGCCGGCCGGCCCGATCCGCGGCGACGCGGCATCGACTGCGGCCGCCATATCGGAGGCTTGCGTCACGGTCTTCGGAGGAGTTCCGCCGTCGTGGCTGTCGCCGGCCGGGCCGGTGCGCGTGGCCACGATCTGGGACGATCGCGAAGACGCGGCCCGTGCGCCGTTCGGCGAACTGTTCAGGGACGCGCTTCGCCAGGCGGGCTGGAACGTGCTGCCCCCCGGACCTGGCCACCCGGAGGCGCCGATCATCCTGCTCGTCGCATCGACGCCGCAGGCCTGGAAGGGGACGGCGTCGCTGACCCTCACGGGGCAGGCCGCGCTCGAGGGCGTCATGGCCGGCGGCCGGGCCTTCCCGATCGTGTTCGGTCACCCGCGAATCCTGGCCGCCCTGGACCGTCCGGGTCTCTGCGCGTGGGCCACGGAACCGGGCATGGAGCCGGCGGCGGCGCGCCGCCTGGATGCACTCGTACGGCGCACGGAGCCATGAGCCGGAGGCGCCGTGGGACCGCTTGACTGGACGATCGTCGGGATCTACCTCGCCGGCACGCTGGCCGTCGGATTGTGGCTGGCGCGCCGCGCGAGCGGTGGGGTGGTGGACTTCTTCGTCGGCGGGCGCGCTCTCCCCTGGTGGCTGGCGGGCACCTCCATGGCTGCCACCACCTTCAGCGTAGACACGCCGCTGTACGTCACTGGCGTCGTGGCGAGACGAGGGATCGCCGGCAACTGGGAGTGGTGGGCCTTCGCGCTCTCGCACCTGCTCCTGATCTACATCTTCGCCCGGCTGTGGCGTCGCGCGGAGGTGGTGACCGATGCCGAGATCACGGAAATCCGCTACGGAGGCCGCCCCGCGGCGGTGCTCAGGGCGACGCGAGCCTTCCTGTTCGCCGTGCCGATCAACTGCATCGCGATCGGCTACGTGATGCTGGCGATGCGCAAGGTGATCGAGGCGCTGGGGCTGTTCGGGGGAGTCGGGGACGCCTTGCCGGGAGACCAGCGGCTGTGGATCGTCGTGGCCCTGTCCGCCTTCGTGCTCCTGTACGCCGGACTGGCCGGTCTGTGGGGCGTCGTGGCGACCGATTTCTTCCAGTTCGCGCTCGCGATGGTCGGGGCGCTTCTGGTCGCGGGGTTCGCGATCGCCGACGTGGGCGGCGTGGTGGAGCTCAAGCGGGGGCTGGCTGAAATCGGGCGCTCGGACGCCCTCCGCATGGTTCCCCGGCCAGGCTCTCGGGACCTGCCGATGGGGACGTTCTTCGCGTACCTCGGCATCCAGTGGTGGGCGTGGCGCCGCTCCGACGGGGGCGGGGAGTTCGTGCAGCGCATGTCGGCCGCCCGCGACGAACGGGACGCGGAGAAGGCGGCGTGGCTGTTCAACGTCCTCCACTACGTGGTGCGGGCCTGGCCCTGGATCCTGGTGGCCCTGGTGGCGATCGTCGTCTTCCCCGACCTCGAGGACCCGGAGATGGGCTATCCGCTCCTCATGCTCGAATACCTGCCGGCCGGAGCCCTCGGCCTGGTCGTGGCCTCGTTCGTGGCGGCCTTCATGTCCACCGTCTCGACCCAGATCAACTGGGGCGCGAGCTACCTGGTGAACGACCTGTACGCCCGGTTCGTCGACCCGGAAGCGAGCCAGAAGCGGCTGGTGACGCTCGGACGGATCGCCTCGGTGGGGATCGTGGCCTTCGCCGGCGCGGCAGCGTTCTTCGCCAGCGACATCGGCACCGTTTTCCGGTTCATGATCGCGATCGGCACGGGGCCTGGCGCGGTGCTCATCCTGCGCTGGTTCTGGTGGCGGGTGAACGCCTCCGCGGAGCTCGCGTCGATGATCGCGGGGTTCGGGATCGCGCTGGCCACGTACCTTCCGGTCTGGGGAGGCATGGGATTCGGCCTCCGACTCACGGTGACCGCGTTCGGCACCGCCGCGGTGTGGATACCGGTCATGTACCTGACCAGGCCGGAGTCCGACGCCACGCTGGATGCCTTCTACCGCCGGGTTAGGCCGGGAGGCGCGGGCTGGGGAGTGGTCCGCACGCGCACCGGGCTCGAACCGGTTACGTTGCTGCGCCACGACATCTCGCGCACCGTGGCGGCGGCCGCTGCTCTGTTCGGCGGCATGTTCGCGATCGGCGGAGCCATGCTCGCCGAGCCGGGCCTGGCGGTCGGATCCGCGGCGCTCCTCGTCGCCGGGCTCGTCGGGTTGCGGACCCTGGGTGAACGACGCGTGGCGGATGGCCCCGCTCAGCAAGAACTCTGACCGACGACCGAATCGAAATGAACGCTCGCTTCCACCGTGCAGAAACCCGTGCCGCGCAGCTGGCGATGGGGGCCCTGGTCTTCCTCGCCTCCGGCTGCGCCAGCGCCGGGGGGCCGCCGAGCGCCGCTCCGGCAGGCGTGCTGGAGAACACGCTTCCCCCGATCCCGCAGGTCACCGGACCGCTGCACCTGCACGTCCAGTATCCGGACTCCCTGCAGAGGATCGCCGTCTCGGACACCAACTTCATCCACGGTACCGTGGGAACCGGCGACGCGACCCTGATCATCGATGGCGCGTTCGTCGAGGTGGAGCCCAACGGCACGTTTCTGGCATGGCTGCCCGTGCCTCCCGCCACCTCCGGAGATACCGCCTATTACCAGCTCGTCGCGCGACGCGGCGCCGAGGTGGACACGCTGAGTCACCCGATCCTCCTGCCCCCGGCGCCTTACGAGGGCGAGCCGGGCACCCCGTGGATCGACTCGGCCTCCGTCTCGGCTCCGATGGAGCGTTGGGTGCTTCCGGACGAGGACCTGGAGCTGTCGTTCAGGGGCGCCCCCGGGATGGAGGCTCGCCTCGAGGCGCAGTCGGGCAGGGTGTCTCTCGTGGAAGGCCCGGTCGCCGGGCAGTACTCGGCGAGCATCCCGGCCGGCGAGTTCCACGCCGCGGCGTGCACGGCCGACGCCTGCGACTGGCGCGGCGAAACGGTCCCTCTCACGGCGGCCTTCCTGCTCTCGGACGGCGCCGTCGAGACGCGGCGCGAGTTCGAGTATCCTCTGCGTCTGCTGGACCCGAGGCGCCTCCCGATCGTGGAGCTGGTCGAGCTACCCGATTCGGTCAGCGGCACCAACGGCATCGTGATCGGCAGACCGTCACCCTACGGTCCCTACCGCTGGCGGTTCCCGGTCGGGACCCGCGCGGAAGTGAGCGGACGGGAAGGCGATCAGCTGCGTATCCGGCTCGCGCCCGACCTCGTGGCCTGGGTGGCGGCGGAGGACACCCGCCCCGCGCCCCGGAACGCAGGAAAGCCGCGCAGCCTGGTGGGAGATCTCCAGTTCCAGGTGCGCGCGGATCGGGTCGAGCTCAAGATCCCGTTGTCCGCGGCGCTGCCCCTCCAGGTCGAGGAGCCGGACGGCCGAAGCGTCGAGCTGACGCTGTTCGGGGCGATCGGCCACACCGATCGCGTCGCGCAGGGCGCAGGGAGCCGGGCCGTCGAGGAAGTCCGGTGGATGCAGCTGCCAGGCGAGCGATACCGGCTCACCGTGAGGCTGACGGAGCCCGTGTGGGGCTTCCGGACGACCTACCGGCCCCTCGACCGGGACCGGGCCGAGCTGGTGCTCGAGATCCGGCGAATGCCCCGGATCGATTCTCTGAATCCGCTGGCGGGCCGGCGCATCGTGATCGATCCGGGACATCCGGGCGCCGGAGCGACCGGACCTTCCGGCTATTACGAGGGCCATGCCAACCTCGGGATCGGCCTCGCGCTGGAGCGAATGCTGGCCGAGGCGGGCGCCCAGCCCATCCTGATCCGTCGCGACACGCTGCCGATGGGACTGTACGAGCGGACGGCAGCGGCGATCGCCGCCGGCGGGGAGCTCTACGTGTCGATCCACAACAACGCTCTCCCGGACGGCGTTCGACCTTTCGGACGGGAGGGGACGAGCACGTACTACTATCACCCGCACTCGCGTCTCCTGGCGACTACGGTGCAGGAGGGCATGCTGGACTCCATGCGGCTGAGGGACCTCGGGGTGTACTGGGGCAACCTGGCGGTGTGCCGCATGGCGTGGATGCCGTCGGTCCTCACCGAGGGAGCGTTCATGATGATGCCCGACCAGGAGGCGGCCCTGAAGGACCCGGAGTTCCAGGCCCGCTACGCCCGCGGCGTCATGCAGGGGATACGGGACTTTCTCGAGACGGCCCTCCGGGATTCGGGGGCGGGAGCGGGCGCCGGGGGCGGCCGATGACGGGCGCTGCCCGACCGGCCGGCGGGGCGGACGCCGGCGAACGTCTCGAGTACGTCACCGCGGCCGCGCCGAGCGTTCACCCTACGGCGTGGATCGCTCCGGGAGCTGTCGTCAGAGGGGATGTCACCCTGGGGTCCGACAGCAGCGTGTGGTACCAGTGCGTGCTGCGTGGGGACATCGCGCCGATCCGGATCGGCGCGGGAACCAACATCCAGGACCTCTCGATGGTGCATGTCGACGTGGACCGGCCCTGCCACGTCGGCGACCGGGTCGGGATCGGACACCGGGCCATCATCCACGCGTGCGACATCGAGGACGGCTGTCTGATCGGCATGGGCGCGATCGTCCTCTCGAACGCCGTCATCGGAGCGGGCAGCGTGATCGCTGCCGGAGCCGTGGTCCTGGAGGGCATGCGGGTGCCGCCGGACAGCCTCGTCGCGGGCGTGCCGGGACGCGTGATCCGCTCCGTGGATGAGGAGCTCAGGCGGCGGGCCCGCCTGACCGTCGAGCACTACCGGGATCTGAAGGAAGGGCACCGGACGGGTCGGTGGACGGAGCCCGGGCCATCCCCGTCGGGCGAAGTTCGTTGAGTAGCGGGAAGCCGCATAAGTCCGCCATTCGATAGATCCGCCAGCGCTGTTACAAACGAGGCCTTGACCACCACATATAGGGTTTCTATTCTTTGTTCACCCCAACATATTGGGGGTGTGCGAACGGCGTCTTCGCCGCTCGGGGCATAGACCGAGCCAGTCCCGCCCGGTCCGCGAAAAACGACTCAACATCGATGGATGTGGTGTCATTGGGGTGCCCGGCACCCTCGGGGGGATCGTCGCCCCGGATCAGAGGCGACGCGCGGGACGGAGAGCCGTGAGAGCAGACCTGGCCGTCCGGGCCGGGGTAGTGATAGAAGCACGGAACAGCAGTCCCGAACTCGAGAGGAAGAGAAGAGGCGCCCCGATGCAGCAACCGGACACCGCGATCCGCACGAGCCGTGAGTCAGAGACCCGCGACATCGACTTCCAGACACTGCCAGCGGACCTGCCGGAGCCAGGGCTGACCGAGAACGCCCGCACGGTCCTCGCGAAGCGTTACCTGATGAAGAACGACGAGCTGGAGCCGATAGAGAGCCCCGGTGACATGTTCTGGCGGGTGGCGAGGGTCATCGCATCGGTGGACGAGCAGTACGGGGCCACTGCCGAGCAGGTGATGGAGACGGCGCGCGACTTCTACCGGATGATGGCGTTCGGCGAGTTCGAGCCGAACAGCCCGACCCTGATGAACGCCGGCCGTCCCCTCGGGCAGCTGAGCGCGTGCTTCGTCCTTCCGGTGCCGGACTCGCTGAACGGGATCTACGAGACGCTTCGCGACATGGCGCTCATTCACCAGTCGGGCGGCGGCACCGGCTTCGGGTTCAGCCGGCTCCGCCCGGCCGGCGACGTGGTGAAGTCGTCGATGGGAGTGGCGAGCGGCCCGGTGAGCTTCATGGAGGTTTACGATGCCTCCACGGAGGCCGTGAAGCAGGGCGGCACCCGGCGCGGCGCGAACATGGGGATCCTGCGGGTCGACCACCCGGACATCCTCGGCTTCATCGACTGCAAGGAAGACAAGAACAAGATCACGAACTTCAACATCTCGGTGGCGATCACCGAGGAGTTCATGACCGCGGTCGAGCGCGGCGAGGAATACGATCTCAAGAACCCGCGCAGCGGAGAGCCGGTGGGCAAGCTCGACGCCCGCCAGGTGTTCGACAAGATCGTGTACGGGGCGTGGCGAAACGGCGAGCCGGGCGTGTTCTTCATCGATGAGGCGAACAGGTACAACCCCGTGCCCCACATGGGCTCGTACGAGGCCACGAATCCGTGCGGCGAGCAGCCGCTCCTCCCGTACGACGTATGCAATCTCGGATCGGTGAACGTCGGGGCCTTCGTCGAGGACGGCCGGATCGACTGGGAAGGGCTGCGGACGGCCGTGCACCGGTCGACGCACTTCCTGGACAACGTGATCGACGCCAACCAGTACCCGTTGCCGGCGATCGACGACCTGTCGAAGAACATCCGCCGCATCGGACTCGGCATCATGGGCTGGGCGGACATGCTCGTGAAGCTGGGCGAGCCCTACGGGTCGCCGCGCTCGATCGAGCTCGGCAAGGAGCTCATGCGGTTCATCGACGAGGAGTCGAAGGTCGAGTCGGAGCGCCTGGCCGCGGAGCGCGGCGTGTTTCCGCAGTGGGACGAATCGATCTGGGGTCCGGACGAGACGTGTGCGCGTGACGCGCGCGGCGATCGGGTGCGTCCGATGCGCCGACTGAGGAACTGCAACCTGACGACCGTCGCGCCCACCGGGACGATCTCGATCATCGCCGGGTGCGCCAGCGGCATCGAGCCCCTGTTCGCGGTCGCGTTCATGCGGAACCAGGCGGGCGTCCTGATGCCGGACGTGAATCCCGAATTCGTTCGCATGGCGAAGGAGGGAGGCTGGTATTCCGAGGACCTGATGCGGCGGATAGCCGACGAGGGACACATCCACTTCGACGAAGTGCCCGAGGACGTGCAGCGCGTATTCGTCACCGCGCACGACGTCACTCCGGAGCAGCACATCCGGATGCAGGCCGCCTTCCAGGCAAACACGGACTCCGCGATCTCCAAGACGTGCAACTTCCCGAACGAGGCCACTGAAGCCGACGTGCGGGAGATCTTCAAACTCGCCTACCAGCTGCGGTGCAAGGGCGTCACCGTGTATCGCGACGGATCGCGCGACGCGCAGGTGCTCTCGACGGGCAAGACGGCCAGGGAGGTCGTGGCCGCTGCCAACGGAGAGGGCCTCGAGATGATCGGAGACACCGAGCTGGCACAGGAGCTGATCGGGGCGCTCGGCCGGATCGCTGAGCTCGAGGAGCAGCTGGAAGGCAGGGAGGACCAGATCGCCTTCCTCGAGGGCGGCATGATGAGGCAGCCCGCGGTTCGTTCGCGGCCGCACGTGCTGCGCGGTGTCACCCGGAAGATCGATTCGCCGCTCGGGGACATGTACGTGACGATCAACGAGGACGAAGAGGCTCGTCCGTTCGAAGTCTTCGTGGCGCTCGGCAAGGCCGGGGGACCCGCGATGGCCGACGCCGAGGCGATCGGTCGCCTGATCAGCCTCGCTCTGCGCAGCGGAATCTCGATGCGGGCGATCCACAAGCAGCTGCGAGGGATCTCGTCCGACCGGGCCGTCGGGTTCGGGCCGAACAAGGTGCTGTCCAGCCCCGACGCGATCGCTCAGGTGATCGAGAAATACCTGGAGGAGAAGGAAGGCATCCAGACTACGCTGCCGATCCCGGATCCGGGGGCGGCGAAGGCCACCAACGGAGGCACGCAGACGGCCCACAAGCCACGGATCCACCGGTTCGAGGAGCAGGCGGCGCTGACGTTCATCGGCACCTGCCCCGACTGCGGGTCGGGCCTGGAGTTCGCCGAGGGATGCGTGAAGTGTCACGCGTGCGGCTACAGCGAGTGCGGCTGAGAAGGCGGTCGAAAAGGAAGAGCCTCCGTCCGGACCGGTGTGGACCCCGAATTCCGCCGGCGCCCGGGCGGAGGCTCGATCCTGTCAAAGAGTCCTGAACGGTCCTGTCCCGGACGGCGGACCCGCGGCTTCGGCCCGATCCGCTGACCACAATTGACGGACAGGACAGCGGGAGCCCGGTCGAGAGGCCGGGCTTTTCGCGTTTCAGCGCGACGGTACCACCAGCACCGGTACCTTCGCCTTCCGGATGACGCCCGCCGAGACGCTCCCGACCATCACGTCGAACAGCTTTCCGCGGCCGTGCGACCCGACCACGATCACCTCGGCCTCCACCCTGTCCGCCTGCTCGAGGATCGTGGCGACCGTCGGTCCCTGGACCATCAGGGCGGTCACCCGGTGGCCGGCCTCGCGCAGCCGGCCGGCCAGGGCCTGCAGCTGGTCGTGCTCTCGCTTGAACTCCACGGCCACCTCGTGGCGTACCTCGTCGGGGCCCGCTTCGTAGCCGATGAACGAGGGATCCGGCTCCGCGACGTGCAGCAGGTAGATCGCTCGGTTCGGCCTCGCGAGACGACCCACGATCTCCATCTGGGCGTCCGAGACGTCCGAGAAGTCGACGGCTACGAGTAGGCTCACGATCCAATCTCCGGTCGGTGGACACCGCTCTCCGCCATCCTGGCCTTCAAGATACCCACGAGCGCCCTCGTCCACTGCGCCTTGTCGCGGGAGCTGATGTGCGACCATTCGGGCGTGTGGGCTTCCCGCAGCTCCGGATAGTCCTCGAAGTGGACGCCGACGGCGCCCGCGGCGCCGACGATCGGCTCCCACACCCGCTCGCGCGGCGTCGCCCGGTTCTCGAAGTCGCGGAACCAGTCGCTGGAGGGCGGCCGGATGAACACGACCTCGCCGCCTCTCTCCCGGATCTTCCCGACATCCCGCGCCACGTTCGCGAGCAGGGTCTCGAAGGCTGCGCGCGCCTCTTCCTCGGGCGGGGGCGGCGGCAGGGTCTCGAGGATCGCCTTCCACGTGCTGGTGACGACCTGGTTGAGCTCGGGGTCGTCCTCCACCCGGTTCCACAGGTCCGACTGCCGGTCGCGCCGCATGTTCTCGATCTTGCGGACCTCGGGAGCCTCGAACGGGAGCCCTTCACGCTCCGGCCACCAGGGCTGGCGCTCCAGCAGCCTGAACAGGGCCGCGTCCGGGTTGTAGAACGCGAACGTGCGCTCCAGCGGGTACGACAGCTTGTTGCTCGCCCACTCCGAGGGCGTCTCGTTGTAATACCTCTCGAGTGCATCGGCCCGCGAGCCGATCCCCGGCATCAACACCAGGGGCGGCGTGATCCCGACCACCAGCAGGCCGGCGAAGTCCTCGTCGTCCGCCAGGTCCGTGAGGATCGGGAGCGGATTCGACCCTTCCAGGGCCAGCTGGATCCCGTGCACGCCCGTGAGCTCCTGCCACACGTCGAGATCGATGTCGAACTGGGTGCGCGAGGAGCCGATGAACACGGTGGCGTTCGGCTCGCGCCGGTCGACCCGCCTGCGGACCTCGGCGAACTGCCCGTCGCTGTTCCGGTAGGAGGCTTCGTAATGCTCCCCGATCCGCCACGCGGCCTCCCAGATCCCGACGCCGGCCGCGGCCAGGAACGCCGCCACGACCGCGACACGCGGCCACGAGATCTCCGGGACGCGCCGGCTGTAGACCGGCTCGGAGTCAGAACTGGAAGTAGATGAAGGCATTGCCGGTTCCTTGCGTGATCACGATCAGGAACATCATCCCGGCCCACACCAGGCCGGTGAGCCACCACGGGCTGCGGGCGACGACCTCCTCGAGCCGCCGGTTCCGCATGAACCAGTGCACGATCAGCATGCCGACGGTTACGGCGATCACCGTCGTGACCAGGAAGGTCGAGAGGACCAGCTCGCCGTCGGGCGCCCCGAACCCGAGCATGGCCCGCGTCATGCTCAAGGCCTGCGGAAAGTCCTTCGAGCGGAAGAACACCCACGTCAGGTTCACGAGGAAGTACGTCAGCAGTGCGAGGAACAGCCGGAACCCGGCCGTCGAGGCGACCTTCGCGTCGCCCCAGCGCTCGCGGATGAAGCGCTCGATGCCCAGGTAGAGCCCGTGCAGCCCGCCCCACACCACGAAGGTCCACGCGGCGCCGTGCCACAGCCCGCCGAGCAGCATCGTGATCATCAGGTTGGCCTGCGTGCGGTGCCAGCCCTTTCGGTTGCCGCCGAGCGGGATGTACAGGTAGTCCCGCAGCCAGGTGGACAGGGAGATGTGCCAGCGGCGCCAGAAGTCAGAGAACCCGAGCGCGGCGTACGGGAACCGGAAGTTGTCCGGCAGCGAGAACCCGAGGCAGAGGGCCGCCCCGATCGCCACCGTCGAGTAGCCGGCGAAGTCCGAGAAGATCTGGCCGGCGAAGGCCAGCGTCCCCAGCCAGGCGTCCGCGAAAGGCACGGCCCCGTCCGCCCCGAACACCGCGTCGGCCGCCGGAGCGAGGGCGCCGTCGGCGATCACCATCTTCTCGAACAGGCCGAGCGTCATCAGACCGAGGCCCCACAGCAGCTGATTCCTGTTCGCCCGTACCGGTTCCTGGAACTGCGGGATGAGCTGTGTCGGCCGGACGATCGGGCCGGCCACGAGCTGCGGGAAGAACGTGACGAACAGCGCGAAGTCGAGAAACGAGTCGGCCGGCTTCGCGCGCCGCAGGTATACGTCAAGCGAGTAGGCCATCGTCTGGAAGGTGTAGAACGAGATCCCCACCGGGAGCACGATGTTCCAGCCCGGCGCGGTCCACGTCACGCCGATGGCGGTCATCAGAGCCTGCCAGTTCTCGAGCAGGAAGCCGCCGTACTTGAAGTAGCCGAGCAGCCCGAGGTTCACCGCGATGCTGACCCCGACCAGCGCCCGGCGTCGAGACTTCTCTTCCGTCGCGTAGATCCCCTTCGCCACCCACCAGTCGACGATCGTCGAGAGCCACAGCAGGAGGACGAAGGGAGGATTCCAGGCCGCGTAGAAGATGTAGCTGGCCAGGAGCAGGTTGGTCTTCTTGACCTTCCACGGGAGCGGCGCGTTGTGGAGCGCCAGCACGATCACGAAGAACGCGACGAACGTCAACGAGTTGAAGAGCAAAGGGCGCCTCTGTTCGATCCTGGTCCTGGCGGGTCGCCAGATCCCGGCATCCCCGCCGCCTCGGGAGCCGGGTGTCGTTCGCCATGTTCGCAACGGAGACCGGCTGCGGTCCGCGGCCGCCGCGCGTCGCGCCACATACGCCAAACAGGCGGGGTGCTGTCAACGGGAGGGACACCACGAGCTACGCGGCTCCGCTCTCGAGCCCCGTGAATCACCCCGCCTTGACCTGTAAATAGGTTTGCTACATACTGTAAGTAGGTTTACTACATACTCATCCACGACACGACGCCCAGGACAGGACGACATGGCCAGACAGCTCGGCTACGCGACGGTCGCCATCATGCGCGCCATCCGGAACGGATACGAGTACGGAACCGACATCATGGACCGAACGGGGCTTCCCAGCGGAACCGTGTACCCGACCCTGAGCCGGCTCGACGAGCGCGGCTTCCTGCGCAGCCGGTGGGAGCGACGCGACGTGGCCGACGCCGAGAGGCGCCCGCGTCGTCGCTACTACCGGCTCACCGCGTCGGGAGAGCGGGCCCTGGACGCCGCGGTGCAGCGGCTGGCCGTCCTGGCTTCGCCGACGCCGGCCGGAACGCGCGGCCTGGCGGCGAAGGAGCCGGCGCGGTGACCGACGCTGCCCGGAGGGTCGAGCTTCCGGCCCCGGCCGATCTCCTACTCCGCCTCGCTTCGGGCCTCGTTCCGGGGGACCGGCGGGACGGCTGGCTGGAATCGTGGCAGGCCGAGCTCCTGCACTGGAGGGAAGGGCGGCGCAGGCTGGGCCGTGCCGCTTCCGGGCCCGCTCTCGCCGTTCGCGCACTCGGGGCCTTGCCGCACGCGGCGTGGGAGCGCGCACTAGACTTCGAAGCCGTCCTGGCGGACGTGAGAAACGGGGCGCGACGGCTGGCGCGTGCGCCCGGGTTCACCTCCGTATCCGTGGTCACCCTCGCGCTGGGGATCGGGTCGACCGCCGCGATTCTGAGCGTGGTGTACGGGGTCCTGCTCCGGCCGCTTCCGTACGACGACTCGGACGACCTGGTCGTCGTGTGGCACGCCTCCGAGGGTCTGGGTTACGACCGGATCCGCATGACGAGCGGCATGTTCCTCGCGATCGAGGAAGACCAGACCGTGTTCGAGCAGTTCGGAGCGTGGACGCCGGGAAGCGTCACCGTGACCGGGCTCGCGGATCCGGAGAGCCTGGACATCATCAGCGTGTCGGGAGGGGTGTTCCCGGCGCTCCGGGTGCGGGCCGAGGCGGGCCGCATGTTCCTGCCCGCGGACATGCATCACGAGGCGCCACTCACCGCCGTGCTGAGCCACGGATACTGGGAGCGGCGGTTCGGCGCCGATCCCTCGGTCGTC
>Ga0210133_1000112_pt1 | contig 30094 bp, 19 predicted proteins | sample Joice_ThreeSqC_D_2_FD_184874 | JGI IMG/M metagenome (GOLD analysis project Ga0210133, IMG submission 184874) | Wetland microbial communities from San Francisco Bay, California, USA, that impact long-term carbon sequestration - Joice_ThreeSqC_D1... | ecosystem: Environmental > Aquatic > Marine >...
GGCCCCAATGGGGTTGGGCGGCTGGGCCCAGGTCCCTTCAGGAGGCGATGGTACGAGCCGAGCCCGGCGGACCCCCGCGCGATTGCCGGGGAACGAACGCGGGTCGTGTCATAATCGCGCCGATGCGTTTTGGTTTCGTCGTTAGGGCGGGCAATCCCGAGGCACCTGGCCTCGCCGAGGGGTTTGGCAAGATGCTGCGCGACCGCGGCTGCGAGGTTCTGTTCGTGTCGGACCACGGACAGGGCGCGCCGCAGGGCTTTCCCTCCTTGCCCGGTTCCGAGATTGGCGCCCGCATCGACGTCATGGTTGCTCTGGGCGGCGACGGAACATTCCTTTATGGAGCCAAGCTGGTCGCCGACCACGACGTGCCCTTGCTCGGGCTCAATCTGGGCAGCCTGGGCTTCCTGACCCCCTACGCACTCGACGAGGCCAGCGCGGCGCTTGCCGGCGCGGTTGAGGGGCGCCTGCCCATCGAGGAACGGATGCGGCTGCTCGTCACTCTGCGCGCCAGGGATAGGCCCCCGGAAAGCCAGGTCGCGCTCAACGATGCGGTGATCAATCAACGCGAGTTCGCCCGTCTCATGGACCTGCAAGTGGTGACCAACGGAGACCTGATCACGAACTACAAGGCGGACGGGCTGATTCTGTGCACGCCCACCGGTTCCACGGCCTACAACATCGCGGCCGGCGGCCCGATTTTGAGCCCGGACATGGAAGCCATCGTGCTCACGCCCATCTGCCCACATACCCTGTCGAATCGCCCGCTGGTCGTGCGCGCCGATCTGGGCATAGCCGTGACCAACGTCTCCCGCTACCACGGCATGGCCACGGTCGACGGACATTGGAGCCGCGAATTGGCCCCGGGGGACGTGGTCGAAGTGCGCAGGCTGGGTCGCCGTCTGCGCGTCTTTAGGCCTGACCATTCGTTCTTCAAGATCCTGCGCCAGAAACTTTCCTGGGGCGAACGCAAGGCCTAGCGTAGTCTGCACGCAACTCGGACTGGGGGCTTGCCGAGACACAAGACATGCTGACCTTGCTGCGGGTTTCCGGGTTCGCGCTCATCGACGAGGCCGAATTGTCCTTCGGGCCCGGCTTCACCGTCATCACGGGCGAGACCGGCGCGGGCAAGAGCTTGCTCGTCGGGGCCCTGGGGTTGCTGCGGGGTGGCCGGGCCAGTGGCGAGCTGATTCGCGGTGGCGCCGACGAAGCTCGCGTGGAAGGAATCTTCGACATCTCGCCCGAGTCCGAGGTGCAGGGGGCCTTGCTTGCCGATGGTCGCCAGCTCGGCGAGGGGCTTGTGGTCCGGCGGGTCATTGCACGCGCCGGGCGTGGCAGGATCCATCTTGGTGGCGGGCTGGCCACGTCCGCGGACCTTGCTGCATCGGTGGGGCGGCTGTGCGACATCACCTCGCAGCACGACCAGCAACTCCTCATGGACCCGGAGAGCCAGCTCGCCTTGCTCGACGCGTTCGTGGGCAACCAGACGTTGCTTGGTGAGGCCAGGGCGGCGTTTGCGGCCCTCACCGCAGCCCGGGCGGCGCTTGACGCGTTCGATGCGGACGCCCGCGCGCGGGGCGAGCGCGAGGACCTGCTGCGATTTCAGCTGACCGAGCTGGAACAGGCCGGGCTAACACCCGGGGAGGACGAGTCATTGCGCGCCGAGCGTGAGCGATGCAAGGGCGCGGAGAAATTCCTGTCCGCGTGCACGCGAGGGGAGGATGCGCTTTATTCGGGCGAGGATGCTGCGGCCGACCGTATCGCGAGCGTCGCGCGCGAAATCGCCCCCTTGGCCGAGCTCGACCCAGCGCTGGCTCCGGTCGTCGAGGCGTTGCAAGCATCGCGCGCCCAGGTCGAGGACGCAGCGGCCTTCCTGTCACGATATGCAGGAAAGCTCCGTTTCGACCCCGAGCGCCTTGGCGAGATCGAAGAGCGGCTCTTCCTGGTCGGCCGCTTGGCGCGCAAGCACGGCGGTTCGGTCGAGGCGGCAATGCGACGGCACGAGGAAATCGCTCGCGAGCTCGCCGAGCTTGGCTCGTTCGAGGAGGGGATGCTGGCCAGGCGCAAAAGCGTGGCCGAGGCCGAGGCGCGTATGACGGCGCTCGCCGGTCAATTGTCCGAAAAGCGCCGCAAGGCCGCGCGAACGCTGGGCAAGCGCATCGATGAAACCCTGGGCGACCTGGGGCTGCCGGGAGCCCGCGTGCCCATCGCGATCGAGCAGCGCGAGGCTGTGGGCGCGAAAGGGCACGACCGCGTCCGCTTTCTCTTCGCGCCCAACCCGGGCGAGGAGCCGCGGCCGCTGGACCGCATCGCATCGGGGGGCGAATTGTCGCGGGTCATGCTCGCCGTTACCCAGGCGCTGGCGCGGGAAGGGCAGGCCACCACCTACGTGTTCGATGAGGTCGACGCCGGGGTCGGGGGTGGCACCGCCGAAGTCATCGGTCGCAAGCTGGCCGCCATCGCCCGGCACAAGCAGGTCTTGGTGGTCACCCACCTGCCCCAGATTGCATCGTTCGCGGATCACCACGTCAAAGTAACCAAGGCATCGCTCAAGGGCCGCGCCACCGTGCGTGTCGCGATGCTTTCGCCACAGGCGCGTCGGGACGAGATCGCGCGCATGCTGGGGGGGGCCACCCCGACGGCGCAGGCGGTCGCTCACGCCGACGAAATGCTGCGGCGGTCAAAGGGTTCGTGAAAAAGCGAACAGGGAGGCGCTTGATTGCGCCGACCTGTTTTCGGGTATAGTGGCAGACACTGCGTCCACCCACGACCCGGATTCCCCAGCGCACGGTGGCGTTCGACATAGATGCCGAAACTTTCAACCCTTCTTAAGCGAGGCGACGCCCTCGTTCTTGATTCGCGGGTCACCCAGGCGGTGAGTCGCCGGTTCCATGGCCGTATCGACCATCGCGGACCGAGAACGAGGCGTTGGCGACGATGCACCTGGCCGAGCTATCGCTGAGGGAGGACAAGCGCGTGCTTCGCCGCGCCATGGGCGAGCAGCGGGATGCTCTTGCTCCCGCCGTGCGAGCAGAGTTGGCAGCTCGCGCCGCCGAGGTATTTCTCGAAATGCCGGAAGCGCGCGCCGCGCGCATCGTTGCCGGATTCGTCCCCACTCGCTCGGAGATTGACACGAAGCCCCTGCTCGACTCACTCCGGCGGCGTGGCGTCGACGTCGTGTTGCCCAGGGTGAGCACGGGCCTTCTGCCGCCCCGGCTGCGCTTTCATCGCGCGGACAGACGATCCGACCTGGTGTTCGGCATCTTCGGGTTGCTGGAGCCGCGACAGGACGCTCCCGAGGTGGCCGCGCACGACATCGACCTATTCATGGTGCCCGGTCTGGCCTTCGACCGCCGGGGAACGCGCGTCGGCTACGGCGGCGGATACTACGACGAGCTGGCGGCGTACGTGCGCGCCCATCCCGATGCCACCAACGCCCGTTTCATGGGGTTTGCCTTCCATTTCCAATTGCTGGATGCCTGCCCCTCGGGCGAATGGGACGTCCCGCTCGACTCCGTGGTGACCGACGAACGCGTCGTGCGCTGCCAGGAAACCAATGACTAAGGAAGTAGCATGACCGTTGAAGCAATCATCGGCGCGATCCTGGCTGCGTTGATAGCCGGGGTGGTCGCATTCCTGCTTGGCAGAATGTCGAAGCCGGACGCGGTGCCCGAGAGCGAAGAGGAGCGCAAGCGCCTGCTCGCGGCCGCGGCGGGCGAGGGGGAAGCCATCAAACGCCAGGCCGCGGTCGAGGCGAAGGAGGCCGCGCAGAAGATTCGCGGCGAGGTCGAAGCGGAGCTGCGTTCACGGCGGCAGGAGCTCGACCGCGCGGCAGCCGAGATTCGCGCGCGCGTGGAAACCGCAGATCGGCGCGAGCGCGAGATGAAGACCGAGCGCGACAACCTGCTGCGCAAGGAGAAGCAGTTGTCGGCGCGCGAGCAGACCGCGGAGACGGTAGCGCGCAGTGCTGCAACCGCGGCCGCCGAGGCGCGGGCGCGCCTGGAGAAGATCGCCGGGATGGGTGAGATCGAGGCGCGCAAGTTGCTGGCGGAGGAGGTCCAGGCCGAGGCGCGGGCTGCGGCGGCCAGCGAGGTCAAACGCATCGAGGAGGAGGCCCAGGCCCAGGCCAAGCAGAAGGCGCAGCTCATTCTGGGCGCGGCCGTGCAGCGGTATGCGAGCGAGTACGTGGCCGAGCGTACCGTGTCCGTGGTGCCCCTGCCGTCGGACGACATGAAGGGTCGGATCATCGGACGCGAGGGGCGCAACATTCGCGCCCTGGAATCCGCGACGGGGATCGATTTGATCATCGACGATACTCCGGAGGCGGTGGTCATCTCGTGCTTCAATCCCGTTCGCCGGGAGATCGCGCGCCTGGCGCTGACCCGGCTCATCGCGGATGGGCGTATTCACCCGACTCGCATCGAGGAGATGGTACGCAAGGCCACCGACGAGGTGGAACAACAGTGCAAGGAGGCCGGTGACCAGGCCGCCTTCGACCTCGGCATCGGGCGCCTGCACCCCGACCTTGGCCGGTTGCTTGGCAAGCTGCGCTTTCGCTCAGGCACCGCACAGAACCTCCTGCAACACTCTATCGAGGTAGGCTTCCTCGCAGGCACCATCGCGGGCGAGCTCGGCTACCCGGTGAAGGCCGCACGCCGAGCGGGCTTGTTGCACGATATCGGCTGTGGCGTGGACCAGGAGGTAGAGGGCTCTCATGCCGTCGCTGGTTCGGTCATGGCGCGCAAGTTTGGCGAGAACCCGCGGATTTGCCACGCCATCGAGGCCCACCACGGCGAGGCGCCGGCCGAGGACGTGCTCGACCACATCGTCGATGCCGCCAATGTTCTCGCCAACCAGCGTCCAGGGGCGCGCCGGGAATCTCTGGAATCCTATGTGCAGAGACTCGACGACTTGGAACGCGTCGCCGCCAGCTTCGCTGGCGTTGAACGGGCGTTCGCCATCCAGGCCGGCAGAGAAGTTCGCGTTCTGGTGGAAAACAGCAAGGTGACCGACGAGCAGGCGCGTCTTCTGTCCAGGGACATAGCACGCAAGGTGGAATCGCAGTTGTCCTATCCGGGGCAGATCCGGGTTTCCGTGGTACGCGAAACCCGCGCCGTCGAATTCGCGAAGTAAACGACTGCACATGATGTGGGATTGATTCCCACCCTGGCCGCAAGCGAGGTACAGACGCCCTTACTGTCGTGCATTGTGGCCTATGTGTGCCGCCTTCCTACTTCGTTGGCCTGGCGAACGGCCACAACAATACTATTGGGCGAAGACTGCTATACTTTCCCTCACACAAAACGGACAAGCTTTCGCTTTGTTTTGCCTTGGCGAGGACTGCCGCAATGAAGATAGCCCATGACAGACAGTTGGCAATTGGTGGTCCATGGGCCGGCTCCGCGGCCGCGGTCAGCCTGTCGGTGCTACTGGCCTTTGCTGCGCTGGCGTGCACCAAGCCTGAAATCGAAAGCGGCGGAGGTGCCGGAGGAGGTGGCGGACAGTCCAGCGGGGGAGGGGCTGGAGGCGACGGCGCCGGCGGTCTGCTCATCAAGTTCGACGCTTCCCCAAATTCGTCGGGAGGCACGGGTGGCGCGTCGGGGCCGTGCAACAGTACCAGCACCGTAGGATGCGTCGCCAAGGCGCCGGATGGCTGCGGCGACGGCATCAACAACCAGGGCGGTATCGAGGAGTGTGACGACGGGAACGCCGTGCCGGGCGACGGTTGCAACGGCGCATGCAAGATCGAACCGAACTGGGATTGCCCTGCCGACATTCAGTCAGGTCCCTGCACGCGGAGGGTCGTGTGTGGCGACAAGGTCATCGGCGCCGGCGAGGTGTGCGACGATGGCAACACCCTGGATGGCGATGGGTGCGGTTCCGACTGCACGGTGCAAGATCCGGCTTTCACGTGCGTTGCCGGCGAGCCCTGTATTCGCGTTTCCCAATGCGGCAACAAGCGCATTGAATCGGGCGAAAATTGCGACGATGGCAACGCGAGCGGCGGCGATGGATGCAGCGGCAGTTGCCAACTCGAAGGTGGTTGGGTTTGTCCGGCACCGGGAAGTCCTTGCAAGGAAGCTCCCCGCTGTGGCGATGGAATCCTAAACACGTCGATCGGCGAAGCGTGTGACGACGGCAACCAGAAGGATGGCGATGGGTGTTCCGCGGATTGCAAGACGAAGGATTCTGGATGTGTATGCACCCCGGGGCAGGTTTGCTCGTGTCCGGTGGTCAAGTGTGGCAATGGCACCATCGAGGGTACCGAGAAATGCGACGACGGCAACACCAAGGCAGGCGACGGCTGCTCGGGGACCTGCGAAGTAGAGAAGGGGTACAGCTGTCCCTTCATCAACGCTCCCTGCGTTTCGGACTGTGGCGACGGCATCGTGCTGGCAGGATTCGAAGAGTGCGATCCCGCGGCACCGGGGACGAACATGGACCAGGCCTGTTCGAGCACGTGCAAGTACAATCGTGGCTGGGCCTGTGTCGGAAGTCCCCCGAATTGCCATCAGACGAAGTGCGGTGATGGCAAGGTGGAGGGCTCGGAGGGCTGCGACGACGGCAACACTACGCCCAACGACGGTTGTTCTCCGACCTGTTACTTCGAGCCCGATTGCAGCGCAACCACGGGAAAGTGTACCTCGAAGTGTGGTGATGGGCTGGTCGTCAACGAAGGCTGCGACGACGGCAATACCAATGATGGCGATGGGTGCTCCGCCTCGTGCAAGACGGAGCAAGGCTTCGAGTGCAGTCAGCCTCCGTCTGACGCCGATACCATGACCGTACCGGTCACCTACCGAGACTTTCTTTTCGCGCACCCCGATTTCGAGGAAAACATCACGGGAAGCAATCAGGCTGCTCCCGGACTCGTGAAGGACACGCTCGACAGCGAGGGCAAACCAGTCTTCGCCGGCGCGAATGGCGCTGGGCACATCACCAGCGCCGATACCTTCAAGTATTGGTATCGAGATCAGGCGGGCACCAACACCAGCTACGTGTCGACCCTTCTCCTGCACAACAACGGGCAGGGGGGCTACGTGAACTGGTGGAAAGACAACGAAGAGTGGCAGGGCATCAGCAACGTGCAGTGGTGCGCAAACGCGGACTGCAGCGATGGTTGCAACAACCTGTACACCGGTGCCGCCGATCAGAAGTGTTTCGCCCAGTGCACACCGTGGGGAGTCGACAATACCAATCACTGTTTTGCCACCATCACGCCCATCCCAGGCAACCCGCTCTTCTTTCCGGTCGACAATGTCGCGGGCATGATTACGCCGACCTCGGAATACGTGGCGGCCAAGACCCCGCCCATCTACAGCGGGAACTGGGCCGAGGAGCCAGGCGCGCCGAAGCACAATTTCAGCTTCACCAGCGAGGTGCGCTACTGGTTCAGTTACATTGCGAAGAACAGCTACACGTTGGAATTCACAGGTGACGACGATGTCTGGGTGTTCGTCAATCGGAAGCTGGCGGCTGACATGGGAGGCATTCACACGCCGGTCCTCGGTCTGCTCGTTTTGAACGCCACGGGCGGTGCCACGGTTACCATCACACCGACGGAAGGCACCGGCTGCACCGCGACGAACAACGTGATGACCTGCACGGGTGTGACGAGGACGGTTGATCTGGGAATGTCGGACGGCGGCGTCTACGAGATCGCCGTGTTCCAGGCCGAGCGGCAAACCACGGCCTCGACCTACAAGCTCACCCTGAGCGGTTTCAACGACCAGGCAAGTTCCTGCGGTCCCATCTGCGGGGACGGAGTCGTGTCGCCTGGCGAGGCATGCGACAACGGTACGGACAAGAACCTGGGTGGATACAATCAGTGTACTTCGGACTGTCTCCTGGGGCCCTACTGTGGTGACACCGAGGTGAACGGCGACGAGGAATGCGACAATGGCAGCAACACCGACGAGTACGGAGCCACCTCTGGTTGTGCTCCCGGTTGCAAGTTGCCGGCCCGCTGTGGCGACAGCATCGTGCAATCGCAGTTCGAAGAGGAATGCGACGAGGGGCCGGACAACCTAACCACCACCGACCCGAACGCTGGTTATGGCGGCTGCCTTGCCGACTGCAAGCGCGGTCCCTATTGCGGCGATGGCGTAAAGAACGGCGAGGAATCCTGCGACGATGGTGTCAATGACGGCACCTACGGAACGTGTGGTCTCAGCTGTACGCCGGCACCAGCATGCGGTGACGGCATCGTGCAAGTCGACTACGGCGAAGAGTGCGAGCCCACCAGCTCTGACGATCCCGACTGCACGGCCTCTTGCCGCTTGCCGGGAGGGTGCGGCGACGGCCTGATCCAGTCCCCCGAACAATGTGACGATGGCTCATTGTTCAACAACGGAGACTACGGCGGCTGCGCTCCGAGTTGCATTTTCGCCCCCCACTGTGGTGACGGCGTCAAAAACGGACCGGAGGAGTGCGACGACGGCATCCTCGACGGTTCCTACGGCGGTTGCATGTCCACGTGCAAGCTAGCGCCTCACTGCGGGGATAGCATCATCAATGGGACCGAGGAATGCGACAATGGCCCGGAAAACGGCATCGACGGAGCGTGTACGTCATCCTGCAAGTCGATCATCTACGCGCCGCCGTAGCTTTTCCAAGGCAGCCTCTTCAGGGTGTGCTGCGACATCACCAGCGAGGTTCAGGTCAGTCGCCGAAGCAGGTGCCGATGGCGCGGGCGGTGCGCAGCAGCGGATCGTCGGGCGTGACCTTGCGCTGCTTGCCCGCGACGCTCTGGATGGGCACCTCGGCCAGGCGACCGCCCTGCAGCACGACGAGTTGGCCCCGGGCACCCTTGAGCAGGATGTCGAGGGCGTGGTAGCCAAAAAGCGTGGCCAGAACGCGATCCGCTGGCGTGGGAGAGCCACCTCGCTGGATGTGACCGAGGACGGTGGCGCGTGCGTCGAGCTTGGTGAGATCCTCTATGTCGGCTACCAGCTTGTTGGCGATACCGCCCAGGCGAATGGGATCTGGGCTGGCTTCCACGCGGCGCTGAACCACGACGTCGCCACCCTTGGGCCTGGCTCCCTCTGATACACACACGATGGAGAAGCGTTTGCCGTTCTTGCTTCGGCGGCGCAGGACATCTGCGATGACGTCGAGGTCGTAGGGGATCTCGGGAATGAGGATGACGTCGGCGCCCGAGGCGACGCCGGTGTGCAGGGCCAGCCAGCCGGCATTGCGTCCCATGACCTCGACGACCATCACGCGATGGTGGCTCATGGCGGTGGTGTGGATCTTGTCGAAGCACTCGGTCGCGGTGTGTACAGCCGTGTCAAAGCCAAAGGTGCGCTCGCAGCCCTCAAGGTCGTTGTCGATGGTCTTGGGTACACCGATGCAGTTGATTCCGTTCTCGATGAGGTTGGCGGCGCCGGTCATGGTGCCGTCGCCACCGATGCACACCAAGGCGTCGAGCTCGTTGGCGCGCACGTGGTCAATCACTCGGTCGGTCACGTTGACCCATTCCGTCTTGCCACTGCGTTCGATGGCGAAACGCTGGGGATTGGCTTGGTTGCTCGTCCCCAGGATGGTGCCGCCCTGGGTGAGAATGTTCGAGACGTCGTTCCACTCGAGGGGGTGCATGCGGTTCTGGATGAGTCCGAGGAAGCCATCCTCGACTCCGACGACTTCCAGCTTGTGCTCGTGCATGGCTGTCTTGGTCACGGCCCGAATGACCGCGTTCAGTCCGGGGCAGTCGCCGCCGCCCGTGAGCACTCCGATGCGCTTGATGCTTGCCATGGTGCTGCAATGCTAACCGCTGTTGGTCGGGTTCACCATTTGGAAAAGGTCATGTCTGGTCGAGAACGTGGCGTGCCTTCGATCCGACGTCGCTGGCGGTGCTGGTGATGCTAGCGGTCGCGGACGCCGCCGTGCTGGCCTGCACGCTGGTCACCCGAGGTGTGGTCAAGCAACTGGGCTGCGAGCCCGGCCTTGTCGCGGAGGTGGCGCGCAATGTCGTCGAGGGCAAGTTGAGCGTGGAGATTGTTGCGCGGTACCAGGCGCGACATCAGAGGAGATGGCCGCACGGGCCGCGGCTTTGGCTGGAGGAGTTGCATATGTCGAGGTGAGCGGCGATGGGAGTTGCTATCCAGACGATACGGCAACTGCGACCCGACAATTCGATAAGCAATCGCGCTGCCGCCGGAGGCGTCAAGGAACGGAGGCAGCAAATGTGGCTCGACGGGTGCGTGCGTGCGCCCATGGCTGAAACGCATGAACGAGGGACGGGCAGAAGTGAGCTTGGGAGTCTACCTTTCGGGTGGCCCGTAAAGCGTTTCCCGCCATTCCGAGTAGCCGAGGGCATTGGTTCCGGACTTGATGGTCTGCACCGTGTTCCAAGAGGAATCGACTTCGAGGATCTGGCCCACGGTGGAATAGGTAACCAGGGTATTGCCGTTGGGCAACCTCTGCACGTCGCCGAGAACGTTGCTGCTGGTACCGGACGAGAAATCCTTGACCGAAGATGTCGTGATGGAATTGCTGGTCTCCGTGATCTTGAATTCAAGGACGTGCGAGGCGCCCGATTGGCCATTGTTGAAGATCAAGATGTTTCCGTTCGCCTCGATGTCGTGCCCGTGGTTGATGCTCCATGTGCCAGAGGCGCATTTGGGTGCCTTGGCGTTGCTGCAGCTCCCGCCGATTTGCCATACGGGCGTGCCGTCGTGCTTTGCCTTGACGTAGAGGTTCGGGTTGCGATCACCGATCGTGTAGCTGTCATCCGAGGCGTGATACAGGATGGAGTTGCAGTGGTAGGTGTTGCTGCCGGCACCAAAGGCGCTGGTTCCTCCCGCATACAGATTCGAGCCGATCTTGAACACCGTCGTGGACGAGCCCGAACCGTCTGAGGCATGTTCGACCAGATTACTCTCCGGATCCATACCCGTGGAGGTCCAAACCATGGCGGCAATCTTGCCCGGAAGAACGGCGAAATCATGATGCGCGCTCGACAGGCCGCTCACATTGTTCTGCCCGGTCTGCCCATCCATGGAAATGTAGCGCATCTCGCCGCCGCCATTCTGGACATTGAGGGAGAGCATCCACATGTTGACACCCTCGTAGTCCATGTGCGCCCGGCTGCATTGGCTGGGGCCGACTATGTACCAAACGATCGCGCCGTCCGCATCGATGATGTACACCCCGCTGGTACCCCCGCCGCCGAAGCCCCCGCCCGCGCCCATACCGTCACTGGTGACGATGAATCCGTTGGCCGCGGCCGAGGCACTGCCGCCCGCGGTTCTGGTCACGCTGGGCGCCCCTGACAAGGTCCCTGTCTTGGGCAGGGTGTAATCCGAACTCTTGCACGTGCTCCCGTTCGCGGTTGCTTCGATGTGGAATGTGTAGTCGCTTGACTGTTTGAGGCCAAGCAGCAGGGTTCGATAATTCGTCTTCTTGAGATCGACCGGAGCCGTACCGCCCTTGTTGAGGATGCCTGATGCGGGGTTGTTCAGCGTGTACACGATTTCAGCACTGCTTGGATTGGACAGGGTCGTGGACCACTCCACGACGCCTACCGTGGCCATCTTGGAGCTGATGGAGCTTGAAATCACGGTGAATGAGCAGGCGCCTGTGCCCGTGGATCCGCCCGTTCCCGACGTGCCGCCCGCTCCCGACGTGCCACCTGTGCCGGAGGCGCCGCCTCGACCGGAAGTGCCCCCGGTAGCAGAGGTGCCGCCCGCGGCTGACGTGCCGCCCGAGCCCGATGTCCCGCCCGCGTTGGACGTGCCTCCCGAGCCGGACGTGCCCCCCGCGGATGTGCTGCCGCCCGTGGCACTGCTGCCGCCCGTGGCTTTGCTGCCGCCCGTATTGGACGTGCCACCCGTCGAGGTGGAGCCACCAGTTCCCGACCGACCGCCGCTTGCTGTCGAGCCGCCCGTGGCCTTGCTGCCACCCGTCGAGGTCGTGCCGCCTGACCCGCCGGAATTCGAGCTTCCACCGGATCCGGACGAGCCACCGCTGCCGCCCGACCCCTGCGCGGTATTCCCTCCCTGGGTCGGAGTGCAGGCAAGGCCGAGAACAATCAAACAGGATGGAATCAGGACAAGTCTGGTTGCACGGCCCGATGTCATGGTGCTCGCTCCTTCGCTCTGTTTGTTACTGGCTCGAGACAATCCCCGATGACACGGTTCTTCGCGGTGTCGAGGTCCGCCGGACCGTGTTCATCCCTGAGAATCTACCCTTCATGCTGGCGCTCATGCAGTCGGGGTGAAAAACGCCGACCTGAGCTGCGTGCTGACCACAAGGCGAAGCTAAGTGATTGAAGACATCCTAACAACGCAGTGTGCTCTTCACAGCGTTGCTTGTCGGTGTGAAAACTGTACCTCGCCAGGTCTGCATCCGCAGCCCCCAATTTCGGTCCGCGACCGCACAATCGTACTATTGCAATCGGGGTCAGGTCTATGCTCGCAGATAGCTTGCACTATCTGGCGATAGATGAATCATCGGCTACGTCCGGTCAAGGCCGGAATGAGCGTTGAGCGCGGGCGTGGGCCAATCGAGTACCAGGGCGGTGAGAACCTGTCGTTCGCCGGCGACGACGACGTGTGGGTCTTCGTGAACGGCAAGTTGGCCGTCGATCCGGGCGGGGTGCATGTTGGCGAGTCGGGCAGCGTCACGCACGACGCCACCGCGGCGGCGGACTACAACCTGACGGTCGGCATTATCTACGAGATTGTCGTCTTCCAGGCCGAGCGCAGGGTCAGCCGATCGAGCTATAGGCTCACCATCGTCAACGCAAGCGATGGCGAGGACTGCGACGACGGGGTCAACCTGGCGTCGTACGGCGATAGAACTCGATGCATGCCTGGCTGCCGACTGCCCCAGTACCGCGGTGATAGACACGTCGACAGCCTCTTCGGCGAGGGATGCGACAACGGGGACCAGAAAGGGCAAAGCTTGCGCACCGTGGCCTGCAAGGCCATCTTGCCCTGAGACAGGCTGAGCTTCAGACGATTCCGTACTCTCGTCGCGCGAATTCAACCTGTTCAAGCGGAGCGGGTGCTACTCGATCGGCTCGCCGTGCCCCCTATTTGATACCACGTCGCATCCGTCGCTGTTCTTCGTCCAATCGGCTCTCGGGCGTTCGCCATCATCGGACCAGCGTCTCAGACCGTCGGTGACGCGGTCCATATACCTGTCGCCGCGCACGATCTCCTGGTAGCCTGGGATCGTTCCTACCCAGGTGCCCAACCGGACGTTCGCTGTATCCGTAAGGTACATCGTGGCAAGGCCCAGCAGCGCGGGGCCGTCCATGCCCGCGGTGGTGACCCCAAGCTGGCCGACCAAGCCGTGCGTTCGCTTCAGATGCTCGAAGAACTGGAGCTGCGCGCGCCGCATGTCGGCGCCCTGGAAGATGGGCTCCTTCCAGAACAGTGTCAGGTCGACGGCGGCCGGTGGGACATCTCCGTCACGGACGGCGTCGCCAACCAGGACAGGCACCAGATCGACGGCCAACGCTCGCCGGGCAAGCTCGGCAAGCTCGGAGTACCTCGTGTTTCGCGCGGGATGGTGAGTGCCGTATCGGACCCAGAGGATGACCTTCCTCCTCGCCGAGACGCTGGCAAGCCTGCAATCGCTCCAATCGACGATCCCCTGCGGGATCGGCGCGTCGCCGAGGAACGCGTCGCGGAGCTTCCGCCGCGCGGTCACGGGGTCGGCGCGGAAGGCGCGCGCGACGATCTCGGGAAGGTGCTTGTTCGCGCGCGGGCGCGAGCGATAGGGTTGCAGCCTGGCACCCAGGCCGGCGTCGCGAAGGAAGCGTTCGGCCTGCGCCGTCTGTGGCTTGCCGGGCTCAATCTGAATCGCTACGCCAGCGAGGACGGCTGCCGCCGCGAGGTACCAGCCTTCACCAAACGAGAAGCCCGGGTCGGCGTGGAAGGTATAGGCGTGATTGCGCTCCTCAACGATTCGGCGGGCCTCGCGTGCCGCAGCTTGTGCCGCCAGGGATGCCTTCCGCACGGCCTTGTTGTCCAGCTCGGCGGCCAGGCGCGCCGCTACGAGCGCCGAGGACTCCGCCACCGCGGTGATCGCCTCGACGCGCCGCCAACCGTCCTCGCAGTCCGCGCAGGTCGGTGCGCGCTGGGCGCCGAGCGAGAGCTGGCCCGCTCCGTGGCGCGCGTCTTGTGCTCGGGCGGCGTGGGCCTTTGCCAGGGTGGAACGCGCGCCAGCGAGCGTGCTTGCGTCCTCGCCCTCGTTCGTTGCGGCGGCCAGGGCTCGATTCGCGTGATCGATTGCGCGCTCGAGATGACGACGATGCTGCTCCCGCCCGCCAGGCAGGTGCAGTGCGGGCACTTGGGCGAGCGCCTCGGCGAGCAGGACCGCAGCCGCGCGCTCGAGGTCGCGCGCGTCGATAGAGGCCGAGGGGGCCGGCAGGCTCGCCACGTGCTCTCTCTACCGTTCAAGGGCTGCGCGGTCTAGCGTGGAGTCGAGGTGAATCGGGTCAGGGAGGCAGGCCTTCCTTCTGCGTCACCCCGGTTACTGACTCTTTTCACTCGACTTCGGATCGGTTATGCGAGGATACGTGGCCTGTTTGCAGGGCAACGCGAGCTTGTCTGACGTGCCGCGATCCCTCCTTTTGACCAGTTAGCGACGGAGGCGAGACATGAATTCGTTTAGCGGAATGGGGGCCGTGTACGAGCGCGCCACGGGTGATTGCGGCTTCCGTGTCTGGGCGCCCAACGCCACGAGCGTGCGGGTGCACGCAGACTTCCTCGGTTGGAAAGTCGCCAACCAGGTGCCGCTTCATTCCGAAGGAAACGGCAACTGGAGCGGCATTCTCAAGCAGGTTCCCGTGGGTGGTGCTTATCAGTTCGTGATCGACGGAGTCGACTATCGCGTCGATCCCTACGCTCGCGACGTGGATTCGGACAAGAACGACAACATGAATGGCCTCATCGTCGACACCGGGCGCCCCTGGCAGTGGCACCCGTTTGCGACTCCCAGGATGTCCGACGTCATCGCCTACCAGTTGAACGTGTCGTCCTTTGCCGGACGCAATGACGGTATCGCCACGCAGTTCTACGACGGCAATGGCTGGGTCGCGACGTGCGATCAGATCATCTGCAAGCTACCGTACATCAAGCGGCTGGGCTTCAACGCCATCGCCTTTTTGCCCCTGGGCGAATACCCTCGTCCGGCCAACCAGGCCCACATGGGCTATGCGCCGACAAACTTCTTCGCGCCGGAAAGCGACTACGGCTGGCCGGACAACGTGCGCAATCTGGTCAACGAGGCACACTTGAACGGTCTGGCGGTCATCTTCGACGTGGTCTACAACCACGCGTCCATCGACCAGAACTACTACTGGAATTTCGATGCCAGCAAGGTCGATGGCGGCATCTACTTCGAAGGCGGCGGGGAGTCCACCTTCGGCCACAAGCCAGCCCATTGGAAGTGGGAAGTGAGGCAGATGTTCCTCGACAACGCGCGCATGTGGCTCGACTACTATCGCGGCGACGGCCTGCGCTTCGATGCTGCCGATCTGATCCAATGGGAATCTCTCCAGCACATCATCTACAACCTTCGCCAGAATCCGTATTGGCGCGACAAGATCTTCATCGCCGAGTGGAGCGGTGACAAGCGCAACGAGTGGCAAGGCGTCATCGATGGAATCGGCTTCGATGCCGTGTGGGAGATGGACAGCCCGTGGGCCTTTCGCAGGGCCGTCCAGCGCGGGGCGTTCGGTGGTGACGCCATCGACGCCATCCTACCCATCCTGCAGCAGGATTGCGTTCACCCGTCGAGGGTCGTGCAGTACTTGGACGGCTGCCATGACACCATCCGGGACAACAACTCGGGCAGCGAGTCGGATCACCGGTATCCGGTCGAGTATTTCGGAGGCCGGGACAACCCGGTCGCGCGTGCCCAAGCTCGCATGGGCTGGGCCCTGACAGGGGTGGCGCGCGGAATTCCCATGTTGTTCATGGGCACGGAGGGCCACATGCCCGGCTACTGGTGGCCGACCCTCGACACCAATCCGCAGGACACCGAGCACCGGCTCGATTGGGCACGCATCGGCGATGCGACCGGAGCGCCGATGCAGCGTCTGGTCGGCGACGTCAACTGGGTACGGAACAACCATGCCGCCTTGCGCGGCGAGACCATGGAAATCACCCACGGCGACCGTAACAATGGCGTGCTCGCATTCCGGCGATGGGATTTTCGAGGCGACGTCGTGTTGAGCGTGGTCAATTTCTCCAATCACGAGTGGCTCGACTGCGGCTACGCCGTGCGTACTGGGGTAGCAGGCTCCTGGGAGGAGATCTTCAACAGCCAGGCGCCCACCTACGGAGGCTATGAGGGGTCGGGCTGTGGTCCAGGCGCACGCCATTGCGACAGTGGTGGCTATCTGCACATCCGCCTGCCTTCGTGGTCCGTGGTCTGCTTCCGGCAAGTCGGCTGACCGTGTTCGGTCACGTCGGCAATCCAAACCTGGGGAAGACGCGGGCTAGATCTCGACTGCGGCGGATTTGATTTGGTGCTTGCCTCGGCTCGGACGCGTGGCTTTGCGCCGGGGTGCTCCTTGTCGGGACGGTGGGCCTGCGTTGTAGCGCCCGGGCTCGGCCGGCGAGACCTCGTCGCTGGCAGGCGCGCGTGCCTTGCGGAGGGCAGGGCCGAGGTGCTTCCACAACCCGGTCGCCAGCTTTCCGGGCAGGAGCTTCTTCGAACCAGACACTTCCCAGCGGCCGATCACGCTTCCGTCGAGTCCTTGCCAGACGAGGATGCTCAGGGCGATGCGCTCGCCTCGGTCGTCAACATCCGCGACGACAAAGGCGGAAAGCTGCTTCTCCTTGGCCAGACCGGGATACTGGCTCGTTCCGCTCACGCTCGCGAGCGATGTCACTACCTTGAATCCGTGCCTACCGATGATCTTCGCCACCTGCCGGCGGTACGCCTCGGTCTCTGGACCGCCGAAGGGCTGCACTGCGACCCGCGGGGAGGCAGACGCGAGCGGTGACAACAGGAGCGAGATCAACGTGGCTGAAAGAGCGAGGCGCACGACCGAACATCGTGACGCAGGATCGAGGCCGGAGCAACCCTGGGATGATAAGCCGACGAGAAGAGAGGCGCCCGAGTCGAGGCTAGGGTGCGGCGCCCGCTCCGGTGTTCTTGTATTCGTACATGCGATTCCCGGACGCGGAATAGGCCCTGCTGGCGGTCGAGGTGGTCCACGGCTCGGCGGACCGAATGCTCGCATCGAGGGTGGATTCTCGGATGACGATCTGTCCGTTGGGGCTCGTCCCGGAGCTATCGTCCCAGGCTCGACCCAGGTAGGTGCTGTTGGTCCCCGACGAGCTGCCGATCTGACTGTTGATGACCAGCATGCCGAATGAGTGCGAGCTTTCGGTGCTGGGGGCGAAGATGGTGCTCCCGCTCTTCCGGGCGGTCAGGTACTTGATGGTGCACCCGTCGAACACGGCGGTTCCGCGTCCGAAGATGAAGTCCACGTCGCCTTCGACATAGCTGCTCTTGAAGTAGGACCGACTCACGGTGGTGACATTGTTGCTCTTCAGTTGCAGTGTGTCTTGATTGCCCAGGAATCGCACGTTCTGGAAGATCAGCCGATCAGCTTGTGCGGTCATGGCCGGGGCCTGAACGGCAGATTGCCCCGAGGGTTCGGCGAAGTCGTTCGCGATGGTGAGGTTCATGGCCTGGAACTCGGGGGTCGAGACGATGAGGGTCGAGCTGTCGCTGGTCCCGTGGGTCGTGCCCGATGGCGTGGCGCACGCGTTGGTGTTCGCCGCGGTCACGGTGACGCCCGAACCGTTGTTGTAGACGATGACGACTTTTGTCGCGTCGCTGTCGGCCCCGTACAGGGTGACGGGGATGGCCGGGACCCCGGACGCGGGCTTCACGCACACGAGCTCCCGGTAGGTACCCGGCTTGACCAGAATGTTCACGCGTGAGGTGCTGCCCGAGGCGAGGGCGGCGGTGATGGCGGCTTGCACGGTGGTATGCGTTCCGCTGCCGTCGGCCGCAACCGTGTACGTCGGGCTCGCGGGAACGCTCAGGGGCGTTACCGAGGGATCCCAGTCGTCGCGCACCAGCGATCCGATGGTCCCAGCCTGCGCCAGGTAGTTCTTGATGGTGTAACAGGCTGCGGCGGCATCGGTCAGCTGCGGGCGCGTCGCCGAGCCGGTGTAGGCTGGCGTGCAGGTGACGGGTGGTTGCGTCGATCCGCCGGTGCCGGTTGCGCCGCCGGTACCGAGGGCGCCGCCGGAGGCCGCTGCTCCACCGGTTGCCGTGCTGCCGCCTGACTGCACGGATCCTCCGGTGGCAGTGTCGCCGCCCGTGGCTGGGCTGCCGCCGGTGCCCGGCGTTCCGCCGGATTGAACAGCGCCGCCGGTGGCTGTGCTGCCACCCGCTGACGAGCTGCCCCCGGAACTCGTGTTTCCGCCGGACTGCGCGGATCCACCGGTGGCCGAGTTGCCACCCGTCGACGCGCCACCCGTAGTCGTCACTCCGCCCGAGGTGTTGGGGCCCCCGCTGCCGGTCACTCCGCCTGACTGCACTGATCCCCCCGAGCTGGTCGTGCCCCCCGACGAAATGGATCCACCGCTGCTGATGGTGCCGCCGGTTTGGCTCGCGCCGCCCGTGCCGCTGGCTCCGCCCGACGCCGAGTTTCCACCAGCGCCGGATGGCGCGGGCGAGGATGAGCTACAGGCGCCCAGGGCGGTTGCAATGAGCAAGCAGCCCAGCGCCGTTGCGAGGGGCGAGGGCGCCTTTGAAGGTAGCTTTCGCATCGTCAGGTCTCCAAGTCAGATTCTAGGATGTTGAATTTGCCAGCGCATGTGAGCTTTCGAGTCAGCCCGCGCCAGGGCCCGTGTTGCAGTACTCGTAAAACCTGTTTGTGGCCGAGTCATAGGCGCGGCCCGAGGTCGCGGCGGCGGCCCAGGGATCGGCAATCCGGATGTGTGCGCCCAGTACCGATTCCCGAATGACGGCCTGGCCGTTGGGTGAGGATGAGTTCCAGTCACTGGCCGAGGAAACGTTCTGATCCCAGGATCGGCCGAGATAGATCTTGTTGGTGAGCGTGGCGGCGTCGGCGGTGAACTTGCATCGATTGAAGAGGTACCCGTACGAATTTGCTGCGGCCGTGCTGGGTGCGATCTGGCGGCCGGCGTTGGTTGGCTTCCAGGCCGAGGTGTAGTGCATTTCGCCGTCTTCCATGACCACGGTGGCGCGGCCGAAGATGTAATCCGTGTCGCCTTCGACAAAGGAATTCTTCAGGTAGACGCGGGCAACCGTGCTGGTGCTTGTCGTCTCGAAGTAGACGGTGTCCTGATTGCCGATGAAACGGACATTGTCGAAGACTAGCTTGTCCCCGGTGCTGTAGAAGGCCAGCGCCTGGCAATTGGTGCAGCCACTGGAGGTTTCGTTGAGGTCGTTGGCGAAGGTCAGGTTCTTGGCCTGGAAACCAGGATTCGTCACCTTGAAGGTCGCGCTGTTGCTGGTACCGCCCGCGGAGTCGCTCGAATCCCCGTACACGATGACCACCTTGCTGGCGTCAACGTCGCCGCCGTAGAGGGTAATGGGTGTGGAACCGCTGATGCTGATTTTCTCCCGGTAGGTGCCCGCCTTGACCAGGATGTTCACGCGGGAAGATCCCGTGGCCTTGGCCAGCGCTCCATTCACGGTCGTGGAATCCCCACTGCCGTCCGCGGCGACGGTGTAGGTCGGCGAGCCGGGCAGGGTGATGCCTGCGGTCGGATTCCAGTTGTCGCTGCCGGCAAGGTATTTCGCGGTGGTGTAGTTGGCGGCCTCGGCTGTCGACAGCTGTGGTCGCGTCGCAGTGCTGGCGATGGAACCACAGGTCGGCGTTGTGCTTCCGCCGGTCGCCGTGGTGCCGCCAGTCGCGGTCGAGCCTCCGGTCGCGTTGGTGCCGCCAGTCGCGGTCGAGCCTCCGGTCGCGTTGGTACCGCCGGTCGTGCTAGTGCCGCTGCTCGTGCTGGCGCCACCTGTTGCGGTGATTCCACCGGTGCCCGTGGCGCCCCCAGTCGCAACGGTGCCGCCGGTCAGATTCCCGCCGGCGGAGGTCGAGCCGCCGGTTGCCGTGGCGCCGCCGCTGGGGGTAGAGCCTCCGGTCTGGCGGGTGCCACCGGACGCGCTGCTCCCGCCCGTAGACGTCTCGCCACCGCTTGCTGGCCGTCCGCCCGTGGCATCACTTCCGCCGCTGCCTCCAACCCCACCGGCGGTGCTGCCCCCGGTGTTTGGCGTACCCCCGCTGCTGGTGATGCCGCCTGTTGCAACCTGTCCGCCGGTGCCCGTGGCGCCGCCGGTGGAGGCGTTGCCCCCGGTTTGAAGAGATCCCCCCTGGCCGGAGGCGTCTGCCTGTCCCGAGTCCGTGCATGCGAAGAGGAGGAGGGTCGTGGCGAGGAAAGTCGTCGCGAGCGATCGATGGACGTGGGTCATGACCTCAAGTAGTGGCCCTAAGAGGAGAAAATGGCTCAGCGATTCCCGGGCAAAGCCAGTTGGATCAGGTCTGGCGTTTCGCGCCGGCTTCCATGTCAGAAGCAGGTTGTCGTGAGTGCGGAGGGAGCGAGCGTCGATGTCAAATTGGACTGCAGGTACGACGGGGTATCCGTCGTGATGTTTGCGGCCACGACGCCTCCGGCGATGCGTGCATTGATGGTCGCAGCGGTCTGATTCGCCCAAGAATCTCCCGCTGCCGAAAGGCCGAAGCTCTCATCCACCAGGATGGGTTTGCCGCCAGCTGCCGCGCTCAAGGCTGCCCAGGTCGTGCCGGTTCCGGCGTTCGCGCTGTTGCCTTTTCCACTCGTCCACACCATCTCGTAACTGGTGCCCGCGGCGGACATGGCGGCGTTGATCCCGCCAAAGTAGGAGTCCCTTTCTGCGGTGCTGATCCAGCTGGAATAGTTGATGGCGACCACGGCAGGAGGATCGTTGCATTTGATCGCGATGGTGATCTGCGCAGCCAGATCTCCCAGTTGCGCGTACGAAAGGGGCTGTGTCTGCGCGCCCTCGGGAGAGTATTGGATGAAGTCTCCTTCCAGCAGCCAGATGACGGGCTTCTTGTAGGCAGCATAGGTCTGGGCGGCGTAGTACGCGTAGGCCTTGACGATGAGGTTGTTGGCACAGATCGTCCCCTGTGGACACGCGGCGTTGGCAGTCCCAAGCAACAACGCTCCCATTCCGGTGGTCAGATTGGGTGGCCCGCCCTGATTCCCGTCGGGCAGGCCATTGACATGCCCGTAGTATCCGATGATGTACGCGTAATAGGCGGGAACTTGCGTGGCGCTCGACATGGTCTTGAGCCAGCTGGCGTTGCTGAACGAAGAGATGGTGCCGTTGGCCGCTATTTCATAGCCAGCCCAGTTGGAGATGAATTGCACGTAGCTGAATGTGCTCGGGTTGCCTCCGTTGACGCCCCAGCCGAACGAGCAGCCGAAGGGATTCGGTGCGGATCCTCCGCCACATGCGGCCGTGCTGCCGCCCGCGCCGGTAGCACCGCCCGTGCCGGGAGCACCGCCGGAGCCCGTCCGCCCACCCGTACCGCTCACGCCGCCCGAGCTGCCGCCGCGTCCGGCCATTCCTCCGCTCCCCGGTGAAACGCTTCCAGCGCTACCCCCAGAGGCTATCGACGTGCCGCTGCCGGCAGAAGCTCCTCCCGTGGCGGCTCCGTTGCCACCGCTTGCCGAGCCCCCTGAACCCGCACCGCTGCTCCCGCCGCTGGTCAAGCCGCCGGATCCCACGGCGGCGGTGTTGCCACCGGTGTTAGACCTGCCGCCCGACCCGATCGTTCCTGCCGCGCCGCCGGCTCCCGGTGAGGCCGTCGTGTTGCTGCTTCCACCGGCGCCTCCGGTGGAATGGCCGCCCGTCCCCCCGGAGCCCACGCTACCGTCCGCACCGTGCGTACCCGTAGCGCCGCAGCCGATACACGATGCGCCAGCCAGGAAGAGCGTGGTGATGAAGAGGGCTGAGAGTGATGCCAAACGACGCATGAATTCCTCCGAATCCTTCTTCCAGTAGCAGATGGCCGCGGCAGCGTTCACCAAAATTCGAACGGTCCTCGGAATCTCTCCCGCTGCGCTTCGGGCCAGGTCCGAACGGACTGGCTCGAAGCCGCCACAGGTCGGTGGGCGAGTCCATACGAGCGCCCCACCTGACGAAATCTTGAGCCCTTTCAGCGCCCGGAGACACCTACTAATGTGCCCACGAAGTAGATTAGACGTCTTTGCCCGGGAAAGGCCAGCGCAGCGTTTCCCGATGCCGCATGCCTCGCTCGCTCCGCTCGAACCTTTTGAGAAGGATGGTGATGAAGAACAAAGGATATCGGCCGCAACCTTCGGCGTCTGCCCGGATTGGGGTGGGAAGGTCGATCCTGGCCACCATGGTGACCGCAGCCGTAGCTTTCGTCGGAGCGTTCCTGGCAGCAGGGCAGGTGGATGCGGCGGAGTACTACGTGTCTCCGACCGGGAGCGATTCGAACAACGGTTCCCAGTCTTCGCCGTTCGCCACACTCGCGAAGGGAAACAGCGCTGCCGGGGCAGGGGATACGGTGTGGCTGCGCGGCGGCACGTACTACCTCACGAGCCAGGTCACGCTTTCGAAGAGCGGAACGTCGGACAGCAATCGCACGAAATTTTGGGCCTACCCGGGCGAGGTGCCGGTTTTCGACTGCTCCAGGTACGCAACGACCAACACCGCAGCGGACGTGCCGGTCATCTTGGTGACCGGCAGCTACATGCATCTCAAGGGATTCGAGGTCGCGAATGCCAAGGTCGGGGCCAGCGGGGACCATTCCTATTCTTTGGTGCGCACCAAGGGGTCGAGCAACAACACGTTCGAGTTGCTCAACCTCCACCATGGCTTCGGCCCCGGACTGTTCATCGACACGGGAAACGGCGGCAACCTGATTCTCAACTGCGATTCACACGACAACTACGACAAGGACGGCAGTCAAGGGGACGGGCAAAATGGCGACGGGTTTGGCGTTCACTACCAGACCAGCGGTCCCAGCACCATCATCCGCGGATGTCGTGCCTGGGTCGATTCCGATGATGGCTACGATTTGATCTACCAGGAGGTCCCGGTCATCGTCGAGAACAGCTGGGCCAGCCAGAATGGTTACGCCAACGGGGGCAGCACCAGTCCCTCTTCCGGAAACGGCAATGGGTTCAAGATGGGAAGCAGCGGAACCGGGATCCGGCACATCGTTCGCAACAACGTTGCGTGGAAGAACAAGGCGGCGGGGTTCTATGCCAACCATTCCTTCGGTGGCAACACTTGGTACAACAACACCTCGTACAACAACGGTACGCAATACAACATGCTTGCGAGCTCGTTCGAATCCGACGGAAGGACGATCGCGACGGCCGTCATTACCCTGACCGGCAGCAAGATGCACATCATGCGTAACAACGTCGGCTTTCCCGACAAGAACTCCAATTTCAACAACAGCGTCGACGGTGCGAACAACACTTGGGACCTGGGCATCTCGGAGACGAGTGCCGATTTTTCAAGCACGAGCGACGCTGGCTGTACGGGCCCGCGGGAGGCGGATGGCGGCATGCCCGCCGCATGCAGCTTCATGAAGCTGAAGTCGGGTAGTCCGCTCATCGACAAGGGGGTGGACGTGGGACTTGCTTTCGTCGGAGCGGCTCCTGATTTGGGTGCCTACGAATTTGGCGCTAACCCGGGCTCCGGCGGTGCCACGGGCACCGGTGGTGCGACCGGATCCGGCGGGGCAACGGGTACCGAAGGGGTGACCGGAGCAGGTGGCGCAGGTGCCACTGGCGGCGCAAGTGCTTCGGGCGGCGCGATCGCCACCGGTGGGGTGATGGGCAATGGCGGCTCGACCTCGCGGGACGCCGGTCCGGCGGCCACTGGCGGCAGCGCTGGAGCGACGGGGGGTGGGGGCAGCTCCGGGGCGGGCAGCGGTGGAACCACGACGCCAGGCAGCGGCGGAACGGTTGGCGCTGGAGGCTCGACTGGTCCCGGCGGAACTCCGGCGAGCAGCGGCGGCGCGGGGGCTTCGAGCGCATCCGGTGGCAGCGCTGGCACCGGTGGCGCCGTGGCGAGTGGATCGGGGGGCACGTCAGGGGCGGCGGTGGCCGGGGCCGGAGGAAGCGCCAGCGGCGGACAAAGCGGCACCTCGACCAGCGGCGGCACCGGCGCGACGGGCTGTTCGTGCGCAATCGGCGCTGTCGCCACGCATCTGCCTGCCGGTAGTCTTGTCGCGGTGCTAGGCCTCCTCGGCTTGGCTTTGGGCAGGCGGCATCGGCGCTAGTTCGGGAATTCTCCTGCCCGCAGCGGCGCCGGCCCGAACTGTGCGGTAAACTGAAGCATGGGCCGCGCAGCGTTCCTCGGCCGGCAGCAGCGCTTCGATCTAGTCGTGATTGGAGCTGGAGCGACGGGTTGTGCGGTTGCCCGCGATGCAGCGCTGAGGGGGCTTTCGGTCCTCCTGCTCGACAAGGGCGATATTGCCGCCGGCACGTCGTCGGGCTCGTCACGCATGATCCACGGTGGTCTTCGCTACCTCATGCGCGGTCAGCTGGGTCTGGTGCGCGAGTGTCTGAATGAGCGCACGATCTTGTGTCGACTGGCGCCCCATCTGGTGCGCCGGGCACCCTTCGTCATTGCCCTGTCTCGGCCCGCGTGGCGCGAGAAGTGGCCCGTGCGATTTGGCCTCGGGCTTGCGCGCTGGCTTTCGGCAGGTGAAGAAGCGCCGGCCAAGGTGATGGATCACGAGGGGGTGGCGAGCTTCCTGCCTGCGGTAGCCACCGAGACCCTCCATGGTGGTCTTCAATTCGAGGATTGCGTGACACGCGATGCCCGGCTTTGCCTCGAAGTTGCGCTGGGCGCCCAGGCAGCAGGCGCGACGGTCGCCACCTACGTCGAGGCCCTCGGCATCGATACGAACGCTGGCCGGGCCGCCGGCGTGCGGGTGCGTGACCGACTCGACGGTGAGGAGGACACCATTCCTTGTCGAGCCATCGTGCAGACCCTGGGTCCGTGGACCGGGGCACTCGACGTGGGCATCGAGGGCGGCGCACCCCGGGTGGCGCCAGGGCGAGGAACCCACCTAGCAGTGCCGCCCTTCGTTCCTGCGGACACGGTGCTCGCCGCGCTTCATCCCGTGGATGGCCGCTACGTGTGGGCGGTAGGCATGGATCGCTATACCTGGCTCGGGACTACCGACGAGCCGCAGCCGCGCGACCCGGATCACTGCCGCCCGAGCAACGACGAGGTCACCTACCTGCTGACCTGGCTGGCGAACTACACGAACGCGCCGGTCGACCGGGTCTTCCTGGCGCGGGCCGCTTTGCGACCCTTGGTCCAAGGGACCGGCCGCTCCCGCGACTTCCGCTGCGGATTCACCGAGGCCGGGGTTCTGGTCGTGGCCGGCGGCAAGATCACGACCGCCCGGGCCATGGCCGAGGAGGCCGTTGACAAGGTTCTGGCATCGGCGGCACTCGACGGTGTGATGGCGAGGCCTTGCAGCACGGCCAAGGTGGCGTTGCCGGGCGCTCCGCCGGTGCCCATGCAGGAATGGGTGGAACATCACCACTCGGTCCCCCTCTCCGCCGAGCTGCGGCACCACCTACTCTATCGATACGGGAGCAAGGCACAGGAGATCCTTGCGCGGATTCGTGAGGATGCCCATCTGGGACTGCCGCTCCACCCGGGCAGGCCCGAGGTCCTGGCCGAGATCGATCACGCGGTCGAGCATGAATGGGGGCGGACCCTTTCGGACATCATGTGGCGGAGGACCGAGCTCGCGTTCACTGCCGACAACGGCGTCTCGGCAGTGCCGGCCGTGCTTGCTCGCATGAGTCGGTTGCTCGGCTGGACCCCGATCGAGGCGCAACGCCAGCAGATGCGCTACGAGGCCGAGGTCGAGGCGGCGGTTTCACCTCTCGGACACAAGGCCCCGGTGACGCCAGGCCCGGTGCCGGTGGCGGTCTAGCTCGACAACATAGCCCGCAGCAGGTCGGGGCGATCAGTCTGGATGCCGTCGGCGTCGCGCTGGATGAGGACGCGCATTTGCTCCGGCGCGTCGACGGTCCACACCTGGACGGCCAGGTCGTGGGCATGAGCGGCGGCGATGAATGCGGGGCTCGCGACCTCGCGCCCGCCTTCTGTGAATGGGATCGCGAGGACATCGTACGGTGCATCGGGGATGGCGCGGCCGGTGGCGACCGCGATCAGGAAGGCACGCGCCGCGCCCTCGGGGAAGAAGTGCGCCAACTCCGGCGTGGCCTCGACCAGGGCAGCCGCGACGCTATCGACGGCGCTACCGATGCACACCCGATCCGCGGCACCGGCCGCACGGATCGTGGCGATCGTCGCTGCCCGCGCGGCCTCGTCGTCGTCCTTGATGTCGATCATCGCCGGCAAGGGCACCTGGCGCAGTACCTCGTCGAGAGTCGCAAGGCCGATCCCCTGGCCGCGAAGCGGGAAGGTGCGGCCGCCGTCCAGCGAGAAGCCGAAGGCCGCATCCAGTCGGCCGAGATCCGCGGCGAACTGCTCGCGCACCGGGCCGTGGCCGTTGGTGATGCGATCCACGTCGGGGTCGTGAATCACGATGGGAACGCCGTCACTGGAAAGGTGAACGTCCATCTCGAGCTGGTGCGCGCCCCAGCGATCTTGCGCCTGGGCGAAAGCGAAGAGCGTGTTCTCTGGCGCGACCCCGGCACCCCCCCGGTGGGCGACGAGGGTCGGTCGCGGCAGGGCGGTGAGGAAGGGCTTGGGCATGTTTCGAAGTCTACCCGAAGAGTTTGCCCGGGTTCATGAGCCCGGCCGGGTCGAAGCCCTGGTACAGGGCGCGCATGGTGGTCATGGCGAGCGGCCCCTTCTCTGTGGGGAGGTAGGGTAGGTGGTCCGTTCCGACGCCATGTTGATGGCTGATGGTGCCGCCGTGCTCGACGATGGCCCGGCTTGCAGCGGATTTGAGCAACTGCCAACGCCGCAGGTTCTCGTCGGCGTCAGGGTGCAGGCGGAAGAAGTACGTGGTGTACACGCTCGAGCCGTGGGGATAGACGTGGGACAGATGCGAGAAGACGTGAACCCGCTCGTCGGCGACATCGAGCCCGCCGCGCAGGGCAGCGCCAATCGCGTCGACCATCGAGGTGACGCGGTCCCAGGTGCACGCGGTCTCGAGGGTATCCACGGCGTAGCCCGCGTCCCACAAGGCATTGCGCAGGTACGCGCCACGAAATCGGTTGGCGTACCACCTGCGGCCGAGGGACTGACCGATGTGAATGCCGTGACCGCCGCCCGCGATGTCAAGGGCCGCCCGCCGGGCCGGTCCGACCACGCGCGCGGGACCGGCCAATCCGACGATGAGAAGGCAGCGGTCCGCTCGCGCACCGCAAACGCTCAGGTAGCCGTTGAGCGCGGCGATCAGACGCGGATGGCCGGCGAAGGCCAGGGTGGTTTCGGTCTCGGCGGGACTCGCCAGGCGAAGCATGGCCAGGGGCAGCCCAGCCTGGGCCAGTCGCTTGGTCGCGGCGAGGCCATCTGCCCAGGTGCGAAAGAAGATGGCTTGCCAGGCCTGCCGCTCGGGCAGGGCGCTCACGCGCACGGTGGCCCGCGTGATGATGCCCAGGCGGCCTTCCGAGCCGAGCACCCACTCGCGCACGTCGGGGCCGGCGGCAGAGGCGGGGAAGCACGGCAATTCCATCGTCCCGGCCGGTGATTCCACGTGACCGCCGACGAAGAGGTCCTCCATGCGACCGTATCGCAGGGATTGCTGGCCGCGGGAACGCGTGGCGATCCATCCCCCCAGGGTCGAGTAGTCGAAGGACTGTGGGAAGTGTCCCAGGGTCAGGCCGTGCGGTTGCAGGCTTTCCTCGATTCGCGGGCCGGCTATTCCCGCGCCGAAGGTCGCGAGCCGGCCAGGCCCGTCGAGGTGGGAAAGTGTGGCCATACGACCGAGGTCGATGGTCAGGACGGCAGCGGCGCCTGACCGGGGGTTCACATGCCCGACCACGCTGGTTCCGCCGCCGTAGGGGATGACCTCGGCTCCAGCTTCGGTGGCGAAGCGAAGCAGCTCTCGGACCTCCGCATCGCTCGTCGGATAGGCGACCGCGTCCGGCAGTCCCCCGATGCGCCCCGTGCGCAGGGCGATCCAGTCACCCAAACTCTGGCCGCGGGCGTGGCGAAGGCGATCCTCAGTGGCGATCACGACGAGGGGATGGGACGGCAGGCGGCTGGCCCCGACCCTAGCAAGGACCTCGTCTAAAGTTGCATCCTTGGGCGGTTGGGCCGGCCCGAGCACCTGGGCCAGGTAGGACGTGGCGGTGGCTGGAAGCGGGAAGGAAACAGCCTCGTCACCCCAGCCGTTCCAGCGTCTCATGCCTGCCTCGTGAGCGTGTGCACGTGCCTCACAACCTGATCGTACACGAAGCCGGGGCGTTTTTCGCGATCCGAGGTCGGCGGGAATGCCGCGAGGGCGCTATCATCGAGGTGTGGAGGTTCTCGGGGCCATCCAAGGAAAGGAACTCTCGCGTTGATCATCACCTTCAACGAAGAGCAGAAGCTGATCCGCGACGCCGTTCGGGCACTTGCCGAGCGCGACGTGGCGCCCATCGCCGCCGAGATCGATCGCAGCGGCAACTTCCCCAAGCAGACCTTCGATAAGCTCGGGGAGATGGCCCTGCTCGGGATCATGATCCCTGCCGAGTACGGCGGTGCAGGCGCTGATGCCATTTCCTGTTGCATCGTGCTTTCCGAGCTGGCGCGGGTGTGCGCGTCCACCGCCCTGTCCTACGGCGCCCACACCGTGCTGTGCACGAACAACCTCTACGTCCACGGCAACGAGGCCCAGCGGCGCAAGTACCTGCCCGACCTCATCAGCGGCAAGCGGCTCGGCGCATGGGCTGTCACCGAGCCGGGCGCGGGCAGCGACGCTCTCGGGTTGCAGTGCCGGGCCGAGCGCCGGGGTGACGAATATTTGTTGAACGGTTCCAAGATCTTCATCACCAACGCCCCGGTCGCCGACGTGTTCATCGTCTACGCCCGCACTCGTCCCGGGCCGCCCAAGCAGGGCATGAGTGCATTCATTGTCGAGCGCGGCTACCCCGGCTTCACCGTCGGACCCAAGCTCGACAAAATGGGCATGCGCGGCTCGCCGACCTCGGAGATCTTCCTCGACGATTGCCGCTGTCCGGCCGCGAACTTGCTCGGCCAGGAGAACGGCGGGGTCGCGCAGATGATGCTCGGCTTCGACATCGAGCGGGTGACCCTGGCCGCGATCCCCCTTGGCATCGCGGAGGCGTGCCTCGAGGCCTCGCTCGCCTACGTCAAGCAGCGCAAACAGTTTGGCAAGCCCATCGGCGACTTCCAGATGATCCAGCAGATGCTCGCCGACATGGCCACCGAGCTGGAGGCCGCGCGGGCCTTGGTGTACTTCGCGGCACGCAAGCTCGGCGAGGGCAAGAAGGCCACCCGCGAGGCGGCCATGTCCAAGCTTTACGCCTCGGAGGTAGCCACGCGCGCGGCGCTCAACGCCATCCAGATCCACGGTGGCTACGGCTACATGAAGGACTTCCCCGTCGAGCGCATGCTCCGCGACGCCAAGCTGATGGAGATCGGCGCCGGCACCTCGCAGATCCAGCGGCTGATCATCGCGCGGGAGTTGCTGGCGCGGTCGTAGGGCCGGTCCGACCGAGTGGCGCGAGCGTTGGCTTCATGAGATGCACCCCTATGCGAAACCTTGACGGGCGGCGTGCTCGTCGCCGCCCCCGGCCTGACCGGTGACGATGGTTTTCTCGGATAGCACGGCTCGAGAGCGGCCGGCGACCTCAGGATTCTGAGGACCGGCCGCCGCATCTCGGCGGAATCCGTGCTCGGGGCACTGGCCCACTGCTTGCACAACCACGTTGGCCATGATCAAGCTCCGCGTGATACTAGCGCTTGTCTTCCTATCCGGGTGCGGTGGCGCGGGCTTGCGCTCCGGGGCGAAGGATGGCGCCGCCGACAGACCGGGCGCGGCCGATGTCGTTTCCGTCGCTGCGAGCGATGCCGGCGATCTGGTGGCGACTCAGGCCGTCGATCGTTCGCCCGACCACGGCCTCTACGATGCTACGCCTGCCCCTGACGTGGATGTGTCTTGGGGGACGGA
>Ga0210133_1000113_pt1 | contig 30085 bp, 29 predicted proteins | sample Joice_ThreeSqC_D_2_FD_184874 | JGI IMG/M metagenome (GOLD analysis project Ga0210133, IMG submission 184874) | Wetland microbial communities from San Francisco Bay, California, USA, that impact long-term carbon sequestration - Joice_ThreeSqC_D1... | ecosystem: Environmental > Aquatic > Marine >...
AGCCCGGCGACCTTGCCGGCCTGCTTGGACGGATTGCCCGGGTAGAGATCGAACAGGGTCTTGTTGTCCACCTTGCGGTCGGACCACTTGGCCTGCATGGCCTTGAGGATCGCACGGTTGTTCGGCTGCTCGCCGTTGTTGTTGATGTAGGCGTCGCGCAGATACTCGATCACGTCCCAGTGATCCTGGCTGAGCTCGAGGCCTTCCGCGGCGGCGATCGCCTCGGCGACGTCCTTGTCCCAGTCATCCAGGTTCACCAAGAAACCAGTCTCGGTCGCCTCGAGGGTTTTGCCGTTCACTTCGTACGCCATGGTCCTGTCTCCTGAAACCGGGGCAAAATAAGGTTGTCGAAAGAATCTCTAATCTACGGAGCAACAAGATGTTCGAACCGATCAAGCTGCCGTTCGGCGCCAAGATGCTGTTCAACACCGTGAAACTCAAGCCCGGCGTGAACTTCGAGGACGTCGAGCTCGCGGTGGGCGAGATGTGCAACGTGGTCAAGGAGACCTACGGCGGGGACAAGGGCGGCTTTCTCGCCGGCCAGGTCTTCAGGTTCTCCGGCTTCGTCTCCGACGAAGGCTCGCTCAACGCCACGAAAACCGCGGACGAGCACTACGTCATCATCACCTACTGGCGCAGCTTCGAGGAGCACGAAAAATCGCATGCCGACGCCACCTTCACCAACAAGTTCGAGGCGCTGGCGAAGATGTGCTCCGAGACCAAGGAGCTCGGCTACGACATGCTCTGGCAGGGCGAGCCGGAAGGCCAAAGCTAGTCCTCCCAGTCGGCGCGCTTCGCGCCGCGCAGGTCCCCCAGGTCCTTGTGGGGGATGAACACGCCGCAGCCGAGCTTGCGCGCCTCGCCCAGCCCGCGGCGCTGCAAGGCGAGCGACTGCGCGGGCGTGGCGACCATCACCATCAGGCTGCGCGTCCGGTAGGCGCCTTCCGGCGTGGCGAGGGTCACCTCGCGCCCGCAGAGCATGGTCGAGGTTTCCACGCCGAGCGCGCGCAGCGCCTCCGTGGCCGCGGCGAGGAATCCCATCTCATCGGCCGCGTCCTCGAAGATCACGCTGCGCGAGAAGAGCGACGCGATGCGCGCGAGCGGGCGCTGGACCAGCCGGCCGACGCGCATTGGCGAGCCCGCGATGTCCAGCGTCCGCCCGACGAGCGCCGCCGCGTCCGGCAGGCGGCTCGCCGGAAGGCGCAGCGTGAGCCGCGTGCGCCGGGAAAGCTGCAATTGCGCGTCCTCGCCCTCCGGCCGTACCCAGCCCGCGCCCGAGGCCGCGCCGTGCACGGTATGCAGCCCGGCCTGCGGCTCGTCCGCGAACCAGGGCAGCGCCGCCTGGATCGCCGCGGAGAGCGCGTAAGCGTGGTCGACCGGCAGGCTGCGGCACTCGATCGCGAACACCGCGTCCACGACGTCGTCCATTGCCTCAGTCCGCGGGCAGCGCCGCCTGCAGGGCGTCGCGATCGAACCACCACTCGTCCTGCACCAGGACGTCGACCACGTTGCGCAGCCGCGGCAGGAACAGTGCCGGATCGTTCAGCTCCATGTCCTCGATCCAGCGATTGAAGGCCTGCTGACCGTCGACGCCGCTGTGCCGGCGCGCGACCGTCGCGAGCAGCTGGTTGGTGTAGAGCAGCAGCTGCTCGCGCTGCGGATCGCGCGCGCGCAGGTCGACGAGGTAGTGCGCCGTCACCGCGGCGACCGCCGCGCCGTCGGCATCCGGCGGCGTTTCATCAACGACATGCTGCAGCAGCGCGACGCTCAGCTCTGGATCGACCGGATAGGTCACCGCAAGCCAGATGCCCTGGCCAAGCGCCGCGAGCGACTGCGGCTGATCAGCGAGAAAAAGGATGTCGCAGGCCTGCGCGGCACCCTCCCAGGCCTGCTCGGCAAGGTAAGCGTCGAAGGCTTCGCGCGCCGCGGCCCAGGCCTCGGCGCTCTGCTCCAGCCGCACCAGCGCGCGGCCGAGCTGCAGCAGGAGGTCGGCGCGGCGCAGCGTTTCCGCGCCGGGGGACAACGCAGCGAGCTGGCCATGCAGTTCGGCGACCAGCCGCTTGAGCATCCCGGTCGATTCCTGCGCGTCCGAGCTGTCGTCGGCGTTGCCGACCGACGGGTCTTCCTTGATGAACTTGAGCGGAATGTGCTTCACGGGGCGCCCAGGCGATCGCAATAGCGCGCGCGGTAGACGAGCCGGCCCGGGCCGCAGGCGGGATCGTCGAAGGCGCTGCGGTTATGCAGCACGTTGTTGCAGATCAGGCCCTGGCCGGCGCTCAGACGAAGGCTCAGGACATAGGGCGAAGCCGCATCCAGCAGCCGGTTGAGAAACGCCACCGCGGCCCGGGTCGTCTCGTCCGAGCGCCATTCGATGCTGCGCGTGCGCGCGGTGTAACGCATGTGGAGCGCGCCGTTCTCGCTGGAGAACACCGGCCCGGTCTGCGCGGGGCGGATTTGCACAGCCGCGTCGAGATTGGCGGGAATCGTCATGGCATCCGGCGCGCAGAGCGCCTTCACGTACGCCGGATCGGCATCGCGCAGCAGGAGGTAGGCGATCTCGTGATCGAGCAGCTGATTTTCACCGCCGCGCGCGGCGGGCCGCACGCAGTGCAGGATGAACGCGCCGATGCGCTGATCCGGGGGGTTGTAGTAACCGTCGGTGTGCCACAGCAGGCGACGGTTCGAATACGGAATGTAACCAAGGGTCGATTTTTCCGGCACGGCTTCGAGCGAACTGACGCCATCGTCGTCGGCGAGCGGGTTGGCCCGCAGACGCGAAAGGCCGAGGCGCGCGCCGAGGCGGCGCACGAGGTCCTTGTCGGCCTCGTCCGGATGACCGGCGCGCGGGCAGGCGTACACGGCCATGTTCGCTGCGCCGCAGATGCGCCGGATTTCGGCCACCTCGCTGTCGCGCAGCTTGCGCGGGTCGCGCACCTCGACGATCAGGTCCTCGACGCGGCGCGGCGTTCGCGCGAGCTTGCCTTCGCGCCAGCGCAGGTAGGCCTGCGGCTGATCGAGCGCAAATGGATTCTCCACAGCGGTTTTCAGGACGGCGCTCAAAGCGCAGGGACCGAAATCAAAGAACCAGAAACCAGGGAGCACAACGTACCGCAACACCGGCGTCAGTAGAACGGCGCGCATAAACTCGCCTGCTGCACGGATAAGCGGGCAGCCGAACCGCGGCATTTGCGCAAGCGCCTGAAACGCATTCCTTTTTTCGATATTCGGGCGCCTCGTCTATCCCTAAAGTGAGGGGTCCGCGCGCGCCCGCGTACCCCCAATGACCGCTGCGGCTGTGCAATGCGGCTTCGTTACACTGTGCTGCCCGAGTACCAAGTACCGAATACGTAGCGTCTGGAGGAGAAATTCATGGCCGACACGCACAAGCCCCCGAAGCCACCCAAGAATCCCGAGCGGCACAGCAGCTACCTGCCGAAGGAACGCAAGTCCTCCAAGCCGTTCCATCCGACGCCGATGCTCGACCAGCTCGAAAGCGGTCCCTGGCCGAGCTTCGTCACCGGGCTCAAGCGTCTGGCGCACGACAACAACATGATGGTCGACCTGCTCGGCCAGCTCGAGCATTCCTACAAGACGCGCCTGGGCTACTGGAAGGGCGGCACGGTCTCGGTGTTCGGCTATGGCGGCGGGATCATCCCGCGCTTCTCGGAAGTCGCGAGCCTGTTCCCCGAGTCGAAGGAGTTCCACACGCTGCGCGTGCAGCCGCCGGCCGGCAATCACTACACCACCAAGCTGCTGCGCCAGCTCTCGGATTCCTGGAGCAAGTGGGGATCGGGGCTGATCGCGTTCCACGGCCAGACCGGCAACATCATGTTCATCGGCGCAACGAGCGAGAACACCCAGCATTTCTTCGACGAGATCAACGAGTACGGCTTCGACCTGGGCGGCGCGGGACCCTGCGTGCGCACCGCGATGTCCTGCGTCGGCGCGGCGCGCTGCGAGCAGTCCTGCACCAACGAGCACCGCATCCACCGCACGCTGGTCAACAACTTCATCGACGACATGCACCGCCCGGCGCTGCCCTACAAGTTCAAGTTCAAGGTCTCGGGTTGCCCGAACGACTGCATGAACTCGATCCAGCGCGCCGACTTCGCCGTGATCGGCACCTGGCGCGACGACATGCAGGTCGACCAGAAGGGCGTCAAGGAATACGTCGAGGGTCATGGCCGCAAGTACACGATCGACAACGTGATCGCGCGCTGCCCGACCAAGGCCCTGTCGCTGAACGATGACGACACGCTGGAAGTCGACAACCGGAGCTGCGTGCGCTGCATGCACTGCATCAACGTCATGACCAAGGCGCTCAAGCCCGGCAAGGACCGCGGCATCACGCTGCTGATCGGCGGCAAGAGGACGCTGAAGATCGGCGACACGATGGGCACGGTGATCGTGCCGTTCATGAAGATGGACACCGACGAGGACTACGAAAAGCTGCGCGAGCTGGCCGCGACGGTGATCGATTTCTGGGCGGAGAACGGCCTCGAGCACGAGCGCTGCGGCGAGATGATCGAGCGGATCGGTCTGGCGAGCTTCCTCGAGGGGATCGGCGTCGAAGTCGATCCGAACATGATCACCCATCCGCGCACCAGCTCCTATGTACGGCTGGACGACTGGGACCAGGAAGCGCAGAAGTGGGTCGACCGCCACCAGAAGGCCACGGCCTGAGCGCGGCGACGATTCGAACAGAGGAGACGCCAGTGGCACAAGCACAGGCAGTGGAAAAAAAGCAGATGCGCCCGCCGATCGAGAGCGGCTGCCCCGACGGCATGCAGTACATGCATCCGCTGATGATCAAGAACTTCGGCAACTGGAAATATCACGACCGGCCGCGGCCCGGCGTGCTGCACCACGTCGCCTACTCGGGAGAGGAGATCTGGACGGTGCGCGTCGGCACCCAGCGGCAGCTCGGGCCCTACGAGATCAACCTGCTGTGCGACATCATCGACCAGTACGGCGAAGGCTATGTGCGCTTCACCATCCGCTCGAACATGGAGGTCATGGTCTCCAAGTGGGAAAAGGTCGGCCCGCTGATCCAGGCCTTCAACGACGCGGGCTATCCGGTCGGCGGCACCGGCAACTCGGTGACCATGATCTCGCACACCCAGGGCTGGCTGCACTGCGACATCCCCGGCACCGACGCCTCGGGCGTGGTCAAGTCCCTGATGGACGAGCTGCACGAGGAGTTCGTCAAGGAAGAGATGCCCAACCGCGTGCACATCACCACCTCCTGCTGCCAGATCAACTGTGGCGGCCAGGGCGACATCGCGATCAACGTGCAGCACACCAAGCCGCCGAAGATCAACCATGACCTCGTGGCCAATGTCTGCGAGCGTCCGTCGGTGGTGGCGCGCTGCCCGGTGGCGGCGATCCGTCCGGCGATCGTCAACGGCAAGCCCTCGCTCGAAGTCGACGAGAAAAAATGCATCTGCTGCGGCGCCTGCTATCCGCCCTGCCCGCCGATGCAGATCAACGACCCGGAGCACTCGAAGCTCGCGATCTGGGTGGGCGGCAAGAATTCGAACGCGCGCTCCAAGCCGATGTTCCAGAAGCTGGTCGCCGCCGGGCTGCCCAACAACCCGCCGCGCTGGCCGGAAGTCGCCGCGGTGGTGAAGAAGATCCTGTACACCTACAAGAAGGACGCGCGCGACTGGGAGCGCGTCGGCGACTGGGTCGAGCGCATCGGCTGGCCGCGCTTTTTCGAGCTGACCGGCCTGCCGTTCACCAAGTTCCACATCGACAACTGGCGCGGGGCGCGCAACAGCCTGAATGCCTCGACGCACATCCGCTTCTGAGCGCGGCCAGCCATGAAACTCGGCGTCGTGGTCAATGAGGGGCCGTACACGCACCAGGCCTCGGACACGGCCTACCAGTTCGTCAAGGCGGCGCTCGCCAAGGGACACGAGATCTATCGCGTGTTCTTCTACCACGACGGCGTGAACAACGGCACCCGCCTCACCGTGCCGCCGCAGGACGAGCGCAACATCGTCAAGCGCTGGAGCGAGCTCGCCGCCGAGCACAAGCTCGACCTCGTGCTCTGCGTCGCCGCCGCGCAGCGCCGCGGCCTGATGGACAAGAGCGAGGCCAAGCGCCACGGCAAGGACAGCGACAACATCGCGCCGGGGTTCCGCATCTCGGGCCTCGGCCAGCTCATCGAAGCCGGCATCCAGGCCGAGCGCCTGGTGGTCTTCGGCGACTGAACGGAACGGGCCATGGCGGACGAAAACGACACCGAAGCGGGCAGCGTCAAGAAGTTCCTCTACGTGAACCGCAAGGCGCCCTACGGAACGATCTACGCGCTCGAGTCGCTCGAAGTCGTGCTGATCGGCGCGGCGTTCGAGCAGGACGTGAGCCTCGCGTTCCTGGGCGACGGGGTCTATCAGCTGGTCAAGGGCGAGGACACCAAGGCGCTGGAAGTGAAGAATTTCTCGCCGACCTATCGCGCGCTCGAAGACTACGACGTCACCAAGATCTACGTGGACGACGAGGCGCTCGAGGCGCGCGGCCTGAGCGAAGCCGACCTGGTGATCCCGGTCGAGGTGGTCAGCGCCCAGCGCATGGCCGAGATCATGGAAGACCAGGACGTGGTCCTGAGCTTTTGAGGATTCTGAAGATGCTGCACACCGTCAACAAATCGCCGTTCGAACACCGCGCCCTCGAATCCTGCCTGCGCTATGCGCGCCAGGGCAGCGCGGTGCTGCTGATCGAGGACGGCGTGTACGCGGCGGCCAGGGACACCGCCGTCGCGAAGCAGGTGCAGGAGGCCCTCAAGAGCGTGTCGATCTACGCGCTCAAGCCCGATCTCGAGGCGCGGGGCATGCAAACCCGGGTGATGGACGGCGTTCGCCTGGTGGACTACGAAGGCTTCGTGGATCTCGTAGTGGAGCATCACGCCGTGCAATCCTGGCTCTGATTTCAAAGGACGGAAACGACATGACGATCGAAGTGAACGGCCAAACCATCGAAACCGACGAGGAAGGCTATCTCGCCAACCGCACCGACTGGAGCGAGGACGTGGCGAAGGAGATGGCACGCATCGACGACTGCGAGCTGAGCGACGCCCACTGGGAGGTGATCAACTTCCTGCGCGAGTACTACGACGAGTACCAGATCGCGCCCGCGGTGCGCGTGCTCACCAAGGCGATCGGCAAGAAGCTCGGCGCCGACAAGGGCAACAGCAAGTACCTTTACGAGCTGTACCCCTACGGACCGGCCAAGCAGGCCTGCAAGTACGCGGGGCTGCCGAAGCCGACCGGCTGCGTGTAGGAACCAGGAAAAATGGGGTCAGACCCCTTTTTCCTTCGATGCAACGGCTTAGCGATGGTCTCGAAGAGGGGGTCTGACCCCAACGACCGATGTCGGCGCTGACCATCTTCTATGCGCTGCTGTTCTACGCGGCGACGGGCATCCTCATCTTCGGCGTGGCCGCCAAGTGCTGGGTGTATGCACGCACGCCGCAGCCGCTGAAGATCCCGACCCCGCCGGCGCCGACGACGCGCCGGGGCGTCGTGCTGCGCATGCTGCTCGAGGTCACGCTATTCCGGACGCTATTCCGCTCCAACAAGTGGATCTGGCTGTTCGGGTGGATGTTCCACGTCGCGCTGCTGGTGGTGCTGCTGCGCCACCTGCGCTACTTCACCGAGCCGGTCTGGGCCTGGGTGGCGCTCATCCAGCCCTTCGGCCTGTACGCCGGCTTCGCCCTGCTCGCCGGGCTCGCCGGGCTCTGGGCGCGGCGCGTGCTGGTCGATCGCGTGCGCTACATCAGCAGCCCCTCCGATCACCTGATGCTTGCGCTGCTCGCGGCGATCGCGGCGAGCGGTCTCGCGATGAAATACCTCACGCACACCGACATCGTCGCGCTCAAGGCGTTCTTCCTCGGCCTGATGGCCTTTCAGTGGCAGCCGCTGCCTGCCGACCCGCTGCTGCTCGCGCATCTCGCGCTGGTGGCGGGGCTGATGATCGTTTTTCCCCTGAGCAAGCTGCTGCATGCGCCGGGCGTGTTCTTCAGCCCGAGCCTGAACCAGGTCGACGACGCGCGCGAGCGGCGCCACGTCGCGGGCTGGTCGGCGCAGATCAACCACCCGGCGCGCGGAGGCTGAATGGCGGATTTCGAGACCCCGGCGCTGGGCGAATATCCGGTGATCCCGCTGCTGCGCGAGGGCGTCATGGCGCACAGCAAGCCCTACGTCGCCAAGCCCGATCTGCAGAAGCCGCTCGGCTTTCCCGGCGAGCTGCTGCCGGATTGGGAGAAGGTCGCCATCGCCAAGCTCGGCGAGCTGGTCTCGGGCTCGCGCGCGCTGCAGGTGTTCCTCGACGCCTGCGTCAAATGCGGCGCCTGCACCGACAAGTGCCACTACTACCTCGGCACCGCGGACCCCAAGAACATGCCCGTGGCGCGCCAGGACCTGCTGCGCTCGGTGTACCGGCGCTACTACACGTTCGCCGGCAAGCACTTCCCGAAGCTGGTCGGCGCGCGCGACATGACCAAGGAGGTGCTGGACGACTGGTACAGCTACTTCCACCAGTGCTCGGAATGCCGGCGCTGCTCGGTGTTCTGCCCCTACGGCATCGACACCGCCGAGATCACCATGGCGGCGCGCGACATCATGGACAGCGTCGGCCTCGGGCAGAAGTATTCCAACGAGATCATCGGCAAGGTGCACAAGATCGGCAACAACCTCGGCCTGCCCGGTCCGGCGCTGCGCGACACCCTCGACGGCCTCGAAGAGGACGTCAAGGACGAAACCGGCGTGGACGTGCGCTTCCCGCTCGACGAGAAGGGCGCCGAGGTATTGCTGATCACGCCGAGCGCGGATTTCTTCGCCGAGCCGCACATCGACGGCCTGATCGGCTACGCCAAGGTGTTCCACGCCGCGGGCATCTCCTGGACGCTGTCGTCGCACGCCTCCGAGGCGGCGAACTTCTCGCTGTTCATCGGCAACCACGACAACCTGCAGAAGGTGGCCGAGCGCATCCGCGAGGCCGCGATCGACCTGGGCGCGAAGCGCATCGTGGTGGGCGAGTGCGGCCACGCCTGGCGCGTGGCCTACAGCTTCTGGAATACGCTGATCGGCCCGTTCGAGTTCCTCGATCCGCGCTATCCGGTGCCGCAGCACATCTGCGAGCTCAGCTACGACCTGATCCAGCGCGGCGCCCTGCGCCTGGACAAGAGCGCCAACGACGACAAGGTCGTGACCTTCCACGATTCCTGCAACGTCTCCCGCGGCTCGCGCATGGGCGATGTGCCCGGGGGCCAGTTCACGATTCCGCGCGCGATCATCCGCGCCTGCGTCAACAAGTTCGTCGACATGGCGCCCGAGACCATCGGCGAAGCCACCTTCTGCTGCGGCGGCGGCGGCGGCCTGCTCACCGACGACCTGGTCGAGCTGCGCGTCAAGGGCGCGCTGCCGCGCATGCAGGCGCTGCAGCAGGTGGTCGACGCGCACGGCGTCAACTACCTGGCGGCGATCTGCGCCATCTGCAAGAGCCAGTTCACCAAGGTGCTGCCCTACTACAAGCACCCGATGGACATGATCGGCAGCGTGCACGGCCTGGTGAGCAAGGCGATCCAGCTCGGACCGAAGCCCTGATGCAATTGAACCGGAGATAACGATGTCGGCACCTGCCAGCAAAACCGAGGCGAAAAGCGGACATACCTTCCGCAGATTCAAGGACGGCGAGCACGAATGGCGCTCGGCGCAGGAGAAGATCTTCGCCGGCGACGAGTCCGACAAGTGCCCGGTCTACGTGCACAAGACGCCGCCCTGCCAGGCGAGCTGCCCGTCGGGCGAGGACATCCGCGGCTGGCTCAACATCGTGCGCGGCGTGGAGAAGCCGCCCAAGGACGCGAGCATGCAGGAGTACGCGTTCCGCCGCTCGACCGATGCCAATCCGTTTCCCTCGATGATGGGGCGGGTCTGCCCGGCGCCCTGCCAGACCGGCTGCAACCGGAACAAGGTCGAAGACACCGTGGGCATCAACGCGGTCGAGCAGTACATCGGCGATTACGCGCTCGCGCAGGGCTACCGCTTCCAGGCCGGCGCGGAGACCGGCAAGCGCGTCGCGATCGTCGGCGGCGGTCCGGCGGGACTGTCGGCGGCCTACCAGCTGCGCCGCAAAGGCCATGGCGTCACCCTGTTCGACGATCACGCCGAGCTCGGCGGGATGGCGAAGTACGGCGTGCCGGGCTACCGCCTGCCGCGCTCGCACCTGGACGGCGAGATCAACCGCATCATCGCGATGGGCGTCGAGCTGCGGCTCAACACCCGCATCGGCGTCGACGTTCAGCTGAAGGACCTCCAGGCGGACTTCGACGCGGTGCTGCTCGCGCTCGGCTGCAAGGCCGGGATGCCGCTGCCGGTGCCTGGGGCGGACGCCCCCAACTGCATCAGCGGCGTGGCGTTTCTCGAGGCCTTCAACCAGGGTCGGCTGAAATCGGTCGCCGGCCGCGTGGTGGTGGTCGGCGGCGGCGACACCTCGGTCGACGTGGTCTCGGTCGCGCGCCGGCTGGGCTATGTCGAGGACATGGGGGAGACCGAGCGCCCGGAAATGGTCGTGCTGGGACACGCGGCACACGATGTCTCGACGATGGCGGCGCGCAGCGGCGCCGACGTCATGCTGATTTCGATGCAGCCGATCGAGCAGATGAACGCGGCCAAGCACGAAATCGAGGATGCTCAGCGCGAGGGCGTGAAGATCCGCGGCGGCCTGTTGGCGAAAGAAGTGCTGATCGACGAGCGCAGCGGACGCGCCAAGGCGCTGCGCGCCGTCGAAGTCGACTGGGTGAAGGGCAAGCCGGTCGAGAAGCCGGGCACCGAGATCGATCTCGAAGCGGATCTGATCGTCTCGGCGATCGGCCAGTCCGGCGATCTGCGCGGCATGGAAGCGCTGGACAACGGCAAGGGCCTGATCGCCGCCGACAAGTTCTACCAGCTGCCGAACCACAAGGGCCTGTTCGCCTGCGGCGACATCATCCGCCCGCACCTGCTGACCACGGTCATCGGCCAGGGCTCGATCGTCGCCGAGAGCATCGACCGCTACCTGAGCAACCAGGAGATGGCCAGGCGCCCGAAGGTCGACGTGCATCACTTCAACCTGCTCGACAAGCTGCGCGAGGTGAACCTCGAGCCGAAGCCGTTCAAGCCCGTCGAAGAGTCGAATCTGCGCGAGATCGACCGCGGCCTGCGCGGGACCTCGCTCGCCGGCAAGGCGGTCGGCGGCTTCGCCGTGCACAACTACGAGGACCGCGGCGCCGCCGAGGTCTGCAAGTCCGATGAGCTGTTCCTCGGTCATTTCCCCTACCAGGCGCGGATCAAGCGCAGCGAGATCGGTCCCTCGGCCGAGGAGGTGCTGGGCCACTTCGCCGAGCGCATGGTCGGTCTGGACGACAAGCAGGCGGTCGACGAGGCCAAGCGCTGCATGAGCTGCGGCATGTGCTTCGAGTGCGACAACTGCGTCATCTACTGCCCGCAGACCGCGGTCAAGCGCACGCCGAAGTCCGAGGCGACGATGGGCCGCTACGTCTACACCGACTACGACCTGTGCATCGGCTGCCACATCTGCGCCGACGTCTGCCCCACCGGCTACATCAAGATGGGCATGGGCGATCACTGAGCGCCGGGGATCGAACGATGATGCGCTTCGCCATCGCCGTGCTGGCCGCCGTGCTGAGCGTCGCCGCGCTGGCCGACGGGCAGCGGGCGGGCGCGAGCCGGGTTGCCATGCCGACGATCAAGATCGAGAAAGGCGAAGCCTGCGTGGCGCCGACCGGGGACATGCGCCGCAACCACATGAAGTACCTCCTGCACCAGCGCGATCGGACGGTGCATGAGGGCCTGCGCGAGCCGCGCTTCAGCCTGAAACAGTGCATCGACTGCCACGCCGATCGCGCGACCGGCAGCGTGCTCGGCGAGAACGGCTTCTGCGCGAGCTGCCACGCCTACGCCGCGGTCAAGCTCGATTGCTTCGAATGCCATACCCCGCTGCGGGAAACCGGGGCCGGGGCCGCGGCCATGCGCAAGGCGGCCAAGGCGCGATGAGCCCGGACCGCCGCCAGTTTCTCGCCTGGGGCAGCGCCGCGGCCGCGGGCGCGGCGCTCGCGCCCGGCCTGCGGCTGATCGAGCTCGTGCAGGCGCGCTCGCCCGAGGCGGCCGCGTCGGCGCTCGAGCGCTGGGGCCTGCTGATCGACATCGCCAAGTGCAGCGACTGCGATGTCTGCGTCAGCGCCTGCAACGAGGAAAACGGCCTGTCCGGCCATGGACGTCCGCAGACCGATGCGCACTGGATCCGCAAGGTCGAGCTGCGCGACAAACGCACGGGCTACGCCCAGGCGCTGCCGCTGATGTGCCAGCACTGCGCCGAGCCGCCCTGCGTGGACGTGTGTCCGACCGGCGCCTCGTTCAAGCGCGACGACGGCATCGTGCTGGTCGACAAGCACATCTGCATCGGCTGCCGCTACTGCGTCATGGCCTGCCCCTACGGCGCGCGCACCTTCGTGCACGAGGCGCTGAGCGGGCAGAAACCGGACGTGCCGCGCGGCAAGGGCACGGTGGAATCCTGCACCCTGTGCGTGCAGCGCGTCGATCGCGGCGAGACGCCGGCCTGCGTGCAGGCCTGCAACCGCGACGGCGCAAGCGCGATGCTGTTCGGCGACCTGAACGACGACGCCAGCGAAATCCACCGGCGCCTGCGCAGCGAGCCCTCGCGCCAGCTGCGCGCCGACCTCGCCCTGAACACGGGCGTACGCTACCAGGGGCTGTAGCCGTGGCGATGATCGAGTACCGCGAGATCGACGGCCGCAGCGGCGGCTTCGTTGCGCTGCTCGCCGTGCTCGGCGCGCTGATCCTCGCCGGCCTCGCCGCCGCCTGGACCATGGAGCACCAGGGCCACTACATCACCGGGATGAGCAATCGCATCGTGTGGGGAACGCCGCATGTGTTCGCGGTGTTCCTGATCGTCGCCGCTTCGGGGGTGCTGAACGTCGCTTCGATCGCCTCGGTCTTCGGCCGCGCGCCGTACAAGCCGCTCGCCCGGCTCTCCGGCCTGCTCGCGCTGACGCTGCTCGCCGGCGGCCTCGCGGTGCTGGTGCTCGATCTCGGCCGGGCCGATCGGCTGATCGTGGCCATGACCCATTACAACTTCAAGTCGATCTTCGCCTGGAACATCTTCCTGTACACCGGCTTCTTCGCCATCGTGGCGCTCTATCTGTGGACGATGTTCGAGCGGCGCATGCAGGGCTACAGCGCGCGCGCCGGCCTGCTCGCGTTTCTCTGGCGCCTCATCCTCACCACCGGTACCGGCTCGATCTTCGGCTTCCTGGTCGCGCGCGAGGCCTACAACAGCGCGCTGCTCGCGCCGCTGTTCATCGTGATGTCGTTCGCCTTCGGTCTGGCGATCTTCATCCTGGTGCTGATGGCGGCGTTCCGCTGGAGCGGCCGGGCCCTGGGCGACGCGCTGCTGGATCGGCTCGGCCGCCTGCTCGGGGTGTTCGTCGCGGCGGTGCTGTACTTCGTCGCGGTCTACCACCTCACCAACCTCTACATCGCGCGCCAGCACGAGGTCGAACGCTTCCTGCTCCTCGACGGGGGCGTGTACACGGCGCTGTTCTGGATCGGGCAGGTCCTCATCGGGGGGGTCCTGCCCCTCGCGCTGGTGTTCGCGCCCGCGGCGCGCGGCTCGCGCAATGCGCTCGCAGGGGCCGCGAGCTGCGTGATCGTCGGCGGCCTCGCGCAGCTCTACGTGCTCATCATCGGGGGCCAGGCCTTTCCCCAGCAGATCTTTCCGGGCAAGACCGTCAGCAGCCGCGTGTTCGACGGCGTGGTCGCCGGCTACGCGCCCAGCCTGCCCGAGCTGGCGCTCGGCGCAGGCGGCGTCGCGCTGGCGCTGGCGCTCACCGTGGTCGCGCTCAAGCTGCTGCCCTTCCTGCCGCGCAGCCTGGCCGACGGCGACCTCGAGTCATCCGCCGCGTGAACCGGCTGTTCGTCTCGGCCGCGCATAAATCCTCGGGCAAGACGACCGTGTGCATCGGCCTCGCCGCGGCGCTGCGCGCCCGCGGCGAGGCGGTGCAGCCGTTCAAGAAAGGGCCCGACTACATCGACCCCCTGTGGCTCGGCCTCGCCGCCGGGCGGCCCTGCTACAACCTGGATCCCTACCTGAGCAGCGCGAACGAGATCCGCGCCGAGCTGGCAGGACGCATGCGCGGGGCCACGCTCGGCCTCGTCGAAGGCAACAAGGGCCTGTACGACGGGCTCGACCTGGACGGCAGCAACAGCAACGCCGCGCTTGCCGCGCTGATCGGCGCCCCGGTCGTGCTGGTGATCGACGCCCGCGGCATGACGCGCGGCATCGCGCCGCTCATCCTCGGCTTCCAGGCCTTCGACCGGAACATCCGGATCGCCGGCGTGGTCCTGAACCAGCTCGGCGGGGCGCGCCACGAAGCGAAACTGCGCGCGGTGATCGACCACTACACCGGCGTGCCGGTGCTCGGCGCCGTGCAATACGACGAGCGCCTGACGATCGTCGAGCGCCATCTCGGCCTCGTGCCGAGCAACGAGGCCGACGCGGCGCGCATGCGCGTCGACGAAATCGCTGCGCGGATCGCCGCCCAGGTGGATCTCGAGCGGCTGCTCGAGGTCGCCCGCGCCGCGCCCCCCTTTGCCGACACCCCCCTGCCCCCCGCGCCGATCGATGCTGCGCCGGCCCGAACCGGCAGCGCGCCGCTGCGCATCGGCATCGCGCGCGACGCCGCGTTCGGCTTTTACTATCCGGGCGACCTCGAAGCGCTGCGCGCGGCCGGCGCGGAACTCGTGCCGTTCGACACCCTGCGCGATGCGCGGCTGCCGCCGATCGACGCACTGTTCATCGGCGGCGGCTTCCCCGAGACGCAGATGGACGCGCTCGCCGCGAACGCCGCGCTGCGCGGCGCGCTGCGCGCGGCGATCGACGCCGGGCTGCCGGCCTACGCCGAGTGCGGTGGCCTGATGTATCTGGCACGCAGCATCACCTGGAACGGACGCCGCGCCACGATGGCGGGCGCGCTCCCGGTCGACATCGTCATGCACGCGCGCCCGGTGGGTCGCGGCTACGTGCATCTGCGCGAAACCGGCGCCGGGCCGTGGCCGGCACGCCCGGCGGGCGCGGCGGCGCCGATCCGGGCGCACGAATTTCACTACTCGAGCGTCGAGCACCTCGCCCCCGGCACGCGCTTCGCCTACGCCGTCGAGCGCGGACATGGCATCGACGGTCGGCACGATGGCATCGTGCACCGCAACCTGCTCGCCTCCTATGCGCACCTGCGCGACGTCGCCGACAACCACTGGGCGGCGCGCTTCGTCGAATTCGCGCGGCGCTGTGCGGTGCAGCGCCTCGACTCCAAGGAGGTCTCTGCCTGATGACGAAACAGCACGCGCAGCCGACACTCGAAGGGCAGTCCGTGCGCATGGACGATGAAGGCTACCTGGTCGACCCGGGCGACTGGAGCGAGCCGCTCGCCGAGCTGCTGGCGCGCGAGGAGCGCATCGCGCTCAGCGACGCGCACTGGGCGGTGATCCGCTTCATGCGCGCGTACTACGAGCAGCACAAGATCATCCCGGACGCGCGCCACGTCATGAAGCATCTCGCCGCGGTTCAGGGTCCGGACAAGGCGGACAGAAACGCCCTTTTCGTGCTCTTTCCCTACGGCTACGTCAAGCAGGCCTGCAGGATCGCCGGCATGCGCCGGCCGCGCGCCTGGAGCACCGGCTGACGCCGTGATCACGGTCACGCCTGAGGCCGCGGCGCAGATCGTCAAGTCGGCGCCACAGGCCGGCGCGGGCGAGCTCTGCCTGCGTCTCGCCGCGCGCCTGGGGGACGGGGGGGTCATCGAGTACGGCATGGGCTTCGACGAGGCCGCCGAAGGTGACAGGCAAGTGACGACCAACGGCGTCACCATCCTGGTCGCGGCGGGCAGCATCGAGCTGCTGGCCGGCGCGACGCTGGACTACGTCGAGCTCAATCCCGGCGAGCAGCGCTTCATCTTCATCAACCCGAACGATCCGTCGCACAAGGCGCCACCGGCGGCGCGCTAGGGCGCGCCGCTGGACGCCGCGGCGGCGCAGGGTTAGGCTGGCCCGCGCTATGCCGGAGTCCACGTCCCCGAAGCAGGTGCAGACGCAGGCGGTGCGCCTTGCGCGCAAGACCCAGTCGCTCGACATCCTCTACGAGGTCGCGACGGGCCTGAGCCAGCCCGGCAGCCTGGAGCAGCTGCTCGACGGTTTTCTCGACACCTTCATCGAGCTGGTGGACGCGCGCGCGGCAAGCGTCCGGCTCGCCACCGTGGACGGCCACACACGGCTGATCGCGAGCCGCGGCCTCGCGCCCGAGGTGGCCGAACGCGACCGCCTGATGCCAACGGGGCGCTGCCCCTGCGGCTGGGCGGCGAGCGAAGGCGGGCTGCGCATCCAAAGCGGCACCGCGGCCTGCGCGGCACTCATCGGCCGGCCGCTGCTCGAGCGCGACTGCGTGGAGCTCGTGGTCATCCCGGTGCAGTATCAGGACCGCATCCTCGGGGTCTACAACCTGTTCCTCGACCGGCCGCTCGCCGCCATGGGCGAGGACATGCACGATCTGCTGATCAGCGTGGGCCGCCACCTCGGCCTTGCCATCGAAAAGGCGCGCCTCGAGGGCGAGGCACGCCGCCTGGCCGTCGTCGAGGAGCGCAACCTCATCGGTACCGAGCTGCACGACTCGCTGGCGCAGTCGCTGATCGGCATGCGGCTGCAGCTCAAGATCCTGAGCGAATCGCTGGCGCGCAAGGATTTTGGCGCGGCCCAGTACGAAGCGAACGGCCTGCGCCGGGCATTGACCCAGGCAAACGCGGACCTGCGCAGCCTGCTGACCGACTATCGATTGAAGCTCGGCGACGCCGGCCTGATGCAGTCGGTCGCTGGCCTGGTCGAACGCTTCGGTCGCGATACCGGCATCGCGGTTTACTTTCAGAACGACTGCCGCACGCTCGCGCTCACGCCGGCCCAGGAGATCCAGGTCTTCTACATCATCCAGGAAGCGCTCGCCAACATCCGCAAGCACAGCCATGCGCATAACGTGCGCATCCTGCTCAACAACGAGGACGACCTGTACACGGTACTGATCGAGGACGACGGCCTGGGCATGGCCGGCCCGGAGGCGCCGATCCCGGGCGAGCATGCCGGACTGGCCATCATGCACGAGCGCGCGGCAAAGTTGCCGGGACAGCTCGTGATCGAGAGCGAGCCCGGCGAAGGAACCCGCATCGTGCTGATCTTCAATGCGCCGCCCGTCTCGGCAGCGCCCGCCGTGGCGCGACGCTGACATGCGGGTCCTGTTGATCGACGACCACGCGCTGGTTCGCAAGGGCATCGAGGAACTGCTGCAGAGCCGCGGCGTCCAGGTGGTGGCTTCGGTCAGCTCGGGCGAGGAAGGCCTGCGCCGCGCGCAGGCGCTTTCCTGCGACGTCATCCTGCTCGACGTCAAGATGCCGGGGATGACCGGCATCGACACCTTGAAACAGCTTCGCGCGGGCGGCGACACGACGCCCGTGGTGATGCTCACCATGAGCCGCGAAGACAGCGACCTGGGCGCCGCCCTGCGCGCCGGCGCGCAGGGCTATCTGTTGAAGGACATCGAGCCGGAAGAACTGGTGCCCGCGCTCGAAGCCGTGGTGGTCGGCGACAAGGTGGTCGCCCGCGAGCTGGTGGGAACCCTGGCACGCCTCGTGGGGAGCGAGAGGCCGCAGGCAGACGCGCCGCGCGCGCCGGCGCCCTTCGCCGAGCTCACGCCGCGCGAGCGGGAGATCCTCGAGCATGTCGCCGACGGCTACAGCAACAAGATGATCGCGCGGGCCCTCGACATCACCGATGGAACGGTGAAGCTGCACGTCAAGGCGATCCTGCGCAAGCTCGGCATGCGCTCGCGCGTCGAGGCCGCGGTCGCGGCGGTCGAGCACGGCTTGGGCAGACACCGAAAGAACGTTGCGCCCCCGCGTGGCGCCTGACGCAGGCCCGCGCGCTGCGCGCGCCTCCCGGGCTCAGGAGGCCAGCCCGTGGACCGACAACTGTGCCTGCGGCACGCCGTGCTCGAGCAGCAGAAACTCCGCCAGCTGCGCCGTCGCCGGCGGCCCGGCGACGTAGACATCGCAGTCCTGCAGCCCGGGATGATTCGTCAGCATCGGTTGCAGCAGCCGTTCGACGGCCTCGCGCGACGCGGCGCCCTCGAGCGTCAGCGGGACGTAGCGAAAGTCGTCCAGTGCGTCGCCCCAGGAGCGGCAAAGATTGTCGAGGTAATGGCCGCCGCGCGCGGTGGCAATCCAGTACAGGCTGAGCGACTCGGCTGCCTCGAGCGCCATCGCATGTTCGATCAGGCTCTTGATCGGCGCGAAGCCGGAATCCACGGCAATGAACACGAGCGGCCGACTCGATTCCTCGTCGAGCACGAAGGTCCCGCGGGGACCCTCGACGCGCACGCTGTCCGTCGGGCTCAGGCCTTCGAACACGCGCTCGGCGAACGCGTCTCCCGCGCGCCGGCGGACATGAAACTGAAGATTTCGATCGTCGCAGGGGCAGCTCGCCACCGGGCAGGACGCACGCTCGCCGCCCGCCAGCGCGAGCGATACCGACTGGCCGGCAAGGAAGCGCAGCCGGTTGCTGCGCGGAGTCTGCAGATGCAGCAGCCGCATGTCGTCCGAAATCGGGCTCACCGACTTGACCCGCGCCTCGATGTCCTGCAGCGGCATGTCGGCCGCGCCGTGCGCCTCGCGCGCCTCGATCACCAGATCGACCACGGCGGTGTTGCAGCACATCAGCATCATCCCGGCGTTCTTCTCGGCTGCGCTAAGCACGTAGTCGGCGTGACGCGTCCTCTGCACCTGGCCCGACAGGACTCTTGCCTTGCACTTGCCGCAGCTGCCGGCGCTGCAGCCGTAATCGAGCGCGAGCCCGGCGCGCAACGCCGCCTCGAGCAGGCTGTCGTTGCCGTCGACGAAGAACTCGTGCCCGCTCGGCTTGATCTGAACGTGTGCTGTCATGATCCTCAACAAATCCTGCTGCATCCGCAAGCGCCGCGCCTGCGCGCCGTCTGCGCCGGATGCGCTTTGCGGCTCAGGCTCCAGGTGCCGCTCGAGCCAGTCGAGCAGCCCCGCCGCCGCAGCGCGCGGCGACCCCGACTCGCCGATCTCGCGCAGCTTACGCCGCAGCGCGTCGACGATCTCGCGATAATGCTCCAGCCGCGCCTCGACCTGCGCGCGCTCCGTGCTCATCGCGGTGAGGCGCGCCGCCAGCACATCGGCGTTGGGCAGCAGCTGCTCGCGCAGGCGCCGCGCGAAGGCGGCGTCCTTGATTCTCTCCATGCGCTCGAGCTCGGTGCTGTCCTGCAGGCTCGCCTGCGGGAAGACGCGCTGCAGATCCGCCACCGACACCATGCCCTCGAACGTGGCAAGCTCTCCGCTGCGGATCTTGCTCTGCAGGGCGCCGCGCCGGACGCCGATCAGGCGCGCAGCCCTCGACAATGTGAGGTGCTGGGGCATGCCGCTTTCGATTTGAATCTATGATAGCGGAGAACCCGGGATCTGCTTCGGGTCCAAACCGCCATGGCCGCCATGGACTATCTGCCGATCTTTCTCGATATTCGCGAACAGCCCTGCCTCGTCGTCGGCGGCGGCGCAGCGGCGGCGCGCAAGACCGCGCAGTTGCTGCGCGCGGGCGCGCGCGTGACGGTCCACGCGCCGGCATTGAGCGCGGCGTTCGACGCCGATCTCGACGCCTCGCGCATGGTGCACCGCGCGGCAGGCTTCAGCGAAGACGCCGTGAACGACCACGCGCTGGTGATCGCGGCCACCGACGATGACGAGCTGAATCGCGCGGTCGCCGCGGCGGCGAAGGCGCGACGCATCCCGGTGAACGTGGTCGACCAGCCGGCGCTGTGCTCGTTCATCATGCCTTCGATCATCGATCGCGCGCCGCTCATCGTCGCGGTCTCGAGCGGCGGCGCCTCCCCGATTCTCGCGCGCCTGCTGCGCGCGCGGCTCGAGACGCTCATCCCGGCCGGTTACGGCCGCCTCGCGGCCCTGGCCGCGGAGTTCCGCGACCGGATCAAGGCGCGCCTCGCGCCTGCGGCGCGGCGGCGCTTCTGGGAGCGCGCGCTGCAGGGCCCGATCGCCGAGCTGGTATTCAGCGGCCGCGATGTCGAGGCCCGTCAGGCGCTCAGCGAGTCGCTGGAGAACCCGCGCCTCGCGATGAGCGGCGGCGAGGTGGCGCTGGTCGGCGCCGGCCCGGGCGACCCGGACCTGCTCACCTTTCGCGCGCTGCGCCTCATGCAGCGCGCAGATGTCGTCGTGTACGACCGCCTCGTCGCGCCGCCGATCCTCGACCTGGTGCGGCGCGACGCCGAGCGGATCTACGCCGGCAAGGCGCGCGCCACGCATACGCTGCCGCAGGAAGACATCAATCAGCTGCTGGTGCGTCTGGCAAAGCAAGGCAAGCGGGTGGTGCGCCTCAAGGGCGGCGATCCGTTCATCTTCGGGCGCGGCGGCGAGGAGATCGATACCCTCGCCGCGCAAGGCATCCCCTTCCAGGTGGTGCCCGGCATCACCGCGGCGGCGGGCTGCGCATCCTACGCCGGCATTCCACTCACGCACCGCGATTACGCGCAGTCGGTCGTGTTCGTCACCGGCCATCTGCAGGACGGCAGCCTGAACCTGAACTGGCCGGCGCTCGTGCAACCGCGCCAGACGATCGTGTTCTACATGGGGCTGGTCGGCATCGATATGCTGTGCCGCGAGCTGGCGGCCCACGGCCTGCCGGCGGCGACGCCCGCCGCGCTCGTACAGCAGGGCACGACGCCGCAGCAGCGCGTGCTGACGGGTTCCCTGGCGACCTTGCCCGGCATCGTGCACCGAAACGAGGTCAAGGCACCGACGCTGATCATCATTGGCGAGGTGGTGCGATTGCGCGAGCGGCTGAAGTGGTTCGAGCCCGCCGCCTGAGCGTTGCGCAGCATCCGAGCGAGGACTGACGATCGATGGCCGACAAACTGATCGATGCTGGCAAGGCAAGCGCGTTGCAGCCGGGGAAGATGCAGCGCTTCGATTCCGGCGGACGGCGCATCCTGATCGCCAACGTCGCCGGGCGATTTTGCGCGGTGGACGACAGCTGCACGCACGAGGATGCGTCGCTCTCGAGCGGCGTGCTCGAGGGCGAATGGGTCCGCTGTCCGCTGCATGGCAGCCGCTTCAACGTCTGCACCGGCCAGGCGCTGGAGGAACCGGCGGAGGTCGACCTGCGCTGCTACCCGGTGCGCATCGAAGGCGAGCGCATCCTCGTCGCCCTGCCCGACGGGGATGCGCGATGAGCGCGCAGGCAAACGAGATTCCGAGCGACCCCGCGGTGCTGATGCATTCGATCCTCAAGCGCATCGCCACCGGCCCGGAGCTGAGCAAGGATCTCTCGCGGGAAGAGGCCCGCGCCGGCATGCGCTGCGTGCTCGACGGCCAAGTGGACCCGGTGCAGGCGGGCGTGTTCCTGATCGCGCTGCGCATGAAGCGCGAGACCGACGACGAGAACCGCGGCCTGCTCGATGCGATCCGCGAAGCGACGCTGCGCGTCACGGCGCCGGTCGACGAGGTGGTCGATATCGGCGATCCCTACGACGGCTGCAACCGCACGCTGCCCGCGACGCCGTTCCTGCCTGCGGTGCTTGCCGCCTGCGGCGTGGCGGTCGTCTCGCACGGCGTGCAGCGCATGGGGCCCAAGTACGGCGTTACCCACCGGCAGGTGCTCGCCGCCGCCGGCCTGCCGGTGGACCTGTCGCCTGCGCAGGCCGCGGCGCGCATCGGCGATCCGGCGATCGGCTGGGCCTACCTCGATCAGGCGGCGTTCTGTCCCAAGCTGTATGCGCTCGCCGACTTGCGCCGGCTGATCGTCAAGCGGCCCGCGATCACCACCGCCGAAGTCCTCGCCGGGCCGCTGCGCGGGCGCCTCAAGACGCACCTCGTCACCGGCTACGTGCACAAACCCTACCCGCGCATCTACGCCCTGCTCGCGCGCCATGCCGGCTTCGACTCGGCGCTCATCGTGCGCGGCGTGGAAGGCGGCGTGATTCCATCGCTCTCCCAGACCGGCAAGGTGTTCCGCTACCGGGATCGAGGCGATGAGTGGTCAGAGGAATTCAAGCCGACCGAGCTCGGCATCGATCAGCCGCTGCGTGCGCCGCAGATTCCCGAAGGCATCGCGCTCGAGGAGAACGAGGCGGCACAGGCCGGCGTGGCGCGCGATCGCGAGCCGCTGGCAAAGGCGGCGGCGGCCGCGGGACTCGCAGCGCTCGAAGGCCGCGCCGGCGCGACGCGCGACGCGCTGGTCTATGGCGCCGCGCTTTGCCTGTGGCACCTCGGTCGGGCCGAATCCCTGAAAGACGCCGCGCAGCGCGCGCGCCAGGCGCTCGATTCGGGCAAGGCGCGCGCGCAGCTGCGTGGCGAGCGGCCCTGACGCCGGTCCGCGCCAGAGCACGGCGCGACGTAGGCTATTTGCGCTTGAGGAAGAAGGTGAACTCTTTGTCTGCCTCGGCCTGCGACAGCAACTCGTTGCCGGTCTGCTTGGCGAACGCCTGAAAGTCCTTCACCGATCCGGGATCGGTCGCGAGGATCTTCAGCACCTGGCCGGACTGCATGTCGTTGAGCGACTTTTTCGCGCGCAGGATGGGCAGCGGACAGTTGAGGCCGCGCGCATCGAGTTCCTTGTCGAACTGCATGTAAGTCTCCGTATGAGAGGGGTCGACCGCCGACCAGGTCGGGGCCCGTTCAAGTCTAGCTATTAGGCTTCCCTAATATATCAAACGTTCCCCCGTGGCCCCACGACGCCGTTCGAAGTTTTCTTTGCTGCGACGCATCAAAGCTTCGCCGCCGCTTTTCCGGGTCACGCGATCGCACTGTAGTAAAGGTTCTGCGGATGCTTGGCCTCGGCGAAGAAATACCAGCGTTCCAGCAGCAGGCCGCTCCACTGCACCAGCGGCGCCGCGACGAACCAGGCGGCCGCGCCCTGCCCGAGCGCCGCGCCCAAGAGCAGCAGCGGCAGCGCAAACGCGCCGCCGAGGAACAGCCATTTCACCTGACGCACGAACGCATCCTTCCGGCCGTGAAAGAACTCGCGCGTGTTGAACGAGCCGCCGAGGAAGCCCGCGGCGCTCTGCACGATGCGCGGATGCTTGATGCCGATCGCCGTCGCGAGCGTCGAGCTGCGCCGCAGACGCGCGTTGCGCAGCAGCGAGGCCGTGCGCCCGAGCAGGCCGAACGCGGTCAGCGCCGCCGCGCTGAGCGCGAACCCGGTGGCGGACTCGAGCCCGTCCAGCCGCGCGAGCGCCGCAGCGATCGAGAAGCCCGACGCTGCGCCGAGCAGCGTGAAATTGACCACCGTCAGCGGCGTTGCCCACTCCTGCAGAAACCGCAGGCAGGCGTAGATCATGCCGGTACACACATACAGCGCCAGGCAGGCCAGCACGCCGAGCACCCCGATCCAGTCGGCATGCGGGCGCAGCGCGCTGCCCAGGGGTAGCTGCGCGGCGCCGTAGAGCGCGACCAGCGCCATCGCGAGCGGCAGCGCGATCACCTCGCGCGAGAGCCACGAAGTCCGCCATTGCGCCGCGCTGCGCCAGGCGCGCAGCGGCCGACCGAGGTGGAAGAATGACGCCGCGAGGCCCGCAACGAGCAGCGCCAGCGCGAGCCCTGCGGCGCGCGCCACGAAAGCTTCGGGCAGCGCCGCCCAGGCCGCGAAGCGCGCACCGAGATCGGCGGCGACCAGCGCGACGAACAGTCCCTGTCCCGCGCCGATCAGCGTCGTGAGCAGGATCACCGAGAGCGCCGGGTTCATGGCCTCACCAGGACGTCACGTCGTCGAGCGCCGGCGCGCCCGGTGCCGGGCGGGGCAGCTTGCCGTCGACCTTGAGCGGGTTGTCGACGCGCTGCAGCTCGTCCGGATGCAGTGTGATCTCGCTGCGCCGGCGCGGCAGGTAATGGTTCGCCGGATGCGTGCCCCACTCCGGCATCAACGTATAGCCACCCTGCTCGCGGATCGCGCGCGAGACCTCGGCGTCCGGATCGTGCACGTCGCCGAACAGCCGCGCGTTCGTCGGGCAGGCCATCACGCAGGCCGGCTTGCGCTCGGCCGCCGGCAGCGTCGCGTCCGTGATGCGGTCGACGCACAGCGTGCATTTCGTCATCACCTTCTGCTGCGCATCCAGCTCGCGCACCCCGTAGGAACAGGCCCAGGCGCAGTACTTGCAGCCGATGCACTTGTCGTAGTCGACCAGCACGATGCCGTCCTCGGCACGCTTGTAGCTCGCGCCGGTGGGGCACACCGGCACGCAGGGCGGGTCCTCGCAATGCAGGCAGGACTTCGGAAAGTGCACCGTCTGCGTGTCCGGGTACGTGCCGACCTCGAAGGTCTGCACCCGGTTGAAGAACGTGCCGCTCGGATCTTCGCCGTAGGGCCGCTCGTCGCCCATCGGGCCCGCGGGACCCGAAGTGTTCCACTCCTTGCAGCTGGTCACGCAGGCATGGCAGCCGACGCAGACGTTTAGGTCGATGACCAGGGCGAGCTGGGTCATGACACGCGAGCGCCCGCACAACCACGCAGTACCGCTTCAAACCCGCGGACAACAATCTCCCGCCTTGGTTGCTTTTGGCCGGTCCGGCGACGCGCTGCGCGCAGCGGTGCACGGCCAAAAGCAACAAAGGCGGGAGACAACACTGAGCTGGACGCCGCGCGGCGCTTCGGCAAGCGCGGCCGATCAACCATGCAAGCGTCCGTGCGATGGCGAAGATTTGTCCCTTTGCAACCGCACGGTGTCTCGCGATTTTGTTCACTCTGGCCGCGCCTTGGCGTGCCAGACACGACGGTCAACCGGCCAGAATGAACAAAATCACGAGATCGATGAAAACCCTGGACGTCTTCGACCCGGGGCGAAGTGCCTGAGGTCCGCGGGCGCAGCAACACCGTCATCGCTTCCCCCCACTCGCGTCATACGCAATGGTCTCCGGCACCACCTCCGCCATCCCCGGATACCGCACCAGCGCCTCGAACCGCGGCCAGGTCTCGTGAGGCTCATCCGTAGCCGCCTTATAAATCCGCACCCGCACGTCGTACCAGCCGGCCTGCCCGGTGATCGGATCCGAATTCGAGATCTCGCCGCCCTCGGGCGAGCGCAGCGTGTCGCTGATCAGGTGATTGAGCAGGAAGCCCTTGCGCCCCTCGTTCGCGCCGGCGCCGAGCTGCCAGGCGCCCGGCTGCTTGCCGATCGCGTTCCAGGTCCAAACGGTCCCGGGCTCGACGGCTTCGGAATATTTGGCGATGCAGCGCACCCGGCCCCAGGGCGACTCGACCCAGATCCAGTCGCCGTCGCCGATGCCCTGCGCGGCGGCGGTGCGCGGACTGACGTACAGATGGTTGTGGGCGTGAATCTGGCGCAGCCAGGCGTTCTGCGAATCCCAGGCGTGATACATCGCCATCGGCCGCTGGGTCACCGCGGCGAGCGGATAGCGCGTGCCGTCGGTCGCCTGCCTCTCGAGCGGCTCGTAGTAGAACGGCAGCGGGTCGAAGTAGGTCCTGATGCGGCTGCGCAGGCGCTCGGGCGGACGGCGCCTGCCCCATTTGCCGTCGGCCGCGAGGCGGAACTTCTGCAGCACCTCGGAGTAGATCTGCAGGATGATCGGGTCGCCGAAGCGCCGGATGCGCGCGCGCTGCGCCCATTCCATGTAGCCCTTGTTCCAGTTGCGCATGTACTGGTAGGACGGCGGCAGGCGGTGATGGAACACGCAGTTGTTCTGCGCGTACATCTCCCATTGGCGCGGATTGGGCTCGCCATGCATGAACTTCTCGCCGCCCTTGCCGCGCCAGCCGGCGAGAAAGCCGATGCCCGAGCCGGGCTCGGTCTCGTAGCGCAGGATGAACTCGGGGTAATCGCGATAGCGCCGACCGCCTTCGGCGTCGGTGAACGCGGGCAGCTTGAGCCGGCTCGCGAGCTCGATCAGCACGTCCTGAAAAGGCTTGCAGCCCGCGGGCGGCGCGATCACCGGCACGCGCACCGAGTCGACCGGGCCGTCGAATTCCGAGATCGGCCGATCGAGCATCGACATCACGTCGTGGCGCTCGAGATAGGTCGTATCGGGGAGCACCAGATCGGCGAACGCGGTCATCTCGGACTGGAAGCTGTCGCAGACGACGAGGAACGGGATCTTGTACTCGCCGTCATCCGCGCGCGCATTCAGCATGCGGCGCACCTCGAGCGTGTTCATGGTCGAGTTCCACGCCATGTTCGCCATGAAGATCATCAGCGTGTCGATGCGGTAGGGGTCCTCGTTCACCGCGTTGGTGATCACGCTGTGCATCAGGCCGTGCACCGACAGCGGATACTCCCAGGAAAATCCCTTGTCGATGCGCACCGGCTCGCCCGCCGCGTCGACGAACAGGTCCTCGGGCGAGGCCGGCCAGCCGAGCGCGAGGCCGCCGAGCGGCGTGTCCGGCTTGACCGCCTCCGGTCCGCGCGGTGGCTTCGCCGCGGGCGGGATCGCGCGCGGAAACGGCGCCTTGTGGCGAAAGCCGCCCGGCCGGTCGATGGTGCCGAGCAGGGTCATCAGGATGGCGAGCGCGCGAATCGTCTGAAAGCCGTTGGAATGCGCCGCGAGGCCGCGCATGGCGTGAAACGCCACCGGATTGCCGGTCACGGTCTCGTGCTCCTTGCCCCAGCAATCGGTCCACGCGATCGGCAGCTCGATCTTCTGGTCGCGCGCGACGATGCCCATCTCCTGCGCAAGGCGCCGGATGGTCGCCGCGGGCACGCCGGTGACCCCCTCGGCCCATTCGGCGGTGTAATCCTTGACGCGCTCCTCGAGCAGCTGGAAGGCGGGCTTGACGCTGCGCCCGTCGGGCAGGCGAAAGCTCCCGAGCAGGTGCGGGTCGGCGCCCTCGCTATGCGTGCGCACCGGCGCAGCCGAGTGCCGGTCCCACCAGAGCTGGTTGTGCGCGTACTCGGGGTTCTCCTCGGGCGCCGCGGTACCGCGCACGAGCAGACCGTAGTCGTCCGCGGCCTCGTCGAGATTCACCAGCTGGCCGGCATTGGTGTAGCGCACCAGGAAATCGCGGTCATACAGTCCGAGCGCGATGATCTCGTGCACGATCGCCAGCAGCAGCGCGCCGTCGGTGCCCGGGCGGATCGGCACCCACTCGTCGGCGATCGCCGAATAGCCCGTGCGCACCGGGTTGACCGAGACGAAGCGCCCGCCGCGGCGCTTGAACTTCGAGATCTCGATCTTCAGCGGGTTGGAATGGTGATCCTCGGCGGTGCCGATCATCACGAACAGCTTCGCCCGCTCGAGGTCGGGCCCGCCGAACTCCCAGAACGAGCCGCCGATCGAATAGATCATCCCTGCGGCCATGTTCACCGAGCAGAAACCGCCGTGCGCGGCGTAATTGGGCGTACCGAACTGCCGCGCGAACAGGCCGGTCAGGGCCTGCATCTGGTCGCGCCCGGTGAACAGCGCGAATTTCTTCGGATCGGTCGCGCGGATCTTCGCCAGGCGCTGCGTCAGGATGTCGAAGGCCTCGTCCCAGGCGATCTCGACGAACTCGCCCGCGCCGCGCTCGGCCCCCTCGCGCCGCTTGAGCGGCCGCGTGAGCCGCGCCGGCGAATACTGCTTCATGATCCCCGAGGACCCCTTGGCGCAGATCACGCCACGGTTGATCGGATGCTCGGGGTTGCCGTCGATGTAGCGCAGCTTGCCGTCGCGCAGATGCACGCGGATGCCGCAGCGGCAGGCGCACATGTAGCAGGTGGTGGTCTTGATCTCGGTTTTCGGAGACGTCATAAGTGAGCCTTAAGCATTCTCCTTATGGACACCTGAATTGCAAAGCTGATTGTCCTGATAGTCATATAAATTCTTAATACTCAGACACTTAGTTTGAGTTTGGCGATGCCCTAGCGAAGCGATCGACTATTGACCCGGCCGTACGCCCAAGGTTCGCGCGCGCTTGAACCCTGACACGGCGAGGCAACGCCGGGTTGCGCGTCGTCAAGTTTCCGTCACGGGCCTGTGCTAGTCTTTGATGCACTGCAGCATTCGACGTCGGCTTGCCTGCCCCAGGCGATCCGGCGCAGCGTCGCGTCCCTCTCAAACCGCACGTCAGAAAACGGAATTCAGCGATGAAAGATCAAACCCAGAAGGTCGTTCGCAGCCAGGAAATCGCGGCCAAGATCAATCAGCTTCTGACGCGCCGCGTCAAGCTCGCGCAGGATCGCTTCAACGATCGCGTCAAGCGCGCGAGCGAGAAGCAGATGGCCGCGCTGCAGGCGAATCCGCCGATGCCCTGGGATCTGTGGCGCGACTGGCAGGCCTACGCAACCGATCTGGCGCAGCGCTCGGTGCTGTTCTGGGACACGCTGCGCGAGCGCGGCAACAACTACCTCGAGCATGAGCGCGCCGGGCTGCCGCCGCTCCTGCATTTCGAGTACCAGACGGTGCTCGACGGGCGCCACCTCGAGCGCCCGGTCAACTACGCGCTGCTGCGCATCGTGCCGCCGGACGGGGTCACGGTCGACGACAAGCGCCGCCCGTACATCATCATCGACCCGCGCGCGGGGCACGGTCCCGGCATCGGCGGCTTCAAGGACGACTCGCAGGTCGGCGTCGCGCTGCGCGAAGGGCACCCGGTCTACTTCGTCGTCTTCCATCGCGACCCCGAGCCGGGTCAGACCCTGCTCGACGTCTGCGCGGCCGAGGCCCGCTTCGTGCACGAAGTGCGTAGCCGGCATCCGGAGAGCCCGAAACCGGTGATCGTCGGCAACTGCCAGGGCGGCTGGGCAGCGATGATGCTCGCCGCGGCGAACCCCGAGGAAACCGGCCCGATCGTGATCAACGGCGCGCCGATGTCCTACTGGGGCGGCGCGTTCAGCGAAGGCGCAGGCGACAACCCGATGCGCTACGCGGGCGGGCTGCTCGGCGGCACCTGGCTGTCGTCGTTCGCCGCCGATCTCGGCAACGGCGTGTTCGACGGCGCCCACCTGGTGCAGAACTTTGAGAACCTCAACCCGGCCAACACCTTCTGGGACAAGTACTACCACCTGTTCGCCAACGTCGACAGCGAGGCACCGCGCTTTCTCGAGTTCGAGCGCTGGTGGGGTGGCTTCTATCTCATGAACCGCGAAGAGATCGAATGGATCACGCAGAACCTCTTCGTCGGCAACAAGCTCTGGTCGGGCAGCGTGTCCTCGGGCCCGCGCAGCAGCTTCGACCTGCGCTCGATCAAGGCGCCGATCGTGCTGTTCGCCTCGCTCGGCGACAACATCACCCCGCCGCAGCAGGCGTTCAACTGGGTCGCCGACGTCTACGGCTCGACCGACGAGATCAAGGCGCGCGGCCAGGTGATCGTCGGCCTGCTGCACGAGAACATCGGCCACCTCGGCATCTTCGTCTCGGGCAAGGTCGCCAAGAAGGAGCACGCGCAGATCGTCTCGGTGATGAAGTCGATCGAGGCGCTGCCGCCGGGCCTGTATGGCATGCACATCCTGGAAGCGAAAGGCGCGGACGGCAAGCCGGTCTACGACGTCGAATTCATCGAGCACCGGCTGGAGGACATCGTCAAGCGGCTCAACCGCGTCCAACGCGCGGACGAGAAAGCCTTCGAGGCCGTCGCGGTCACCTCCGAGTTCAACCAGCGCGCCTACGAGCTGTTCGGGCAGCCGCTGTTGCAGGCGGGCGCGAGCGAGTACAGCGCCAAGCTGGGCCGCGAGCTGCACCCGCTGCGCGCGCAGCGCTGGTCGCTGTCGGACGCGAATCCCTGGCTGTGGTGGCTTGCGCCCCTCGCCGAGACGGTGCGCGCGCAGCGCCAGGTCGCTTCGCCCGAGCAGTCCTGGCGCAGGACCGAGCACCTGGGCTCGGAACTACTCAGCGCGTCGCTCGACTACTACCGCGACATGCGCGACGCAATAAGCGAGGCGGCATTCTTCCTCGTCTACGGCAATCTGTTCTCGCTGTACCTCGCCGATCGCGAGGCGGGAACGGCCACCGCGCCGGCCGCAG
>Ga0210133_1000114_pt1 | contig 30057 bp, 21 predicted proteins | sample Joice_ThreeSqC_D_2_FD_184874 | JGI IMG/M metagenome (GOLD analysis project Ga0210133, IMG submission 184874) | Wetland microbial communities from San Francisco Bay, California, USA, that impact long-term carbon sequestration - Joice_ThreeSqC_D1... | ecosystem: Environmental > Aquatic > Marine >...
TACCAGGGCAACGGCTCGCCCATATGAAAGAACTGCCCGGTCGGTCCGTCGCTCGGCAGGGTCGCCAAGGTCACGGCGGTCTTGGCCCCATCGACGACCGTCAGGGGAGCGTCCTTGCCGCCGAGATCGGTCTTGACCCAGCCGGGGTGCGCGGAATTCACCTTGAGCGCGGTCCCGCGCGTCTTGTGCGCGAGCGCCACGGTGAATCCATTCAGCGCGGACTTCGAGGCCGTGTACGACGGGCTGACGAACCTGGCGAACATCTCGGGCTTCTTCTGGATCGTCGTGAGCGATCCGAGAACGCTCGAATGGTTGACGATGCGGCCGGCCGGGCTTTGCTTGAGCAGGGGCAAGAGTGCGTAGGTCACGGCGACGGCGCCGAAAACATTGACGTCGAACACGCGCCGAAAAGAATCCGCGTCGTCGCTGCGCCCCTCGGAGATGCCGGCGTTGTTCACCAGCACATCGAGGCGGCCGAACGTCTCGGCGAAGAAGCCGGGCAGCCTGGCCACGTCGCCCGCTTGGGTCACGTCGAGCTTGACGGCGTGGGCGTCGATGCCCGCCTTGGCCAGCTCGGCGACGGCGGAGGCACCTCGGGTCTGGTCGCGCGAGCCCAGGACCACCACCATCCCGCGCTTGCCCAGTTGGCGGGCGATTTCGAGTCCGAGTCCCTTGTTGGCCCCCGTGATGAGAGCCACCGTCCTATCCGTCATGGCGCGAGCAGCCTGCATCGGGCCGGCGCGGAATTCAAGCCGCGCAACCGGCGGGGTGGTTTTCTGGTAGAGGTAGCTTCACCATGACCGGCGAAGGCAAGCGCGCGCATCCGCTACTCTGGGTCCCCAGTCTCTACTTCGCCATGGGCACGCCCATGATCGCCGTCTCGGTGGTCGCGGCCATCATGTACAAGAACCTCGGCCTGACCAACACCGAGATCGCGGCCTACACCGGCGCAATGTACCTGCCCTGGGTGCTGAAGCCACTGTGGGCGCCGGTGGTCGAGCTGTTCCGCACCAAGAAGTTCTTCGTGCTCGCCATGGAGTGCGCCATGGTGGTGACCTTCGCCTGCCTCGCCCTGGCGCTGCGCTTGCCCGCCTACGTGCCGCTCACCATCGGGTTCTTCTGGCTGACCGGGTTCGCCTCGGCGACGCAGGATATTGCCGGCGACGGCGTGTACCTCACCTCGTCGTCCCCCAAGGAACAGGCGCTGTACATCGGCGTGCAGGGCGCGGCCTGGAACCTGGGTCGCGTCCTGGTTTCGGGCTCGCTGGTCAGCTTGACGCAGAAGATCTTCGATTGGGCCGCGGAGGGCAAGCCCGCGCCGGCGACCGGACCGCATCCTGCCTGGTTCACGGCGTGGATGATCGTGATGCTGCTCATCGCGGTCATCCTCGCGGCCGCCGCCATCTGGCACTACTTCATGCTGCCGCCTGGATCGAAGGCGCCCGACGCCGCCAACACCGTGCGCGAGGCCCTACGAACCACGGGCGACGCCTGGGCCAGCTTCTTCCGCAAGCCGCGCGTGTGGATGATGATCGTCGCGGTCTTCTTCTATCGCTTCGCCGAGGGCTTCATCGAAAAGATCGGCCCGCTCTTCCTGCTCGACCCGCGCTCCGCCGGCGGCCTGGGCCTCGACAACATGGTGCTGGGGCACATCAACGCCCTCGGCACCGTGGTCTTCGTGGGCGGTACCCTGCTCGGCGGCGTGCTGGCCGCGCGCTTTTCCCTGCGGCGCGTGTTCGTGGTGCTGGCCTTCGCGCTCAACGTCCCGCACATCACCTATTTCTATCTCAGCCAGACCATGCCCACGAACCTGACGTGGATCGGAGCGGTGGTCCTCGTCGAGAAGCTCGGCTACGGCCTGGGCACGGTCGGGATGATGCTCTACATGATGCAAGAGCTGTCGCCCGGCCGCTATCGCACGGCCCACTACGCCTTCGCCACCGGGATCATGGCGCTCAACATGATGCTCACTGGGATGGTCAGCGGTCGCATCCAGACCGCCCTGCACTACCCGGCGTTCTTCGCCTTCGTGCTGGCCGCATCCATCCCACCCATCGTCATTGCCTGGTTCGCACCCTTCCGCTCACCCGAGGACGCCGACGAGGTGCCAACTTCCTGAGACGCGGCGCAGGGCGAAGGATTTGCGCACTTTGGGCGTGAAGGTGCGCACGCGACTACGCGGCAGTCGGCGGGCACGTGGACAAATGGGACCAAATTCGTCAGCTTTTGGTGATTGCGCGACTTTCTCGCCTGCCGACACGGGTTGGCCGCGTTCTTGCTGACCCACCCCGCAGCCGTCACGGTGTGGCGGCACCACCAGGAACTCCGAGGCCAACTTCTTGCAGCCAACATTCTCCGCTTCCAACGCGCAGCCCCTACCAGCCGGCGCGCAACTTCGCTCCATCCCCGCCATCCAGCCGTCGTCGCGCGAAGCCCTGCCCTCCCGATCCGCCGGGGGTACCGGGCCCAGCGCGGACCAGATGCTGGCGGCCTTGCGCGACATCGGCCGTCCGCTCTATGCAATCCAAGACGGCCGCGGTGCCGTCCTGACCGACCGCGTGCCCCACACCCTCGATGGGCTGGCCGGCGTGATTCCCGCGGTGGCCATCGAGAATCTCGGATCGCATGCCTTCCGCAAGGCACACAACCTCCGGTACGCCTATGTCGCTGGCGCGATGGCCGGCGGCATCGCGTCGGTCGATCTGGTGGTCGACATGGCCCAGGCCGGCTGCCTCGGGTTCTTCGGCGCAGGCGCCTTGCCCTTGCCCGCCATCGAGCAAGCTATCCGCCAGATCCAGGCGCGCTTGGCCGGCGGTGAATCCTTCGGTGTGAACCTGCTGCACAACTATTACGACGAGAAGCTCGAGTGGGCGACCGTCGAGCTCTTCCATTCTCTTGGCGTGACTCGCGTGGAGGCCGCGGCCTTCGTGGCCATGACCGCGCCCTTGGTCCACTACCGGGTCAGCGGAATCCATCGCACCCCCGACGGCCGCGTGGTCGCACCCCATCACGTCTTCGCCAAGGTCAGCCGTCCCGAGGTGGCCACGCAGTTCCTCGCACCGCCGCCCGAAGCGTTGCTGAGCGAGCTTGTGGCCGCGGGCAAGATCAGCGCAGCCGAGGCCGCGCTGGCCGCCGAGATCCCCATGGCCAACGAGCTCACCTGCGAGGCGGACAGCGGGGGCCACACCGACCGCCGGCCACTCTCGGTTCTCTTGCCCATGATGTTGCAGGAGCGCGAGCTCGCCAACGAAAAGTATGGCTACTCCCGGCGCGGCATCGACATCCGCCTGGGCGCCGCCGGCGGCATCGGCGAGCCCCTGTCGGTGCACGCCGCCCTCGCCATGGGCGCGGACTACATCGTCACCGGTTCCATCAATCAGGCGTGCCGGCAGTCGGGCACCGCGCCCACCGTTCGCAAGATGCTGGCCGAGGCCTGCATGGCCGACGTCGCCATGTGCCCGGCCTCGGACATGTTCGAGATGGGCGGACGCGTGCAGGTACTGAAGCGCGGAACCATGTACCCGCAACGTGCCCAGCGCCTGTACGAGCTGTACAAGGCCTACCCGTCATTCGATGCGATCCCGTTGCCGGATCGTCGCAAGGTCGAGACCCAGATCCTGAAGCGCCCCTTTGCCGAGATCTGGCAAGAAACCGAAAAGTACTGGATGGCCCGCCAGCCCGAGGAAGCCGAGCGCGGCCGCACCGACGAGAAGCACCGCATGGCCTTGTGCTTCCGCTGGTACCTCGGCATGTCCTCGCGCTGGGCTCGCCTAGGCGAGGCGGCTCGCCAGGCCGACTACCAGGTCTGGTGCGGACCGGCCATCGGCGGGCTCAATCGCTGGACCAAGGGATCCGTGCTCGAAGCCGCGGAGAATCGGGATGCCCCGGCCCTGGCCCGGGCACTGCTCGTCGGTGCCGCCGTGTTGCAACGACGCGAGTTGGCCGCCCGCGCCCAAGTTCGCCACCTGCCGAGCGCCGTCGCGGCGATGAAGCTGGGCGACACATGGCTGGTGGACAGCAAGGGCTCGCTCGGGTTCCAATCAGCGGCGAAGGCGCTGTAGGGACGTCGGCCGCCGCGCAACCGCCGGCCGCGAGGTCACCGCTTCCCGCGCCACGGGACCAGTTGCCCCTTGACATTGTAGTTAACCTAGGTTAACTATTATCCCATGGCAAGCAAGCGGCAGAATCTCCCGCAGGTTCACCAGGCCATCGCCGCCTTGGGCCGGCTCGCCGATGCCTTTCGCCGCCGGCGCGAACAGCTCGCGCTCTCGGTGGGGTTGTCCGACGGACAGTGGAGCGTGCTCGAGGAAATCTCGCGCGAGCACTTCATGCCGAGCATGTTCGCCAGGACACGCGACAGCTCGGCCGCCGCGGTGTCGAAGACCCTGCGTCAGCTTCTCGACAAGGGGCTGGTCGGCGTGGCGCTGTCCAAGTCCGACGGCCGCCAGCGCACCTACGGGTTGACGGCCAAGGGCAAGCGCGTACTCGAAACCCTGCGCCTCGAGCGCGAGTTGGCCATCGAAAAGATCTGGCTCACCCTGCAATCCGATGCGGTAAAGAACTTCGTCGCCTTCGCCACGCAACTCTCCGACAAGCTCGAACAGTACAAGAATGAGGAACCCTGACCATGGCCCAAACACTTTTCGAAAAGGTCTTCGACAAGCACGTCGTCCGCCAACTGCCATCGGGGCAGAGCCAGCTACTCATGGGCCTTCACCTGTTGCACGAGGTGACCTCGCCGCAGGCCTTCGCCATGATTCGCGAGCGCAAGTTGAAGGTCATGTATCCCGAGCGCACCTTCGCCACGGTGGACCACATCGTGCCCACGCACAGCAAGCTGCGCCCCTATCAGGATGCCGTCGCGGAGGAGATGCTGCAAAGCCTCGAGAAGAGCGTGCATGACTTCGGCATCCGCTTCTTCTCGCCGGCCGCCAACGAGAACGGTGTGGTGCACATCGTCGGCCCCGAGCGCGGGCTGACCCAACCGGGCATGACCATCTGCTGCGGCGATTCGCACACCGCCACCCACGGCGCGTTCGGCGCGCTGGCCTTCGGCATCGGCACCTCGCAGATTCGCGACGTGCTGGCCACCCAGACCTTGGCCATGGAGAAGCTGAAGGTCCGTCGCATCGAGGTCAACGGCAAGCTGCGGCCTGGCGTCTACGCCAAGGACGTCATCCTGTACATCATCCAAAAGCTGGGCGTGAATGGCGGGGTGGGCTTCGCCTACGAGTACGGCGGCGATCTCTTCGACCGCATGACCATGGACGAGCGCATGACCGTCTGTAACATGAGCATCGAGGGCGGCGCGCGCTGCGGGTACGTCAATCCCGACGCGACGACCTACGCGTACCTCGAGGGCCGCGAATACGCGCCCAAGGGCGCCGCCTGGGAGCGAGCGGTGGCCTACTGGCAGAGCGTGAAGAGCGATCCCGGCGCGAAGTACGACGACGTGGTTCGCATCGAGGCCGAGGACATCCCGCCGGTGGTCACCTGGGGCATCACGCCAGCCCAGTCCGTCGCCATCGACGCGGCCATCCCGGCGGTCGACGCCTTCGCGGCGGACGAGCGCGAATCGGTGCGCGAGGCCTACGCCTACATGGACTTCGCGCCCGGCCAGCCCATCGCGGGCACCAAGGTCGACGTGGCCTTCATCGGCTCGTGCACCAACGGACGCCTGTCGGACTTCGAGGAGGTGGTCAAGGTCTTGCGTTCGGGCAAGCACAAGGTACAACCCTCCGTGCGCGCCCTGGTGGTGCCCGGCTCGGAGCAGGTCCGGCGCGACATGCTCGAACGCGGCTGGGACAAGGTGTTCGCCGACGCCGGCTTCCAGTTCCGCGAGGCCGGCTGCTCGATGTGCCTGGCCATGAATCCGGACAAGCTCAAGGGCCGCGAGATCTGCGCCTCGTCGTCCAACCGCAACTTCAAGGGCCGGCAGGGCTCGCCCCAGGGCCGCACCCTGCTCATGAGCCCGCTCATGGTCGCGGCGGCGGCGGTCACCGGCAAGGTCGCCGACGCGCGCCAGGTCTTCAACATTTCCTGAGTAAGAAAGGAAAGGAACCCCACCATGGAAGACGTCAAACGGAATCTCTTCGACGGCCGGGCGGTCCCCCTGCGCGGCAACGACATCGACACCGACCGCATCATCCCCGCGCGCTACCTCAAGACCGTCGTGTTCGATGGCCTGGGCCAGCATGCCTTCGAGGACGACCGGGCCCAGCTCGCGGCGTCTGGCGGCTGCCATCCCTTCGACAACAAGGCTTACGCCGGGGCCAGCGTGCTCTTGGTGAACAAGAACTTCGGCTGCGGCTCCTCCCGCGAGCACGCGCCCCAGGCCATCATGCGCTGGGGCGTCCGCGTCATCGTGGGCGAGAGCTTCGCGGAGATCTTTTACGGAAATTGCGTGGCCATCGGCGTGCCGTGCTGCCGGGTCTCGCAGGAGGTGGCCGAGGCCCTCATGGCGGCCGTCGAGGCCAATTCCGCATCCGCTATCCAAATTAGCCTGCAGGAGCGGTCGATCACCCTTTCGGGCAAGCGCTACGCGTTCGACATTCCCGACGGTGTTCGCCAGCAATTCCTGACCGGGCGGTGGGACTCGACGGCCGAGCTGCTCGAGGCAGCGGACCAGATTCGGGCCCGGGCGAAGACCCTGGGCTACTTTGGAAACTTCGCCGGATAGCCCCGGCGGCACGGAATTGTAGCCGCATTGTGTCTTTGTGGAAACGTGACAGTTTCTTGGAATCGGGCTAGAAAAGCCAATGTGTGTAGATGTAGGACACACGCAAGCATCTACTTCAAGTGTCAGGACACAACACATCACCCGAAAGAAGGAAGACAACCATGACGAGAACGAGAATCGCCCTCATCGCAACGACCAGCCTGGTTTCGATGCTCGGTGCGGCCCTCCCTGCCTTTGCGCAGGCTCCCGCCCCGGCCCCGATGTATGCGCCGGCCCCTGCGCCGGCTCCCATGATGGCGCCGGCCCCGGCCCCAGAGCCAGCAGCCGTTATGCCAGTAGCCCCTGTGATGGCCCCTGTCGCCGCCGATGACATGACCGGATCGGTCGGCCTCGGCGTCGGCGTCGCGGCGGGCACCAGCAGCCTGATCGTTCCCGACACGGCCAACCTCATGCTCAAGTACTGGATGAGCGACGCCATGGCCCTGGTGCCGCGGCTCTCGCTCGGCATGTCGAAGACCAAGGACGTGGATGCCAGCTGGGGCTTCGCACCGGAGATCCTCGCTGACTTCATCCTCCTCAAGGGCGCGTCGACGCGCCTGGATGCAGGCATCGGCCTCGGCTTCAGCGTCAGCAAGGATCCTAATGCGACCCCCAGCGACGCCGTCCTGCAAATCTACATCCCGGTTCAGCTCGGCGTGGAGCACTTCTTCACGCGCTGGTTCTCGATGGGCATCGCCATCCACGAAGACTTCCTCAGTTTCTGGAAGCAAGGAACTCCGTGGACCGTCGGCATCGGCCTCGACACCCTCAGCTACATGGGCTCGCTCTTCATCTACACCGACTAACAACTCCTTCTCTCCATGCCGAAGGGCGTGCTGGCGAAAGTCGGCACGCCCTTTTGCTTTGCCAGCTCGCCCACGGAAGATCCCTCTCGTCGCGCCGTCGTAGTAGGATAAGGGCCTATTTTCACCTGGAGAGTCCGCTATGCACGCGCAAGCGCGATCGGTTCCCCTCGCATCCTTCCTATCCGCATCCCTCGGACTTTGCCTCGGCGCAGCCCCGGCCTTGGCGCAAACCTCATCGGGCATCGCGTCGCCCGCGGCCACGCCGGAAGAAAGCACGCAGGCACCGGCGGCAGCGCAACCGCCAGCCGCAACGACCCCGACAGATAGCGCTACGCCCCCTGGCGCGCCGCCGCCGGCGTATGCGCCGCCCGCCCCGGTTGCCCCCCCGTATGCGCCTCCACCCGGCTATGGCTATCCACCCGGCTACTATCCTCAGCCCGGCTACTATCCCCCGCCAGGCTACTATCCCCCTCCTGGCTACTACCCCCCTGCTGGCTACTATCCCCCTGCTGGCTACGCTCCTCCGCCGCCTCCATCCGGCCCTCCGCCAGGACACCATCAGCACGATGGTTTCTACATGCGCTACGGCCTTGGCGTCGGTTACCTGCACGCCAGCGCGACTTACCTTGGACAAACCGAGACCATTTCCGGTGCGGGCTTGGGCATGAACGCCGCGTTCGGCGCGGCCGTGGCACACAACCTGGTCCTCTTCGGCCAGCTCTCGGTCACCTCGGTGGAAGATCCGACGGTGAAATCCGGCGGTGTGACCCAATCCATGACCGCGACCAGCGTCGGCCTGATCGGCTTTGCCCCGGGAGTCGCCTACTACCTCGAACCCCTGAACCTCTACCTCTCCGGCTCTCTGGGGCTCTCCATGGTCTCGTACAACGACAACACCAGCAGCAGCTCGGACAACAACCATGACCTGACGGACTGGGGTTTCGCAGCGAGCTTCATCGCGGGCAAGGAATGGTGGGTTTCGAGCAACTGGGGCCTCGGCGCGGCGACGATGCTGAACTTCGGCTCCATGAAGATGAGGGACTACGATACCCGGATGACCGCGACCGCGATCTCGCTGCTCTTCTCGGCAACGTTCAACTGATTGGCGTCGTCGTGGGGGCTGGGTACGTGGCGGGTCAATAGCGCTCGTCACACCGGCGCAGATCACCTGCGTCGGACCAGGGCTTCAAGACGGTCGGCGATATCGTGGGCCGCGCTGGGCCGGGCGAGGCCGCGCATGGCCGCGCTCATGGCCACGCGCCTGGCGCTATCTCGCGCCAGCTCCTTCACGGCCGCGGCCAGATCGGAAGCGGTGGCCTTGCGTTGATCGAGGACCAGCGCCGCGCCAGCCTCGGCGAAGCGCGCGGCATTCTTGCTCTGGTGATCGTCTGCGGCGGTGGGCAGCGGAACGAGAATGGCGGCCTTCCCCGAAATGGCCAGCTCGGCCAGAGTCAGCGCACCGGCGCGACCAACCACCAGATCGGCCGTCGCGTATGCCGCCGCCATGTCGTCAATGAAGGTCTTCACGGTGACACGGCCCTCGAGTCCAAGCGTCCGGTAGCGCTCCGCCATGCCTTCGAGATCGGCGCTGCCGGTCTGGTGTACGAGAGAAAAATCGATGCCATCGGCGACCAGCAGCGGGGCTGCGGCGGCGATCAACTCGCTCAACGCGCGGGCGCCCTGGCTGCCGCCAACCACCAGGATGCGCAAGGTTTCCACCGACGATGGCGCAGGAGCAGCGTTTTCGAGAGCAGCGACGATCTTGCCGCGTACCGGGTTGCCGAGCCGGGCGAGTTTCCTGGCGGGAAAGAATCGCGCTGCGTCCTCGAAGGCAATGAAGACTGCCGCCACCACCTTGCCGAGCACGCGGTTGGTGATGCCCGGTACGCTGTTCTGTTCCTGGATCGCGGCGGGATAGCCGGCAAGTGCCGCGGCCAGCACCATGGGGCCCGAGGCGTAGCCGCCCACCCCGACGACCACGTCGGGTCGAAAACGGCGCAGGATTGCGAAGGATCGGAGCAGGGCCAGGGGCAAACGCCCAAGGCCGCGCAGGGTTCCGGCAAGACCCATGCGCTTGAGCCCGCTCACCTCCAGTGTCTCGAGGGCGTAGCCAGCGGCCGGGACGGCGCGGGTCTCGATGCCGCGGCTGGTGCCCACGAATAGCACCTGGCTATCGCCCCGGCGCACGACTTCGTCGGCGATGGCGATGCCGGGATAAAGGTGGCCGCCGGTCCCTCCCCCGGCGACGAGCAGCTTCACTACTTCACCTCGACCACGACCTGCACCTCGGCCGCGGCGTTGCGCCGGTTCTTGGACCGGGTGCGAGTGCGCAGCGACTGCCACAGGGACATGCGCGCCGGCTCCGGCGCGCGCGCCGAGATGTTGGCCAGCACGCCGGCCATGAACAGGCTCATGACCAGGGCCGTGCCGCCGTAGCTGACAAAGGGCAGGGGCAACCCTTTGGTTGGCAGCAGCCCAAGCACGACGCACATGTTGACCAGGGCCTGCAGGCCGAACAGACAGGTGATGCCGAAGGCCAGGTAGCAACCGTAGGGATCGCGAGCGCGCGTCGAGGCGCGCAGTCCGCGCCACACCAGGATGGCGAACACCGAGAGCACCGAGAGCATCCCGACCAGGCCCAGCTCTTCCCCGACCACGGCCAGGATGAAGTCGGTATGTGCCTCGGGCAGGAAGAAGAGCTTTTGATGGCCCTGCCCCAGGCCCTGGCCCCACACGCCGCCCGAGCCGACGCTGATGAGCGACTCATAGAGCTGGTAGCCGGTATTGCGGCGGTACTGCCAGGGGTAAAGGAACGCCAAGAGTCGCTTCATGCGCCAGGACTCGCCCGTGATGAAGACCTTCCAGCCGATGGGTGCCGCGACCAGGACGCACAGGAGTATGTAGCTCGTGCGCGTGCCAGCCACGAACATGAGGCCGAGTGCGGCGACACCGATGATCACCGCCGTGCCGAGGTCAGGTTGCTTGAGCAGAAGACCGAGAAAGACCCCGGTCATGAGCAAGGGCGGCAAAAAGCCCATGGAGAAGTCGCGAACTTTCTCCGCTTTCCGCGCCATCAGCACCGCGAGGTAGAGCACGAGGGCGAACTTGGCCAGCTCGGAGGGCTGGAACGACAGCGGCCCGATGCGGAACCACCGAACCGCGCCGTTGATGGCGGGTCCCAGCTTCAAGACCGCCGCCAGCAGGGCCACGGAGACGAAGAGCAGGGGATAGGTGATGCGCCGGTAGACGGAATAGTCGAGCCGCGAACCCACGTAGAAAGCGAGCAGCCCGGCGCCGGCGTAGACGGCCTCGCGCTTGAGAAAATACGTCCAGTCGCCATAGGTCTTGGCCGCGAAGACCGCACCGGCAGAGAACACCATGACGATGCCGAACCCGGTCAGCGCCAGCACGACCGCGACCAGCAGCACGTCCGGTCCCTCTGTCGCGAACGAGGGCTCGCCGAGCTCCTTGCGCAAGTCGCGCTTGCGCAGCGGCAACCACTCGGCCATGCGTTCGCGCAAGGACATCAGTCGATCTCCGTGTCCACCGGCAGGTTGCCGGAAGTGCTGGTGATGAGTGTCTGCACCGCGCTCCTGTACACCTCGGCCCGGTGGGCGTAGTCGCGGAACATGTCGAAGCTCGAGCAGGCGGGCGAGAGCACCACGGCGTCACCGCGCTCGGCCATGCCCGCGGCCAGCTGGACCGCCTCGTCCATGTCGAGCGCCGTCTCGACCGGCAGCACGCCTTGCAGCGCCTCGCGAATCTTGGGCGCGGCCTCGCCGATGAGCACCACGGCGCGGCCGTACTTGCGCAGGACGGCGGCCAGGGGTGCATAGGAGCCGCCCTTGTCCTTGCCACCGGCGATGAGCACCACCTTGCGCGGGAAACCGTCGAGCGCCGCCACCACCGCACCCACGTTGGTCCCCTTGGAATCGTCGTAGAACTCGATGTCGTTGAAGTCGCCCACCAACTCCATGCGGTGAGGGAGTGGCCGGAACGAGATGAGGGCATGGCGCGCCTCGGCCGGCAAGGCGCCGAGAAGCCGTGCCGCGACGAGTGCGGCGAGGGCATTTTCCTGGTTGTGGCGGCCGACCAAGCCGGGCAGCTGCGCCGGGTAGTACTCGACCGGTCCTCCGGGAAGGCGAACGCACAACGATTCGCCTTCCAGCCAGCCCCCGACCCCCAGCGCTTTGTGCGTGGAAATCAGAATGCAACGACTTTGGATCTTGCGCGCAGCGGTCTCCACGTTGGGATCGTCGATGTTGATGACCGCGAAATCCGACGCCGTTTGCGCGGCGAAGACGCGTTGCTTGGCCTCGATGTAGCTGTCGAGGTCGGGATAGCGGTCGAGGTGATCGGGCGAGATATTGAGCAGCACCGCGACCTGGGGACGAAAGGTCCGTCCGGTTTCGAGCTGGAAGCTCGAGACCTCGATCACACAAGTTCCGCCCAGGCGACCGGCCGGGGTGCCCACCGCCTCGGATAGTGGCGTTCCGAGGTTGCCGCCCACGAAGGTGGGGCGGCCGTCGGCGCCGAGCATGGCGCCGCACAAGGTGGTGGTCGTCGACTTTCCGTTGGTGCCGGTGATGGCCACCATGGTCGATTCGATGAACCAGGAGGCGAGCTCGATTTCGCCGGTGACCAGCGTGCCACGCGCCGCCGCGTCCGAGACGACCTGCATGGGGGGCACGCCCGGCGACAGCACGATGATGTCCTGCCCCTCGAAGAGCGCGGCAGGATGGCCGCCCAGCTCGCGATGGATAGATGGAGGCAGAAGGTCCAACACGGAACCGAGAAGCGCGGCGGGCTGGCTGTCGTTCACCGTCACCTGGGCGCCCTTGCTCGCGGCAAGTCGCGCCGCCGCGATCCCGGAACGGCCGAGGCCCACGACCAGGACGCGCTTGCCTGTCAAATCGCGCTGCGGGGAGTGCATCAACGAACCTTCAACGTCAGAAGCAATCCTACGATGGCGCAGAAAAACGAAACGATCCAGAAACGCACCACGATGCGCGACTCGGGCCACCCCTTCTTCTCGAAATGGTGGTGGATGGGCGCCATGAGAAAGATGCGCCGCTGCGTCGCCTTGTAGTAGCCGACCTGGATGATGTCCGAGAGCGCCTCGACGACGAAGATGCCGCCGATGACCGGCAAGGTCAGCTCCGTCTTGGTGGCCAGGGCCACGAACCCGATGGCGCCGCCCAGGGCCAACGCGCCCACGTCGCCCATGAAGACCTGCGCGGGGTGCGTGTTGTACCAGAGGAACCCGATGCCCGCGCCGCCGATGGCGCCGCAGAACACGACCAGCTCGCCCGCGCCAGCCACGTGCGCGATGCCGAGGTAGTGCGCGATGTTGAAGCCAGCCAGCGTCTGGCCGGCCGCGTAGCACAGCAGCATGTAGGTGAAGCTCGCTACAATGACCGGACCGATGGCGAGGCCGTCGAGGCCGTCGGTGAGGTTGACTGCATTCGAGCACCCGACCACCACGATGATGAGGCCGAACAGGGAGTAGAGCAGGAGCGGGACGTGGATGTGGTGGTGCTCGAAATTGAGCAACGGCACGGCAAGCCGGTCGGCGAGCCCGGGCGCGAAACCACCACCGTAGAACAGCCAGCCCACGGCCACGGCGCCGACGAGGAACTGCACGACCAGCTTGAGCTTGCCGGGCACGCCCCGCTTGTTCTTCTTGGTGATCTTGAGGTAGTCGTCGACGAAACCGAGCGCGCCATACCCGACCGTTACGAAGAGAGCCGGCCACACCAAGGGGCTGGTGAGATCGCACCACAGCACCGTGCCGGTGACCAGCGCCATGAGAATAAGCGCCCCGCCCATGGTCGGCGTGCCCTGCTTGCTCGCGTGCCCTGCCGGCCCATCCTCGCGGATGACCTCGCCGAGCTGCCGCGCGCGCGCGCGCCGGATGAACCACGGCGCCACGAGGAAAGTAATTCCGAGCGACGTCAGCGTCGAGAGCATGGCGCGCGTCGAGACATAGCGGAAGACGTTGAAGGCCCCGATCTCGCCGCGCAACATCTGAAAGAGGTGAAATAGCATGGCTTAGCTTTCGAGCTTTCGGCCCAGCGCCTCGAGGGCGCGTTCCAGTCGCATTCCGCGCGACGCCTTCACCAGAACCCAGTCCCCAGGTTTCGACCATTCGGCCACAGCGTGGGCGGCAAGCTCGGGATCGAGGCTGGCCAGCACGCGGTCTTGTGCCATTCCCGCGGCTCGCGCACCGCTCGCCAAGCGAGCCGCCAGCTCGCCAATCGCGGCCAGTCCGGCGTAGCCGAGCCGGGCCACCTCGGCGCCCAACGCTTCATGCACCCGCGCCGCCTCGGGTCCAAGCTCGAGCATGTCGCCGAGAACCGCGAAGGCATGGCTCGAGCTGCCCGCCGAGATCGCCACCGTACGTAGCGCGGCCAGCATCGACGTGGGGTTGGCGTTGTAGCAGTCGTCCATGACGTTGCGACCCGCGAGGGCGAAGACGCGCGAGCGGTGAGGCGGCAAAACCGCGCCTTCGAGCGCCCTGGCGGCCGGCGCAAGCGGCAAGGCAAGAGCCTGCACCACCGCCAGAGTGGCCGCGGCGTTGCTTGCGTTGTGCTCGCCCGCGAGCGGGAGGCGCAGCACGATGGGCGTCTTGTCCGCGGCCAGCCGGATGACCGATCCGTGGTCGCCGGCCGGGATGCATTCCAGCACGCGAACCACCGCCGGCTCTTGCCCGAAGAGCGAGAAGCGCAGCTTGCGTGCCTCCTCGAGATGGCCTGCCTCGCCCTCGATGCGCGAATCGCCGGCGGGAAACACGGCGACGCCACCCTCGGCCAGGCCGTGGAAGATCTCCCCTTTGGCGCGCGCCACCTCCTCGATCGAGCCAAGGCGTTCGATGTGCGCTCCCGCGACATTGGTCACCAGGCCGACGTGCGGCCGAGCCAAGCCGGCCAGGTAGGCAATCTCGCCACGCGCCCGCATGGCCATCTCGAGCACCCAGAAGTCCTCCTCCTCGGTGGCTTCCAGCACGGTCAAGGGCAGCCCGACGTCGGTGTTGAGGTTGCCCCTGGTGGACAGAACCTCGCCGGCCGAGGACAGGGCGGCGGCGATGAGCTCCTTGGTCGTGGTCTTGCCGTTGGATCCCGTGACGCCGACGACACGCCCGGAAAAGCGCGAGCGCACCGCGGCCGCCAGAGTCCCGAGCGCGCGGCGAGGGTCGGCCACCGCGATCACGGGAACACCGGCGCAATCCCTGGGCATGCCGCGCTCGGCGGCCACCACCAGCGCGGCGGCGCCCGCCTTGGCCGCCTGGGCGCAGAAGTCGAATCCGTCGACGCGTTCACCGGGAAAGGCGAAGAAGAGACGTTCGGTCATTTTCTCGCGGCTGTCGGTCGCCGCGCCGACGAAGGACGCGTCGGGCGAATCGGACGCGACGAGCATCGACCCGTCCATGGCAGCGCAAGCCCAGGACAGCGGCCTCGCCTTGGGGGATGGTTGGGCGGCTCGGCTCACGCTCCCCTCCTGGCCGCGAAGGCGGCGGCCGCGACCTCGCGGTCATCGAAGTGCGTCTTCTCGGTGCCCACGATCTGGTAGTCCTCGTGCCCCTTGCCCGCGAGCAACACGACGTCGCCCACGCGCGCGGCGGCCACGGCGCGCGAGATGGCCAACCCACGATCGGGCTCGACGTGAAAGCCCGTGTGATCTTGCGCGAGCTCGGCGGCGGTACGCTCGGGCATTCCCGCGGCAAGCACGCCCGGCAGGATCATGTCGATGATGGCTTCGGGCTTCTCGGTGCGCGGGTTGTCCGAGGTCACGAGCGCGATGTCGGCTCGCCGAGCCGCGGCCTCGCCCATGAGCGGCCGCTTGCCACGATCGCGATCTCCGCCACAGCCGAACACGCAGATGAGCCGGCCCTTGCACAGCGGGCGCAGCACATCGAGGGCGCGTTCGAGGGCGTCGGGCGTGTGCGCGTAGTCGACCACGCAGAGCACGCCAGCCTCGTTGGCCACGCTTTCCAGCCGGCCAGGTACCCCGCGCAGGCGGGCCACGCCGGTGGCGATGGCGTCCGCGCCAATCCCGTGACCAAGGGCGATGCCTACCGCGGTCAGGATATTGGCCACGTTGAAGTCGCCGACGAGCGGTGAGGAGATCTCGAGGGCACCGCTCGGCGTGCCGAGGCGCAGTCGAATACCGTCGGAGCCGAGCCATTTCTCGGTCACCACCACATCCGAACCTCGAGGGAGGCGCGAGAGAGCCAGTACCGGGCCCCTCGCCTGTCGCTTCATGGCTCGTCCCTGCTCATCGTCGACAAAGAGCACCGACACGCCCGTGGCCGGCGTCATCAGCTCGCGGAAGAGAATGCTCTTGGCCGCGAAGTAGCGCTCCATCGTTCCGTGGTAGTCGAGGTGATCTTGCGTGACGTTGGTCAGCGCGGCGACGCGGAAGCGACAGCCGGCCAGCCGGTCCTGATCGAGTGCGATGGACGACGCTTCCAGGACGACGTCGGTAGCACCAGCCTGCAGCATCTCGGCAAGGTTCCCGTGCAATTCAAGCGCGCCCGGCGTCGTCAGCGCTGCCGCCTTGGCAAGAGCACCGAAGCGGTAGCCGATCGTGCCCAGCACCCCCGGCTTGCGCCCTGCCGCGGCCAGGATGGATTCGACGAGGTAAGTCGTGGTGGTCTTGCCATTGGTTCCCGTCACGGCGGTGAGGGTCAACGCGGCCGCCGCGCGGAATCGGTTGGCCGCCACGATGCCGAGCGCGCGGCGCGCACTTGGTACCAGGATCAAACCGGCCTTGCTTGCGAGCCGTGCGTTGAGCGCGTCCGCGTCGTCGGTCAACACGGCGACGGCGCCCTTGGCCAGCGCTTCATCGATGAACTTGCGACCGTCCTGGGCGGTACCGGGAATCGCCACGAACAGATCGCCGGCCTGCACCCTGCGTGAATCATCGCGGACCTCGCCGATCTCGATCTGCGATCCGCTGGACACGATGGTCGCGCCGTCGACGTTTTCCAGCAGCTCCGCGAGACGCGCCATAAAAGCCTTCTAGCCTCCCCTGCGCTCGAAGAAAACCCGGCATACGGTGCCGATGGGAACCGTACCCGGTTTGGGCTCCTGGCTGGCAGCCAACCCGCTGCCGGACGGCAGCAGATCGATGCCAGCCCTGCGCGCCGCCCGGATCGCCTCGCCCATGCCCATGCCGGTGAAATTTGGCAAAACCACCGAGGTGCTGTCGCCGGACGCTCCCAGCTCCTCGGCGTCGTCCTCCTCGGCCAGCAGGCCGTCGTCGGGCCCTGCCTCCTGGCTCGCAACCAGCGCGACCGGCTGGTCGAGACCAGGCCCATCCGGCTCCGCCTCCGCTGGCTTGGGCTCCGACTTGTTTGCCGGCTTGACCTTGGCCACCACGGGCACGGTGGGCGCGACGCCGAGGTAGCGCAGTGCCGTCTCGGCGATGGCCTTGAAAGCTGGCGCCGCCACCACGCCACCGTAGTGGATGCCCTGCGGCTCGTCGATCATGACCGCGATGACCAGGCGAGGTTTGTCCGCGGGCACGATGCCCACGAACGATCCCAGGTACTTCGATGGATCGTAGCGCCCGTTCGTCACCTTCTGCGCCGTACCGGTCTTGCCGGCGACAGGATACCCGGGAATGGCCGCTGCCTTCGCGGTTCCACCCTCGGTCACTCCTTGCATGATGGTGAGCAGGGTGCGGGCGGCGCGTTCGGACATGACCCGTTGCTCGGCAGGGGCTTCGTCGGACCGCGCCACCGGCTCCTTGCGGCCATCCGGTCCGAGGTAGTACGAAGCGATGCGCGGTGGGTGGTACATGCCGAGGTCCGCGATGGCGGCAAAACCCGCGGCGAGCTGCAGGGGCGTCACCGTCAAGCCCTGCCCGAAGGCGTGTGTCGCGAACTCGATTTCACCCCAGCGAGATACTGGGCGCAGGATCCCGCTGCGCTCTCCGGGCAAGCCCACGTGGGTCGACTGGCCGAATCCGAAGCGATGCAGCGCGCTCCACAGGGCATTCTTGCCGATGCGACGGGCGATCTTGACCGTACCGATGTTGCTCGAATGCTTGAATACCTCGGCCGCGGTCAGAATACCCTTCGGGTGATCGTCGCGGATGTGGAACTTGCCCACTTGGAGCTGCCCCATCTGGCAATCGAACCTGTCCTCTGGCTTGACCTTGCCCGCGTCGAGCGCGGCCGCGAAGGTGAAGGTCTTGAGCGTGGAGCCGGGTTCGAAGGCATCCGAGATCGTGCGGTTGCGCGCGCCACGTTTGGCCGCGTCCGCGGGATCGTTGGGGTTGTAGGTCGGAATGCTGGCCATGGCCAGGATGTCGCCGGTGTGCGAATCGATCATCACCGACATGCCGGCTTTGGCACCGTGCTTGCGCACGGTTTCCGCGAGGACGCGCTCGGTTTCGAAGGTCAGGTAGCTGTCCAGGGTGAGGACGAGGTCCTTGCCCGCTGTCGACGACGAATCGATGGTTCCATCGACCAGGAGGTCGCGCCCGAGGCGATCATGGACGCCAACGACCTCCATGCCCGTGCCGTGAAGGGCCTTGTCGAAGCCCAGCTCCACCCCATCGAGCCCCTTGCCGTCGAGACCGGCGTGGCCAATCACGGTCGCTGCCAGCGCGCCGCTCGGATAGACCCGGCGCGGCTCTTTACGCATGCCCACACCGGGCAGGCCCAGCTCGGCTACCGCCTTGCTCTCTTCCTCGGTTACGCGCCGCTTGACCCAGGCGAAGTACTGCGCCTTCTTGCCCGTGAGGCTCTTGTCCAGCTCGCGAGCGTCCAGGTTCAGGACCTTGGCCAACTTGTGGCTCGCCTCGGGAACGTGGGCGAGCTGGCGCGGGTTGCAGTAGACCGAGTCCAGGTCCGTGGTGGATGCCAGCTCGTGCAGCTTGCGATCGAGAATCCGGCCGCGGCGCGGAGCGATTTCGATTTCACGCAAGTAGTTGTTCTCGGCCCATTCACGCAGCTGCGCAGACTCGCGAACCTGCAGCTGGAAAGCGCGACGAGCTACCTGAACGGCCAGAACGAGCAGGACGAGCCCGAAGAGAACCACGCGCACCCTGGTCCAGAGCGTGATCATTTCTTGCCGGCCCCTGCGGTAGGTGTAAGTGCGTGTATGTCTTCAGGCGCCGGCGGGTGCATGCCGAGCTTGTCTCGCGCGATGGCGATGACACGGGCCGGATCTTTGAGCATGCCTATCTCGATTTCGAGATGCCGGCGCTGATCGGTGAGCTTGCGAAACGTGCGCTCCGCCTTTCCGAGCGCGATGGCGACCTCGATGCGCTTGGCGTGCACGGCAACATGCGCGGTCGCCCCAAGCGTCACGCCAAGCACCAGAATGCCGATCATTCCCGCGCCGAGCCGCCGCCTGCCGTCGCCCGATTCGACGATGGTCGATTGGGGACCCTGGGTGGGACCCAATGCACCCCCGCGCTGGTCCGCCGGCAGCGAAGGTGGCGGGCCCCCTAGACGACTTCCATCCCTCTTCTCGCTCATGAGGGCAACCTTTCCACCGCGCGCAACTTGGCCGACCGCGAACGCGGATTGCGACGGCGCTCCTCTTCGCTTGCGACGACGACATGCTTGGTCAGAATGCGCATGACCGGACCGCCCGGCGCCTCACGGCTCCCCAAGGCACGAAAGCGGCGCTTGACGATGCGGTCTTCCAGAGAGTGGAAGCTGATGACGACCAAACGGCCTCCGGGACGAAGACACGCGGGAACCTCCGCGAGAAAGCGTTCGATTTCACCAAGTTCGTCGTTGAGGGCGATGCGCAAGGCCTGAAACGTCCGCGTCGCCGGATCCTTACCTCGCTCGCGGTTGGGGACCACGCGGGCGACCAGCGCAGCGAGGGCCGAGGTCGTTGAAAGATCCTCACTGTCACGGGCAGCCACGATGGTCGCGGCAATCTTGCGGGCGAAGCGCTCTTCCCCCAGGTCGCGCAGAATGGCTTCGAGCTCGGTGGCGTCGAGCCGGCGTAAAAGATCGGCCGCGGGCTCGCCCTGCGTCTGGTCCATGCGCATGTCGAGAGGCCCGGGGTGCCGGAAGGAAAAGCCGCGCTCGGGGCGGTCGAGGTGCATGGACGAAACCCCGAGATCGACCAGGCAACCGTCGATCGGAAGGACGCCCGCCCCTTCCAGGATCGAGCGGAGCGATCCGAATCGTTCGTGCACCAAAGTCACTCGGTCCCCGAAAGCCGCCAGCCTGGCGCCAGCGAGATCTAGCGCGGCGGGATCGCGGTCGATGCCGATCAGACGGCCGTTGGGCGACGAATGCTGCAGGATTGCTTCGGCGTGACCACCCAAACCCACCGTGGCATCGCAGTAGGTGCCTTGAGCGACAGGCGCGAGGAACCCCATCGCTTCATCGAGAAGAACTGGGGCGTGCCCGGTATCGACAGCGGTGGCGGTCATGCGAAAGTTGTTGGTCCAGTCGCCCCGTGACTCGGTAAGCCATTCCCGACGGTGGCAAGAATGGATCGGCCTTCGGGGGAATAGAGACCCGACGAAAGCAGTTCATCACGGGCGACCAAACTGGCCCATCATCCCGCCGCAGCCACCCAAGTCAATTTTTTGAGTCCAGTTTTTCTCAATGATTGCAGTAACATTCGTCATGAGGTCCAATTCGAGTCGACTCGCGTTAGGATGAATATTTGTCCGTAAAGAGTAACTAAGACCACAGCAATATGCATACACAATATGCGTAACCCCGCTTGACTAAAGGACTCTTTTGAGCGATAAGACGCGTGTCAAGAACTGGTGCAGCCAGGTAAAGGAGCGGTCGTCCATGGAAGCGAGGTTGTTCGAGCTTGACGCAAAAATGGGAGCGCTGGCCGAGAAGGCGAGTCGCTTTCCGGAGAAGGTCACGAGTGACTACCAGAACAAGCTGGACATCTCGTGGTTGTTCCATGACAACGCCCTCGATGGCGTCGTGCTTTCCTATTCCGAGCTGAAAGCCGCGATTGACCAGCGGATCATCAGCGATGTGTCGCTGATCCCGACCTACGAGGAGGTGCGAACCCACAAGCGCGCCGCAGATCACCTACGCGAGCTGTCCCGGTCGAAGAAGCCTCCGGCCGTGGATCTGGAGTTCATCCGCAAGCTCTACGCCATGGTAACGCCCGAGGCGGCGGCCAAGGGCAGCCCGTACCGCAAGGAGAACCCCTTGCACCGGCTCTACTACCACGAGATCTGCGCCCCGGAGAAGATCGTCTACCAGATGCGCAGGCTGGGCGAGTGGCTGGAATCGTCGGAGTTCTCCTCGCTTCATCCGGTGGTCGCCGGGACCCGCTTGCAGCTCAAGCTGCTGCGCGCCTATCCGTGGACCAAGAACACCGGCAAGGTCGCGAGGTTGCTCACGAATTACATCCTTCTACGCGCCAAATACCTGCCCGCGATCATCCACTCCATCGACCGACAGCGCTACTACGAGGCGCTTCGTCACGACAACGACGGGCTGCTCGTGCTTGTCGTCGAATCTCTGGAAAACAGCATCGACACCACCACCAAGTTCTTCGATGAGCTCGGTGGGTTGCGTGCCCGCCGGGCCTCGTAGAGACGCGAATTGCGCCATCGGGATCTCCCGGTTTTTGGGGTTCCGACCGGGTTGGCGTAGAATCGCGATCTGATTGCCGGTGGCGATTGAAACCGACGATCATCTCGCCGTCGGGAGGCCTACTCGGGCATGAACACGCTAGCGGATCAGGTCATCGAGTTCACCGTCACCCTGGTGCGCGCGCTTCAGCGGGTTGGTCAGCTCGACCCGACCAAGCCAAATTTTCCGCGCGTTCGCGCCCGCCTGCTCAAAGAGCTGGGCCGACTGCAACGAACCCAGCCGGAGATCGGCTACGTCATCGGGCCGCCGGCCGTGGCAGGCGCGCCACCGGAGGTCTGGGTGGACGGCACCTCTCCCCAGCGCGTCGAGTTGCGCCGCATTGTGGGTCCATCGATCGGAGGCGGTTTCATCCTTCAGCTTCTGGAGTTCCTGCAGCACCGCGGCTTGGTGGTCCTCTCCTTCCAGCGAGGCATCACCGAGCCGGAATGGAATACCTTCCTGGAAGTCATGTCCGCGCCGCCGGTCGACAAGGTTCCTGCCGAAGAGGGCAAGCGTCTCGCACGCACCTTGCTCGAAAAGAAAGTGACGCATGTGTCGCTGGTCTGCGATGAGGAACAGCCGCAGGTGCAGCCAGAGGTTCCCTGGCAGGTCCGTCTGGCCTATGCCCGCCTCTTGCACGATCTCCGGACCGAGGCCGGTCTTGGGCAAGCAACAGCCGCAAAGCTGCTGGAGGAGAGCGAACGCCTGGTTGCCGGGATGGCCTACTCCTATTTCCGCAAGTTCGAGGTGCTCAAACAGCTGCTCTTCCACAGCCAGGTGGTCGACAAGCACCTGCAGGAAACTCCGGCCTTGCGCCAGATCCGCGCCAGCGACCTCATCGTTCAGGGACTGCCGGTGTTGTCGCTGCACGGAACGACCAAGCTGATATTCAAGGACTCGCCCGACACGGGCGAGCTTCCGGCGGAGCCGGCGGCATCGGTCCTGCGCGCCATCAGCGAGCGCCTGCTGAAGATGGCCTCGTCCCGCCAAGTCGACGAAACCCTGCGCGCCATGTGCCGGCGGAAGATCGTGCCCATCACCCGCCTGCCGGTGGAGCTCCAAGAATGGGTCCTGGCCGAGCACTGGGTCGATGCCTTGCGCACCAACACGGCTGCGGAGCCACCCAGCGGAAGCGCCGACAGCAACCACCTGCGAATCTTGCAGAAGGGAGCCCGCTACGCCTTCACGCAGAGCCTTCCCGTGCAGGCCATGGGAATTCTCGAGCGCATCAAGGACGTGGACAGCAAGGCGGTACCTGCGGTCTTCGATGTTCCGACGGTCGAGGCGGTGCTCTCGGGATTTCCCGAGGGCGCCGATGAGAAGCGCGGGGTGCTCCGTTTGCTGGAACAAGGCGCTGAAACCGCCGCCGACTCGGCCGCGGCCGTGCTGGTCGCCGGCGAGACCAAGGTGAGCGAGGCGGCGGCTTGGATCCTGACGCAGATGAAAGACGTGGGCGTCGCGGCGGCCTTGCGTGCCCTTGACCAGGACATCGAAAAAGAGGAGACAGTGCGCCTTCTGCTGACCTGTGTGACCGGCAAGGCGCCGGAAACTGCCGCCCCTGCTCTTATTCGTCAGCTCGAGCACAAGTCTGCGCGCGTGAGGCGTGACTCCCTCACCGCCCTGTCGACGGCCAACCCTGGCGCCGCGGATTCGCATGTAGCCAAGGCCCTGGCAGATCCCGACGAAAGCGTGCGAATTCGTGCCCTCCTCCTGTGCGCGGCCACTGGTGTAGGCGGGGACAAGGTCATCCCGCACGCCATCGAAATCGTCTCGAAGGACGCTCGCGGGGCGACGCCACAGGTAGTACGGGCGGCCATCGAGGTCGTAGTGCGTCGACAGGAGGCCGGGACACTCCGTCTGTCCGATGCCGAGGCGGCCCTCTGCCGTCTTGCAACCCCCATCGGCTTCTTCGGCAAGATGTTGGGGCAAAACCCACCCCCGGCCGCAGTTCTTGTGACGGCCATCGCCGGTATTGGTCGGCTGGGCACCGATCGCGCCACCAAGCTCCTGTCACGCCTTGCGCGCAACAGGGACCCTGACGTGGCAAGAGCAGCGCAGCGTGAACTGGACCACAAAGGCAGCAAGACGCCGCTTGCCCCCCTGTCCTCCCTCGACGGCTCCGGCAACAGAAGATCCTATTCGGGCGACTGAAAGGGCGGGACTTTCCCGCTGCAAGCCATCCGCGGGTTATAATGCTGGGGGTCGTGGTGTGCGCCAGAACCTATAAGTCTGCTGCCAGGTCATTCTGCTGGCAGAGCCAGGACGACCCGTCGAGAGAATAGCTTGAGCACACGACCGCAAGGAGTCCCATGCGCAGAATTCTCGTCGCCCTGTGCCTGACCGTCACCGCCGGTGCGTGCGTCACGCTGGACAAGCCCGAGAAGGTTGCCGAGTGCGCGAAGACCAACACCTGCGTCAATATCCCGGTGCTGGACGCCGCAACTGGTTCAGACGCGGGCGACAGCTTGATCGAGGGGCCCCGCCCCACGCTGGATTCAGGGACGGTAGAGCCTGATGGTTCGACCCTCACGGACGATGCGCCTCTGTCGCCAGCCGACGTGACGACTGCGCCCGGGGACGAGACTGGCGTCCCTGTTCTCCCCGATGGGCCGGATGACCAAGCCGGAACTACTTACCCCGAGACTGGACTGGTTGGCCAACCCGATGCCTCACCGGATTTCGGCGCGGGTCAAACCGGCGACGGTCCAACCAATCCTGACCAGACGATCGTCATTCCCGATGCGGCGATCGGCACCGCGGACGCTGCTCCCGATACTCCCGCGGACATCGCCCCCGATACCCGCGACGCCTACCGCGATGTCGCGGTCGGGATCTGCGCCCCCGGTGGCGTGATCCAACCAGCCGGCACCGTGTGCCGCGAGGCGGCCGGGGCGTGCGATATCGACGAAACCTGCGACGGCGTGCACGCGGATTGCCCGGCAGACGTCTTGGCTGCCGCGGGGACCTCGTGCCGCGTCTCTGCCGGCGACTGCGACATCGCCGAAACCTGCTCGGGCACTAGCGCCGACTGCCCGGCGGACGGATTCAAGCAGGCCGGGACGGTCTGCCGAGCGACCGCTGGCGTATGTGACGTCGCCGAGAGCTGCACGGGCACCAGCGCGAGCTGCCCCGTCGACTCGTTCGCGCCGTCGGAGACGGTGTGCCGAGCGTCCACCGACGACAACAAGTGCGATCCGGAGGAAGACTGCACCGGATCCGGCGTGACCTGTCCAGCCGACGCCAAGTACACCGCGCCAACGGTGCCCGCAGGCGTCTCGGCCACGGCTGGCGCCGCTGGCACCTTGACGGTCACCGTTTCCTGGAACGCAGCGACCGATGCGACCGGCTACAATGTCAAGCAGAGCACGACCAACGGCGGTGGCTACACCACGCTCCTGAGCACCCCGACCACGACCGCCCTGAGCTATACCGACACGGGGCTGACCCCGAGCACGCCGTACTACTACGTCATTTCGGCGATCAACACGGTCCCCACTTGCGAGTCGGCGGATTCGCCCCAGGTGAATGCGACCCCGACAGGCGCTTGCGTGCCACCGACAGCCCCCAACGTGACCGCCGCCGCGGGCAATGGCGTCGTCACCCTGACGTGGCCTGCCGTGTCCGGCGCCGTCTCCTATTCCGTCGCGCGCAGCCTGACCACGGGCACGGGTTACGCCACCGTCGCCACCGTCACGACCGGAACCGGATATACCGATGGCAACGTCGTCAACGGCACGACCTACTACTACGTGGTGACCGCGAGCAACGGCACGTGCAGCTCGGGCAACTCGACCGAAAAGTCGGCCTCGCCGGCGTGCACGCCGCCCAGTGCAATCACCGACCTGATCGCCACGCCGGCCGATGGCTCCGTGTCCCTGACCTGGACCGCGCCGCCAGGAGCTACCTCGTACCGGATCTACAGCAACACCACCGGCGGAACCTCCTACACCCTGACGGGTACCTCTTCCACGGCGAGCTTCACCGATACCAACGTGGTCAACGGCACGAAGTACTACTATGTCGTCACGTCCAGCAATGGCTCGTGCAGCTCGGACAGCTCGAATCAAGCCACCACGACGCCTGCGTGTCAGCCGCCATCTCCGCCCTCCGCGGTCCTGGCCACCGCCGGCGACGGCCAAGTGACGCTGTCGTGGACCGCCCCCAGCGGCGCCGTCTCCTACAAGGTCTACCGTGGCACCTCCGCCGGTGGCGAATCCAGCACCGCCCTTGCCACGCCCACCACCACCAATTACGTCGACACCGCCGTCACGAACGGCACGACCTACTACTACGTGGTCACCGCGAGCAACGGCTCGTGCAGCTCGGGCAACTCCCTCGAGGCCTCGACCACGCCGGTGTGCACGCCCCCGTCGGTGCCGGGCACGCTCACCGCGACCAAGGGCGATGGCCAAGTCACGCTGACCTGGGGAGCCTCGGCGCCGCTCCCCGCCACGTCCTACACGATCGCGCGCAAGACCGGCGCTGGAGGTACGTACGCCGATTTGAGCACGCACCCGACGGTCACGACCTACACCGACACGGGCCTGGTCAACAACACGACCTATTACTACAAGGTCAGCGCGAGCAACGGCTCTTGCAGCTCCGCGTTCAACACCGAGGTCTCCGCTACCCCGCAGGCGGTTTGCACCCAGACCGCGCCGGGCAGTCCCGCCGCAAGTCCTTCGGGAAGCGTGCAGGTGACGATCACGTGGACGGCCTCGACTCCGACGCCGACCAACTACGGCATCGGCCGAAGCACGACGAGCGGCTCCGGCTACACCTCCATTGGCACCGTCGGCGGAACGGTCCTCACGTACACGGATACCGACATAAGCTTGTTGAACGGCACGAGGTACTACTACCAGATTACCGCCGTGGGCACGGTTTGTACGGCAACCTCGGCCGAGACCTCGGCCATCCCAACCTGCTCGACACCAGCAGTGCCCAACCCGTCCGCATCGAACGCGAACGGGGCGATCACCATCTCCTGGCCCACGATCGCGGGAGCAACGGCATACACCGTCTACCGCAGCACCAGCTCGGGGGGTACGTACACGGAGATCAGCACCAATCAGACCGCGGCCACCTACGTCGATGGCCCCAGCGGCCTGACCAACGGCTCGACCTACTACTACAAGGTGAGCGCGAGCAACGCGAACCACCAGTGCGCGTCCGTCCAGTCGGCCGCGACCAATGCCCGCTCCTGCACCATCCCGGCGGCGCCCACCGGATTGAGCGCCAAGAGAGCAGGCAACAAGCAAGTCACGCTGGTCTGGACGAACTCTCCGGGAACGAATAACTACAGCGTACAGCGCAGCACATCGAGTGGCTCTGGCTATACGCAGGTGGGGACGACAACCGGGACGAGCTACACCGACACCGTGCCGAGCAATACGGTCCGGTACTATTACGTCGTAACCGCCAGAAGTGACTCGGGCGGAAACTGCAGCTCGGGAAATTCCTCACAGGTCGCGGTGCCGGTTTGCACGGAGGTGACCGGTGGCGGGAGCAGTCAGAAGCAAAACGATAACAGCGAGTGGTGTTTGGTGACCTGCGACGATATCAATTGGTGGAGCGATTCCGGTCTCGGGGACAGGAAGTTGTACATCAACACCGTTCAGACCGATACGAGCGGCGCACTCCCGCTGCCCGCCAAGGGCAACAGTGGGTACGCGTTCTACTTCACCGCATCGAGCAACGGCACAGGCAATTACGCGTACTGGAACTACGGTGCCGGCACAACCCACACTTGCCCCTAGCGCCTCTGCGTTCGATAAAGCCTCAGCATGTCAGCGGTCTCGCATCCCAATGGACTGATTGCGTCGCCATCTCGGCTGTTGGCGGCGGCGGTGGCTACCATGGGGATCCTCGCTGGGTGCGTGGACACCACCCCGCCATGGAAACAAGTCTCGGCGCAGGGAGGGGCGCGCGGCACCGGCGGCGTCGAAGGTGGGGCGCCGGATGCCGTCGGGCCTCTCGGAGGGGCTATCGATAGCGGAGCTGGTGGCGCGATCGACGCTGGCAACCGGGTGACGGGTGGCACGTCCGGAGGAGTTGGCGGCGCCATCGATGCGCCAGCTTCAGGCTTGGACGGCACCGTCGAGGCCGCCATCGGCACCATCGATGGGGGTGTCGATTTCGACGGCTCGGTGGCAGACGTGCCGCTTTCAGGCTCGGGCGGCGCGGCCGGCGGAATCGACGGTGGTTCCGTCGACGTTTCGCAAGTCGGAACTGGCGGTTCGCCCGGCACAGGTGGCCGCGGAACCGGCGGCAGCGCGGGCTCGGGTGGCGTGACCGCCTCGGGCGACGCGGCTGCGCCCGACGCCGGCCTTGATCTTCCTCAGGATCTTTCCTCGGACCCGGCGGACACGAGCACGTTGGGTGCAGGGCTGGTGGCGTACTACACCTGTGAGAGCGCCAGTGGCAACTTGCTGCTGGACAGCTCCGGAAACCACAACGACGGGACGCTGGTCAACGGCGTGCCGCCAGACGGCGGGACTGCCTCCGCCGGTACGGGCTACACCTTCGACACCGGCAAAATCGGCAACGCCTTGATTCTGGTCAAGGCCGGGTACGGATACGTGTCGATGCCCACGGCGATCTTCGACGGAGCTACAGACATGACCCTTGCGACCTGGGTGTACCTCAAGACCGCTCAGTTCTGGCCGCGAATCTTCGACATCGGCGTCAAGGCCGACCCCTACCAGTTCGTGAACAGCGCCACGGGCACGAAATACATGAACCTGGTGCCCCAGAGCATGGGTACGAACAACCCCCTTCTCTTCTCCATCACCACGGATGGTCACAACAACGAACAGACACTCAGCACGGCCAGTCTTTCGGCCGGCGTTTGGACACACTTGGCGGTCGTTCTGAGCGCAGGCACGGGCACGCTCTACGTCAACGGCGGCGCGACCATCGTGACCAGGTCGATCTCGCTGCGACCTTCCGACCTCGGAACCATCGACTACGCCTACATCGGCAAGTCGCAATTCGACGCGGACCCCTACTTCGATGGCGCGATCGACGAGTTCCGCGTCTACAACCGCGCCCTGTCGGCAGCCGAGGTTCAAGCGCTCTATCAGTTCACCGGGCCGTAATCACCCCTTCACGTACCCCGCCACCTTGGCCGGATCCTTGACCACCAGGTAGTCCTCGACGAAGAGGGCGTCGAGGCCGGTGGTCATCAGGCACTTGATAGCTTCGTCCACGGTGTTGATGATGGGCTCGCCGCGGATGTTGAACGACGTGTTGAGCACGCAATCGATGCCGGTGATTCGGCCGAACTCCTTGATCAGCCGGTAGTAGCGCGGGTTCTGCTCTTTGTTCACGGTCTGCACGCGGGCCGTGCCGTCGACGTGGGTGATGGCCGGCAACTTGTCGACGAACTCCGGCCGCGTCGGGTAGGCGCGCAGCATGTAAGGCGACGGCACCGGCGAGGCGAAGTACTTGCCGCAGGATTCTTCCGCCACCGAGGGAGCATAGGGGCGGAAGATCTCGCGGAACTTCACCTTCGCGTTCAGCACGTCCTTCATGTCCTTGCCTCGCGGGTCGGCGAGGATCGACCGGTTGCCCAGCGCGCGTGGCCCGAACTCGGCGCGGCCCTGGAACCAGGCGATGATGAGCCCGTCCGCGACCATGCGCGCGGCGATCAGCTCGGGAGCCTTCAATGTGTGGTAGCGAAGCTGGCCACGATCGAGCACGGCCTTCACCTGGGCTGGCGAAAAGCCCTGGCCGAGGTACTCGCTGGCGACCTCCATCGATCGCTTGCCGCCATTCAAGATGTGTTCGACCACCAGCGCCGCGCCCACCGAGGTACCGGTGTCGCCGGCCGCCGGGTAGAAGAAGAACTTGTCGAATTCGGTTTCGCGCTGCAGGCGCCCGTTGGCCACGCAGTTGAGCGCCACCCCGCCGGCCACGCACAGGTTCTTCGCCCCTGTCAGCTTGCGGGCCATCCCCGCGAGGTGAAGCATCGCCTCCTCGGTCACGGCTTGCAGAGCGAAGGCGATGTCTTCGTGCCGTTTGTCGACCGCGCTCTCGGGCAGCCGCGGGGGGCCGAGCAAGGCCACCAGCTTGTCGCTGAAGCGGTGCGGCCGGTCGTGGAAGTACTCGAAGTACGACAGGTCCAGCTCGAAGCCACGCTCGGTGAAGGTGATCAGCTTTCTGACCTTGCCCACGTACTCGCTGTCGTGGCCATACGATGCCAACCCCATGACCTTGCCCTCGCCGCTGTTGGCGCGAAAGCCGAGGTAGTCGGTGAGGGCCGCGTAGAGCGAGCCAATCGAATGCGGGAAATCGATTTCGGCCACGAGCTCGATGCTGGTGCCCTTGCCGCGGTAGATGGTGGTGGACTGCCGTTCGCCGTAGCCGTCGGCGGTGAGGATGGCGGCCTGCTCGAAGGGCGAGGTGAAGAACGCGGCGGCGGCGTGGCACAGGTGGTGCGTGACGTAGTGGATGGCGAGCTTGCGACCCGAGGCCAGATGCACGGTCTGGTCGATGCTGCTCACCCGCTCGCCAAGGCGCGGGATCAGGCGCGACGGCACGCCGTAGAGGTATTCCAGGTGGTGACGGACCGAGCTTAGCAGCCGGCGCGGCGGCGCCTCGGCATGAATGCCGGGGTTCCAAAAGAACGCCACGGCGTCCAAGTCGGCGAGCTTCCAACCCTGGGTCTTCAGGCAAAAGTCGATGGCCTTGTCGGGAAAAGCGGCATCGTGCTTGAGGCGCGAGAAGCGCTCCTCCTGGCTGGCGGCGAGGACCCTGCCGTCGACCACCAAGGCGGCAGCCGAGTCGTTGCTGTGATTGATGCCCAGGATCTTCATGAGACGAGTATAGCGGCAACCCTGCGAGGGTTCCCAAACTCTCCCGCGATGGTCCGCGCCGAGCAAAGCTCGGCGGCTCCCCACGCTTTCATAATGGGAACCCTGGGTGGGTTCCCAAACTCTCCC
>Ga0210133_1000115_pt1 | contig 30054 bp, 23 predicted proteins | sample Joice_ThreeSqC_D_2_FD_184874 | JGI IMG/M metagenome (GOLD analysis project Ga0210133, IMG submission 184874) | Wetland microbial communities from San Francisco Bay, California, USA, that impact long-term carbon sequestration - Joice_ThreeSqC_D1... | ecosystem: Environmental > Aquatic > Marine >...
CGCTTGATGTTGCGCTCGACGGTGCGCAGGTCGAACAGGCGGACATCCTTGACTTCTTCATCACGGCTCATGGTGGGAAGTGGTTAGCGAACAGTTGGGGGCAAGTCAAGTGGGCTGGTGTTATGGCCGCAGGCGCTCGCCGATGCCGGAGCTGCGGTCCTCGCCAGTTGACACGGCGGATGCGAGCATCTCGAGGCTCCCGACCACCACGACGCTGCCGCGCGCGCGTGAAATCGCGGTGTACACCAGCTCCCGGGTGAGCAGAGGACAGTCGTGGTCGGGCAGCAGGAGCAGCACCTCGTCGTACTCCGAGCCCTGCGCCTTGTGCACCGTGAGGGCATAGCCCAGGCTGAGCGCGGAGCCCATGGTTGAAGGGTCCACGGCCATCCAGCCCTTGCGCGAGCGGAAGGCGCATGCCGTGGCGGTGCTTCCGTCGCCGCGGCGCACGGCCACCGCCATGCCCTGATCGCCATTCCACAGCTCGCGCTCGTAATCGTTGCGCAGCATGAGGACGGGCTCGCCAGGCAGCAGCGAAGCATCCTCGCCGTGCAAGTCGTGCAGGAAGGCATTGACCTGCTCGACGCCGGCCGGTCCCTGCCGCGTGACCGCGAGCACGCGTGTTCTCGCCAGGTGCGCCGCCTGCTCGTCCAGCCTCGGCGCCTCCTGCTCGTCGAAGAATTCGCCGCACAAGGTGAAGACGTGCGGGCGCGGCCGGGGCGTGGGGAAGAGCCGCGCGTGGTATTGGCGCAAGAGCTGGTCGCGGTGCTCGGACGCGACGTGCTCGGGACCTTGCCGAGAAAGCTCGTCGACGCTGCCGCGCGTGGCGCACAGGGCAGCGGCCACGTCGGCCGCGCCCGAGCGCACTGCTTGGGCCAGGGCTATGAGCTGGCTTCCCGCCGGCTGTGCGGGGTCGGCGCGGAAGCCGCGGCCGAGCCGACTGGCGATCGCGCCGAGGTCGCGGAACACGGCGCCCGCCGAAACCGAGGGGAGCTGATCCGCGTCGCCGAGCAGGACGAGTTGGCTGGTCCCCGGGAGCGCGTCGAGCAGCCTGTCCATGAGCACGAGGTCGATCATCGACGACTCGTCCACGATCACCGCGCGGTAGGGCAGGGGATCGCGAGCCGCGCGAGCAAACCCCGCCGGCCCGCCCGTGGCGCCGAGCATGTGGTGCAGGGTCTGCGCCTCGGGGCAGGCAGTGACCAGCTCGCGATCCGTCGGCGGTGGATCCACGAGCTTGCCCATGCGGGAGCGGAAATCCTCTTCGAGCCGGCTCTTGGCTTTGCCGGTGGGCGCGGCCAGTGCGATGGTCGCGGCTGGAAGGCCCAGGCGCGCCAGGCTGCGCACGAGAAGGAGCGCCGTGGTGGTCTTGCCCGTGCCCGGCCCGCCCGAGATCACGCCGAGCCGCCGGGAAAGGGCTGTCGCGACCGCTTGCTTCTGCTCGTCGCTTGGCGCCGGAAGGCCGACGGCTGCCACCTCGTCCACCACTTTCTTGAGCTTCGACGGCGCAAAGGGCCCTGGCGCCATCCGTTCGGCCAGTCGGGCAGCCACTCGCACCTCACAGGCATACGTGCGCCGGGTGTAGAGGTGGCTTCCGTCGAGCTGCAAGGGAGTATTTCCGCCTTCGGCGAGGTCTGGTGCCTTGGCCAGGAGGGCGCGATCGCGCTCGTCGATGGCGAGGCGGGTGCTGCCGCTGGCGAGCGCGACCAGCAGGCGACCGAGCAGGACAGCGAGCGCGTCGCGGTCCGCGGGCACGAGCCCGGACGGCAGCGCTGCCAGCTGCCAGGCCAGAAACGCGCTGCCTTCGTTGACATCGCTCGCGCGCAGGAGTTCGAGCAGCCCAGCGGGAAACCCGGGGGCCTTGCCCATGGCATGACTGGCGGCGCCGTAGGGCGACAGGGTTGCCGTCGCTGCTGGCCTCATGGCGCGATCCCCCAGAATGGCCGGCCGAGCATCTCCGTCTCCCAGGACAGGATCTGCTCCCATGTCGGCTTCAGGAAGTGGAGCCCCTGCCGGGGATCGCCGGAATTCTTGCCGCGCAGGAAGTAAAAGACAATGCCGCCGAAGCGGGCAGCGTAGTCTGTGGGGCTGGCGATGGAGGCGAAGCGCAGGGCCGCCATGGTGTACAGCCGCGCCTGCACCTCGTAGTGCTGCTCGCAGTGGCGGGCCAAGGTGGCGGCATCGTAACTCGGCAAGATGTCGCTCTTCCAATCGCACACGTGAATGCGTCCCTCGTGCTCGAAGAGCAGATCGATGAAGCCCTTGACGGCGCCGCGCTCGATCTTCCAGGCGCGCGCGTGGTCGCTTCCCACGGACGCGGTCAGAAGCGGGTGGTCGTGCTCGGGCATGGGATAGAGAAACTCCATCTCGCGCAGAGCTTGCTTGGCCGAGGCAAGTGCGGGGATGACCGCTTCGCCCATGCACACCGGCGTGGTGTACGCCGCGTGGACCAGGCGGCCGGCCACCGGGAGCTCGGCCGCCGGACGCGCGAACCGTCGGCGCAACCTCTCGAGTAGCGCGCTGACCTTCGGGGTGGCGAACCAGGCGGAGAAACTCGGCACTGCGGCCAACTCGGGAAGCGACACGACGGCGAGGATCTCGTGCAGGAAAACGCCTGTCTCGGCGCCGCCGGGCAGGGCATCCGATCCGAGATCGTGTCCCGGGGGCTCGCCGGGGTCGACGAGCTGGGGCACCTCCTCGACGGGCGCCATGCCCGCGCGGGCGCGCTTGACCCCCGTGTAGGAGGTCACGAGAAATCCTCGACGCTTCTCCCGGATGGCGACGACATCGGCGGGTGGCGACGGGATCGTGTAGAGGTTGGGATCGTCCGGCTCCGTCGGCGAAAGGCACGCGGCGCTGGATTCGTTCGTGCGGAAAGCGTCGGCATCGACTCGTCTCACGTCGAAGCCGGCCAGCCCGGCGCTTTCACCGCCGGCGAGAAGATCGGTCAGCCGCTGGTTCATGCGCGCGTACGGGCCTTTCAGCGTGGCGTAGGCGGGCGGGTAGTGCGCAAGGTACAGCCGGTACCGGGCCCTCGTGGTCGCCACATAAAGGAGGCGGGAGCGCTCGTCCTCCACCTCGTCGTCGATGCGCTGCTTGGTTTGCGCGTCTGGCTTTCCCACGTAGACCATGCGCTTGCCGGCATCGTGGAAAGAGTGGGTCTTGTCGTTGCTCTTCTCACCCGTGCCGCCGTACACGAACACCACGTCGGCCTCCAGTCCCTTGGCTTTGTAGACCGTCAGGATCTGGACCGCGTCGCCGTCGGTTTCCAGGCGCTGCAGGTCCCCCTCGTGGCCGGGCGGTTTCCGCGAACCGCGCACGTAGCCCTCCAGCAGGTCCACCAGCTCGGGCAGCGAGGCGTGGGTGCTGGCCCACTGCCCTTGCAAGATCTCGAGGACGTGCACGATGTTGGTCAGGCCGCGCTCGCCCCCGCCGGCGAAGATCTCTCGACGCAAAACACCGGTCTGCTCCACCAAGGACGCGAAGAAAGTCGGGACCTCGCTGGTGGCAGCCAGGTCGGCGAGGCGCAGCAGCAGGCGCGTGGGCCCGTCGTCATGGCCAGCCTCGACGACGGCGGCGATTTCAGTCAGGTCGAGGGCGAAGAATCTGGTCAGAAGCGCCCGGGCGACCCATCCGCGATCGTCCGGCGCGCACACGGCCCGCAGCACGTCGAGGACCTCCCTGGCCTCGGACGTCTCGAAGAGATCTTCCTGCTTGTAGAAGGCGAACGGCAGTCCCGCCTCGCCCAGCGCGCTGCCCATGGCCTTGCTGTCGCTGTTGGTGAAGGTCAGGATGAAGACATCGGCCGCCCTCAGGCGCTTTTCGTGCTTGCCGTCGCGGAGGCGCAGGGGACAGTCGGGGGAAAGCAGCTCGCGCAACTCGGCCACGATGGCCGCGGCGCCGGTCGCCCGGGCGTGGTCGGCGGGAAGCGACGGCAGCGATGTCGCGACGTCGAAGACCACCACCGGTGGGGCCGGCCTGCCGGAGACATCCACCAGCTTGCGCAGCGGCTGGCCGCAGGTTGCCGGGCGGTCGTAGGTGATCCCGCTGCTGCGGCGGAAAAAGTCCGCCTTGGCGTCGAAGATCAGGTTGGTGGCAGCGATGAGCTCGGCGGTCGAGCGAAAGTTGCGCTCGAGGGGCAGGACGCGCGCGCCACCTTGTTTGAGGAATTCGCGCGCATCGAGATAGGTGAAGACGTTGGCGCCGCGGAACCCGTAGATGGCCTGCTTGGGATCGCCGATCGCCGTGAGCGCGTGGTGGTCACCCGCTTCCACGAAGATGCGGCGGAAGATCGACCACTGGATCTCGTCGGTGTCCTGGAATTCGTCGATGAGCGCGTGCTGGTAGCGCTCGCGCAGGCTCGCCAGCAGCGCGCGGCCGGCCGGACCGGGGTCCGCCAGCGCCTGCTCGACCAGCTCGAGCATGTCCTGGAAGTCGAAGTATCCGGCCGCGCGCTTGCGCCGGGCCGCGCGCTCCTGCACCGCGGGCAGCAACCGACGGGCGACAGCGGCTTGCAGCGGTACCAGGCAAGCGGCCAGCTCGCCCAACCGCTGCCCGAGCAAGACGAGCGAGGCGTCTGCCTTCTTGTCGGGCCACTTCGCGACGAGATAGTCGAGGTCGCTGCCCGCCGCCGCGTCCATCTCGGCGAGGAAGCGGATGGGGTCACCCGCGCAGCGAGCGAGGATCTCCGAGAGGACATCCAGGCGCCGGAGCATGGCGTTGATGGTGGCACCGTGGATCTTGGCGGCCTTCAGACGAGTCTTCAGCTCGTCGTCGGTGGCGCCGGGTTGCCAGGCGCTCATGGCGGCGGCCAGCCGGTCTTCGTCGAAGGCGGGTCGGAGCGCCGATGCGGCGGTGCCACGGCACGACGAGAGAACCTCGTGAAGCCCGGCGATGGTCTTGCCTTTGCCCAGCCAAGCCTTCACCATCGTGGCGAGCCCTGCGTCGGTCGTGATCTCGGTCCGCAGCACCTCGTGGAAGGCCTCGGCAAAGACCACGTCAGCGCCAATCAGCTCTTCGTCGAACAGCCGGCCCTGCACGAAAGCGTGCTCGCGCAGCACGCGCTGGCAGAAGCCGTGAATGGTGAAGATGTTGCTTCGATCGAAGGCGACAAGCGCCTCGCCGAGGAGCTTCTTCGCCCGGTCGTCGATGAGCCAGACCTCGCCCGCCTCGCCCGCCGCTTGCGCGGACTTGGCGTGGCCCGGCCGAAGATGGAGCAATTCGCTGACCAGCTTGCGCAGGCGGAGCACCAGCTCGGCGGTGGCTTTTTCCGTGAAGGTGACGACCAGGATCTGCTCGGCCGTAAGCCCGCGCGTGAGGATGAGATCGACGAACAGGTGTTCGAGCAAGAAGGTCTTGCCCGTGCCGGCCGAGGACTCGACGAGGTTGTGCCCGCCACCGAGCTGGCCGAGCGAGGCGGGCCGCGGGTACACAAGTGGCTGGCTCACGCCGTGCCTCCCCCGTCGTCGTTGCCATGGCTTTCAGCCAGTTCGAAAAAGAGACCGAAGCGCACCTCGATCATGCGCTTGGCCTCCGTCTCGGAGGGCGGCGCGTAGCACTCGGTGGCCCTGGGGACGGGACCGCGCGTCGAGCTGAAGCTCGCTTCCCGGCGGTCTTCCTTCGCGCTCAGCTTTTCGATCTCCAGGGCGAGCGGCGTGCCCTTGGCCCGACTGGCGAGGACCGCCTCGTGGGGCAGCAGGTAGGGGTGAACGGAAGTTGGCGAGCCGTCTGCGTAGCGGCCACCGGCGATCAGCTCGGCACAGAGTGAAGCGAGGTAGTCCCGGGCGTGCTCGCGCGAAAGCGGCCCGAAGCTCTGGCGGCGCAACCCGGCCGAACCCTTGGCCGCGTGGAAGAGGGCGCTGGCAAATCCCGGACGCGAGCCCTCGTGGCCTGAAGCGGTCAGCACCGCGTAATCGAGGAAGGCGGCCAGGTCTTCCTTGCAGGCACCACCCGGATCGAGATCCTTTCGCGTCGTGAACGAGAGCGCGGTGTCGCCGGCTGCCTGCCGACTGACCCAAGGCCTGGTTTCGCCCACAATGGTGACGGTGACGGTGCGTGGAGGCTGGCCGCCGACCGCGGGCAGCTCCAGCGCGAAGCTCGGCGCCGGCCGGTGCTCGACGTGGCCAGCCGGCCGCGTTCCTTGGCGGTCTTCCGCTTCGTCGTGCGCGGCTTCCAGGTTGGGCACGAAGCGGAAGGCGCGGCACCTGGCCTCGTCTTCGCCGAGGAGGCTCGGCAGCTCCTCCTGCCAGACTTGCAATATCCGCTGCTCATCGCTGGCGCTGGGCGTGCGAAAGATTCCGCTCGGGCAGCGGCCAGCGAGCTCGGCGGCCATCGCGTGCCTCGCATGGCAGGCGGCCAGGTCCTGCTGCTGCGGCGTCCCCTGCGCGGTCAAGATGGCCTCGGACATGCTCCTGCGCAGAATCGACGAGGACAGCATGGCCCCCATGTCGAAGGGCTCGTCCTCGATGTCGGCCAGCCCCTCGTCGTCGTCCTCACTCATGCGGAGGCAGAAACGCGCCGAGCCCTGCAAGGGATCTTCGAGAAAGGCCCGGAGCGCGGACAGCCGAAGCTTCAAGGCCGTCGTAGGCCTGGCTGAGTCGCTGGGGGCGATGGCGGGCAGACCGAGAACGCGACGGAGTGGTTCGGCCTGCTCGGGGGAAAGCGAAGCTAGCCATCTTCTCGGCGAGATGCTTCCTCGGGCACCCGCCGACAGGCGGCGGCCCAGCTTCATCGCACGATGTTCCGCCTCGGCAGCAGGTAGCACCTCGCGGCGCTGGTCGGTGTCGTGGTAGCGGCGCAGCGGCGGCCGGTGCCGGGGCTCGTCGCGGAAGAGGCCCGCGAGGGCCTCGTCACCCAGGTAGCCGCGGCCGAGCATGGAGCGCAGCTCGAGCAGCGCGGGCGAGGCGGGTAGCTCGTCTCCGGTGAATTCGTCGCGGCTCACGTAGGACAGCGCGAGGTGGTCGCGCGCGGAGAGCAGGGTCTCGAGGAACATGTAGAGATCCTGCTCGCGCCCGTCCACGTCGCCGGGCAGGCGCTGACCCCTGCGCAGGTCGAGCTCGTGGCGGCGTCCCGACTGGGGGAAGGTGTCTTGCCCGAGGCCCAGGATGAATACGGCGCGGAACGGGATCGCCCGCATGGGCACGAACGACGCGACGGTGACGCCGCTCGCCCGGTAGTGGCCGTGGCTCCAGGGCACGCCTTCGAGCGCGGCCTTGGCCAGCTCCGCGGCCACGCGATAGGAAACCGGCGTATCGCCCAGGCCGTGGTCGTAAAGGCCGTCGAGCGCTGCCAGGAAGTGGCCGACCAGCGCTCGCCCGGCGTCGTCGTTCTTCTCGACGACCACGTACGACTCGACCATGCCGCGCAGAAAAGCCAGCCATTCGCCGATGGGCCGCGTCCTGCCCCCCTTGCTTCCCGAGGCGAAAGCGGCGTCGGCAAGAAGCGAGCGTGCGAGCAAGCCAAAACCGAGTGTTGCCTCGTCGTCGCTGCCCAAGGGCAAAGCGGGCAAGTATGGTTCACCGCGAACGGTTACGGGCGCGAGCGTATCCGGGTCGGCCGCATCGGCCACCGCCCCCAGCGCCAGGCGGACAAACCCCTGGTGCCACGAGAAGAGATCGTGGCCAAGGTAGGTGCCTTGCCAGTCTCGTCGGTGCGCTCCGCGCACGACGCCAAGCTCGGCCGCGAGCTGCCGCCACGCCTGCGGCGTCGCCGAGGGGAAGCGTGCCATCAAGCAGGGGTGCGTGAGCAGCGGCAAGAGATCCTTGCGTGAAAAGCTCGAGAAGGGCAGGTCGATGAGCCGCGCGATGGCCTCGGCCGCGCGATGGCTGCCCGACGCCGCCAGGTCGGCCACGCTGTGGGGTAGGTGGCAGGTCTCGCCGAAGACCGCGGGAAGCTGCGCGAGGTAGAGATCCTTCTTCGCCTCGGGCACGATGACCGCCACTTCGCACATGCGCAGCGTGGGATCCTTGCGCAGCAGGTTCCAGATCTCGGCGGCCACCACTTCCAGCTCGCGGCGCAGGGAAGGACAGGGCCAAATCGCCAGGCTGGCGTCTGGCTCGCCCAGCGGCATGGATGCTGCCGGTGTCCGCCGGGCCACGATGTCGTTGTGCAGCCGTTGCAAAAGTGTCGTCGCCGCGCCTTCGGGGAAGCGCGCGTCGAAGGTCGCGCCATCGACGCGGGCGAGCAGACGCAGGTTCTCGCGTCCTGGCCGCGCCCACAGGGCAAGCGCCGGGTTCGCCTCCTGGTCCAGCTCGAAAGGATCGCCCGAGCCGGGCGCGGGACGGGCGCGCAGCTCGTCCTCTTCCTCGCGGCATGGATTGAGGGTGTACAGGTGGATGTCCGAGGCGGCCGCCAGCCGGCCGAGCATGAGGTGGTACGCGGTCGCGATGTAGGAAAGGCCAAAGATGTGCACCGTGCGACCCGCGAAGGGCGTCGGCGAGCAAGCCATGGCCTCGTTCCACAGGGTGTGAAGTGGCAGCCAGCGCGGCCCCATCTTCTTCGACTGCTTTTCCAGGCGCCCGCCGGGAGCGAAGAGCGCAAGCCACAGCTCGCGCTGCCACGTCTGCAGATCCGTTTCACCCGAAAGCGCTCGACTGTTGCTCGTCCAGGTCTCGAGCATCTCGGGGCGCGAGGCAGCGTACTCGTCGAAGAGATGGGCGAGCGCAACGGCCAGTTGGCAGCGCCGGCGGTCCACAGCGTCGGTGTCCGCGCCCGCCGCCGTCAGGTAGGCGCGCACGGAGGCGAGCTCGGGTTTGGTCAGCAGGCCGGCGTCGTGCAGAAGCGCGAGCAGGTGTCCCTCCACGGCGGCCGCGTCGGCGACACGGGCGTCCGGCACGGCCCGTTCGGCGATGCCGGCCAGGAACTTGCGCAAGAAGGTCGTCTCGATGTTGGCCGCGATGCCCATGCGCTCGGCGACACCCCGGCGCAGGTAGGTCTCGACGTTGCCGTTCGGCACCACCACTTGCACGGTCGCCCATGCGCCCAGCCGTTCGCGCTCGGCCGCCAAGCTCTCCACGAAGGCATCGAGGAGCACCTCGGTGCGATGGGATGTGTGGATATGCAGCACGGGCGCAGAATACCCTGCGCGGCCGACACGAGTTTCAGGGAATTCCGGGCGATGCCGCACCCACGAGCCGGCATCGTCTGATCGTGCTGATCGAGACCGAGGATGTCACCAAGAGGATCTTGGTCGCGATGCACGTTGTTCCCTCGGGACCTAGGGCCTGACCGCCCTGCCCCTGCCCCACGCGGCTTCGCCGCGTCCATCGCCGTCTGAAGCGCCCGAGCTACCCCCGGTGCGACCTCCGCCGGGCACACCGGGCCGAGGGGACGAGGCAGGCGACGACTGGCTGAACTGGCGGCGAGCTCATCGAGACCGGGATGGGGTGGACCACGCCCCGTGGCCGGATCCAGCCTTTCAGTAGCCCCTTCGAATGACTCAGGCACCGACCTCCGCCGGATCTTCAGACTCAACCTCGGTGCGGCACTACCCATATGCGCCAGGCATCTTGCCAGCGCGCTTTCAAGACCGCGTCCAGCCCGACGTTGTGCACAGGAGGTACAAGAGGAAATGGAAATGATCGACAGGTGGACTGGAATCCGGCCATACTAGCTGTGTCTGGGTCGGTACCGTACTTGGAGGACTGCCATGAAGTATTCACGGGGTTCGGTCTTGGTCGGGTCTCTTTCCCCTCTTGTTGGTGCAGTGGTTCTCTTCAGCACAATTGCGGCGCAGGCGCACGATGGTCCATCAACGGCGACTGCCGCGAGTGGTGGTGAAGAGACGGCCATGTCAGACGCAGCGGCTCCCGCGGAGGCCGTGCCCGCAGCAGCGATGAAGCCCAATCCGTACCCGACCCTGTCCGAGACCACCACAACGGAACGGAAGCCCAATCCGTACCCGACCCTGCCCGAGACCACCACAACGGAACGGAAGCCCAATCCGTACCCGACTGTGACGGATGCCGTGCCCGGAAAGGGAGAACGTTTGCGCATTTCACAGTGGGTCGTTGGCGGCGTAGGCGCTGCAGCGCTCGCAGGCGGCGTCATCGCGGGCCTCGTGGCTCACAGTAGGTCGAGCGACAGCCAGACCCTGGCCGATCAACAGAGGTTTTATGCGGCCTACCGCGCGTCCGAATCCGCCAAGTCGATGAGGGTCACCTCCTATTTCCTCTTGGGAGCCGCTGGTGCGGCTGGCATTCTTGACGGCATTCTCATGTGGACGGGCGCGTCCTCGTCCAGAAGGTCCGACGAGCGTAGCGTGGTCAGCTTGAGCTGGTACTCGGGTGGCGCCGGTATTGTGACCAGCGGCCGGTTCTGACCAACATTGACAGACCGGCCCCGGGTCCAACGGGCAGTTGCAAGTAGACAACTCAACCCGAAGAGGACCCGATCACGCCCAACCAGAATGGCGGCGCGAATCAGCCTGGTGGCACAGCATGCGCGCGGCGGTCGTCTGCTATCCTGCCCCCATGGGTCACATCTCCAAGCACGTAAAGAGCAAGTTTGCGGCGGGCCTCATCGCGGCCATCCCGCTCGGCATCACCGTGTTCCTCGTCTTCTATGTGGACAGCATGGTGCAGAAGGTGGTGCGGTTGCCGTACCCGTTCCTCGGCATTCTGCTCTCGCTGGGGGTGATCTATGGGTTGGGCGTGTTCGTGACCAGTCTGGTGGGCCGCTACCTCCTGCGTACTTTCGATCACGTGCTGGAACGAATCCCAGGGCTACGCGACCTGTACCGTACGTGGAAGCAGTTGCTCGTGACCCCGGATCTCAATTCAGGGATGTTCGCCAAGGTGCTGCTGCTGCCGGACGAGTCGGGACAGCATTACTTGCTTGGTTTCACCAGCGGACGGCCCATCGGTGACGACGGGGACCGCCTCTGTGTGTTCGTGCCCAATTCACCCAACCCCATCACGGGCCGCCTCTACTTCGTCAGCATGAAGCGTTGCCGCTTCCTCCCGGTGTCGTCGAAGGAAGCGATCAAGACCGTGGTTTCGGGCGGCAACTACCTGCCCGCGGCCCTCGGCCTGTCCTGATGCGTTTCGCATCTTCGCACCAACTCTTTCGTTCGCCAGGGTTGGAAGAATCGCGGCCCGCGTGCGCGCCGAGAAATAGCGGCGCCCTGCCTGGGCCGCCGGTTCCATGATACCGTGGAGCGCATGAAAGCCTGGGCTGCCGGCCTCCTCTGCCTGGCGCTTACGCGAACGGCCGCCGCCGGCTCGTCCGATGGATTCGAACATTGGCTGGAGGTTCCCGCCGCCGAACGCTGCCCGCGCATGTTCGCCCAGCTCGGCGTGATTCCGCGTCGCTTGCACCTGCCGAGCGCGGTGGTGCGCTTCATCGATGTGGCGCCGGCCGTGGCGGAACCGGGATCCGCATGGGTCTTGGTTCACGGCTACGCCGGCGACCTGTGCAGCTGGGCTCCCTTGCTGGCCGAGCTGTCCCAGCGGCGGCGCGTGCTGGCCTTCGACCTGCCTGGCTTCGGAGAATCGGCGAGCACCGACGAGCATTACAGCATCGATTCGTACGTGCAGACCTTGCACGAGTTTCTGGATCGGGTCGAGTCCGGGCCCGTCAACTTGGTCTGCCACTCGCTCGGCGGCCACGTGTGCATCGCCGCGGCCCTGACCGACCCCCGTTATCTCGACACCATGACCTTGATCGATACCGCCGGGATCTACGAGACCGCCGATTTCGTCAAGCAAATTGCCAAGAAGAAGAGCGGCGTGAATCTGGGTCAGATGTCGGTCAAGCGCGGGCGCAGCCTGATCGATTGGACCGAGGGCGACCAGGCGTTTCTGCGCCACTTTGTCGCGAGCGATCCCGCCATCTGGACCGCGGTGTCGAGCTTCCGCGCGAATTTTCGCAACCGGCTCGGCTCGTTGCGCACGCCTACGCTCATTCTCTGGGGCATGGACGATCCCCTGTTCACGGTGACCGATGCCGCCTTTCTCAAAGAGAACGTGCCTGGCTCCGAGCTGCACATCGTGGACGGAGCGGGTCATTGCCCGAACGAGGATCACCCCCACATCGTGCGTGAGCTCATCGAGCGGTTCGTGCGCCAGCGAAAGCCAGTCCAGCCATGAAACACCTTGCCCGCCTTCGCTTCTTTCTGTTCGTCGCGCTGCCCGTTCTTGGCTTTGCTGGCCAAGCCCGCGGACAGGAGTTGCTGGAAGTCGAGCAAGAGAAGACCTTCGTGTACGAAGAGCCCAGCTCGCCGAGCGCGGTCGTGCGTCGACTTTACGTGGGCGAGCTGGTGCTGGCGGTGGAACGAATACGCACTGCCGACAACGCGGAATGGCTCAAGCTGCGCCTGGGCAACGATCAGATCGGCTTCGCGCGTGCCGAGCGCTTCGTGCACGCGACCGGCCTGCCCACCCAGCGCTGGCGTCCGGGCGTGATCGCACGCGATGAAAAGCCGTTCGGCGTGGGCGGCGGCATGTACGGCGAGTCCTACGGGCCTTCCCTCCGGCTGCGCTATCTGTTCTTCACCCGTCTCGGCGTCGAGTTGTCGAGCGGCTTGGTCATGGACGGCTACCAGATCAAGGGCAGAGACCTCAGCCTGGCCGCGGTCTCTCACCTCTTGCTGCACAACCTGACCCCGGTGGTCGGCGTCGGCGTCGTCACCCTGAGCTACACCGAAGGCGCCGGTACCCTCCACATCTGGGGTGTGTACACGCAGGGTGGTCTCGAGTGGATGTTCCAGAGTGGGTTCTTCCTGTACGCTGGCATCACCTTCGTGCGCAGCATTTCCATCGACGTCTCCTACAGCTGGGAGGACAACCTCAACCTGCAACCCGCGCCCAACAAGTTCGGCAATGTGGGCAGCCACATCAGCGACAACGCTTACTATGTCATCCACCCGTCGGTGACCATCGGTTTCGATTTCTGAGGCATAGGCGGGCCTGCGGACCTTGGTGTCCCGGGGCAAGAGCTCCGCGCGGCTCACCTGGCCACCCCGTTCCGGGCCCTCATGCCCGCAAAGCAAGTGCCAGACTGTTTGCCGGAAGAACATTGCCCGCGGGTGCGTGTAAACTACCCTTTGCCGGGAAGCGAAGGAGAAGCCATGCAGACCAGATTGTTCACAGCGAAAGCTTGGGGCTTGGCAGTGTGTACCATTGTGCTTCTGGCCGCTTGCTCGTCCCAGGAGGGTTCTCAATCCCAGGGAACTGGGGGCATGGCTTTGGGCAGCGGCGGTACGTCCGTATCTGGTAGCGGCGGGACAACGGGCACGGGGGGAATGAGCATCGGCACGGGCGGTGGCTCAGGCACAGGCGGCAGGTCGGGCACGGGCGGCAGGTCGGGCACGGGCGGCAGCATGGGCACCGGCGGCGTTTCCTCGTCGGGCGGCAGCGTTGCCACGGGAGGCACCGCCGAAATGGGCGGCAGCAGCGGCGGCGGTGGAACCAGTCGGGACGGTGGTGCAACGGATGGCCCCGGATCCGATGGGGGCACGACGGGCACGGGCGGCACGAACAGCAACGGTGGCAGCCGCGCCACCGGCGGTTCGATGGGCACTGGCGGAAGTGGAACCGGCGGCAGGATGGGGACGGGCGGCAGCGGCAGCGGGGGGGGTGCAACCGGCGGCTCGGGGAGCGGTGGCATGGCCACCGGCGGTACGACGGCGGGGGGAGCGTCGGGGTTCGACCCCTGTCCCGCAAGTGGACAGTGCAAGATCATGCCACTCGGCGACTCCATCACCGATGGCACCGGCTTCGCCGGTGGCTACCGGGTCGAGCTCTTTGCCAAGGCCATTGCCGACCAGAAGAACATCACCTTCGTGGGCAGTCTGTCGAATGGTCCGAACACGGTTTCGGGCGTCCCGTTCCCCAAATCCCATGAGGGTCACTTCGGTTGGACGATCGCCCAGGTCGACGACCTCATCCCCACTCCGGCACTCAACCCGTCACCCCACATCGTCTTGCTGCACCTTGGGACCAACGACATCAATCAGAACATCGCGTCGGGCGCGCCCGGCCGACTCGGCTCACTCATCGATCAAATCGTTAGCACTCTTCCCGACACGCTGGTGGTCGTCGCGATCATCATTCCCGAGCCGTCCCAAGCAAGCGCCATCAACACGTACAACAGTGCCATCCCCGGCATCGTGCAAACGCGGGCCGACGCCGGCAAACACGTCATTTTGGTCGATCAATTCACCGGCTTTCCGACTTCGGAGCTCGGCGATGGAGTGCACCCCAACCAGGCTGGCTACGCGCGCATGGCGGGCGTCTGGTACGAGGGGATCAAGTCGTATCTTCACTAGCGGCGCGAACCGGACTTGGTCGAGTTGGGTGTTCCCGTCCTCGGACGGAAGACCTTCGGCGACGTAGGTATCTGCGCTCGCTGTCAGAACTGCGAGAAGAACTTCCAGATCGCTGCCGGTTCCTCCGACCACGTCGTGTGTCCGCCGGGAAACAGGCACCAGATGCTGGGCACGGTGCAGCCCTGGTACTGCACGCAACCAGTGGGCGACACCGCCTGCGTCTGGGTTCCGCACCCGTTCCGGGCGGCGAACTTGTCGAAGAAGGCCTTCCCGAGAGCCGTGGCCACGAAGGTGTCGGAGTCGCCGTGGAAAGCCATGATGGCGACCGGACCACTGAAATTGTCGTCGTAGGGGATGACGCCCGTCTTGCCGGAACAGGGGGCAACGGCTCGAAATACGTCGAATTCGAAGGGGAGGGTATAGGACATCATGCCGCCGAAGCTGAATCCGGTTGAGAAGATCCTTTCCTGATCGATACACAGGCCGGCGTTGATCTTGTCGAGCATGGCCTGGAAAAGCTTCATGTCCCCACCGTTGGCGTTCCACCAGCCCGTCCCGCTGGCCTCCGAGTTGCTCCCGTTCAGTCCGTCGGCAGTGGCGAAGACGGCGGTGCTGTTCGACAGGGACTTGAGCCCGTTGTACCCGCCGCTGACTACCTGGCTGCCGGAGCCTCCCAGCGGGTGCCACACGAAGATCAACCGGTAGGGTTTGCTGCCGTCGTAGCTGGTTGGCACGTCCAGCATCCACTTGCGGGAGGTGCCACCGATGCTCTCCGTGAAGTTTCCGGTCTTGAGGGGGCTGGCAGAGCCGCAGCCAGGGCTGGTCGTTCCTTGCGAGCCCCCGGTTCCGCCGGCAGTCGATCCGCCGGTGCCTGAGCCGCCTGTGCCTGGGCTGCCGGTGTCCGATCCACCGGTCGCCGCGCCACCCATGCCCGATCCGCCACTCGCCGCGCCGCTGCTTGACGAGCCGCCGTTGGCCGAGCCGCCGGTGGCTGCACCACCCGTCGCCGAGCCGCCCACGGCCGAGCCACCCGTCGCTGCACCACCCGTGGCCGAGCCACCGGTCGTCGTGCCGCCCGACGAGGTTCCCCCGGTCTCATCGGTCCCGCCGGAATTGCTGCCACCTGTGCCAACCGTGCCACCGGTTCCTTGCACGCCGCCAGAGCCCTTCGTCCCACCCGAGCCCATGCCCCCAGAGCCGGCCATGCTCCCGCCTGAGCCACTTCTGCCACCTGTGCTTTCGGTCCCGCCCGAGCTCGTAGTTCCGCCCGTATTGGCGCTACCAACGGAAGAGGACGAGCAGGCCCCCAAACCGCCGCTCACGAGCCCGAGCGCGAGCAGGTTGGCAAGAAGACGACGTTTTCGAGATCCCATGTCTCCTCCAGGCGGATAGATATCCAGCAAAGAGCAGTCGCAATGCCGCCTCAAACTGGGTCAGGAAATTCGCAAAGCGCCGAGCCATGAGCTGGACGAAGGCGTCCGCAATCGTTTCGAAATATCCTCATGAAACCCGCCTGCCGATCGCTTCTATCCACGCTGCGACGAAGGCTGGCCATCCTGCCCGGGCGCGTCCAACCGGGCCTTCGGGTCCACCCCCGCCGTTCTTGCTTGCGACTCGGGCCTGGGTAGGATGCAAGCCAACCCCAAAGGGCAAGACATGGCGAAGAAGTGCATTCTGTGCGGATGCGAGAACGACGACTCCTCGCTTCGATGCGCCTGTGGAGGTGACCTCTCCGAAGTCGCCCGGGTCGCGCCACCCGCCGCGGGATCGGAGGCGCCAGGCTCGCCGGCCTCGCCACCGGTCAGCGGGCGGAAGCGCGGCTGGTGGAAGATCGGGTTTGTGCTTTGGGGACTTGGATTCGTGCCCCTGTACGCCCGGCTTGGCGCGCATCTGCACGCACGCCCGCTCTTCCGCTGCCTGATCGGCGCGGGAATATTCGGTTTGTCCGTCGTGGCCGCTCTGTGGCTACTTGGCCGCGAAGAGCGGCGGTCATTGCGCGCTTGGCGGATCTTCTTCGTCGCGTGGGCATGGCTGGTAACTCCGCTGCTCCTCACTGTCGTCAACGGCATCGCGGCGGAGGGCTGGCCTGGCGGCAGATTCAACAAGTGGATCGCCCATATCCTGGTTTTGCTGTTCGTGTTCACGATTCCCGCGTACCTGCTTGGCCTCGGTGCGCTCATCCGAGCCTATCGCGTGGCCAGCGCGCTCGCGCTCGTCGCCGGGCTGACCTATCTGGGCAACGCCGTCCTCCTGTTCCGGGCCACCGCGAAGGCCAAGGGATTACGGCTCCTCTTCGAGCAGATCCTGGATCTCGTTCTGTTCGGCACTCAGATGGCGAGCTACCTCTCCATACCGATCGGGGTTGCGCTCATCGTCGGCGGCATCATGACCTTCCGGGCAACCCGAACGCGCGCCAGGTAGCGTCGCTTGGCCGCAACCCCTACTGGGCCGCGGGCAGGAACGCGCCGATGACCCCGTAGAAGGATTGGCCGAGAACGACGTAGCCGGCGTCGTTGGGGTGCAGGTTGTCGGCCATGAGGGCGGTCTTGTAGTTCGAGTTGGCCGCGAAGGCCTGGTAGTTGTCCAGGAAGACGATGTGCTTGCCAGCCTTCGCGCGGGTGTCGACCAAGCCTGGGATGGCTGCGTTGTACTTCTGGAAATTCGTGTTGGTGCCGTCGGTCTTGGAAGGGATGATCGAAGATACGACGAGCAGCGCATTGGGCGCCCGGGTGAGGATGTCGTCAATCAGCGCCGCGAGTCGCGTGGGGGCGTTCGCCTGGTCGACGTTGCCGTTGATGTCGTTGGTCCCAATCTTGAGGAGCACGATGTTGGGGGAATAGTTGGCAAGCGCGCTCTGTGTGATTTGCCCCGAGATGCCGTTGTGACTGCTGTCCGTATTGATGGTGTAGCCACCGTGACCCTCGTGGTTCTGCGGGAAGGTCTTGTTCTCGACGGTGGTGGGCCCGTTCTTCAGCGCTCCCACGAAGGTGATGCTCTTGTTGTCTTTCACCGCCTGGCGGTAGAGCTCGATGCGGTATCCACCCATGGGCGCCGTGCAACAGCCTTCGGTGATCGAGTCACCGAGCGGCAGCACTTTGCAGGCCGTCCCCGTGGTGGTGGGGCAGGGGTTCCACGTATTGCCGGCGTCGCCGCCATCCGGGCTGGCATCGAGCTTGCCGCCGTCCGGGGGTACCCCGCCGTCGCCGGTCGTTCCGCCGGTGCCGGTCGTGCCACCGCTGCCACTGCCGCCACCGCCGGTCGCACCTCCTGTACCCGTCATGCCACCCGTGCCTTGGGTTCCCCCGCCTCCGGTCGTTCCGCCCATGGCAGTCCCGCCGCCTGTGCCGCCACCAGTGCCGGCCGCGCCGCCCGTTCCGGTACCGCCGCCGGTTCCCGTGCTACCCCCAGCGCTTGCCCCGCCCGTGCTTGTCGTGCCGCCCGTGCTTCGACTTCCACCCGTTGCCGTCATGCCGCCCGTGCCGGTTCCTCCCGTCCCCGTCACGCCACCGGTCGCGGTCGTTCCCCCCGAGCCGCCGGTCGACGAGCCGCCGCTGCCTCGATCGCCGCCGCTCCCGGAGCTGCCGCCGGTGCCAACCCGACCTCCCGTGCCACTGGCGCTTCCCGTATCGCCGGAACACCCGGCAGTGGCAACGAGCGTTGTCAGCCACAGACCCACAATCGGCCAACCCGAGAATCGGCGTACGTTCGTCATGGCAACTCCTGAGTGGATCGTGCAGCAGTACCGGCCGGTGTCAAGACGGCCGTTGCCCGATGTGACGTCGGTCTTCCACCACCTCGCCCGGATCCCGGAATTGACCCGGGCGGCGAGTCGCGCTTTGTGGTTGAGTACCGGCCATGTCTTCCGGTGTCGTTGTCCTGGCGATTGGCGGGACCTGACTCTCGCTTCCCTGCGGCCGCGTTGCCAACGAATCTGGCCATCTATTGATGCTGAAGTACGACGAGAATTTGCTTTGACCATCGAATCCCCCGCCGTCCCCTCCACCAGGAGATTGTTCGCCTACTTCGTCCCCCTCGCGCTGCAGGCGGCGTCGCAGAGCGTGAGCTATCCGATCGTCGCCATGGTGGCCTCGAACGGACCGGGGGGGGCGCTCAACCTGGCCGGGGTGGCGCAAGCCAGCATCGTCATGTTCATGGTCGGTACGTTGGGCGCCGGGTTGGTCACCGCAGGCATGGTGTTCGGTCGCACGCGGCAGGGCTACGCCAACTTCGTCGCAGTCAACCGATTCCTGTGGCTCGCGACCGCCGTGATCCAGACCGTGGTGTGCATTCCGGCTGTCAGCCACCTGGTCTTCGGCACCCTGCTGCGTCTGCCTGCCTCCATCGAAACCGCGGCCAACCAGGCCTTTCCCATCACCATCTTGCTCAATGCTCTCTTTTACGCGCGCAATCCCTATCAGGTGCTGCTCTACAATAACGGCGCCGCAGGTCGTGCCAGCACCCCGACCTTCGCGCGCATCGGGCTCACGCTGGTCATGGCGCCTCTCTTCTGCAGCGCGGGGCTTGTCGGCCCGCGCTGGGCCATGGCGTGCCACGCGATTCCGGTCGGCCTCGAAACCTTCCTGTCTTGGTGGTACAGCCGCCCCTTTACCGGCGCTTTGCTCGAAGACGTGGTTGCGTCGCCGGGGAAGCGCAAGATCCTCCTGTTCGCCCTGCCACTTTCGCTCGGCGGCTTCCTCATGACCCTGTCGGGCATGATCTTGGGCGGCATCATCGCGCGCGCTGGCGCCCCCGAGCGCATGCTGCCGGTGTACTATCTGGCCGCCGGCCTGGCCAACCCGGCGGCCTACGCGGCCAGCCGGGTGCAGAACGTGGTCATCGCGTTTCCGCCTCGCTCGCGCGAGGATACCCAGGTGCTGCGCTTCGCCTCGGTGGCCGGCGCGATCATCTCGCTCGTGCCCTTGCTCTTCCTTCTGCCCGGGATCGGCCGCTGGTACTACGTGACCGTGCAGCACCTGCCGGCCGCAGATCTGTCGTTGGTTTACGCCACGGCCCTGCTCTTCATCGGGTTTCCCATCACCGTCGCGTTGCGCTGCCATCGCGAGGGTCTGGCCGCGCTCGCACACCGTACGCCCTCGATTCTGGCCGGGGACATCACCTATGTTGCCACGTTGGCCGTGACCGCTTCCCTGTGCCTTTCGGTGCAGGTGCCTGGCAATCTCATCGGTCCACTCGTCATCGCCACCAGCAACCTTGCCAGCCTGGGCATGATCGTCTTGTTGTTGCGTGAGCCCAAGGCCGACGGCGGACCGCCGGTGGCGCCGGTGGTCAGCCAGGAGATATAGCCAGAGGGCCGGATAGCAAGATTTCCCGCGGGCGGTTATGCTAGTAAGCCCACCCCAATCCAAGGATGTTTTGATGCAGATAGCAGAACGGACCTTCGTGACCCTTCACTACACGTTGACCGACAGCAAGGGGGATGTGCTCGACTCGTCGGAAGGTCCCGACGACGCCGAACCGCTTTCCTACGTGCACGGCGCGGGCATGATAGTGCCCGGCCTGGAGGCGGCACTGCTCGGCAAATCGGCTGGCGACCATGTCAAGGTCACGGTTGGCCCGGAGGATGGCTACGGCGCGCGACACGAGAGCCTCATCCAGAAGGTCTCGCGCGACGAGTTTCCCGAGGGGGACATCGAAGTTGGCATGCGCTTCCGCGGACACGGGCCGGGCGGCGCGCGCATCCTGACCGTGGTCGCTCTCGACGAGGACCAGGTCACGCTCGACGCCAATCATCCCCTGGCCGGAGCCACCTTGAACTTCGACGTGAAGGTGCTCTCGGTGCGCGAGGTAAGGCCGGAAGACGTACACGGCCACGACCACGGCGAGCACGACTGCTCCAGCTGCCACGGCTGTGGCGGACACTGATGTAAGGACGCCGCCAGGTTACAGCTTTGCCGGTTCGCTCAGTTCCGGAACGGTGCGCGTATTGCGGGGAGTGTACTTCCTGCGTGTGGGCGGCGGTGGTGGTGTCTTCACCGGGAGTGGTTCGAGCACGGCGGCGAAGTTGATATCCGAGGCCAGCGATACTTCCTTGGTGGTGGAGGCGTAACCCTCCTTTTCCAGCCGCAGGAGCAGGGATTTCTTCGATGATCGCAGCACGATGGTCTCGGGGGTCGTGCCCAGCACCACGCCGTCCGAGACGCGCACGACGCGCGCGCCGGCCGGTGTGCTGGCCAGCCGCACGCGCACCATGGCGGGCGCCTTCTCTGGGGGCGGCGCCAGCGGCGCGGGGGCCGCAGGGTGCGTTGCCGGCAGGGGGCCCGCTGGGGGCGCTGGCTTTCCGCGCAGGGCAAGCGCGAGAAACACAGCCACTGCGATCGCTGCTGCGCCTCCGCCAATGGCCAACCAGGGCTGCTTTTTCACCTTGACCGTGGTGCCGGCGAGCACGGCTCTCTCCATTCCACCTGGCGTGAGCGTCGTCGGTGGGGCGGTGTTCGGCTTGGCTTCATCGCTCTGTGCCGGCAGCGTCGCCTTGCTCCCGAATCGATCCGTGGTGCCCAGCTTGTGCTCGGGCGACACGGAGTTGGGCAGTTTGGCTGCCCGAGACAGGGCTGCGCGCACCTCGGCCATGGTCTGGAAGCGCTCGTCGGGCTTCTTGGCCAGCATGCGCAGCACCGTGGTCTCGACCTCGGCGGAAACTTGCGGGGCGGACTGGCGCAGTGACCTCGGTTTCTCCTGCAGGTGCATACTGAGCAATTCGCCGAAACCCTCGGACATGAAGGGCGGCTGGCCGGTCAGCATTTCGTAGACGATGATGCCGAGCGAATAGACGTCGCTTCTGTGGTCGACCTCCTTGGTGCCTAGACACTGCTCGGGGGACATGTACACCGGCGTGCCCATCAGCGTGCCGGTGCGTGTCTTCAACGAATCGCCCGCCAGCTTGTGCAGCTTTGCGATACCGAAGTCGAGGATCTTCACGCGCTCGCGCCCGGCATCGGTCGGCTCCGGGATGATGAAGAGGTTGTCGGGCTTGAGATCGCGGTGGGTGATGCCCTTGGCGTGCGCGGCGCCCAGTCCGAGCGCGGTCTGCATGGCGATCTCGATGGCGCTCTTCTCGTCGAGGCGCGACAGCCGCTTGATGCGTGCCGAGAGCGCCTCGCCCTCGAGCAGCTCCATGACGAGGTAGGAGGCGCCGCGCGGGGTGGTGCCGGAATCGAGCACCTCGATGATGTTGGGGTGCCGGATCGCGTTCGCGGCGCGCGCCTCGTTGAGGAACCGGGTCAGGAGCTGTGGATCGTGATCCATCTCGGCGCGCAGCACCTTGATGGCCACCTTGCGGCCGATGCCCGGGTGCTCGGCCAGATACACCGCGCCCATGCCGCCCTCGCCGAGGAGGGAGATCGCCTGATAGTTGCCGTACCGTTCGCCGATCACGAGAGCCGCAGTCTATCCCCTTTTCGGGCCTAGGGCATGGCCTTGCCGCCACGCTGGTACTTGACCACGGCGGCCTCGTGCTCGGCGACCGTGGCCGAGAAGTGGTGCGTGCCGTCGTTCTTGGCCACGAAGTACAGGTAGTTGCTGCCATCGGGGCGGAACACGGCGGCCAGCGCGGCACGGCCGGGGTTGGCGATGGGGCCGGGAGGCAAACCCTCGTGGGTATAGGTGTTGTAGGGGTTGGCGGTATCGTCGAGCTGGATGCGGTGGATGCGGCCGTCCCACTTCTGGCACGCCGGCGAGGTCACGCCGAGGAAGGTCGGGGCCACGGTGCACCCGTAGGTGATGGTCGGGTCGGTCTGCAAGAGCTTCGGTCGGAAGCTCGGTTTGATCAGGCGGTTGATGAACACCTGGGCGATGCGTGGTCGTTCTTGCGGCTGGCCGGTTTCCTTCTCGACGATGGAGGCCAAGGTGACGATGGCCGCGTCGTCGAATTTCAGCTTGGTCCGAAGGTAGTTGGCGACGGTGGGATTGGCTGCGCGCAACTCCTCGAAAACTAGGTGGTGGCGCCGCACCAGCACGCTCAGCACGCGGTCCGCCCGCGAGTGCGGTCGCAGCTTGTAGGTATCCGGGAAGAGGTAGCCTTCCAGGGTGCGGCCGGGAAGATCCAGGCTCTTGACGAACATGGGATCGACGGCCTGCGCGAGCAGCTCGTCCTTGCCCGCGATCCCGGCAGCTTCGAGGATCTCGGCCACTTCGATCATGTTCTTGCCCTCGGGCAGCGTGACTGACACCAACACGTCGGCAACGCCCTTGACCAGCGAGCTCATGAGCTGGCGCGGCGTCACCGGCGCCTCGAACTTGTAGTGCCCGGGACGGAAGCGGCTGGCGACGCCGCGCTGGCCGGCGTAGATGCGGAAGAAGGCGGGTCGATCGATGAGCCCGGCATCGGCGAGCAGCAACGAAACCTTGTGCGCGCCGGCGCCGCGCGGGATCTCGACCTCGACGGTGCCGCGCGCGCTGCCCGAGGCGCGATCGGGATAGCTGGCCATCCGGTACGCGGCGATGGCCAGGCAAAACAGGCCGGCAAGGATGGTGAGCGAGAAGACCTGGAAGGCGCGACGGCGGGGGCTTGTCATGGATTCTCCTTGGCCGGGCTTGCCTGCTGATCGAGCCAGCGCTGCAATATCACCGCCGCGGCCAGCTTGTCGATCACTTGCTTGCGCTTGGCGCGTGAAACGTCCGCGGCCAGAAGAACTGCCTCGGCCTCCACGGTGCTGAAGCTTTCGTCGACAAGCTCGACGGGAACGTGCAAGGAGGCGACCAGCTTGGCGGCGAAGTCACGCGCACGCCGCGCCGCCGGTCCTTCCGCCCCGGTCGGGTCGAGAGGCAGCCCGAGAACGATGCGGTCCGAGCCGCTGTCCTTCAACGCCGCCGCGATGGATGCGATGTCGCGCATGCCTCCGTGGCGGGCGAGGGTCGCGCGGGGCTGCGCCGTCAGCCCGAGTCCGTCCGAGACTGCCACGCCGATGCGGCGCGAACCGAGGTCGATGCCAAGTACCCTGGCCATGAAAGGTGCCTAGTCTATTACCGGAGTTGGGGTACAACTTCCACATGTCCGACCAACCCAAGTCCCCGCCCGCTCCCGCGCAGCTGCAAATCGAGCTCGATGAGGCCACCGCGCAGGGAGCCTATTCGAACCTGGTGTTTCTCAATCACAACGACGCCGAATTCACCTTCGACTTCGTCTATGTGCAGCCGGGCGCTCCGCGCGCGCGCGTTCGCTCGCGCATCATCGTGTCCCCCCGCCATGCCAAGCGCTTCCTGCGCGCGCTGGAGAACAACATCAACCGCTACGAGCAGGTGTTCGGCAAGATCGAGGAAGGCCCGGCCGTCGATCCCGCGATGGTGAGTTAGCCGCGCGCGAAATCTCAGCTGACCACTCCCTCGAGGGCCACCAGGGTTCCGGCGCGGGTATCGAGCTCGGCGCGAACGCCGTAGGGTAGGGCCAGATTGCGCTCGCCGTGGCCGATGCGGGCGCCCAGGGCAACGGGGATGGCAAGCCGCCCGAGTCGCTCACGAACGACGTCGAGCGCTGGCGGCGATGCCACGCGAGAATCGGCCGGCTCCTCGCACGCGACCAGGTCGCCGACCACCACGGCGGCCACACGCTCGAAGACGCCCGCGAGCTCGAGGTGGCAAAGCAGGCGGTCCACGCGGTACGGCCGCTCGCCCACCTCCTCGAAGAATAGAATCGCGCCGTCGAGGTCGGGCAGGAGCATGGTTCCGAGCAGGCGTGAGAATACTTCCAGGTTGCCGCCCAAAAGCGGACCGGTGGCGCTGCCCGGCCGCAACGTCTCGAGGTCAGCGAGCAGGGTTCGCGGCTCGGGCGATTCGAGCAACGCGAAGAGGGCCGAACGATCGTCGGCCGGCAAGCGGTGAAGCTGCGTGACCACGGGGCCATGGATGGACCCGATGCCGGCACACGCCGCAGCCGCGAGCAACACGGTTCCGTCGGAGAACCCCACGATGGGTTTGGGGTTTCGCCGCAACACCTCGGGGTCGATCTTGCTCGCGATACGCAACAGCCCGTGGCCGCCGCGGGCCATGAACACCGCGCGCGTTTCAGGTTCGCACAAGGCTTGGTGAAGGCTCGCTAGCCGCTGCTCGTCGGGACCGGCCAGAAAGCCCTGGGCGGCAAGGAGCACCGCCGGGTCGTGGCGCAACCGGTAGCGAGCCGAAACAAGCTCGGCGCCCGCCGCGAACGCGTCGGCGAATACTGGCCCCGACGGTGCTACCACGGCAATCGTGTCGCCGGGCACGAGGCGGGGCGGACGGATGAGCCCCGTTACCATGTCACGAACGCTGGGACCTGCGCCGCTTGGTCTTGCGTCGTCCGCTGGGTCCCGCGATGGGACGGGCTGTCGGCAATTCCTCGTTGGTGGGGCCGGCATCGGCGGTCGCTGTCGAATCGCCATCGTCGCGCGAAGCCTGGCCATGCTCCTCGGTCGCTGCTCGGGCCGCTTCCGCGACGGTCGGCACCTCGGGCTCGGACGCCGAAGCGGCGGTTTCCGCCGTTGGCTGCTCAGGCACCGCGGCGGCGGTCTGCACGAGCACGACCGGCGGCGTGTCGATGACGACGTCGATGCCATTGTCCTCTGCTGCCGCCGCGGCGGGCGGGGAGTCGGCCGCTTTCTCCAGCGCGCCGGTCAGCGAGGAGCCCACCGCGACCGGAACGGCCTCGGGGACGGCCGCGCCGTCGGGCGCTGGCACGGGCGAGCTTGGTTCGGTATCGGCCAGCATGCGCTTCACGTCGACCTCGACCACGGGCGTTGGCGTGCCCGGCTTGGCTTTCGCGGGCGCTGGTACGGGCGTGGGAATCCAGTCGGGTGACACCTCCTCCGCCTCGCCGATCAGCCGAACCTGCATGCCGGCAATCAGCGGGTCGGTCGATTCCACGGCGCGCAGCACGCGGGCCGGGATTTCGCTCTCGCCCGAGCGCAGACGGACGACCGTGCCCACGGGCATGGGCTCCTTGCCGGGGAGGAAGAAGGAGTCCTCCGTCTCGCCCGCGCGAAACTCCTGAGCTCGGCCGATGACCACACCTGCGTAGCGAATTTCGACTGGCGCTTCCATGAGATCGCCCAGTCTACAGTCGCTATCCTGGCGCTGGCAACCGGGTACCTTTGCCACTTGTGTTCTTGCGTTCCGCCACCAGCAGGTATCCTTGCCCGGCGTAGCAGGGCCGTACCGGAAGCGGCTCCGCGCCCGCGTCGCGCAGCATCACCAGAAGGCCATCCTCGTGCCAGCGCCGGGAGGCCTGCGGCGCCCGGGCCATGAGCGCGCTCTGGGCAACCAGGAGAACGTTGATGAGGCCTGCGAGGAGCAGCAGGGGCAAGCCGACAAGAGCGCGGCCGAGCGCCCAGCCCTTCTGCGACCGCAGGTGTTTCCACACGATGGCGTGCGCACGAACAGAAAAGCGTGGCGTGGTGTGCACCATGCGGCCACCGTTGCGCAGGCCAGCGGTCATGGCCGCCAGGGTGTTTCGCGGATTCGGGAGCGTCCAAATGACGTTCACGCTGGCGATGCGGTCGAAACCAGCCTCGTCCTTGGCGAGAGCCTCGTCGATGTTCTGCTCGACGAAAGTGAAGCTTCGAGGCCAGGCGCGACGGCCGCGAGCCCGCGCCAGCATGGAGGACGAGAGATCCACGGCGACGAGCTCGATGTCAGGGCAGACGACAGCCAGCCGCTCGGCCAAAACGCCGGTTCCGCAGCCGGCATCGAGCACGCGCATGCCCGGCTCCACCCCAAGCGCGGCCACCACGTCGTCGAGCATGTCTTGATAAGGCACGAGCGCGGTAATGGCGTCGTAGCACTGCGCGTAGAGATTCCATAGGAGCTTGGGCATCGCGACTCGCGGTCGCGACACTATCCCCAGCAGGCAACAATCTTCAGCAGTTTCTTGCCAGGCGGCTGTAGACTGTTATCCTACATATGAGCACATGGGATCACATAGTCGCCTGAAAATCATCATGCCCGACGAAACCGTAGCGAAGCCCGCTGTCGAACCCCGGACAGCCCCAGCCTTGGAGCTGAGGCCCATGGTGCGGGTGCGCAAGATTCCGCTCATCGAGCGGGAGATCCGCGAGCATCTCTCGCCCGCCGCCCTCGACGCGGTCTTCTCCAACGCCGAGATCATCTCCGAGGGGGAATCCGGCACTGGCCAGGGCAAGACGAGCTTCCTCGGGTCGACGATGCTCACCTTCGACGTGTCGGCCTTGGCCCAGATCCTGCGCGAGCCCGCGGACGAAGGCACGGCTCGCCGCCTGGCCGTCCTGCTGGCCAAGGACGGCTCGCTCGATGGGCGCATCGCGCCCATCGTGCGCCGCGAGGTCGAGCGCATCAGCCAGGGCAAGGCCCAGTCGGTGCGCGGCGAGACCCGCATCCGCACCCAGGGCACGCGGGTTTTCGTCGACATCGACGTGGAGGCCATTCTGTAATGACGACCGCCATCGAACGTGAATACAGCTACGGCGCGGCCGCGCGCATCCTCGACATTCCCGAGTCCAAGCTGCGCTACTGGTCGCAGTCCGGCTTCGTGGGCCCGTCCCTGCGAAAAGGCCCGCGGCAGGCCTACACCTTCCAGGATCTGATCGGTGTGCGCGCCGCCAAGGAGCTGGTCGAACGCGGCTTCCAGCCGGCATACATCCGCAAGGCGTTGCAGCAGATTCGCGCGACCCTGCCATCGGTGGATCGGCCGCTCACCAAGTTGCGCGTGGCCTGGGACGGCAACACCCTGGCGCTGGTGGAGGACGGGCTGACGTTCGAGGTTTCAGGCCAGCGGCGTTTCGATTTCGGACTATCCGATCTCGCGGAGCGCGCGGCCGAGGTGCTCGCGCTGGCGGGAACGCGACTCGATGCCGAAGGCACGGACAAGGAAGCCGCCGCCCCACGAAGCGCCTACGATTGGTTCAGCGCGGGCATGGGCAAGGAGTCCGAGCCGGGACAGGCAGCAGCGGCCGAGGAATGCTATCGCGAGGCACTGGCGCGCGATCCTGGCCTGGCCGCTGCGCACACCAACCTGGGCGGGTTGTTGTGCCGGCGCGGCGACATCGGCGCGGGCCGCGCGGAATTCGAGGCAGCCCTTGCGCTCGATCCGGAGCAACCCGAGGCGCGCTACAACCTGGCGGTGATTCTCTACCAGCAGGGCGAGATCGAGCAGGCAGCCTCGGAGCTGCGCCGCGTGGTGGCGCACAGCCCGTGGTTCGCCGACGCGCACTACAACCTGGCCACCGTTCTCGAGAAGCTGGGTGGCAAGCGCCAGGCCGCGTTTCACCTCGGTCGCTTCATAGATCTGAAGGGCCGCAAGCCCACCCCCTGGCTCGACGAAGCCCGCGCGCGCTTGCGCCGACTTGAGGCCGCGTAGCGCGACGCCTCCCGCAGTTCAATTCCTTGTGTCGCTGCGCGCGGCGGGGGAAGATCGCGTACGGTCGATGGACACGCAGTCACCTGTCTCGGCAGAGTCGGCGCCGCGGGCTCGCTGGAGCGTGTGGGGGTTGTTGCTCGCCGTGGTGGCGGTGGGCGCGGCGGCGACCACGTGGCAGCTCTGGGAGCAGGACGCTTTCTGGCAGGTGAGGGCGGGCCGCGAGCTATGGACCACATGGGGGTGGCCCACCGTCGATACCTGGTCGTACACGGCGGCCGGAGGGCCGTGGCACAACTTTCAGTGGCTCTCCACGCTGCTCATGGCCGCGGCGGATGGGTTGGCAGGCATCGCGGGCTTGGTTCTCCTGCGCGACGTCGCGGTAGCCGCGGTGCTCCTCGCCACGCTGATCTCACTGCGCCGGCGGGGAGCCGACACGTCGTTCGCCATCGCGCTTCTCGGCCTGGTGTGGCTGGCCTGCGCCCGTCGCTTCCAGGTGCGCAGTGATCTCTTCGTCACCGTGATCTTCGCGGCGGTTCTTGCCCTCGATGCGTCGTCGCTGACTTGGCGAGTGCGGCGCATCGTCCTCGTCGCCCTGGTCGTGTTGTCGGCCAACCTGCATCCCGGGACCACGCCTTTCGTTCAGCTCGCCGCGCTGATGGCCCTCGACCGGGATCGCCGTCGCGAGCAGCGCTCGTGGCGGCAGGAGATCCTCCCGGTCGCCGCGATTGTCGCCGGGTTGCTCGTCACGCCCTACCACCTGCACGTCGTGCCCTACTTGTGGCGCCACCTGTTCTACCAGTCGTATCGGGCGGTGCCGAACCCGGATCATCGCTCGCTGGCGCTGGCGCATTTCCTGCCAGGCGCTGGAGGCCTCGGTCCCATGGCATGGTTGGTTCTGGTGGTAGCAGCCGGGATCGCTTTGATTCGCGGATGGCGCTCCCGTCAGGCCGTGGCACGAGACGGAGCCTCGCTCTTGTTGCTGTTGTTGCTCGCCGGGATGAGCGTGAACCGGGATCGGGTCATGCCCTACGCCGCCATCTTTGCCGCATCCGTCATCGCGGAATTGGCTCCAGGCAGGCCGCTCGCGCGGCGGTCGCTTGTCTCCCGCGCGGCGCTGGCCGCCGGAATCTGGATGGTTGCTATCCCGCTGTGGTTGTCGCGGCCCGAGGTTCGCTTCGGGCTGGGTATCAATCCCTCCATGCACCCGGTGGGTGCCGCGCGCTTCATCGCGGCACATCGGCCGCAGCGCCAGATCCTCCATTTCCAGGGCGACGGCAATTATCTGCTGTGGGCCCTGCCGGACTACCCCGTGTTCCTCGACACGCGCGAGAGCATGTACGATCACATGGGCCCCATCTATCGCGACATGGTCAACAACCCGGACCTGATGAACCAGGTCATGACTCGCTACCAGATCAACACCGTGCTCGTCCCCGAGGCCTTTCTCCTGGCGCCCTGGAAGGCCGGGGTCACGCGGCGGGCGGCGTTCTTTCCCAAGCGCGACTTCGCGCTGGTGTATTTCGACGATACGCACGCGCTCTTGCTCAGGCGCATCCCCGAGCATGGGGCGCTCATCGCGGAGCACGAGTACGAATTCCTGCTGCCCTACCGCAGCCCCACCGCGTATCTGTCGCTGCGCGATCGGACGCCGGAACGCGACCTCGCTTTCCGGCGCGAGGTGGAGCGCTGCCTCCGCGAGGTTCCCGGATTGCTTCACTGCCAGATGGCCGCGGCCGCGCTACCAAGATTGTAAGGGCGCGGCTTTCACGGCCGCGCGATCGCGACGCGGGGCGAGCGTCAGGGCTATTGCTTCGTCACCTCCAGCGTGGCGCGCTGCCGGATGTCGGCCGAGCTGGCGCCGATCAGGATGTCGAACTTGCCCGGCTCCACCACGCGCTTCATGTCGCGGTCGTAAAGGGCGAGATCTTCGGGGCCGAGCCTGAAGTCCACACGCTTGGACTCGCCCGCCTCGAGGTGGATGCGCGAGAAACCACGAAGCTCCTGGACCGGGCGAGTGACCGAGGAGACGACATCGTGCAGGTAGAGCTGGACCACTTCGTCGCCCGCCCTCTTGCCCGTGTTGGTCACGTTGACGGCCACGCTGGCGTGCCCGTCGGGATCGATGCGGCCGGGGCTCACCTTGAGCGAATCGTAGCGGAAGGTGGTGTAGCCGAGCCCGTGGCCGAAGGCCCACAAGGGGCCAGGTTCCTCGAAGAGGTAGGGCCGTTCCGCCGAGGGCTTGTGGTCGTAGTAGGCGGGCACCGCTCCGCTATGCCGCGGAATGGTCCAGGGCAGGCGGCCGGCCGGGCTCACCTCGCCGAACAGAACGCGGGCCACGGCCGTGCCGGTTTCCTCGCCCAGGTAGAACCCGTCAAGGATCGCCGGCGCGCTTCGTGCCAGCTCGGGGATGACCAGCGGGCCGCCGTGGATGAGAACCACGACGGTGGGATGGCCGCTGGCCAGTACGGCGCGC
>Ga0210133_1000116_pt1 | contig 30050 bp, 26 predicted proteins | sample Joice_ThreeSqC_D_2_FD_184874 | JGI IMG/M metagenome (GOLD analysis project Ga0210133, IMG submission 184874) | Wetland microbial communities from San Francisco Bay, California, USA, that impact long-term carbon sequestration - Joice_ThreeSqC_D1... | ecosystem: Environmental > Aquatic > Marine >...
TTCTTTGTTGATGGAATGCTTCCACTCGTATTAAAGAACTATGAAAAAATTCTCGTTTTATCACTTGGACCTGTTAGGGCATCCGATCAAAAAGTTAGTAGGAGAAATAAGCTTGGGATTTTGGCTGTTTTACTTTTCTTTGTAGTTGCAATTGGAATATCTGAAGTATTACCCGCTTTATTATCGGTTGTTATTGCGATTATACTGGGAGTGATGATAATTTTTATTTTTACAAACAGCAAATTAAAAGTGTTATGGGGAACAATATTTTTGCTATTCAGTATTACGCAGATTTATGCGCTATTTGATCACGGTGTTGAATTTTTTCCCAAAACCCAGCCGCCGCGAATATTCGTTTCACTCGAAGCGCCGAGTGGTACAAGCCTGGATATGTCGGATCATATCGTTTCTGAAATCGAGAAGAAACTTAAAGAATTTAACTCTAAGGATGTTAAGGATATAGTTGCTGTTGTAGGCGCTTCAAGTAATCCCTTCGATGGAGGAACTTCGACTCCAAACAAAAGCACTATTACAATTCAGTTTATAGATTATGAGGAAAGGGATCAGTCTTCGCTCATTATAACCGATCAGATTAGAGATATGGTTGTTAAAACTGCCGGTGCGGATGTTGTTGTCAAACAACAGGAAATGGGTCCGCCGGTTGGTCAGGCAATTAATATAGAAATTACCGGCGATATCTATTCAGTTCTTGGTGATATTGCGGACAAAGTAAAGGAACAAATAAAAAATGTACCCGGTGTTGTCGATCTTAAAGATGATTACGATGTGGGAAAACCTGAATTCAGAATTGATGTTGACAGGGAGAAAGCCGCTTTATATGGAATGAATACTGGTTTAATTGCCAATGCTATAAGGACTGCAATTAACGGTACAACCGCTTCCAAGTACAGAGTCGGGGAGGATGAATATGATATAACGGTAAGATTGCAGGAAGACCAGAGATCGAGTCTGACTTCACTTCAGAATCTGGAAATAATTTATAACGATAAAAAAGGAAATACATTATCAGTTCCGGTGATAAGCATTGCTAATATCTCCCGCTCGAAAGGACCAGGCGCAATCCGCCGGAAAGATTTAAAAAGAGTAATAACGGTTTCGGCAAATGCCGGTGAAGATTTTAACGCCAACGATGTTCTTACCAACGTAAAAGAAAAACTGGCTGACTTTCAACTGCCAAAAGGTTACTATATAGATTATACCGGACAAGACAAAGAGCAGGCTAAAGCAAGTGCGTTTCTGGGTAAGGCTTTTATGGTTGCAATACTATTAATATTTCTGATACTGGTAATTCAATTCAATTCATTGAGCCAGCCATTAATAATAATGAGCGCAGTTGTAATTTCGCTGATCGGTGTATTCTTAGGATTGATCGTATACCAGATGGCATTTGGAATAATTATGACAGGCATCGGAGTGATTAGTCTTGCCGGGGTAGTGGTTAATAACAATATAGTTCTAATCGATTATATCAATGTTCTTAGAAGACGCGGCTTCGAGAGAAGAGAAGCAATAATAAGGGCGGGAATAAGAAGATTCCGACCGGTTACGTTGACGGCTATAACCACCATACTTGGTTTAATTCCGCTTACGTTTGGATTTGGATTCGATATCTATTCATTTTCTTTCAGCAGTTCCGGGCAGAGTGCCGAGTTCTGGAAGTCGATGGGGATTGCTGTTATATTTGGTTTAGCATTTGCCACGGTACTTACATTGGTAATCGTTCCTACTTTTTATTCTACATTAGATGACGTAGTAAATGTTTCCCGGAAGTTCGTGAAAGATCATTTCAAAAAGAAAAGGTAATTATTGAAATGATTCTAAAAATAAGATTGAGATTTTTTTATGATTGGAAATAGTGAATAGCATTTATTGGATTAAACTCTTAAAATCGATTTAAAGATAATACTAAATATAGTTTGATTTTTTTTATAAGTGTAAGTAAAATCCGGAAAACGCTTTTTCGAATATCGTGAATTTAGTGTAGATTTAAATAAATAAGAATTTAAATTCTTTGTTTTGCGGGTTATACCGGGTAGAAAAAGTTTTAAATCTACAATGATAAAAAATAAAAAAAAATTAAATACATTTCTTATATCGTTTGCAATTATAATACAACTGTTATTCCTGTTATTTATCAAGTATTCAAATCAATCTTTATCGATTAAAGAGTTTTCCCTAACTAACCTCGGCAATATTTTTAATGTAATCATTTCGGTTATATTGATTGCAGGAATTGTTTCCTATTCTAAAAGAGAAGTATCCGATTTAAAACCATTGATCCTGTTCACACTGATTACATTTCTTGCATTATGCTTAGCCTACTTCTCAACATTGATCAGTTTCCCCGGCAGCGATGTTTATATTGTCGGGCAGCCGGGTGATAAAGTGCTTGATGCATTTATGTTTACAGTATATGAGTTTCTTCTATTCTCTTTTATATCTTATGTTTGGTTAAAAGTATTCGGATCGGATCGTTTGGCATTCTTCCGTTCATTAGCAAACGGATTTTTCCTGCTTATATTTTTTTTGATGATTACATTTTTATTTATCCAGACAAAGGGATATAATTCGAACTGCTGGAAAATTTCAAAAAATAAAAATAATACAATAGTTGTGCTTGGTGCCGCAGTCTGGTCCAATAACCAGCCCAGTCCATCACTCTCCAGCAGGGTGGGAAAAGCAGTTGAATTATTTAATGATGGCTATGGTAGTAAGATTATCCTTACCGGCAGTAATGCGCCCGGTGAGATGAGTGAAGCAGAAGTTGCGTACAAATATGCTCTTAGCAAAGGTATTGATAAGAAGTGTGTTGAATACGAAACTCTTACGACTTCTACAATTGAACAGGTTCATTTTATACAAAGGAATTTATTACAGAGAAGCGGTATTGGCGATATAATCGTTGTATCCGATGAATATCATTTAATGAGAGTACTTGAAGTGAGTAAATTTTTTAATGCCCGCATAAAAGTAGCTGCTGCCGAAACAAACATGGACTTCCAGGAAAATATTTACAGGCAATTGCGTGAAAGCATAGCGCTTAATATTTTTTGGAGTTTTGCTTTATAATCAGGACTGCTTAAATTAAAGCAGGTATAATTAATTTCGAATTTTGTTTATTTGATACCTATGCAGTACAAATCAAAACGCAGGTTAGTAAGAGAAAAGGTAATGCAGGTTTTGTTTGCATTCGAAATGAATGATGAATCATTGCCAGCCCTGAAAACCGAAATTCTGATTGACATAGAGTCCGGTGGTGATCGCGATTTTGCGAATGATCTAATAAACAATGTTTTAAAAAATATTAAAAGCTTGGATGATTTGATTAAAAAAAGAGTTGACAACTGGGAAATGAACAGAATAGCTTTAGTAGATAGAATTCTTTTAAGGATGGGTATTTGTGAATTGCTACACTTTCCCGACATACCGCCTAAAGTCTCAATCAATGAAGCAATAGAGATTTCGAAGGAGTACAGTACCGCAGGCAGCGCAAAATTTATCAATGGAATTCTCGATGCAGTTCTATCGGATGGAAAAAAATCAGGTACATTAAATAAAAAGGGCAGGGGACTCGTAGAAGAAACCATTTCTAAAAGTCCGGAAGTAAAATAATTGACCGGCAGCAAAAGTAAGATCTTTACCTGGACACTCTTCGATTTTGCCAACACCTCATTTTCGGTTATCATTGTTACTGTCGTCTTCTCGAAATATTTTACAAATTATGTAACCGGCGGTCAAAAGTGGATATGGGGACTTGCCGTAAGTATTTCCATGATAATTGCAGCATTTTTAAGTCCACCGCTTGGTGCAATTGCCGATATATCGAGGAACAGGAAAAGATTTTTATTAATGTTCACGCTCCTTTCGGTTATTTGTACCCTGCTCATGTTCTATGTACAAAAAGGTGATATCCTTTTAGGATTTATTCTTTTTATTCTTGCAAATATCGGGTTTGAAGCCGGGCTCGTTTTTTACGATGCCTTTTTGCCTAACCTGACTGATAAGAAAAATTTTGGAAGAGTATCTGGTTACGGTTTTGCTATGGGCTATGTTGGCGCTCTTGCTGTTTTGCTTATTGTTATGTTTATGCTGCCGGATAGTTCATCTCCCGATTACTACTATCATATTCGCCTTACTTTCGTTGTGGCGGCTATGTTCTTTTTTGTTTTTTCAATTCCGCTTTTTCTTTTTATAAGAGAACCCAAAACATCGGAAGTTATTAAATCGGATTTAATTTGGAATGGTTTAAGCAAAAGTTTCGAAACTTTTAAAAATATTTTCTTCAGAAAAAAATATCCTTCGATATCGAGATTTCTTTTCGCATTCTTTTTATATAACGATGCAATAATTACTATTATCGCGTTCGCTTCTATTTTTGCCTCGAACATATTAAATATGAATGATGAGCAGATAATTATTTTCTTTGTTATTGTACAAAGCACGGCAATTGCCGGCTCATTTATTTTTGGTATAGTTTCAGATCATTTCGGTCCTAAAAGAACTATTTCAATTACATTACTTGTTTGGATCATTGTTGTTATTGGCGCATTCTTCGTTCAAACGGTTTCCGGATTTTATATAGTAGGTTTGCTTGCGGGTTTAGCCATCGGGTCGTCACAATCATGCAGCCGAAGTTTGATGGCGCTGCTTACACCAAACGAAAGGGAAGCCGAGTTTTTTGGTTTTTATGATGGGTTTTTCGGGAAGTCTTCTGCTGTTGTTGGACCATTGATTTATGGAATCATTTCAGACATATCTAATGAAAGATTCGCAGCTCTTACCATTGGTATCTTTTTTATTGTAGGACTTTTAGTTTTGCAAAAGGTTGTTGTTCCATCTTTTAAAAAAATAGACGGATAAAATTATCACTTTCAATATCTTAGTTTCACCGGTCATCAATTTGATGAATTTTAAATACTGCATCGCCGGATAATTTTTCGACATTCCAATTAAAATCTATCGAGTGATCTTCCCGGCGGATCGTACATGAAGAAAATTCACAGAACTTGCATAACTGCGGTCTGCAATAATCAAAATGAATTTTTACCTGGGCATTAACAAATTCTTCATTAAGCATTTCTGTAATTTCTTTTTCTTCTTTATGAGTCTGCTCGATGGTAAAATAGCAAGGAAATATCAGATGAAAATCTATGAACATTTTATCACCGGATTTCCAATATCTTAATTCATGTATATCGATCCAGTATTCCTGTCTGAAAGACGATAATTTATTTGCAATTTTTTCTAATAGTATTGGATCGGTTTCAAGCATTAAACCGCCAACTGATTGCCTGATTAATTTATAACCGGTCCCGATGATATTAAGCGCAACAATGATAGCTACTATAGGATCTAAAATTGTGAAGCCAGATAGCATTACCAGAATTATTCCGACGAGAACTCCAATGCTTGTAAACGAATCGGTAAGGATATGTTTACCGTCTGCAATCAGCGTTAATGAATCCGTGCTCTTTCCCGTTCTTACCATATAAAGCCCAAGTACGAGATTTAATACACCGGCTAATCCTACCACAATTAATCCAATATCGAGAGATTTCAATGCAGTTCCTGTTATTAAATCGCGAACAGCCTGAAAAATAATTACGATTGCCGCTACAAATATTAATGTACCTTCAATACCGGCGGAAAAATATTCAACATTTCCATGACCGTAGAGGTGAGATTCATCTGCAGGTTTGGAACTAATGATTATACTTGTTAAAGCCATCGATGTAGCAAGGATATGAACAACGGATTCCGCTGCATCCGAAAATATTGCTGCAGAACCTGTGACCAGGTAAGCTCCCATTTTTCCTATGAACATAAGGAATCCAATTGCCAATGAGATATAGGCTGCTTTCTTTTTTAATGCAATATTTCCGAAATTATTCATTTTTATTTCGTGTAAATATTTTATAGATCGTGTTTAAGTTTTGAAAGAATTTCTCCTGCTCTAATTAACACATCGTCATTTTTTGCAAAACATAACCTGATAATTCTTTCGTTTACTTTCCCATAATAAAAGGATGAAAGCGGGATAACGGCAATACCTTTTTCTTTTGTAAGATACTCGGAAAATTCCCGGTCATTTAAGCTTGAAACATTCGAATAATCGACTGATTGGAAATAGGTACCTTTACAATCTAATAATTTGAAGTCTGAGTTCTTGAGCTTGTTCCCGAATAAATCCCGTTTGCTTTGATAAAATGCATTAAGATTTGTGTAATGATTGTCATCTTTTAAAAATTCTGCATAGGCATATTGAATCGGTGTATTAACAGTAAAAACCACAAACTGGTGTAACTTTCTAAATTCTTTCATCAGGTAATCAGGCGCAGCACAGTATCCTATTTTCCAGCCGGTTGTGTGAAATGTTTTTCCGAATGATGAAATAACGAAAGCTCTTTTTGTAAGTTCTTCGGATGAAGCTATTGAAATATGTCTTTCATTATCGAAGACAATGTGTTCATAAACCTCATCGCTGATGATCATTATTTGAGTATTGCGGGTTAATTCTTCAAGCTGTCTGATGTCTTCTTCGTTGATTAAACTTCCCGTTGGATTGTGCGGTGAATTAATAATTATCAATTTAGTTTTTGAGGAAATCGAATTTCGGATTGCTTCCCAATTGTATGAATATTTCGGCGGAGTTAAACTTACATAAACCGGTCTCCCGCCAGATGCGATTACCGAAGGTGTATAAGAATCGTAAGCCGGTTCAATTATTATTACTTCATCGCCGGGCTGAATAATTGTAGTGATTGCAGTATAGATTGCCTGAGTTGCACCGGAGGTAATCGTAATTTCATTTTCAGTATCGTAATGTTTGCCGTAGATTTTATTTATCTTCAGAGAAATTTGTTCACGAAGTGCTTTCGCCCCCGGCATAGGTGCATACTGGTTAAAGCCTTTCTTTGAATAATAATCGACCAGATCTATTAATTCTTCACTGCAATTAAAATCTGGGAAACCTTGTGCTAAATTAATAGCTTCATAATCTATTGCCATCTTAGTCATCACAGCAAAGATGCTTGTACCGGTTTCCGGCAGCTTTGAATTAATGTTTATTTCAGCTGCAATTTTTTCTTTGATCATAAAATATTATTGAACTCAATTGAATAGTGTTCAAATTTTAATATTTAGCCGGATATAAATTATACAATTATGATGTGAGATTTCAGAAGAACAGAATTAATTTATGATTGATTAAAATCTAATCTTGATAAGCTAATTCACTATAAATTCAGGATCATCGGGACGAATTTCATCGTACAATCTCTGTAATTCCCTGTAAGCATATTGGTTCCCTCTTTGCGCTGCGTTGCGGTAGTATTCTACACAATCGGACTTTGATCTTGAAGTACCAAGTCCGTTTTCATAACAATAAGCAAGCGAAACCTGAGCAAGTACAGAACCTTGTTCCGATGCATTTTGTAATTCTTTAAAAATAGATTTTAAACTTTCTGTTTGTGAGAGCTCATGAATCGAGGAGGATAATATTCTTACTTTTGCTTCAATACTTCCCAACGATTCGGCTCTTTCCCAATAAGTTAAACCCTTTTGAAGATTTTGTTCGGCAAATCTTCCCGTATAGTAATCTAATCCCAGTTCAATTAACGCAGGAATATAATTCTGATCGCTTGCTTTTTGTAAAAGATTTAATGCATCATTCATTACAATTTGATTATCGAAGTTCACGGAATTCAATCCGTACCAAACAAACATTGCTTCAGTATTATTTTGTTGAGCGAGATCTTTTACAGAATTAATAAATGCCGATGACTTACTCATTTTCCATAAAAGATATGATGCCTTCTGCGAATCGTTTCTTAGTGCCTGGAAATAATAGCCGGCAGATGTGATATTGTTCTTCTTAAATGAAATACCAAGTTCATAAAATCTTCCAATGATTGTTTGCGCTTCGGGACTGCCGCTGTTGGCAAGCTTTAATAATTTCGATATATTCTCAGGAGAGGAAAGCTCCGTTAAGTATTTAACAGAATCTAATTTCATTTTACTGTTAAGAGAATCGATATTGGCTAATCTAAGATCATTGATTAACATACTATCTGAAATTGCGGTGATTGTATCGCCCTCCGAGTTGAAATCAATAAAAACCAATCCAACCGGAGAAGTTAGATTTGTATTGTCATCCCCTTCCGGTGCAATATCATTCTTCCCTGGTTTTTTATCCTCTATGGCTGTTATCGAATCGACGGCTGATTGAGAAATTTTAGGTTTGATCTGTTTTATTACTTCCTTCGCCGGTTCATAACCCTCGCTTGAAGATTTCTTAATCCAGTAAAAAGCATAATTCAAATCCCTTTTAACAATCAGGTTATCAGTGTAGAGAATTCCCACGACGTATTGAGCCTGTATCATACCTGCTTTTGCAGCTTCTTTAAAATACCTAAATGCACTGAAAGGATTCCATGCTGTACCCCACCCATTTATTGATAAAATTCCGAAATTGTATTTTGCAGAAGCAAGATTTTGATCTGCAGCTTTTTTAATCCAATAAACTGCCTTCACAGTATCGGCAGGTACGCCTTCTCCTAAAAGATATCTTAATCCAAGTTCGTGTTGCGCTAATACGTCACCTGAATTTGCTTCCCTTGTCAGCTTAAATTGCTGCCAGATCTGGTATCCGAGGTCTGGTCTGTAGAAGTAAGGCGCTTTAATAAAAGGGTGATTATCTTTGAAAGCAAGACTTTTAGTTGTATCCTGCCCAAAATTATCATTAAAACCGATTAGTGAAATTATGATTGCTAAGACGATCCGGAAATTTTTTTTCAACTGGCTGATCAGTGTTTTTGAATTAAAATATTAGACAATTCAATCGCTAAATTAGTTATATTCTTGGCTATGAAGAACTAAAAACTGAGAATTAATATAATATTTATTTTACTAAAATTATTTGTATTAGGCAGAGTTTTATGGATGAAAAACCGGGTATGATAAAATGCTGTTAAAAAATAGTTGAATTAAGGTGAAGAAAAAAAATACAAGTGTAGTTTTTTTTGAAGAGAAAAGAAGTCGATTTAAGACTTTTTAAAATATGATTTCATTGGTTTTAGATAATACTGCTTCCATCCTTTTTCATATTCTGTTACCTGCCCGGCTGGTAACTGAGTATGGATTAAGGTGAGTCTTGTCCCGCCGTTAACTTTCTCAAAAAGTATTTCCAGTTTTGAATCTATTGCTGCTTCCGGAAAATCACTCGTCCTCCATGCCTGAACGATCCTGCTGAACGGTTGCAGAACCACGTTATGCCCGCTGATGTATCCATCCCCCGCAGTAAAGTCAGTCCCTAATCTGGGTTTTATCTCCGCTTTGCTGCCTGTAAATTCTGAATGCTCCTTACTATTTAACCAGGCATCGTAAAGCCGCTTTGCGCTTACCGGGAATAACTGCGATATTTTTATTGATTCTTTCATGTAATAATTCTTTAGACGAGAATACTAAAAAAGTTAACGAATGGCAAATAATCATTTTCTTATCCAAAAATTTAAAAAGTAAAGATTTAGAAATGAACTTAGCGTTTAAATTGCTATTCTATCTTGCTTAATCTATATTTGAAGGCAAAAAATTTTTATGGTTCGCAGGAAAAAAGTAAAGCATATCTTCATAACCGGCGGTGTTGTTTCCTCTTTAGGAAAAGGGATTACTGCCTCTTCACTCGGTCTACTTCTTAAACAGCGTGGTTTTAAAGTAACCATCCAAAAATTTGATCCTTACATTAATGTTGATCCCGGCACAATGAGCCCGTTCCAGCACGGTGAAGTGTATGTTACCGACGATGGAGCTGAGACAGACCTCGATTTAGGACATTATGAACGCTTCCTCGATGTGAATATGATAACTGCTAATAATGCCACAACCGGTCAGATTTATAATGAGGTGATTACAAAGGAACGAAGAGGAGATTATTTAGGAGCTACCGTTCAGGTTATTCCCCACATCACCGATGAAATAAAAAAACGAATTTTAAGATTAAGTGAACTCGGTGAATATGATATTATTATAACGGAAATAGGCGGAACTGTTGGTGATATCGAAAGTCTGCCTTTTATCGAAGCGATGCGCCAGCATATGCTGTACTTTGGCAGGGCAAATTCGATGAGCATACATGTTACTCTTGTACCATACATCGCATCCGCCGGAGAGGTAAAAACAAAACCAACACAGCATAGTGTAAAAAATCTACTGGAGTTAGGAATTCAGCCGGACGTTTTGATATGCCGGTCCGAAAAGAAATTATCAAGAGAAATACGTGATAAGATTGCATTGTTCTGTAACATAGATACTAAGTCAGTAATTTCGGCTTATGATTGTACATCAATTTATGAAGTTCCTCTCGTCTTTTACAAAGAAAAGCTCGATCAGATTGTTCAGAAGCGACTGCATCTTGCCGATAGAAAAATAAAGCTGGATGAATGGACTACTTTTGTCGAAGGTGTTAAAAATCCATCTAAGCAGGTTGAGATTGCAGTTTGCGGAAAATATATAAATCATCTCGATGCATATAAAAGTATTTTAGAATCATTCATTCATGCAGGTGCTGAGAATAATGCAAAAGTTGTGATGCGACCTTTGAATGCTGAAGATTGTGAAAGCGGCGATATTTCTAAGTTGATGGACGGCATACATGGAGTTCTTGTTCCTGGTGGTTTTGGTGAGAGAGGAATTGAAGGGAAAATTGCCGCTATAAAATATGCACGTGAAAATAATATTCCATTTCTCGGAATTTGTTTAGGATTACAATGTGCTGTAATCGAATTTGCCAGGCATGTTTGCGGAATTGCCAATGCAAACAGCTCCGAGTTCAAGAAGAACAAATACAGCGTTATAGATCTAATGCCCGACCAGAAAAATATAAAAGATATGGGTGCCACCATGCGTCTTGGTGCTTATCCCTGTTCGATAGAAGACGGTACAAAAGCCAAAGAAGCATACAAACAAAGTTTTATTTCTGAAAGACACCGTCACAGGTATGAAGTCAATAACAAATACAGGAAACGTCTGACTGATAATGGCTTGGTGTTAAGCGGGTTATCTCCCGACAGGGAACTTGTTGAAATGATTGAACTTAAAGATCATCCCTGGTTTGTAGCTTGTCAATTTCATCCGGAATTAAAATCACGTGCAACAAATGCTCATCCTTTGTTCAGAGAATTTGTAAAAGCTTCTTTAATTCACGCAGAGGAAACCGGTTCTTCCCCGCAGAAGGAATAGTTATATTTGTAATTAATTTTTGTATTAATTCTAAGCATGTAGTATGTCTTTTCCAGCAAATAAATTTCATTCTATCTTCCTTTTCATTTTACTATTTGGCTTAAATGCCGCCTCCTTATATTCACAAAATAAGTCAATAAGCAAACGTTTTGAGAACAAAATTCTTTCCGGGCTTGAAGAGACTTTTAAATTCAATTTTAACAGAAGTGAAAAAATCTTCGATGAAATAATTCGCGACTATCCAAAAAATCCGGCGGGATATCATTTCAAATCTATCCGGTACCTCTGGAAATATTTAGACAACCGCAAGGAAGCCGACTACAACAAATTTATAACACTTTCAGAAAAAGTAATCGGTACAGAAAAAGATTCGTTAGATCAGGAAATTGATGATCCATTTACAGCCTACATTATAGGAACGTCGTATTCATTTCGTGCTATGGCTTTTACACGCGATGGAGATTATCTGAATGCAGTTTGGGCAGCAAAAAAATCCTACTCATTTTTAACTAATGCGGTTTTGGCAGACAGCAATTTTTATGATGCTTATATGGGATTGGGATTGTACAACTTTATGATTGCCCAAACACCGCCGGCATTAAAATGGGCAATGCGAATTTCAGGAATTACAGGTGATAAAGAGAAAGGTATTGAATATATAAAACTCGCTGCTCAGAAGGGTAAATTTTCAAAAACGGAAGCTCAGTATTATTTAGCGCAAATACTATCTGAATTTTATGAAGAAAATGAGTCTGCCGAAAAAATGCTGATTAAATTAAACAACAGTTATCCTGATAACATCCTGTTTAATTTTTCGTTGGCTAATTTGTATACAAAACTTTCTAAGTTTGAAAAAGCTGAAGCAATATTAAATAAAATTAAAAATATAAAAGACAATTCTTTTGTGCAACTAAAGCGTTTTTCTGTGATGTCGGTCGGCAACATATTTTTTTACAGGAATAATTTTAATAAAGCAAAGTCTTACTATCTTGAATTTTTAGAAGACTCTTCGGAAAATTATTACAGGGGGATTGCTGCATTTCGCCTCGGCTTGTGTTATACATTTTTAAATGACAGCATGCCGGCTGTTCATTGTTTTGAAATTAGCGACCAGGGTAATCCGGATATAGATGATGATCGTTATGCAAAATATTTCGGAGAAAAATATACAATAGATCTTCCGGATTCCGTAAGACAGAAAATTATCATTGCCAGGAATTTGATTGAATCGGCAAAGTATAAGGAAGCGGAAATAATTCTCTTAGCTTTTAGTAAAAGTAAAATGCAGGGCTCAACGATAGCAGAAATCAATTTATACCTGAGCAATGTCTCATATAAACTCGGGAATATTACACAGTCTTACAGCTACGCATTGTCTGTAATTCAAAATGATTCAGCAGCAAAATGGGTTAAAGCTTTCGGTTATTATTATGCTGCCAGATCCGGTTACAAGTTGGAGTACGTTTCAGACGCAGTTACATTTATAGAAAAAGTAAAACAATTCTCGGATTACTTCTATGAGAATAAGCTGGAAAATTTAGTAAATGCTCTGGAATATAGGGTGCATAAGTCAGTGAAAGAAAAGCAACTACATTGATTATTCATAACGTGTTAAGTAGTTTTGTACAATGATTTTAGAGCAGTTGTGTTAAAAGTTGCCGTTTTTGTTTCAGGCAGAGGTTCAAATCTGAATGCTATCTTAAAATACCCGAATTTAAAAAATCTGGCAGTTGTCGATTCTGTAATTAGTGATAAAAAAGATTGTAAAGCATTCCAAATAGCAGAAGAAAATTCCATTGATAATTTTACACTTGGGGAAAATGAAGGCTCTATTAGTTATACCGGGTTGACCGAATTTTTAAAAGCCCGCAAAACTGATTTAATTGTTCTTGCCGGATTTCTGAAATTAATACCGGATACTTTAATAAAAGAATTTAAAAACCGGGTAATAAATATTCACCCGGCTTTGCTTCCTAAATTTGGAGGCAAAGGAATGTATGGAATTAATGTTCATAAGACAGTGCTTGAGTCATCGCAAAAAAAATCCGGCGCAACAGTTCATTTTGTAGATGAAACTTATGACACCGGAAAAATTATTGCTCAAAGAGAGGTTGATATTTCCGATCTTGATTCAGCGGAAGCAATAGCCGAACGCGTATTAAAAATTGAACATGAGTTATTGCCTTATGTAATAGAAAAATTTGCAGCCAATAAAATTGTTTTGAAGGATGATGGAGTAGTCATTCTTTTATAGTTTTTTCATTTAAAATTCTGGATCATCGAATTGAATAAATTAGCACTGATTAGTGTTTCGGATAAATCAAATCTTGAAAAGCTTGCCAAAGGATTAACAAAAAATAATTATAATATTTTAGCCACCGGTAATACGGCTAAGGCTATTAAAGATTTCGGAGTTGACGTAACCGAAATATCCGGGGTAACCGGATTTCCCGAAATAATGGACGGCAGGGTAAAAACTCTTCATCCCAAAATATTCGGCGGAATACTTTTACGGAGAGATAATGAAAATGATAAAAAGCAGGCAAAAGAGAATAACATAAGTGAGATCGATATCGTTTGTGTTAATCTTTATCCGTTCGTAAAAGTTACACGTAAAACGGATGTCGATTTAACAACTGCGATAGAGAACATCGATATCGGTGGACCGAGTCTTATAAGGGCAGCAGCTAAAAATCATAAGTTTGTTTCAGTTTTAACATCACCAAATCAGTACGAAAGGTTTTTGGATGAATTAAATGAAGGTGAAATTTCTGAGGAAACAAAAAAACAACTTGCTGTCGCGGCATTCGCACATACTTCGGAATACGACACTTTTATAGCAAATTATTTTGAAACGAAATACGAACTCGAACCGAAAAACATTAGAATTAATCTTCCGCTTGATCAGACTTTGAGATATGGAGAGAATCCACACCAAAATGCAGGAATTTATGGAAATTTCTCGGATTATTTTGAAGTGCTGCATGGGAAAGAACTATCGTACAATAATATTTTTGACCTTGTATCTGCAGTAGAATTAGTGGAAGATTTAGGAAGCAATTCATGTACGATAATTAAACATAGCAATCCTGCCGGTGCTGCAAACGGTATTGATTTGTTTGATGCTTATGAAAAAGCATTAAGATGCGATCCTGTTTCTGCTTTCGGCGGGATTGTTACTTTTACCGGAACGGTCGATGAACATCTGGCAGAAAAATTGAACGAAATATTTCTTGAAGTTATAAGTGCACCCGGATTTACCGACGGCGCTTTAGACATCCTGAAAAAGAAAAAGAACCGGAGAGTTTTAAAACAATTAAAATCAGTAAGAGCAGAAAATAAATCTGTTAAAAGTATTCCAGGCGGAATGATAGTACAGGACGTGGATTCAATTGATATCATCCCGGAAAAAATATCTATCCCAACAAATAAAAAACCGGGTGAGAATGAACTGGAAGATTTGTATTTTGCCTGGAAGATTGCAAAGCATACTAAATCCAATGCAATTGTTTTTGTTAAAGACAAAGCAACTTTAGGAGTTGGAGCAGGTCAAATGTCTAGAGTGGATTCAGTACGCATTGCAGCTATGAAAGCAAAAGAACATAAATTAGATTTAAAGGATTCGGTTGCAGCTTCGGATGCGTTTTTCCCTTTTGCAGACGGCTTGCTGGAAATAATTAACAACGGAGCAACGGCTGTTATACAGCCGGGCGGATCTGTAAGAGATGAAGATGTAATAGACGCTGCAAATAAAAATAATATATCCATGATTTTTACCGGCATAAGACACTTTAAACATTAGAGGCATAATGGGCTTATTCGACTTTTTTTCTACCGATATCGCAATCGATCTGGGTACTGCCAATACTCTTATTTACATTAAAGGAAAAGGCATTGTTCTTAACGAACCTTCGATTGTAGCGTTCGATAAAAATACGAAACGAATTATCGCGTTGGGGAATAAAGCAAAAGAAATGCAGGGAAGAGAACATAAAGAGATTCGTGTAACCCGACCGATGAGAGATGGTGTTATTGCCGATTTTGAAATTGCCGAAGGAATGATAAGAGCTTTTATAAAAAGAGTTCGTGCAGGCTATTTAAGCAGTCGTAGAATTGTAGTTGCCGTACCGAGCGGTGTAACTGAAGTAGAAAAGAGAGCTGTAAGGGATAGTGCAGAACATGCCGGTGCAAAAGAAGTTCACTTAATTGCCGAACCTATGGCTGCGGCAATCGGAATTGGTATTGATGTTAATGCGCCTGTTGGAAATATGATAATCGATATAGGCGGCGGAACAACTGAAATTGCAGTCATTGCGCTTTCTGGAATTGTTAATGAAGAATCTATCCGTATTGCAGGCGATGAAATGAATTATGCAATCATGCAATTCTTCAAAAGAAACCACAACATTTTGATTGGTGAAAGAACTGCCGAAGCAATCAAATGTGAGGTGGGTTCTGCTGTGCCGTTAAAAGAAGAAATAACAATCCAGGTAAAAGGACGCGATCTTGTAGGCGGAATTCCGAAAACCACCGAAGTCGGATCGCCGGAAATAAGAGAAGCGTTAAATGAATGTATCGTTCAGATTATCGACGCAGTAAGACAAACATTGGAAAGAACGCCACCGGAACTTTCCGCGGATATTTTAGATCGAGGTGTAATGCTTACAGGCGGCGGTGCCTTATTGAAGGGTCTGGATGAAAGAATTCGGATGGAAACAAATTTACCGGTTCACGTTGCAGATGATCCCTTAACAGCTGTTGTTCGCGGAACAGGAAAAGTGATTGATAATCTTAATGAATATTCGAAAGTACTTATTCGTAACAGAAGATATTAATGTTTCGTTTTTTTTCCAAAGTATGGTCTAACTTTAGAGAATATATTGTTCTTGTAATAGTTGTACTACTCAGTTTAATTATCCTCTCGCAAAATCAAAATCTTCAAGTTCAAAAGGTAAGAGCAATTGCATTCGGAAGTTTTGCATCAGTCTCATCAATAATCTCAGATCTTTTCAGCACTACAGATCTTAAGAGAGAAAATAGAGAACTGAGAGAAACAAACGCCAAACTTATGTTGATGTTAAGTAAGCTGAGAAAATATGGAATTACAAATGATGAACTACGAAACCTGGTTCAATTTAAGGATACAACTGCCTTTCCATTAATACCGGCTTCAATTGTTTCAAAATCCTTATCCTTTGTACAAAATTCAATTACACTTAATGCAGGTTCAAAAGACAGCGTTTTAGCCGGCATGCCGGTGCTTAATGATGAGGGATTGATAGGTATTATACAATCGACGGCAGAAGAATTTTCTATCGCCAAAACATTACACAATGTCGATCTAAAATTAGCAGTTATGGATGAGCGAAGCAGGATAAACGGAATACTGAAATGGACCGGTGAGGAATTAATTATGATGAATATTCCCAGCACTTATGATATTGAAGCCGGGGATAGAATTGTTACATCGGACATAAGCTCGATTGTGGCTTTTCCGATTCCTGTAGGAATTGTCGAAGAATTCAAACCAGATGCGTCTGGTGTATTTAGTTATATAAAAATAAAACCATTTGTTGATCTTGCAACAATAGATAACCTGTTTATTCTTGCAGTTGTAAAAAGTAAACAGGTTGAAGATTTGGAATTAAATTTTTACAGGCAGTAGTAAAATGAAGTGGAAATATATTTTCCCGTTTATAATTTTCTTCTTTGTTTATCTTGTACAAATTACCGTTGTACCTTTTATAAGGCTTGCCGGTGTTATTCCCGATCTTATTTTAATTCTTCTGGTTTACTATTCTATTAGTCGCGGACAATTATACGGTACTGTTTTAGGCGCCGGTTACGGCTTGCTTATCGATTTGATTTCCGGGAATCTGCTTGGACTATCTATGCTTTCAAAAACGATTGCCGGGTTTGTTGCAGGATATTTTACCGGTGAATCAAAAAAAGATACAAACGTAAGCACTTATAATTTCTCATTAATCGTTTTACTTTGTTCTATTGTCGATACAATCGTATTCACTTTCTTCTCCACTTTCGATTTGCAAACAAATATACTCTCAATTCTTTTTGAACAGGCACTGTTACCATCTTTGTACACTGCGGTTGTGAGTATATTATTTATATTTTACCCGTTCAGAAGGAGAATGTTTTGATAAGCGAAAGATTTGCATCCATACAACGAAAATCGATTTTATCTGTTGCAATACTTTTTTGTGCTGCCGGATTAGGTTTTAGATTGTTCCAAATGCAAATTCTTAATCAAACCTTGTATGAAACCAAATCTGCCAATAACAGCATAAAACAAATCGAACAAATTCCTTTGAGGGGTGTTTTTTACGATAGAAATCACAAATTGCTTGTTAATAATGTACCGGCTTACACATTAAGAATTACACCGTTGGATTACGACACACGGTTAAACAATCTTCTTGAAAAAGTTCTTGATCTGGATTCGGGTTACGTAAGTTCTATGCTTGATCAGTATAAAGGTTTTTCTAAGTATCTTCCGATTAAAATTAAACGGGGAGTTGATTTCAGTGCTATTTCCTGGTTCGAAGAAAATTCCCGGCACCTTCCGGGAGTTGATTATATAATTGAAATGCATCGCGGTTATCCCGGCGGTGTTAACGGATCGCATATATTCGGATACACAAAAGAAATTACCCGGAAGCAATTGGAAGAAAACAAGGAAACTTACAAATCAGGTGATGTAATTGGTTACAATGGAATTGAAGAAACCTACGATCAGCAATTGAAGGGCAGCAAAGGCAGGAGGTTCATCCTGGTCGATTCCAGGCAAAAAGAGATTGGTTCTTATAATGATGGTACAGATGATCTGCTTCCCGTAAGGGGAACCGATGTTATCCTTACCATCGAAACGAGTACACAAAAAGCGGCTGAAGAAGAATTTAAAAACAGGAGAGGTGCATTAGTTGCAATCGATCCTAACACCGGGGAAATTCTTGCCATGGTAAGTTCGCCGCAATACGATCTCGATAAATTCTCATATATAACATCGCAGGAATTTTTAAACCAATTGTATAACGATCCTGATAAACCCCTGTTCAACAGGGCAACAATGTCCATTCAATCTCCCGGTTCTACTTACAAAATGCTTGCTGCAATTGCTGCGCTGGATCTAGGTGTAATTACTCCTACTTCAACTATTTATTGCGGCGGCGGTGTAACATTCGGACGCTTCTTTAAATGCCACGGCGTCCATGGCAGCATAAATGTTGTTCAGGCAATTGAAAAATCGTGTAATTCATTTTTCTATCAGTTGATATTTAAAATCGGATTAGATAGATGGGCTGAATACTGCAGACGTTTCGGTTTTGATGCAAAGACTAACGTCGATCTCGATGAAGAAAGTCCCGGTTTAATTCCCGATTCTAAATACTACGTAAAAACTTTCGGAGCTAACTGGCCAAGAAGTATTTTATTAAGTCTTTCAATCGGTCAGGGAGAAGTTGGTGTTTCTACACTGCAGTTAGCACAATATACTGCGCTGATAGCAAATAATGGAAAAAGTTTTACACCGCATCTCGTAAGAAGTTACATTAATAGCGATGAACAGGAAGTTTATTTAAAAACCCATCCAATCGATGTTGGGATAGATAAAAAGGTATTCGATGTAGTTAAAGAAGGCATGTACTTAGTTGTAAATGGTTCAGGAACTGCAACTAATATCAGATCGGATGAATATGTAATATCCGGTAAAACCGGTACAGCACAAAATCCCCACGGTAAAGATCACGCCTGGTTTGTTGCATTTGCGCCATTCGATCATCCTCAAATAGCGGTTGCGCTTATTGTAGAGAACGTTGGATTTGGAGCTACTTATGCCGCACCAATTGCAAAAAGAGTTATAGAGACATATTTGAATTCTCTGAAAGACAAGCCGGTTAAGGAAAATAAAACACTGGTAAAATTAGAAAAAATAATATCGGAGCAGTCTGGTGAGAATTGATTATCACCTTAAAGATAGATTCGATTTTGGATTATTGTTTCCTGTAATAATTTTGTTTGGAACCGGGTTAGCAGCAATTTATAGTTCAACATTTAATAATTCGCTGGCTCAGGGTAATTTTGAAAAACAAATAATCTGGGGAGTAGCTGGTCTTATATTATTTTTCATAACCTATTCATTACCGTCAAATGTTTTTAAACAATCTGCAATACCCGTTTATTTATTTTCTATAGCTTTGTTGATTTTCGTTTTAATGATCGGCAAAACGGTATCAGGTTCCAGAAGCTGGATAAATTTCGGGTCTTTAGGATTTCAGCCATCCGAGTTTGCTAAAGTAGGAACGATTTTAATGCTTGCGAGATATTTAAGCAGAACCAATACCGATATCGAATCATTTAAAGATTTATTGTTTGCATTAGGCATCGGCTTGATACCGGTTACTCTAATTTTACTGGAACCGGATATGGGAACGGTATTTGTTTTTCTCGCAATGATAATTACACTTATCTTTTGGAAAGGTATTAGTGTATTTGCGATGTTCGTTGTTCTTTCACCTGCAATAGTTGCTGTCTCATCTTTATTCGGGATATATTATTTTATTGCCTCTTTAGTGATTGTTGTTGCCCTGCTTTTTATTTTCAGACAGGATTTTTTCTTCAGCGGTTCCATCTTCGCACTAAACTTAGCCTGCGGGTTTTTTGCCGACTATGTGTTTCGCGCTTTGAGTCCTCACCAGCAAAATAGAATTCAAGCTTTCATTGATCCGATGACCGATCCTCTCGGATCCGGTTACAATACGATTCAGGCTCAGGTTGCAATCGGTTCCGGTGGTCTTTTCGGAAAGGGATTTATGGCTGGTCATCAAACCCAATTGCAATTCATTCCTGAACAATGGACCGACTTTGTTTACTGCGTTGTTGGTGAAGAATTTGGCTTTTTTGGTGCAATCGTCATCCTGTCATTATTTACTTATTTATTCATTCACATTTTAAAAATTTCTTCATCATCGAAGGATGAATTTTTAAGTTTACTGGCAATCGGTATACTTGCAGTGTTGTTCTCACATTTTATAATAAATATTGGGATGGTGGTCGGTATAATGCCGGTTGTTGGATTGCCGTTACCTTTTGTTAGCTATGGTGGAAGCTCGCTGCTGGTTAATATGCTGATGCTTGGAATTCTTGCAAATATATATCGAACAAGAAAAAATTATGCTTGAGAAAAATTTATGTTAGCAATTGACAAGCTGGTGACTGCGAATAATCAAAACAAGTTTATTTGTGTTGGACTCGATACCGACACTGAAAAAATTCCTTCATTTTTAAGATCTTCAACCAATCCGATTCTAAATTTCAATAAATACATAATCGATGCTGTTTGTGAATACGCTGCCGCATTCAAAATTAATTTTGCATTTTATGAGAAATATGGTTCCGAAGGGATGAAAATTCTGGAGGATACGATTAATTATATTCCAGAAAATATTTTAATAATTGCCGATGCTAAAAGGGGAGACATCGGAAATACATCAAGCATGTACGCCAAATCCATCTTCGAATATTATAGTTGCGATGCGGTAACTCTTAATCCATTGATGGGGTTCGATTCACTAAAACCTTTTTTGGAATATGAAAACAAACTCAATTTTATACTAACGCTAACTTCAAATCCCGGTGCCTCTGATTTTGAGAAGCTAAAGTTAAACGACGGAACATATTTTTATCAGGAAGTAATTAAAAAAGTTCATGAATGGAATTCAAATAATAATTGCGGGATAGTATTCGGTGCTACAAAAAATGAAGAGCTAAGAGAAAATATAAATCTAATCGGTTCATTGCCGGTTTTGCTTCCCGGTGTTGGTACACAAGCCGGTGATTTGAAAGATGTTATTCGTTCTTTCAAATCCAATAGTAGAAAACTGTTTTTGATAAATGTTAGCCGGGGTTTAATTTATTTAAGCAGCGGAAATGATTTTGCTGTTAAAGCTAAGGAAGAATTATTAAGATTGAATTCCGAAATAGTAGAGTTGTTTGCATCCGGGGATTAGTCGATTTTCTTTACTATTTACTAAGTTTGAAATATGAACTAAGTTAGTGCAAAAGTTTGAAGATTATTGTATGTAATAATCTAATTTCATTTAGTATATAATTTGAGTGATTCAGGTGTTCAAGGGCGGACAAATAAGAGAAAAATTACTTTACGAGATCTGGAAAGAGAAAGACTTTCTAACTCCTGTAAAAACAGCTTCCGGTCAGATAATAGAAATAATTGATCCCGGTGAAAATAATAAAGATTCAGCCGGTCCGGATTTCCTAAATTCAAGAATCAAGATCGGCAATATAACTTATCAGGGCGATGTTGAGATCGATATCTGCCATTCCGATTGGAAATCACACGGACATTATCTTGATAAACGTTATAACAAAGTAATTCTGCACATCATTTTTTCAAATGAAAATTTACACCCATTTGTAATCACACAAAACGGCAGAAAGGTAGATTCCATTGGTTTTGCTTCTTTCGTAAAAGCAGGTCATAGGAATACAATTCAAGAAGCTATAATTGCAGAAAAGGCACACCGCAAATTCGTTATGCCATGCTCTTCAATCAACGATAATGTTCCGTTAGCTGATAAAATGAAATTAATATCATACCTGGGGATTGAAAGGTTCGAGAAAAAAGAAAAAAGAATTCTTGAACGATTAAAAGAATTGATTTATCTGAAGGAAATGAATATTCGTGAGCCGGTTGTTCATTACGATTTTGGTGAGAAGTTTCAGAATAAAAAATTTTCCGTAGAAGATTTTAACTCTCCTTTGCACTGGCAGCAGCTTCTTTATGAAATGATATTTGAAGCGCTGGGGTATTCACAGAATAAAGATATTATGCTTCGATTGGCTAAAGCGCTTAACCTGGAATTTTTCAACAAGCTGCCCGGTAAAAAAAATATTGAACTTGTGATTGAAGCAGCATTGATGAATGTAAGCGACCTTATACCACACGATATTTCAGTGCCCGATGAAGAAACCGTCGAGTATATGCGAAATCTTGTCGAGACCTGGTCCGATATTAAAACAATTTATGATGGAGTTTATTTTAGCAAAGAGAAGTGGCACTTTTTCAGACTTAGACCCTTTAACTTTCCGACAATCAGAATTGCGGGAGGTTCTGTGATTCTGAAAAGAATTCTTGTTGATGACCTGTTTGGGAAAATTATATCGATTTTTTCGAAGGATGAGAATCCCAAAAAAATAATTTCATTTCTCAGGAATGCGGTAATTATCAAAGCTAATGGATTTTGGTCGACCCACTATGTTTTTGAAAAGAAAGTAAAAGAAAGGTTGAAATATTTCATAGGTCTTTCCAGGGCTGATGATATAATTGTTAACGTTATTCTTCCTGTTCTATCTGTTTATTTTGAAATATTTGAAATGAAAGATTCGGTTAGAAGAATAAAAAGCCTCTGTTTGAATTATGCACAAAACGATTCAAATAAAATTGTGGACCAGGTAAGTCAGAGTTTGATGCTTAATAAAGCTGAGATTAGAAGTATTCATATGCAGGGAATGATAGAATTATACCGCTGCTATTGTGTAAGGGAAAAATGTTTAGAATGTGAAATAGGGAAGGCTGTATTCAAATAGAAGAATATTAGTTATTACTCGTTAATCGTTTTATATCGTCTCTTATTTTAGCCGCTCTCTCATACTCTTCAGTATCGATAGCTTCTCTTAACTTATTTTGCAGCACAGCCAGTTTTGCTTCCTTTGTTAACGGTTTCTTACTTTTTTCCTCGTCCGGGACCATGCCTGCAATTTCTTCTCTTTCTGCTTCCTCTGATGGTACAAATGCCGCAGCATCCATTACACTGTTGGCAACATAAATGGGTGCGCCTGTTCGAACAGCCAGTGCTATTGCATCGCTTGGTCTTGCATCAACTTCCTGTGATAATCCGGCAACTTCAAGTATAACTTTTGCATAAAACGTATTTTCACGCAATTCATCTACTATAACTTCTACCACGGCAGCGCCGAGATTTTCGGTTATTTGTTTTAGAAGATCATGGGTCAAAGGTCTCGGTGGTTTTATTCCTTCTATTTCCAGGGCAATTGCCTGTGCTTCAAATGCGCCGATAATGATTGGCAGACGCCGGCTTCCATCTAATTCTTTCAGCAATATTGCGTACGCACCGCCGGTAGAAGGACTTGAAGATAAACCTAATATTTCACATTGTAATTTTTCCAAATTTGTCCCGACTAATTACTTTTTATTTTTTTAATTTCTTCTATAAGTACAGGAATAATTTCCAGAGTATCACCGGCAATTCCGTAATCTGCAATCGTGAAGATCGGGGCATCCTTATCTTTATTAATTGCTACAATATATTTTGAAGATGACATTCCTGCCAGATGCTGTACAGCACCCGAAATTCCGCAGGCAATATACAAAGTTGGAGAAACAGTTTTACCCGTTTGTCCAACCTGTTCACGGTGCGGTCTCCATCCTGCATCTACAACTGCGCGTGAAGCTCCAACCGCAGCACCGAGACTCCCGGCAAGTTCTTCAACCAGATGGAAATTTTCGGGTCCTTTCATTCCTCTTCCGCCGGATACTATTATGTCTGCTTCAGCTACATCTAATTTTCCTTCTGACTTTTTAAACTCGACTACTCTTGTTTTAATATCAGGTGATGTTATCTCTTTTATTATAACATCGGCAGCAGCAGGATTTTCAACATGTTCTGCTTTAAATACATTTGGTCTGATTGTGATTACCTTTTTTATGGAGTTGCATTTAACTTCTATGAATGCTTTGCCTGCATAAATTGGTCTGGTTGCAATTAATTCACCCGATGATGTATCCAGGCTTGTGCAATCGATCAAGCAGCCAGCATTGAGTCCAACTGCTATTCTTGGTGCAAGATCTTTTCCCAAAGATGTATTTGAAAGGATGATATAATCTGTATCGGTTTCTTTAGCGTAATCTACAACAGCTTTTTTATAACCACTTGAAGAATAATTAGCCAGATCTGCATTTTTTAAATGGATAATTTTTTTGATTCCGTAAGAAACAATATCATTGATATTAGAAACATCATTTCCAACAACAACGGCTTCAGCTTCAAGGTTAAGTTGAGAAGCTAATTTGTAAGCAGTATTTACAACTTCGAATGCCGATCTTTTTAAAATTCCATCTCTCTGTTCGAGTACAGCTAATATTTTGTTTGCCATAATTTTCCTTAAATTACTTTCGCCTCTTCGTGCAGCAATTTTACGAGTTCAGGAACTGCCGAACTATCCGTTCCAACAATTCTTCCGGCTTGTTTCGGGGCAGGCAAATTCATTTTTAACACTTCGATCATTTTCTCTGATGATTTAACCGGCTTTTCTTCAATTACTTTTTTCTTCGCTGCCATTATTCCTTTAAGAGAAGCATATCTCGGTTCGTTCAATCCTTTTTGTGTAGTGATAACCGCAGGCAGTTCAGACTCAACCACTTCTCTTCCACCCTCTATTTCAGTTTCAGCTTTTATTTTATTGCCGTCGATATCGAGCTTAACCACAACGGTTATGCAGGAATATCCCAACATTTCAGCTATCAACTGACCGGTTATTGTGTTGTCGTAATCGACAGATTGCTTACCGCAAAATACCAAATCGCATCCGAGGTTTTTAATTTCTGTTGATAGGGCTTTTGCCACACCAAATGACTCAAATTCATTTTCATTTTTTAGGAGAATACCTTTATCCGCACCCATCGCCAAGGCTTTTCTTATCGTTTCTTTTGATTTTTCAGAACCTACGGAAAGGACAATCACCTCCGTATCGCCGCCAATCTTCTCTTTGGTTTTCAACGCCTCTTCAACAGCGAATTCATCATATGGATTTATAATGTAGGTTACACCATTTTGATCGATACTTTTGCCGTCTTGTCCAATTTTTACCTTTGTAGCTGTATCGGGGACGTGGCTTACGCAAACAGCAATTTTCATTTATTCTCCGTCATTTCTTGATTATCGCCTTTCAAAATATAAAGATAGCCTCCTATCAAAATCAATTGAATCTAAGTCAAATATAAATGAATAGAATCATAATAATTAACTTTAAATTCATCAATTGATTTTTTAATTTTTAGACATGGATATACCCGTTAAAGAATTACCAGCAGCTGAAATCTCCGAAGCAGAAGAAATTAGCATCGGACTCCAGAGCAAAGTTATTTTGTATAATGATGACTGGCATACTTTTGATGAAGTAATTATGCAAATAATAAAAGCAATTAAATGTTCATTCGATGAAGCGACTAAAAAGGTGTTGGAAGCGCATATTAAGGGGAAAGCGGTTATTTATAATGGCGGGTTCAAAGATTGTTTGAGGGTATCATCCGTGCTTGAAGAGATTGCACTCCATACACAAATTGTTACTTAAAAAATTCTATCCGGATAGTCGTTTATAGAAACATTGTTAAAGGAAACCCGTATTTCTATATTTAGGCTACTATTAATTTAATTTTTGTCCTAAGAATATCGGGAAAATACAGATGACGAATAATGAAGTTGCAAACCTCGAACCAAATCACCTCTGGAAAAGATTTTATGAATTAACACAAGTTCCGCGACCATCCAAAAAAGAAGAAAAAGTCCGGGCTTACTTACGGGAACTACTCACTTCGCTTAGTATAAAATTTAAAGAAGATAAGATAGGAAACATTATTGCTTATTCACCTGCAACAGCCGGTTATGAAAATTCACCAACCATTGTGCTGCAGGGTCATGTTGATATGGTATGTGAAAAAAACAGAAATGTAAAACACGATTTTGAAAATGATCCAATAAAAGTTAGAGTTGAGGACGGATGGGTTATTGCAGATGGAACAACATTGGGAAGTGATAATGGAATTGGTGTTGCTGCCGGGATTGCAATGATGACAGATCCGGAAATAGTTCATGGTCCTTTGGAAGTTCTGATGACTGTAGATGAAGAAACGGGATTAACCGGTGCAAATAATCTTGAACCCGGATTCTTTTCCGGTAAATTTCTTTTAAACCTGGATTCGGAAGAAGACGGTGCTTTTTATGTTGGTTGTGCAGGCGGTATCGATACAATTGGTACATTTACCATTGCAACTGAAAATGTTGATTCAACCTGGGCTTCTTACAGATTGGTAGTCGATGGATTAAGAGGCGGACATTCAGGTTTGGATATTATTCACGGGAGAGGAAATGCAATAAAATTACTCGGCAGAGTATTAAACATGCTGAATGATATCGATTACAGAATTGCAATTCTTTCAGGCGGAAGTTTACGCAATGCAATTCCCAGAGATGCCGAAGCTGTTTTATTAATGAGTGAATCGAATTTTGAAAATGCGAATAAGGAGTTAAAAGCTGTTCACCAAACATTAGCGAAAGAGTTTAAGTCTGTTGATACCGGATTAGAAATTAAATTGGAGAAAACCGGAAGTGATTTAACAAAAGTTTATACCCGAAAATTTTCTAATCACATTATCGATGTATTATTAGCTTTACCAAACGGTGTAATCGCAATGAACCATGATATTCCGGGATTAGTTGAAACATCTACGAACCTGGCTACCGTAAGAACCGAAAAAGGAAAATTAAGAATCGGAACGAGTCAAAGAAGCTCGAGCTTAAGTCAAAAGCAATATATATCGGAAAGCGTTTCATCCATATTCAAATTGGCAAATGCTGAAATTGAAGTGGGCGATGGCTACCCCGGCTGGGAACCCGATCTCGAATCTAAATTATTAAAAATTTCCAGAGAGGTTTACAATGAACTTTTTGGAAAACAGCCTGAAATAAAGGCTATACATGCTGGATTAGAATGTGGAATTCTTGAAACAAAAAATCCGGGAATGGAAATCATTTCTTTTGGTCCCACCATTCAAAATGCACATTCTCCTACGGAAAGAGTGAACATAGAAACTGTGGATAAATTTTATCTTTTACTAAAAAATCTTATCCGGGAATTGGCTAAAACGGGGAACTGAAAAGTTCAGCAATTTTAATCATATTGAATTTTATACTTAATTGTTGATACAGGAATTGCAACCACACTCTTCATATATTTCTTCGTAACCGTAGTCTATAGTAAGTTCTTCGCCTGCTTTAATATTTCTGTATGCAATTATCATCAACCCGTTATTTTCATCTTCAACGATATCACAATTAAAATCGCAATCATGATTAATGTATTTAATTTTATCGGTCATTGCAGTATCAATGTATGTATTGTCATCACTCCAAAAGATATAGACGTTCTGTTCTTCTTCCTCACGTCTTTCGCATTCGTAACCGTCGATCACTTCGCCTTTAATGCTTAATATTTTTTCACCTTCGGAAATATCTGCCGCAATAAAAATACCCTTTCCGTGGATTTCGGAATCCTTTACAATTACAAATTCTTCGTAGTCTCTATTAATCATAATATTATTTGGTAACACCTTTCCTGTATTTAAATAATTCCTTAATAATTGTATAAACCGGTGATTCCTCAAGAACCGGGTATGGATATCTCAGTGCATCCGTTGGCGGTGGAGGTGCATCGTAATTAAACGAAAAGATCTCCTTGTTTTTTACATCGTAATAACGAATTTTCATAATTCCGTATCTGACAGTTTTAAGGTTAACAGAATATAAAAGCATTGAGCGATAAATCTCACCATCGATGCCTTCGGATTTTAGCGGGGGAGTATGAACTTCCAACACCCAAATATTAAATCTATCACCTTCTATCGAGTCGATATCAGAAACATCGTACCATAAATTTTTATTGTCATTCGTGTCAAGCTTCTTCCAACTGTGCGTGCCTTCAATTTGTCCGAAAGCTGTATGCGAATATACGATTGAAATTATTAAACATATAATGATTTTCATATTCTTCCTTTTGATGAATATCTCTTAATACTAAGTTTATAATAATACTATTTAGGATTGTATTAAAGTATGATAAAATTTATAAAGTTGATCTACTCATCCCCGTCTTTATAAATGATGTTATATTCTTTAATCAGTCGGTGAATCGTTCTTCTATCCATACCGCAGGCTTCTGCCGTATGAGAAATATTTCCTGAGTGTTTTTTAAGATGGTGAGTTAAGTATTCTACTTCGAATTTTTCAAGCACCTTATCTTTAGCTTTTTTATAATTCATCTTTAGTGCTTCGGTATTCATTTTTTCCTGATTAGAGATAGGAAGATCTTTTGCACGGATGACCCGATCGGTACAAAGGTAAAGTGTTCTGCCGATTATATTTTGTAACTCACGAACATTTCCTTTCCACGTATATTGTTTAAGCAGTTCTTCGGCATCAGGTGAAAATTTTCGAACAGGCACATCTTCTTTCCTACAAATTTCCTGTACAAAATACCGGGCAATTGGAATGATATCATCAACTCTTTCCCTTAACGGCGGTATTTCAATCTGAATAGTGCTTAACCTGTAGAACAAATCTTCACGGAATAATTTTTCCTTAACGGCTTGTTTTAAATCCCTGTTGGATGCCGAAATTATCCTTACATTTATATCTATTTCGTTTTGCCCGCCTACATGTCTTATCTTTTTTTCTTCAAGCATCCTGAGAAGTTTAACCTGCAATGAAGGACTCAATTCTCCGATTTCATCCAGAAAAAACGTTCCGTTATTTGCAAACTCAAGCAAACCGGGTTTTGTTTTAATTGCACCGGTAAAAGCTCCTCTTTCGTGACCAAACAGTTCACTTTCAAAAAGACTTTCGGGTAAAGCTCCACAGTTGACAGGCACGAAAGGATCCGGACTGGATTTACTAAGCCGGTGTATAGCCCGTGCAATTAATTCTTTTCCAGTACCGCTCTCACCGGTAATAACAATATTCATTGGACTCGGTGCAACTTTTTTTACTAATTGAAGAACTTTTTCGAAATTTTGGCTTTTATAAATTATTCCTTCAAATGATTTTCTATTATTTTCTTCTATAACAGAATCTGATTCAATATTTGATTCAACATTAATTGCCCTGTCTATGCACTCAAATAATTTTATTGATGTAAACGGTTTTTCAAGGAAATCAAAAGCCCCGTTACGCATCGCTTCCACGCTTGCTTCAATTGTACCATAACCAGATATCATAATAACCGGTGTACCGGGGAAACTATTCAAAGTGTTTTTTAAGATTTCGAGACCAGTAATCTCCTTCATTTTTAGATCGGTGATAATCAGATCGAATTTTTGAGATTGTACTAAAGTATTTCCGGTTGTTGAATCTTCCACTAAAGTCAGATCGAAATCCTTCCTGTGTGAAAGGATCTTCTCAAGGCTTCTTAGCATTTCTAATTCATCATCTATGATAAGGATTTTTTTCATTCTATTTTTTAATCTTGTTAAATGTTATAGTGAATGTTGCCCCTGTTTCTCCATCACTTTTGCATTTTATATCAGCATGATGGTTTTCACATATTTTCCTGACGATATATAAACCCCAGCCGCTATTATTTTGCGAACCTTTAGTCGTGAAGAATGGTGAGAAGATTTCATTCAGATTTTTGGCGTCTATACCCGATCCATTATCATGAACTATCAACAGAATTTTGCCTTCATCGGAAGCATCTGTCTCGATAACGATTTTGCCGTTAGTACCGATAGCATCCGCAGCATTCATAATAAGATTTGTTAGAATCTGATCAATTTGGACATTATCGCCGATAATAATTGCTCTATCGGTTGTAGGATTTGCGCTTAATTCAATATTCCTTTTAAGAAGCAACGGCGAATAAATAGAAACGAATTCATTAACAATTTCCCTCAGATCAATCTGTTTGAATTC
>Ga0210133_1000117_pt1 | contig 29942 bp, 23 predicted proteins | sample Joice_ThreeSqC_D_2_FD_184874 | JGI IMG/M metagenome (GOLD analysis project Ga0210133, IMG submission 184874) | Wetland microbial communities from San Francisco Bay, California, USA, that impact long-term carbon sequestration - Joice_ThreeSqC_D1... | ecosystem: Environmental > Aquatic > Marine >...
CGGGACTCAGTTCTGCGCCACCTTGCTGCCCTTGACGATGACGTCACCCGAGGCCTTGATGTTGATCTTGCCGGAGGCGTCCAGGGTGATGTCCTTGCCCTTCAAGGTGATGGTGCCGTCCTTCTTCATGGTGAGGCTGGCCGATCCGGTCTTGATGACCACCTGATCGCCGGCGTCGATGATCAGCTTCTTGCCGACCTTGAGCTGGTCGTCAGCACCGATGTCCGCCTTCCGGCTCGCGGCGACGCTCAAGGTGTCGGACTTGCCGATGCTCACCTTGCGTCCGCCGCCGACGGAATCGCTGGCATCTCCGCCCACGTCCTCGGTGCGCTTGCCGCCGACGGAGACGGCCTCGTTGCCGCCCACGTCGTGTGCGCGGTTGGCTCCGACGGACACGCTCTCGCTGCCCCCGACCGATTCGGTGCGGTTGCTCCCGATGGTGATGCTCTCGTTCCCGCCCACCGACTCGCCACGGTTGCCGGCGATGGTGATGGTTTCGTCCTTGGCGACTGTCTCGGTCCGGTTACCCGTGATGGTCGAGGTTTCGTCGTTGCCGACCTCCTTCACCCGGTCGTGTCCGACGGTGCGGCTCTCGTCGCTCTTGACCAGGATGGTGAGGTCCTTTTCGGCCTGCAGGTGGACCTCCTCACCGCCCTTCTTGTCCTCGAAGCGTAGCTCGTTGAAGTTGCTCGGCGTGCCACCCTTGCTGCTGCGGCTCTTCAGCCCGCTCTGGGTCTTGTTGTCGGGCAGGGCATAGGGAGGCATGTTGTCGGCGTTGTACACGCAGCCGGTGACGATGGGACGATCGGGGTCGCCATCGAGGAATTCCACGATGACCTCGTGGCCGAGGCGCGGGATGTGCATGGCGCCCCACTGCTTTCCCGCCCACACCTGCGCCACCCGCACCCAGATGGACGACTCTTCGTCGCGATGGCCCAGGCGATCCCAGTCGAACTGCACCTTCACCCGCCCGAGCTTGTCGGTGTAGATCTCCTCGCCTGAAGGGCCGACCACGATGGCGGTTTGGGGACCCTCGATCCTGGGCTTGTACGCGCTGCGCGCGGGATGAAAGTGTGACTGGCTGTCGAGCAGGTTGTAGGTGGCTTTGAACGGTTCGTCGGACTGTGCAACGTCACCGGTTTCGTACTGATTGATGCTGATGGAGTAGGTCGCCGAGGTGATGAGGAATTCCTTGTCGAAGTCGGCCTCGTCCCAGAAGGGATTGAATTCACCGTCGACGGACAGCGGCTTGCGCAGCTTGACCAGGTCGCCGGCGCCGAGCCCCATGGTGTTGCCCTCGACCTGGATGATGGTATTCGCTACGTGACTGCCTTCCACGCGCACCAGGGCCTCGGCTTCAGCGTCGGCCTTTTCGGACAGATCGCCGGGGTAGTCGTAGTCCTCGAAATCCGCGCCGGGCTGCTGTGGCAGTGAGAATTGCTGTTCGAAGAGCGGCGTTCCCGGGCGTGCCTTGTTGTAGTCGTAGCCGCGCAGGACGGTGAATTTTCCCGGATAGAGCGAGTCGGCCGCGCTGAGCGACCAGAAATGCTCTTCCTCACGCGCTTGCTTGCGCTGCTTGGGCAGGTAGAGGACTTGCTCGTAGCCGGACACCGGTGCGTGGGCACCGGCGGAATCGGCCATGATCAGCGTGTGCTTGTCCTTTTCGTGCTTGAAGAAGTAGTAGATGCCATCTTCCTCCAGAAGGCGCTGCACGAAGTTGAAGTCGGTCTCGCGGTACTGCACGGTGTACTCGCGTTTGCGGTAGCTGGCCTCGAGCGCGCCCGATTGGACGTCGCTGAATCCTCGTTGGGCCAATACCTCGGTCGCGTGGGTCGAGGCATCGTTGTCGAAAAAGATGCGGCAGTCGCGGGTGTAGTCGAAGAGCGTCAGCTTCGGATTCAGAATCAACCGGTAGCGGGTATGCTTCATCGCCAACCCGGTCTTGGCGAAGTAGGTGACGACGCCGTTGAAGTAGCGCCAGTCGCCGGTGTCGAGCTTGAGGTGGACGGTGAGGGACTGCCCCAGTACCTTACTCGCAGGGATGTTCGCGTCGTCGGAAAGCAGCGTCAGGTCAAAGTGATAGGGGGCCCCCAGCGTTTCCTGCCCCTGGAAGGTTTCGAGCAGGAGCACGCCTTCGTCGAGGGGGCCAGTCACCAAGGTGTCGCGTCCAAGCAGTGCCATGGCAGTCTCCTGACGTTAGCGGTTGAGTAGAAGCTTGGCCTACATCAGTCGAAATCGTAGTGGAAATCGCTGTCCTTGACCGAAACCGCGATACGGGATGCGGTCTTGCCTTCCATCATGCGGGTGAGCAACTCCTTGCTGATGACTGGCAGCAGGGTGTTGGTGAGGATGGTGTCGATCATGCGGCCGCCGCTCTCGAGCTCGGTGCACCGGCTGACGATCAGCTTGACGACCTCGTCGTCGTAGGTGAAGGGCAACTTGTGGTTGCCGCCCACGCGCTTGGCGATGCGGCCGAGTTGCAGCCGGGCGATGTTCCCGATCATCTCGTCGCTCAAAGGGTAGTAGGGGATGGTGACCATGCGACCGAGCAAAGCGGGCGGGAAGGTCTTGAGCAGCGGCTCACGCAGCGCCTTCGCGATCCCGTCTGGCTCGGGCAGCAGCGCCGGATCCTTGCACATGTTCATGATTAGCTCGCTGCCCACGTTCGTGGTGAGCAGGATGAGCGTGTTCTTGAAGTCGATGACACGGCCTTCGCCGTCTTCCATCCAGCCCTTGTCGAAGACCTGGAAGAAGATCTCGTGCACGTCGGGATGGGCCTTTTCGACCTCGTCGAGCAGCACCACGGAGTAGGGCCGCCGGCGCACCGCCTCGGTGAGCACGCCGCCCTCGCCATAGCCCACGTAGCCGGGAGGCGAGCCCTTGAGCGTGGACACGGTGTGCGCTTCCTGGAACTCGCTCATATTGATGGTGATGACGTTCTGCTCGCCACCGTACAGGGCTTCGGCTAGCGCGAGCGCGGTCTCGGTCTTGCCGACGCCGGACGGACCGGCCAGCATGAACACGCCGATGGGCTTCTGCGGGTTCTCGAGCCCGGCGCGCGAGGTCTGAATGCGGCGGGCGATCATCTCCAGGGCGTGGCGCTGTCCGAGCACGCGCTGGTCGAGAGTGTCGGCGAGTCTGAGAACCGTGTCGATCTCGTTCTTCACCATGCGGCCGACCGGTATCCCGGTCCAGTCGCCGACGACCGACGCCACGGCTTGCTCGTCGACGGTGGGCAGGATGAGCGGATGGTCGCCTTGCAGGGCTGCGAGCTCGGTTTGTTCGGTGGTGAGTTGCGCGAGCAGGGCTTGCCGATCCACCGGCGGGGCGGCGGGCGTGGCCGCTGGCGGCTCGGCGGCCTTGGCTGCGTTCGCATCCTTCGCCTTGGCCTCTTCGGCCGTGGCTTCCAACTCGCTCGACGTGCCCTCGACCTTGCCGGAGGCCTCGCGCAGCTGGCGGCGCATCTCCAGGATTCGGTCGACGATGGCCTTCTCCTTGTTCCAGCGCTCCTCTAGCCCGGCCAAGCGCGCCTTTTCCTTGTCGAGCCGCTCGCGGGCATCGCTGTCCCGCTTGTCGGCTCCGCTGACCCCGATGGCTTGTTCGCGCTCGATAATACCGAGCTCGGTTTCGATGGCCTGGATGCACCGCCGCGAGTCCTCGACCTCGGCGGGTACGGCGTGCTGGCTGATGGCCACGCGGGCGCATGCGGTGTCGAGGAGGCTGACCGCCTTGTCGGGCAGTTGCCGGGCCGGGATGTAGCGGCGTGAGAGCTTGACCGCGGCCTCCAGCGCTTCGTCGAGCACCTGGATGCGGTGGTGGTTTTCCAGCGTCGAGGCCACTCCGCGCATCATGAGCAGGGCTTTGGCTTCGTTGGGTTCGTTGACCTGGATGACCTGGAAGCGGCGGGTGAGCGCCGGATCCTTCTCGATGTGCTTCTTGTATTCGGCCCACGTGGTGGCGGCGATGGTGCGCAACTTGCCGCGCGCCAAGGCCGGCTTCAACAGGTTGGCCGCGTCCCCGGTGCCGGCGGCGCCGCCCGCGCCGATGAGGGTGTGGGCCTCGTCGATGAACAGGATGATGGGCTTGGGCGAGGACTGCACCTCGTCGATGACCTGGCGCAAACGGTTTTCGAACTCCCCCTTCATGCTCGCGCCGGCCTGCAAGAGGCCGATGTCGAGCGAGCGAAGACTGACGTCCTTGATGGGAGGGGGCACGTCACCGATCGCGATTCGCTGGGCGAAGCCCTCGACGATGGCCGATTTGCCCACCCCGGCCTCGCCCGTCAGGATCGGGTTGTTCTGGCGGCGTCGCATCAGGATGTCGATGATCTGGCGGATCTCCTCGTCGCGGCCAGAGATGGGATCCATCTCGCCTTTGCGTGCCCGTTCCGTCAGATCGACCGAATACTTGGCCAGGGCCTCCTGCTTGCCCATGGCGGCTGGGGCCATGGCGCCACTGGCTTCTCCGGGTACCGCGCCGCCACCCACCTGGAAGCCGTCGCTGGCGGAGAGGGCATTCTCGGGGGAGCCTCCCACGATTTGGGCAAATCGATCCGTGAGGTCCTCCAACTTGATCTTGAGGAATTCGGGCGACATGGAGACCAGGACGTGACGAAGCCCGGGGGTGTTGAGGATGCCGACCACGAGGTGGCCGGTCCTGACCTGCGATTCACCGAAAAGCAGGGTGCCGAAGACCCAGCCTCGCTCGACGGAATTCTCGATGTGCGGCGAGAGATCCGAGATGGAAGTCGCCCCGCGCGGCAGTTGGTCCAGCGTGGCCGTCATGTCGGCCGCCAGGCGTGAAGGATTGAGCTGGAACTCGCGCACGATGCGATGAAGATCGGAATCCTGAAGTTGCAGGATCTGGTTGAGCCAGTGAACCAGCTCGACGTAGGGGTTGCCACGCAGCTTGCAGAACGCGGTCGCGCTCTCGATGGCCTTGTAGGCCAGGCTGTTGAGTTTTCCAAAGAGTGATACACGTGAGATTTCGGACATGGTCGGTGCTCCTCATGCGGCGTACAACGCCGCCTGGATGGTAGTGAAAGGAATTTCGATCGGGAACGCGGGCAAGGGGAACAGTCTAGGCGGGGGAGGGGGATTCCTCCGCGGCGATTTCGGTGTGGGGGTTGATGATGAGGTCGTCGCGACCTTCGCCTTCGGGACAGTGCCCGAGCCACGATGTCCAACCCAGGCGCGTGATGCGGTCCAGACGAAAGGGCTGGGAGACGCGCTTGTCGAGAAAGAGGCGCACGTCCCAGTTGAGGGAATCGCCAACGTAGTTGCGTACCAGCGACGACAAACGGTTCAGGCGCTCTCCGCCGGGCAGCATGCTGGTGAATTCGGCCTCCTTGAGCGGGCCGAATACGATGCGGAACTTGGTCTGTCGCTGCCAGGCGCGGGCGCCGAGGATCGTGCTGATGCCAAGGGCGCCGGCAAAGGCCGTCCGTGTGATGCGCCAGCGCTCGCTTTTCTGCAGGGGCGTCCACTCGCCGACAAACTCCTCCAGATCGGTGGGCATGCCGAAGTAGTCGGCGATGATGGCCTTCAGTCCCTCTGCGTTCTTCGCCTGGTGGGCAAAGCGACCCGCGAAATACAGCTTCGCGCTGTCAGGGAAAAGGTCACGGTCGCGCACGGCGGGCGAGCCGATGCCGAGCAACGAGCCGACGTAGGTCATGAAACGGTCACTGGCCGGCCGATCGCGGTTGACCGTAGGCTGAGCGTTGGCCCAGGCGCGATAGAAGAGGGCCAGGACCCGGTGATGGAAGAGATCGAGGAAACGGACGAAGGTTTGGTCGCCGGCATTGCGCAGGCGATCGCGGGCGTACTCGGTGAGATGGATGGGCAGCGGTCCGTTGGGGCCGAGCATTCCCAAGAAGTAGACGCCGATGCGCGGGGGGCGCCCTTGGCTTCCCGGTACCATGTAGGCCAGGGTCGAGGGCGCGAATGCCAGTGACGCTTCCTGTCCGAGGCGAATGGGTTCGTCGGAGGGCCTGGTCGCTTGACCCAGCCGCAGGCGATCCGCGCCGGCGCATTCGATGGCCCGCAGCAAGGCGAAGAAGTCGTACCGCTCCGGGGCCTTCTCGACGGTGGCAAGCAACTCGGCCAGGCGATCCCGGGCGTTGCCTGACCGGTCTTGCCCTACAGCGCCGGACGCCGGCCGAGTCTCGGTGGCCATCGCACGATCTCCTTGCGCTGAATGCTCTTGAGAACGGTTTCGCTGAAGGAATTGATCGAGACATACTTCGCGAAGAAGCGCTCGAGCACGGAGCCGAGCAGGAACACGCCAGCACCCTCGAAGGAGCCCTCGTCGAGGGTAAGGGTGACCTCGATGCCGCGTCCGAACGCGGCGGGTCCCGGGATGGGCAACCGGCGCGTGACGGAGCTCGATGAAACTTCGCGAATACCGTCGATTTGCTTCTGCACGATGGGGTCGCTGGTCTGTCCGTACAGGGAAAGCAACTCGCGCAGGGCCGAGGCCCCGCCCCCGTTGCTGTCGTCGGTGAGGGAGAGATAATTGAGCGAGAGGTGGCTGACGAGCCGCCAGGCAGGATCGCCGTGCGCGTGGGACGCACGCGGTGGGGTTGGTCCGGCGACGCAACGAACGGCCTCGACCGGGGCCCCACTTTCTAGGGAGAAATCGCTGCTACGCTGCCCGATGGGTATGTGCAGGGTGAGGTCGCGATTCGTGCACAGCGCGATCATGGCGAGTTGCTTGAGTTGAGGACGCACCGGTGCTTCGGTGGCATCGACCAGGGACAGGAAGACCTCGCTGCCCACGTAGCTCGATCGTGCGCCATGGCTGCGCTGTTTGGTCGAGAGCATGCGAGGTTCGCGGCGGACGGTGTAGTACGAGGACATGTCCTCCGCCGAGACGCGGTCGTGCAGGGCATAGAATGGGAAAAATTCTTGCTTCTCGTCGCCGCTGGCACCGTAGCCGATGACCTCCGTCAACTGATAGATCTCGTAGTCCATCGGCCGGGTCCGATCCGGGACCACGTGGTACTCGTACTCGCTTTCGGTGAGGTGAATGCGGTCGGTGCGCTTGGGAAAGAGGTTCACCGCCGGGGTGCAGAAAAGGTCGAATTGCGCTGGGCCGACGGCCTTTTCCAGCCGCGCATCTTGCGCGTCGAGAACGATGACGATCTCCAGATCCGGTGAGGCGCAGCGGCGTACCGCGCCTGCCAACCCCTTCAGATTGGCGAACAAGAATCGGCTTGGCATCGCGAAGTACTCCGTGAGCAGCCGGTAACCCTGGAACGACCGCGCCCCGAAGGGCAACAGAGCCTCATCGTCCTCGAAGCCGAGTGGCCGAACGGGATCGTCGAAGAGAACTTCACCCGTGCCAGCACCCTGGCCAGCGGGACGCACCACCAGGGCTACGGTGTGCGCGAGCAGCAATTCGTACAGGCGCATGGCAATCTCGTCCCCGCCGCGCAGGTACAGGGGCAAGTCTTCCAGCGAAAGTTGGTTGAAGGACAGCCCTGCGGAGGCATGCAGCCGCAATCGGATGGCCGCCTTGGCCTTCACGGGAAGGCGCAGGTTGCCCAGGTCACCCAGAAAGGACGTGTATTCCGCCCCGGTGATCTCGAGCGGCCACAGCGTGACGTCGTGGGCCGTGCGGTATTCGCAGGCGGTTTGCTCGCCGCGGCCGACGAAACTCTTGAGCACGGAGCCTCGGGGAACCTTGAAACCGTCGGAGAGCGCACCTTCGCTGAGGCTAGGCTGGAGCTGGACCACGGCCATGGAAGGGGTCGGCGCAAGGTAGTGCGGGTACACCATGTTGAGCAGGTGTTGGGTGAAACGCGGGAACTCGGCGTCGATTTTGAGCTGGACGCGCGCGGTGAGGAAGGCGAACGACTCGAGCAGACGCTCGACGTAGGGGTCGGTACATTCGAGAGACTCGATGCCGAGCCGGCCGGCGATCTTGGGAAATTCCTTGGCGAACTCTTGCCCGGTCTCGCGGATGTATTGCAGTTCGCGGTTGTAATAGGAAAGCAGGCGCGGATCCATTAGCCGCCTCCCTTGCTACCGAGGTCGATGACGTCGACGGTGCCGCATTCGAGGTCGACGGCGGTGCGCAGGAACAAGCGCAGGGGCAGTGGCTGGGCCCACAATTCGGCCTCGATGTCGAAGGACATCGAGTTGTGGTTCATCTGATTTTCGTCTACGAACAGTTTCACGCGCAGGGTCCTGGCCACCAGGCGTGGCTCGAAGTCGAGGATGACCCGCCGGATCGCTTGTTCCAGCACCGTCGTGTCCACACTGGAGGTCGTCTGGCCCGCCATGTCGGGCATGCCGTAGTTGAGCACGGACCGCGCCACCTGTGGGTAGTCCTCTAAGTTCTGCACGGCCTTGAGGTGGGTGGTGTTGAGCAGCCAGGCCAGGTCGCGCCGGACACAGTCGCGCAACCGGCTGGGCGACAGCACGCGCGCGTCGCGCGACTCTTGTTTCCGTTCGGGATCGTTGTCGGTCAGCCGATCCAGGAGCGAAGGCTGAAGACGCTCTTTCTGTGTGAGGTCAGCCATTGTCCGAAGCCGTCTGGCCGACCGGCTCGGGAGGTAGGTCGAACTCGATCGATCGGACTTCCAGCAAGGGATAGTCGCCTTGATCCGTGGCGAGCATGCGTTGCCCCAGCCCCGAACTGGCGCCGTCCTTGTCGCTGGTCCATTCCGTCTTGCGCGCCATGCGAATGGCCGTATCGGCGCTGGCCTCGGAGCCGGGGTAGCGCGTGGGAATCAGGGCCACGACCTGGCCTCCGTTGACCAGGGTTAAGTAGGCCGGTATCCAGGCCAAATCGCGCAGATCGGCGGGCTTTTCGATGGTGATGGCGCTGAGGTTGCCGAAAGGAATCCAGTAGTACTTGCCGTCGACGATGGCTTCGAGCACTGGGCCAAGCCGCGTGTCCGCGTCGGCGATCCACGTGAAGGGCTGGCCGTCGATCTTGCCCGCTGCGGCTGGCGCCTGCTCGAACGCCTGGTCGTGCAAGGCCCTGGCCTCCGCGGTCTGACCTTGCGCCGCTTGTAGCAGCGATTGCACGAGCATGGCCGCCCATTGCGCCGGCTCGCCGAACAGCAGCGGCGTACGCTTGCCGGCAAAGACTTGCGCGCGGAGTTCTTCGCACTTCAAGGCGGCGCGATAGGTCTGGACCATGGGCAAGGTCTTGCCGTCGAGGTCACCCACCACGTTTAGCTGGGTCAGGGCCCGCTCCCACTGCCCCACGACCGATAGCAACTGGAACAACAATACACGGTGCTTGGGCTCGGCAGGAGCTTTGCGTATGGCAGCCTGCAATCCGGCCAGAGCTTCCTCCAGCCGTCCCTGACGGACGTCATCCTCGATGGTGCTCACGACAGCGGCCCTCCTGCTTGCGATATGGGACAGAAACCATGGGCGCCCGCGATGCGCTGGGCGCCCATGTTCTGACCGCTTCGGAGCTAGTGCTTCTTGGCGATATCGAACTCGCCGGAAACCGACGCGCCCTTCGATTGATCGGGGTTCTGGCCCGTGTACTCGAACTTCACCTTGGCGAAGTTCAGAGTCACAGTTTCCGAGTACCGGTCATTGGGCTCCGGCTGACCCGTGTTCACCGACGAAATGAACACGGTGCCGCTCATGCTCATCTTGACCATCTCGATGGCGGCCTTTCCGCCTGCTTTGAGAACGGTCAGCGTTGCGGTTTTGCTGTCGGTGCCGAAGAAGCACTCCTGGATCAGCGTGGGGCTCGACGCATCGATATACTTCTTAATGGTCAAGTCTCGCACGTCGGCAGAACCCGATCCTGCGCCGGTGCTGACGTGGGCCGAAGCAGACTGGGAAAGTCCCCAGCTCCACTCGAGAACATCGATCTCGCCTTCGTGTCCCTTGGTTTGTGATTCACCCTTGATGCTGCCAATCTTGATACAGATACTGACCGCCATGTTCGTAGCTCCTTGCTATTTGTACTGATTCGTTGACGTTGACTGGAACGACGTTGGACTAGCCCCCGCCCTTTGCGGACGGCAGCTTGGAGACCAGGCGAAGGGAAACCGTGAGCCCCTCGAGCTGGTAGTGCGGACGGAGGAAGAACTTTGAGGTGTAGTAGCCAGGATTTCCCTCGACGGGCTCCACGACCACCTCGGCCCCGGCGAGCGGCTTGCGTGCCTTGGTTTCCTCGGTCGAGTGCTGGGGATCGCCGTCGACGTACTGGATGATCCAGTCCTGCAGCCAGCGCTGCATGTCCGCGGCCTCACGGAAGGATCCGATCTTGTCGCGAACGATGCATTTTAGGTAGTGCGCGAAGCGGCACGTCGCGAACAGGTACGGCAATCGAGCAGCGAGCGCCGCGTTCGAGGTGGCGTCCGCATCGTCGTACTGGGCAGGCTTTTGCAGGGACTGTGCGCCGATGAAGGCGGCGAAGTCCGAGTTCTTCTTGTAGATGAGCGGCATGAAGCCGTTCTTGGCAAGCTCCGCCTCACGGCGGTCGCTGATCGCTATCTCGGTCGGGCACTTCAGATCCTGGCCACCGTCATCCGTCGGGAAGGTGTGCGTGGGCAGCCCCTCGACGGCTCCGCCCGACTCGATGCCGCGGATGCGCGAGCACCAGCCATAGAGCTTGTACGAACGGTTGATGTTGACGGCCATGGCATAAGCCGAATTCGCCCAGGTGTACTTCTTGGTGTCTGGGGTGGCGGCGTCCTCTTCGAAGTTGAACTCCTCGACGGGGTTGGTCTTGGCGCCGTAGGGACGGCGGGCCAGGAATCGCGGCATGGTGAGTCCGAGGTAACGAGCATCCTCGCTGTCGCGCAACGAGCGCCAGCCGGCGTACTCGGGCACCGAGAAGATCTTGGTGAGATCGCGCGGGTTCGACAGCTCCTGCCACGATTCCATGCCGAACGTCGTCGGCGCGGCGGCCGAGATGAACGGCGCATGGGCCGCAGCTGCTATCTTGGCCATCTCGCCCAGCAACTCGACATCCATGGGGCCGTGATCGAAGTAGTAGTCGCCGACCAGACAGGCGAATGGCTCGCCGCCCAGGGTGCCGAACTCTTCCTCGTAGAGCTTCTTGAAGATGGGGCTCTGATCCCACGCGGCGCCCTTGTAGCGCTTGAGGGTCTTGTGCAGATCCTTCTTCGAGATGTTCATGACCCGAATCTTGAGCTGGTCGTCGGTCTCGCTGTTGGAAACCAGATAGTGCAGCCCACGCCACGCGCTTTCGAGAGCCTGGAACTCGGCGGCGTGCATGATTTGGTTGATCTGGTCGCTCATCTTGCGGTCGATCTCGGCGATCATCGCGTTGATGGTCTGCACCACGTCGTTGGAGATCAACTTGGTCGCGGACAGTGCCTGCTGAGCGAGCGTGCGAACGGCGGTCTCGACCTCCTTCTTCGCGCCCTCGGTCTGGGGCTTGAACTGCTTGTTGAGCAGGGTGGAGAACTCGCTCACCTCCATCGTTCCGGAGGCGGCCTGGGTCTCTTTTTGTGTTTCAGCCATGGGTCATCCTCCCTACTACTTGTTGCCTTCGCCGCTGGCGTCGGGGTTGGGGGCTGCGGAGAGCGCTTGCAGGAGCGCGGGGTCCTTCAGCAAGTTGGCGATGAGATCCTCTGCGCCGGTCTTGCCATCCATATAGGTCACGAGATTGGAAAGCTGGTTGCGAGCCTGCAGCAGCTGGTTCAGAGCGTCGACCTTGCGCGCGACGGCCGCGGGCGAAAAGTCGTCCAAACTCTCGAACGAAAGATCGATGCTGATGTTGCCCTCACCCGTCAGGGTATTGGGAACCTGGAAGGCCACGCGCGGCTTCATCGCCTTCAACCGGTCGTCGAAATTGTCGACGGAGATGTCGACGAATTTGCGGTCCGCGACCGGCGCCAGGGGCTCGGACGGATTGCCCGACAGGTCCGACATGACGCCCATGACGAAGGGCAGCTGGACCTTCTTCTCCGCACCATAGAGTTCGACGTCGTACTCGATCTGCACGCGCGGTGCTCGGTTCCTTTGGATGAATTTTTGCGAACTGGTTGCCATGATGTCCACCTACCTCTGATGTTGAAAAACGCCTAACTACTTTCAGATCCGTCTTTACCTCGCAGGGTCTCGACCTGAGCGAGGCCGTCGGGCGCAAGGTCACGCACGATGTCCATGAAATTCGCGGAAACCAACCGTTTGCTCCTTTGTAGGAGAATCGGGATGGGGCTCGAGGGCTCGCAGCGCTCGTAGTACATACAGATCTTGTCGAGTACGCGCACCACGTCTTCTCGGCTGTTGATCTGGCCCGAGATCGACGGGCCCCCCGACCCGCCGCCCGAGCCGTCGGCCGCGTCCCCGCCCTCCGCTCCACCCTCGGTACCGACCCCACGAAGGGCCAGCCGGCTGGTCATGATCTTCTCCGCCGCGCGCAGCACCTCGGTCAGCTTCGCAAAATTGGTTCCGTTCGAAGCTCCGACCTTCTCTGCGACGAAGGCTTCGATGGCGGCGAGGCTGGCCAAGGAAGAGCGCAGGGCATCCGCCGTGGCTTGCAACTCCGGGACGGGACATTCGGTAAAGGCGCCCTCGATGGCGCTGGCCTTGGGCGGCTCGATGCCGGCCAACGGGGGCAGCTCACCGGAGGCGATGGCGATGTCGCGCAGGGAGAAACGGCCGAAGGATCGCGCCGAAACCAACGGAACGAGGCGAATACGGTCGATGAACGTGTCCCCGTCACACAGCCCCATGAGGATGTTCACCCTGAAGGTGGGGTCATTGTCGTCGTCGGGATCGAGCTTGGGGTAAAAGCCATCCCAAAAATGCTCGACGATGCCGCGAACCACCAGCAGACCATCGGCGAGTCCAGTCAGGCCCTCGGTATTGAGCCGAGCGCGGGCGACGCGCATGGCGATGCGAAGATCCTTGGTCTTGCCGAGCAATGCCAGAGCGCGGTTGCCGACGTCCTTCCAGTCGGGCTCCTGGGCAGGTACGACATTGTCGCCCATCACCTGCTCGGGCTTGCTTTGAGATAGACGATCAAGCTCGAGGAACGAGGGATCGTACTCGAGGTCCGCGCCACAAGGCGCGTCCGCGGAAATTGGCTCAAACAGCGACTCGATATTCTGGATGGGCATGCTCAGGCCGCTCGCGTGAAACAGTGTGGCATTTACCTTCGACCACAGCAGGATGTCAAGCGAATTTCATGTCACGGCAGGCTTAGATGTAGCGGGTAATGGATCGGTTGCGCGTTCGAGCGGGAGGGTCGCCGCGAGACTCCTTACCAACCCCGCCGAGCTCCCGAGGGATCCTGGGGAGGGCTATTTCCCTTCGTCCTTCCCGGCCTTCTCGTCACCGAGAGCTACGCTGGCGTAGGCGCTGGCGAACTCCTCACCGAAGATCTCGGAATGCAAGGCGGAATCTTCCGCGAGCAAGGCGTTGAAGGCTTCCACGTAGGAATTCCACTTGGACTTCGCCTTTGCACCGGAGAACAGGCCGGAAACCGTCTTTGCGTCGAGCGTGTTGGGATCGAGCTTGGCCAACAAGGCGTGCACGCTCTGTGAGATGCCTTCCATGAGGGCGACGTCGTGGATGCCCATGTCGGCAAACACCGCGTTGAGATCGCGGGCACAGGCGTCTGGATCCGTCGCGGGATCCAGCAAGTATTCGACAATCTCCTGGCTGGTGCGGGCGCGGTGCAGCGGTGTGGTACCGGTCAGCGGCCTGACTCCGACCTCGGAGCCAAACTGCTCGTAACCCTTCTTCAACCCGACGAAGGCATCGCTGAAGGCACCGATGATGCGCAAGCAACGGATCAGGCGATTGGCGGGTTGCTCGGCGTTCAGCGGAAGCGTGCCGGGTTGCGGCACGGGCGCGGGTGCTGGGGCAGCCGTGGGGGGTGGGGGCGTGCGAGCTCCAACCGAGACGATGCGTGACGCCGCCGGCACGCCGTGCGGGGCCGGTTCCGCTGGGGGAACCGCGGCAAAACTTCCGGCGTCGCGGGGTGGGCCGACTAGGGTTTCGATCATCGAAGGCCGGCGTTGCGGGGCCAAGGGGGCAGCCGCCAGGGCCGGGGTGACGATGAGCTCGAAGGACCAGATGGTCAGTCGCGTGGTTTGCGCGATGGGAATGGCCGTGTTCTTGGGCAGGCGCTTGCCGTCGAGGCAGGTCCCGTTGGTCGACCCGAGATCGAAGTAGTGCGTTCCGGTCTCGTCGAAGCGAATGATGCCGTGCCAACCCGACACGAAGTTCCCCTCTAGAACCACGTTGTTGAGCGGGTTCCTACCGATGCGTACCGGCGACTGGTCGAACTCGTATTTTTGTTCGGAGCCTGTGCGGGGATCCCGGAAGAGGACCTGGATGACCATGGCGGGCCTTGTCGCAGGGTTGCAACGATTGTCGGGCGGTGGGCGTTGCAGGGTTTGAACCTGCGACTTCCACCGTGTGAAGGTGGCACTCTTCCGCTGAGTTAAACGCCCGGAAGTCCATTGCAGATAGTCGCAAACCGGTCGCCTGTCAATGCCGCAAATATGCCGTGTGGCCCATCGCGTGGAGAGCGGGCAGGAATTGTGCCGCCCTGTCTAGAACGAGGGGGCCAGGACGCCGTCTTCGTCCAGCGCGTGGCTGCGCCGACGCACCGTCGGCGGCCTGCGTTTGCTGACGGGTCTGGCCTTCGGGGGAGTCACGTGCTTGGACGGGGCCGGTTGCACGACCGGTGGGATGGGATTGGCTATCAGGGCTACCGTGAGCTGGCCCGATTCCGCGGGCACGAATGACTCGACCTTCTCGCGGAAGGTGTCCTTCTTGAAGAGGAACTCGATAGGCTTGGGGCTTTTGGGCAGGTCAACCGAGAAGGGCGTGATCCCGAGTTGCTCGTTGGTGTCCTTGCGCGTGACGGTCGCGCCGACGGGATCGGACTTGAACCTTAGCTTGACGATCTTGGGCACCACGGCTGGTGCCGAGATCTTCGTAGCGGGCTTGGGCACGTTGCGGGCCGGGACAGGCTTGGTGAAGAGATAGGCGGCGAGGGCAGCCGCGCCCATCGCGGTCACGATGGCGACGATAAGCCCCGTTTTGCGCTTGGGCGCGACGAGCGCAAGGTCGTCATCTTCTTCGGTGAGCACTCCGGCGGCGTTGCGGAATGTGGTGGGCATGGGTTGCGCATGCCCGCCCGCCTCCGGGGCGGCCTCGCCGAAGACCACCTGGCCGCTCACCACGCTGTCCGTCCTCCCGGCCGGGGCCGCGCCTGCCGGGATGGCGATGGGCGCCGAGGTCGCGGCGTCGGCATCGAACAAAGGTGCGGAGGCGGCGTAGGCCTCCGGATCCATCAGCGCCGCCTGGAACTCTTCCATCGTCTGGAAGCGTTCGTCTCGTCGCTTGGCCATGGCGCGGAGGATGATGGCCTCGATGGAGTAGGGCAGAAGGGGGTTGAGGGCGCGCGGGGAGGGGACGGGCGCGGTGATGTGCTTGACGATGATCTCGCCGTATCCCTCGCCTCCGAAGGGAACGTTCTTGGTCACCATCTCGAAGAGAATGACGCCGAGCGAGTAGATGTCGGAGCGGTGGTCGATGCTCGCCTTGCCCTCGCACTGTTCGGGCGACATGTAGTACGGCGTTCCCATCACCGAACCCGTGCGCGTCTTGTGCGAGACCTTGTCGTCGCCCTGGGTCAGCTTGGCCAAGCCGAAATCGAGCACCTTGACGAAATCCGTGGTGTGGCCTTTGGTGATGAGGAAGATGTTCTCGGGCTTGAGGTCGCGGTGGATGATCCCGTGCTGGTGTGATGCCCCAAGGGCGTCGGCGACTTGTGCCGCGATGGCCAGGGCTCGCTCCGGATCGAGGGGCGCACTGTGCCCGATGCGGTCGACGAGCGCCTCGCCCTGCAAGAATTCCATGATGAAATAGAATTCGCCGTCGGCGGTGTTACCGAAATCGTGGATGTCGACGATGTGCTCGTTGCCGATCTGATTGACCGATTTCGCCTCGGTCACGAAGCGGGACACGACCTCCGGGTTGCGCGACAGCTCGGGGTGGATCGCCTTCATGGCGACCTTGCGGCCGATGACCGGGTGCTCCGCCAGGTACACAACGCCCATGCCGCCCTCACCAAGCTTGGCAGTAATCAAGTAGTTACCGATCGTTTGGCCGACCGCAATCATGGGCGTTGATGCTTCGCGAATCACGCTATCCAACTAGATAAATATACTTGATACCTTCGGACATTTCCGGCGGCAGGTCAAGGAAGGGGCCTGGGTCGGGCATCCAGTCCATTAGACACACGAACCTTGGGATTTAGCCAAATAGGACCGATCTTCGAGTGGCTAGAAGCTCCGCGATCATGTGATCCAGTTTGCTGCGCACGGTCTCGGCCATCTCCAGGGCTTCATCCTTTGGTCCCACGCCGGCTGGGAGGTGCACGGGTTCACCGATCTTGATGCTCCACTTGGTTGGCACCGGCAGGAGCCCGAGGAGGCCGAGCCAGGGAAAGGTCGGGGTGATCGGGATGTACGGTAACCCCAGCGGGTGCGCGACGCGAGTCAGCTTCGCCAGCACCGGGTGGGTTTCCTCCGCTCCGACGATGGCCACCGGAAGTATGGGAACGTTGGCCATGCGCGCCAGCCGGACGAAACCTCCACGTCCGAAGTGGGTCAGACGATAGCGTTCCCGATACAGCTTGCCCACGCCACGCAGTCCCTCTGGGAATACTCCGAGGAGCTGTCCGGCCCGACACAGGGCCAAGGCGTTCTGCATCGATGCGCGCGCACCGCCAATGCGAGCCACCACCGGACGCATCCATGAGGACCTGAAAGGGAAGCTGGCGACCAGCGGACGGAGCGGTCGATGGGCCGGGTGGTGGTGGTGCGTGGCATGCATCAGCATGAGGCCGTCCCAGGGCAAGCCGCCGGAGTGGTTGGCTACCAGGAGCGCCGAGCCCTCGGCTGGGACGTTCTCCATGCCGGTCAGGTTGATACGGAAGTATCGCGACCAGAGGAATTCGAGAAGGGGCACCGTCCTCCTCAAGAACTCGGGATCGAACCCGAAATCGGGCAGGGTGGAAGGGTCGGGAATCCTCTCCCGCATGGCTTCCACCACGGCCGCGAGCGCTGCTTTGGTTGCGGGATCGAACATAAGAGGCCAAGGAACAATCTAAGAACAATCCAGGAACAATCTATCAAGAAGCAGAGCGGGGCCGGCTGCGGGCTAGCTCGTCTTGGTCAGGTGCTCGCGCAGCTTGACAGTCCAGCGCTCGATAACTTCCGCGAGCGAGCTGCCCGCCGGCAACGCGCCGCCCCCCTGGGCCATGTCGGCTCGGCCGCCGCCCTTGCCGCCGAGGTCCTTGGCCAGCATGGCCACGATGGCGCCGGCCTGGACTTTCGCCTGCGCGCCGGGCGTGACCGCGCAGACGATGGAAACCTTGCCCTCCGCGACGCCAGCCAGAACCAGCACGCCTGGGTCCATGCGCGGACGCAGCTTGTCCGCGCTCTCGCGCATGATCTTCGGATCGGCCACGCCGGCGTCATGCACCAGCAGGAAATAGGGGCCGACTTGCTCGCGGGCCGAGAGAGGGTCGCGCGAGCCGCCCGACGCAATCTGCGCTTTGAGCTTGCCGATCTCCTTGTCGCGCTCGCGCATCTCTGCGGCCTGCTTGCCGACACGGGCAGCGACGTCGAACGTCCCACAGCGGAAGGCTTCGGCTGCGGAGCCCAGCTCGTTCTCCAATTTGCGCACGTATTCCATCGCGCCGGCGCCCGTCACCGCTTCCATGCGGCGTACACCCTGCGCCACCCCGGATTCCTCGACGATCTTGATGAGTCCGATGTCGCCGGTGCGGATGGCATGCGTGCCGCCACAGAATTCCTTGGATTCGCCCATGGTCAGCACGCGCACGGTGTCGCCGTACTTCTCGCCAAAGAAGGCGACCGCTCCCTTCTGTTTGGCTTCCGCGATGGGCAGCACCTCGGTCTCGACCGCCAGGTTGCGCAGCACGTGCTCGTTGGCCAGATCCTCCACGCGACGGCGCTCTTCGGGTGTCATGGGCGCGAGGTGCGAGAAGTCGAAGCGCAGGCGGTCGGGCGTGACGAGCGATCCCTTCTGTGCCACGTGGCCGCCGAGCACCTTGCGCAAGGCCCAGTGCAGCAGGTGCGTGGCCGAGTGGTTGCGGCGGATGGCGTTGCGGCGCTCGACGTCGATGGCGAGTTCGACGCGGTCGCCGAGCCGGAGGCTGCCCTGGCTGACCACGCCCAGGTGAACGCAGAGGTTGGACAGCGGGCGTTTGGTATCGGTTACTTTGAATGCGCCGGACTGCCCCTTCGCGGTGCCGGTGTCGCCGGTCTGGCCGCCTTGTTCGCCGTAGAACGGGGTCTCGCGGCAGACGAGTGCGACCGTGCCTGCGTGGCCGGCGGAGATGCTTTCGACCTCCTTGCCGTCGGCGACCAAGGCCACGATCTCGCTTTGCGCGGCCGTGCTTTCGTAGCCGAGAAACTTGGTGGCGCCAACGCGGTTCAGGATGGTCTGGAAGACCGCCTCGACCGCGACCTCGCCCGAACCGGAGAACTCGGCGCGCTTGCGCTGCTCGTCCATGGCGCTGTCGAAGCCGGCCTCGTCGACCTCTAGGCCTCGCCCGGCGCCGATGACCCGCGTGAGATCCATGGGAAAGCCGTAGGTGTCGTATAGCTTGAAGGCCAGGGCGCCGGGGACGGTCTTGCCCGTGAGCTTGCTCGCTTCCTCGTCGAGAATGCGCATGCCACGGTCGAGGGTTTCGCGGAAGCGCTTCTCCTCCAGGTCGGTGACTTCGACAATGAGATTCTTGCGTTCCACGAGCTCAGCGTAGATGTCCCCTAGCTCGTCGACCACGCGGCCGGTGAGCGCGGCCAGGAACGGCTTGTCGATGCCGAGGAGCCAGCCGTGGTAGATGGCTCGTCTCATGATCCGACGCAGGACGTACTCGCGGCCGGTCTTCTCGGGGAAGACTCCGTCGGCGATGAGAAATGCGGCCGAGCGCGCGTGGTCGGCGATGGCGCGCATGGAGACCGCGGTCGAGCCAGGGGCGTAGTCGGCTGGCGCGAAGGATTTGCCCGTCAGCTTCTCCACCTCGGCGATGAGGGGGCGCAGCAGGTCCGTCTCGTAATTCGAGCGAAATCCTCCGATGACCGCGCAAAGGCGTTCGAGTCCCATGCCGGTGTCGACCGACGGTTTGGGCAGCGGCTTGCGCGTGCGGTCCGCGAGCTGCTCGTACTGCATGAAGACCAGGTTCCAGATCTCGATCCAGCGGTCGCAGTCGCAGGCCGGACCGAGGCACTGCCTGCCGGCCGCCATCTCGCCGCAAGGAATGTCGTCGCCCTGGTGGAAGTGGATTTCGCTGCACGGGCCGCACGGGCCGGTCTCGCCCATGGCCCAGAAATTGTCCTTGTCGCCGAGTCCGACCACGCGCGAATCGTCGACGGAGGCGACCTTCTTCCACAACACGCGTGCTTCCTCGTCGGTGTCGTGGACGGTGTAGACCAGGCGCTTGGGATCGATGGCCAGGGTCTTGGTCAAAAGCTCGTGCGCAAAGGCGATGGCGTCGGGCTTGAAGTAGTCGCCGAACGAGAAGTTGCCCAGCATCTCGAAGAAGGTGTGGTGACGCGCGGTGCGACCGACGTTCTCCAGGTCGTTGTGCTTGCCGCCGGCGCGCACGCACTTCTGCGAGCTGGTCGCGCGCGGGATGGGCCGCGTGGTCTTGCCCGTGAACACGTCCTTGAACTGGTTCATGCCCGCGTTGGCGAACATCAGGGTCGGATCGTTGGCGGGAACCAGCGAAGAGCTCGCGATCTCTTCATGGCCCTTGCCGACGAAGTAGTCGAGAAACGCGCGGCGAATTGTCTTGGATGCTCGGTCAGACATGGGGCGCGGACAATAGCGCGGAGGCGCCATGGCGTCACCTGCCAATCCTCGGGAGTTCTGGTAGTCTGGCAAGTCCCAAAGAGGAGACGCGCATGGCAACCATCACGCTCAAGGGCAATCCGATTACCACCTCCGGTGAACTTCCGGCGGTTGGCAGCAAGGCGCCGGATTTCAAGCTGGTGGCCGAAGACTTGCAAGATCGATCACTGGCCGCCTTTGCCGGCAAGCGCAAGATCCTCAATGTCGTTCCCAGCCTGGACACCTCGGTGTGCGCAACCTCCGCGCGCAAGTTCAACGCGCGGGCAAAGGAAATTCCAAACTGCGCGGTCATCATGGTGTCGGCCGACTTGCCTTTTGCCTCGGAACGATTTCGCTCCAACGAGGGACTCAAGGACATCATCACGCTCTCGATGATGCGTTCCCAGCAGTTTGCCCTCGACTATGGCGTGCTCATGACCTCGGGCCCGCTGGCGGGCATCTGCGCGCGCGCGGTGGTCGTGCTGGATGAGAACGACCGCGTCTTGTACACCCAGCTCGTTCCCGAGCTGGGGCGCGAGCCTGACTACGAGAAGGTCTTGGCAGCGGCCAAGGAATAGGTTAGGTCGAAGGGCCGATGGTCGTCGCCAGAAAGTCTGGGGAGGTGACGTGGTCATGAGACAAATCCGAGCGATCTTCATCCCGCGATCCTTGCGGGTACTGTTCGTCTGTTCGCTGCTGAGCCTTACGCATGCTTGCGGCAGCAGCGATTTCACCTCGGATGCAGGCGCCATGGACGCGCCGGCCGTATCCGATGTCGCCACCGCCCCAGCCAACGCATTCTGCACGACCAAGCCTGCAGCGGCAGGGGTTTCGGATCTCTCGGGTACCTGGGTCGCGCGCATCGCCGGTGCGCAGATCGTCAATGCTCTGGGTACCCAGATGCACAACCAGGTCATTCTCCACCTCTTGGTGACCATGTCGCAGCAAGGAAGCACGGTCGTCGTCGACGGCAAGTACTGCGATCGGACACAGGTCAGCCTCGATGCCACCCCGCTCATCAACGTATCCATCCCCGATGCCTGGGCCCACTCGGAGACGCCGGTGCATCGCATCGGTACTTATGCCATCGGCGCGGAGGGCTTCCCCGTCCTGGGATTCCCGCCCATCAGTGAGACGTTTGGCGCGGTGCTGGCCTCGCCCACGGATCCGCTCCCGACGTCACCCAGCGATCCGCTGGTCATCGACCAGGACAACGACGGCAATCCGGGTATTACCGTCGCGGTGACCGGCGTAGCCTCTGGCACTTTGTTCGCGGTACAGTCGCAGACCACCTCCATCAATGCCATCGCTGTCGCGGCCGATCGGCTGGAAGGCGCGCTGACCTTCACCTCGTTGCAGAACGTTCTGGACAGCGTCCCACCCACCCTGGCGGCCCTGTACGCGCTGGGGTCGAGCGGCGCGGATCCGATCGTGTGCAACAGCAGCTTCGCCATGGTGAAGCTGCCGCAATCCACGGATCTCGACGGCGGCGCTGTCGATGGCGGCAGTCTTCCAGGGTGTGAGTGGGTGCGCGACAACGAGGCGAGACTGTTTCCCTAGCCGGCTGCCCCGGCTACCTCGCGATCCTGAAGGTGGCCCCGGCGCCGACCATGAACCCCGAGCTCTTCCACCCTGGATAGCCGGGGTTGTTGGTCTGCAGTCCGCCGGCGCCGGCAGCCGGCAAACCGGAGTTGAGATCCAGGGAAGCATCGGGAAATTCGTCGAGGACCGGATGGGCGGCGTTGGGATCCTTGCTGACGTCGCGGGGTAGGAAATAGGAACCGTAGATCGTGAAGCCGGCTTCCAGCTCCCGGCCGAGGAACTTCACCGGCCCATCGATGCCGGCGCTGGCGACGAGGCGCGAGTTGTCGACGTAATTGGTTTGCCCGGTCTGCTCGGGAACCGGGGAGGGGATGTAGCCCAGGTCGGCGGTGACGTGCCTGTCGCGCCAGAGAAAACCGCCGCCAATGGCGTAGCTCAAGGTGTTGTTCCACGTGTCGGGCGGGTGAGCGCCCTGGCGATCTCGGTACTCCGACCAGCGCTCGGCCAGCAACTGGACGCCGATCTCCCAGGGGGCGCGGCCATCGTCGAAGCGATGGCCGCAAAAGCTGCCGCCGAGAGCGATGCGCAGCGGCTCGTTGCCCTGCGAGATGGTGTAGGTCTGGGGCGTGGCACTCTGGCCGGGTCCGTACAAACGAATGTCGTTCTGCCCGTCGGTGTCGTTCGCGAAGGGGAGATGCACGGTGGCGACGACCGAGCTGTGGGCGTTGGGATGTACGGTGGCCGCGAAAAAGCCCTTGAATTTGCTGTCGGTGTGGACGTCGGGTGCCAGGAGGGCGCTGCCCTGGTCGGAGGCGTCGGGCACGAATACGGCGACCCTCGACTCGGTGAGGATGGCTATGTCGAGGCCGCCGCCGATCGAAATCCATTCGCTGAGCTGCAAGCCGAGCGCGAAGGTAATGCTGGAGACGCTCAGACGGTCGCCCAGGAGCTGGAAGTGGAGCTTGTTGGAGAAGTATTGCTCGCGCTCGTCGGCGAAGAAGACTCTCTCATCGAGGAAGCCGTGTGCGGGAAGCAGGGCGTGGAAGCCGAAAACCAATGACTTGCCGGCCAGGGGTCGCACCATGCCGATGGCGACATACATGATGTTGTTGTCCTCCTCGGTGTCGGAGCGAGGGTTGGGCAGATCCACGGTGGCCAGGGGTCGCAAGGGTGAATTCGAGGTGTAGACCGAGCTGGGCACGTCAACGCCCGCCGGGCGTGATCGAAGGCGAATCCTTCCGCGCGAGGCCAAACCGAACAGGCCGATCTCGAGCTTGGGCGTGGCCTCGGGCAGGAGCGACGGGTTGAAGTATGTGGCGGCCGAGCTGTGCGACAGCACGCGTGCGGTGTTCTGGTTGCCGCCCGTGGTCGCACCGATGATCTCCAGGGTGCTGGTGGCGCGGGCCGTCTGGCTCGCGAACAGCAGCAACGCGACAGGGACGACCCCCCTGCCTAGGCGGTACGAAGCGAAGGACATGCGCGCATGATGCCACGAGCGGGAGAGATAGAGGGAATGCGGAGGCCGCGGTGGTCTACCTCGGTGCCCGGGACAATCCTGGTCGTGCTAGGACGGCATGGCCGGGTGGCCGGTCTTCGAGGCCGCCAGATCCTCGATGGCGTCGTGAATCCCTCGCAGGCTCTGGCCGAACTCGCCGACCTCGTCGTGGCCAGCGATATCGATGGCCAAACCGCCAATCTCGCCTCGGGCCAGCTTGTCCGAGACCAACTTGAGACACCCGAGGCGGGACGTAACGCTGTAGACCACGGCGAACCCACCCAATGTCAGGACCAGCAAGGCGACTCCCGTGATCGCGAGGGCCACCATCTGTTTGTGGGCCACGACCGCTTGTTGGGTGCGTACCGATTGCTCGACTTGCGCTGCCAGCCGAGCCACAACCCCGTCGAAAAGGTCCGTGGGTTTTCGGTCCATGCCACGAACGATCTTGTCCGCGGCCTTGAAGTCGAAGCCGGTGGCGAGGAAGGTGTCGTAGGCCTCTTGGTATTTCTCCCCGAGAGCGTCATGTGCGGCAGCGAACTCGGTCAATATCCGACGAGCCTGTGGGTCGCGAACTTGCTTGGAGAGAGCGACGGAATCTTCGCGGACCCTCGCCTCCGCGTCGCGGAATTGCTTGGTGTATTTCGCCAGATCAGCCGGCGTGTGGCCGCGCAGGAGAATGTCCTTCCACTCTTGCACCTGCTTCTTGAAGGTGACCTGGGTGACGCGAGCCAAGTCGGCCTGTGCTACCGAGGTCTTCAACAGATCGTCGTAGCCGGCAACCAGGGTTTGCGTCTGCCCGATCAAGGCGTCCGCAAGCCCCACGAAGACCACGACAACACCGGCAAAAAACACGGTCAGTTTGATCGAGATCTTCATGCCCCTCACCTCCGGATGGGTTGCATCCTCAGCGACCATTGTGAGCCTGCCAGGGCAGACTCGACAACAATTCAATCCTTTATGCCGCAGGGCAGACAAGCGAAGGGCACGGTCGGGATACCCAGCCGTGCCCTCGGTGTTTGTGGAATCCTCCGCGTTCAGTTCTACGCGAAGATCTCCTTGCCGTGCCCGGCCGAGCCGAGCACGGACTTGTTCTTCTCGACGATGAGTGACTTCAGCTCGTCGCGCGCGGGGCCGAGGTACTTGCGCGGATCGAATTCTTTCGGGTTCTCCGAGAACGCCTTGCGGATGGCGCCGGTCATGGCCAGTCGGCCGTCGGAGTCGATGTTGATCTTGCACACCGCGGAGGTAGCTGCCTTACGCAGTTGCATCTCGGGGATGCCGACCGCGTTGTCCAGCTTGCCGCCGTACTGGTTGATCATCTCGACGTACTTGAGCACGACCGACGATGCGCCATGCAGCACGATGGGGAAGCCGGGGATGCGCTTTTCGATCTCCTCGAGAATGTCGAAGCGCAGGGGCGGCGGCTCGAGGATGCCCTGGTCGTTGCGCGTGCACTGCGCCGGCTTGAACTTGTAGGCGCCGTGGGAGGTGCCGATGGAAATGGCCAGCGAGTCCACGCCGGTCTTCTTCACGAAGTCCTCGACCTGCTCGGGCTGCGTGTAGATGGACTTGGCGGCCACCACGTCGTCCTCGATGCCGGCCAGCACGCCCAGCTCGCCTTCGACGGTCACGTCGTACTTGTGCGCAAACTCGACGACCTTGCGCGTTTCCTCGACGTTCTTTTCGTACGGGTGGTGCGAGCCGTCGATCATGACCGACGAGAAGCCGGTCTCGATGCACGACTTGCACAGCTCGAAGGTGTCGCCGTGGTCGAGGTGCAGGGCGAATTTGAGTGAGCTGCCCTGGGCCTTGATCATCTCCACCGCGCCCTGGGCCATCCAGCGCAGCAGCGTCTGGTCGGCATACTTGCGCGCGCCGGAGCTGACCTGGAGGATGAAAGGCGAGTCGGAGGCGACGCAGCCGTTCACGATGGCCTGCAGTTGCTCCATGTTGTTGAAGTTGTAGGCGGGAATTGCGTACTTGCCCGCCATCGCTTTCCTGAACATCTCGCGCGTGTTGACGAGGCCGATTTCCTTGTAGAGAGCCTTCTCTGACATTGTGATTCGCTCCTTGGTCCTTGGTCCTTGGTCCTGACGTTGTCTACTTCTTGTTCATGATCTTGGCGACCTGCGGGGCCTGGAAGCGGTCCTGGGTCGGCATCTCGCCCGCGAGGGGGCGGCAGTACTTGAGGAACGCTTCGGTGACGTCGTTGCCCTCGGCGTTGATGAAAGCGTCGTCCATGTGGCGGGTCTTGGCGGCCACGGACTCGAGCGGGATGAGATCGTAATTCACGGCGTAGTCGCCCACACGCTTGATGGCCACCGAGCCGGCCGCGTGGTGAATCGCGGCGAACTGCACGGCCCGCTGTCCGACCGCGCGGGCTTCTTTGGCGTCGCTGTCGCTGATGCAGCCTAGGAACGAACGTTGCAGGTAGCCGAGGGTGTCGGCGCGGACGCGCTTGATCTTGGTCTTGGCCTTGATGAGATCGGCCAGCAGATCGCCGAGCGCACCGGTGCCGGAGAGCTGTACGTTGCCGTGCGAGTCCTTCTCCACACCCTTGAGCGTGGTGATGATGGGCGCGCCCGACTTGTCGCTGATGCCTTCGGACACCGCGATGATGCAGCGGCCGTACTTGTCGTAGACCTTCTGCACATCGGCGACGAACTTGTCCGAATCGAAGGCGCGTTCGGGCATGTAGATCAGGTGCGGACCGTCATCCGTGAACTTGCGACCGAGGGCGGCCGCGCCGGTGAGAAACCCTGCGTGCCGGCCCATGATCACGCCGATGTAGACGCCGGGCAAGGCGCGGTTGTCCATGTTGGCGCCGGCGAAGGCCTGGCCCACGAACTTGGCGGCCGAGCCGAAGCCTGGGCAGTGGTCGGTGCCGCCGGCCAGATCGTTGTCGATGGTCTTGGGCACGTGCACGCACACGAGGTCGTAGCCGGTAGCCTTTGCCTGCTCGTTGACGATGCGGCAGGTGTCGGACGAATCGTTGCCGCCACAGTAGAAGAAGTAGCGGATATCGTGCGCCTGCATGACCTTGAACATCTTTTGGCAGTACTCGACGTCGGGCTTGTCGCGGGTCGAGCCCAGACCCGAGGCGGGGGTCACGGCAACGTCTTCCAGGTTCTGCGATGTGGCTTCCGAGAGGTCGAGGAAATCCTCCTTGAGCACACCGCTCACGCCATGGCGCGCACCATAGACATGGGTGATCTCGGGGAACCTGCGTGCTTCGAGCACGACGCCAACGACGCTCTGGTTGATGACCGCGGTCGGGCCACCGCCCTGCGCGACCAGTGCTTTTCCTGTGAGCTTTGCCATGTGTTTCTCCGTCTCAATAGGTGCTGCGGGAAGTGTTCGGGGCGACACAATAATCGCGTGGCGTGTAGATGACTACTGCAAACTACTCCCGCACTCTGTATCCCGCGGGCGAGTGCACGGGTCGATACCGCTCGGCGAATCGGTGATGCGGAGGCGCGACAGCGCGGGGCTATTGCTTCACGGGCCAGGGCGTGGTGGCAGGCGTGCCATGCGGCGCTGGCTTGGCCGCCGGTGCGGGGGGCTTGTCTTTTGACGGCGCAGGCATGGCAGGCGCCGACATGGGAATGTCCGCGCACACCTTGTCGCGGTCGGGAAACCACACCGTCCGGGGATCGGTGCACGCCTTCCGGTAGCGCTCGGCCAAGCGCTTGGCCTGCTTCGACTTGGCTGCGATCTTGGTCGGGCGGCAGCGGCGTTTGGGGTCGCACGAGTAGCCGCCCCAGCCCTCGGCCTCGCCCATGCCGACGGCAAACACGGTCACGGGACCGATTGGGGCCATCGAGATGCCGAGAACGTAGTCCTTGCCCAGGCCGGGGAACCCGTCGACGAGGGCGGTCGAGGCGCACTTCCGCGTGTCCTCGGCGCTGACATCCTTGATGGTCCCCTCGAGGCCGCCTCGGTCCACGCAAGGCTTTTCGCCCTCGACGCTCCAGCTCTCCAGACCCAGTGCCTTGTTGACCGCGATGATCACCTCGGTCATTTCTTTCGCGGTCGCCGTCGGCAGTTTGTTCGCCGGGGAGCCCGCCACGAGCAACGTCCATACGATTGCGTTCAGCATGCGAGGATCATACCTCGATTGCACAAGGCAGGAGCACGCGCGAATTCTTGTTGTTGCGAAGGCGGCGCTTGTGTTCTGTTGTGCGCCATGCCCACGAATTGCGGATGGTTTGCCTGTTTGAGCGGCGGTCTCGTTTTGGTTCTTGCACTCTCGGCCCAAGCCCAGACGGCAGAGTCGGCGCCCCCGCAGGCGGACAGCGCCGCCGGGATCGAGCAGCCGGCTGCCGCCGCGCCTGCGGCACCCACCCAGCTAGGCGCTCCACCCCTGGCTCCCGCGCCCCCTCCATGCCCCGTGTGTCCGGTCGGCTATGTCTGCCAGAACGGCGGATGCGTGCCCATGCCCTATCCTGTGTGCGCGCCGGGATATTTCTTCGACGGCTACTACTGCGTTCCTGGCGCGTACCTGCAAGGCGCCCCGCCTCCCGGGTACCGCGATCCCGAGGAGGAACGCGCCTTTGCCTTGCGCCTCGAGAATCGCATGCGAGGGAGGTTCACCATCGATGTGCAGGGCGGCATGGGCTTGCTCGGCACTTCCGAATGGGAGAGCAGAACCTCGGTGATCGCGCTCAATGTGGCCACGCTCTTCGGCTACCGCCGCAACTTCCAGCCGAGGTTCGGGATGCTCTTCCGGGGCGGCGCGTTTATGGGAGCCGCCATCTTCAGCTACAACGACACCTCGTCGTCCTCGTCTTCAAGCTCGGATTCGGACGCCACGACGATGATTGGCGTTCTCGGCGAAGGGGGACCCTTCTTCGGACCGTTCGGGCGTTTCTATTTCGGTCCCACGCTGTGGGCCGGCTACATCACGTTCGACAAGAAGGACCTGCAGGCCGGCCCTACAGGTTACGGGTTTCACCTGAGCGACGGCGAGATGTACGGGATAGGGGCCACGGGCGGTGTCGTGGTCGGCGCGCGTGAACAGGTCGACATCACCTTCTCCCTGCGAATCGACCTCAACCCCGATCACAAGATCACGTTTTTCGGCATGGGCGGGGTAGGCTTCCACATCTGAGCTAGTGCCGACGGAAGCGCAGCTCGATCGCGGCGTTCACCGAGAGCAACATCTCGTCTCGCGTGACCCAAGCCATGGTCGCCACGTCGAAGACGATATCCGTACGCCTGCCGACCGCCCAGGCCAGGCCAGCGGCCAGCCGCGCAACTGGTCCGTTGCGGGTCAGGTAGCCCGTCGAAAACTGGAGTGGGAAGGAAATGGAATGGCCGGGACCCGGCGGATTCTCGTAGGTCACGAGCGCGCAGGGCATGAGCGCGTTCACCCGGCGGTCCTTCCCCTTGAGGTTGGCGATGGCGAGGTAGCCGCCCAGGCCCACGCGCGACGCGAACGAGTAGTCCACGTGTCCCGCGAGCAGCGTGTTCTGGAACTTGCCCGTGGCCACGCCTTGCGCGCTCTCCAATTGCAGGGACCAACTCGCGCGTGAGGGCGATGGGACTGCCGGGCTCGGTGGAGTGCTAGTGGCTGCCGCCGACGACTGCGGCTGCGCGGTGGACGGCGAGCTTGGCTTGGGCGGCGGTGGGTACCAGGGGTATTGCGTGCCCGGTGGCGGCGGCGGGTACCAGGGATAGGGCGTGCCCGGCGGAGGAGGCGGGTACCATGGGTATGGTTCCGACTGCGCAAAGGTCGGCGCGCACGCGAGCAAGACCGCCATACCGATGCAGACCCGGATCATCGACGACCTCCTGCCGGCTCGCGCGGTGCCGACCGGGAGCGCAAGACCCTCTCCGCGCTTTCGAGCAGCGTGCTCGCGTAGGGCGCGTTGTGGATCTCGGCGGCCTTGTCCTCGAGCAGGAGCAGCAGGTTCCACAGGGCACGCCTTGTCGGGCTGTCGCGCCGAAGGATGGCCGTGGATGCGTGCAGCGGGCGGACATCGCCGAGAACTCGGTACAGGCGTGCGTCCAAATAGAGCTGCCGGGCTCTGCGCTGGACACCGTCGGGGCGCTTGGGGTCCAACTTGGGACAGGCGGGGCAGCTCTCCCGGGTGGCCACGAACGAGTGGCTGCTGCCGCGTGCCCCATCGGCCTCGCCTCTATGGCAGTGCAGGCAGCCGCCTTCGAGATCTGCCAGCGGCGCCGGGCCTTGCATGGCCGCTCCGGTGCTCGGGTCGAGCCCGCCCCGTCCGAGCCAGATCGCCGCGGCCGACGCGAAGGGAGGTACGGGTTGTGAGAGATCCGGCGTGTGGCAAGGAAGGCAGATCTCGCTGCGGCGGGAGATATCCGCCGGCAGCACGGGCAGGAGCGCCGGATGCTCGACTTTGCGTAGCAGCGCGTGCGGCGTCTTGCCATCGGCCCCCGGCACGGGGTGGGAATCGTGGCACGCGGCGCACGAGATACCGATGGGTCCTGCCTGCGCCGGCGGGCGCAGGCTGGCCATGAATGTCAGATGGTCGGGGCTGGTGGTTGGGGCGGGGACCGGGGCGCCGCTGGGCGGGGACGGCTTGCGTTTCTCGGCGAGCAGAAATCCCCAGGTGGTGTGGCAGCGGGTGCAAGCCGGCTTGCTCGCGGCGTCCGGATCGCGGTCGGCGCGCGAATTGGCCGACGATCGCCACGCCAGCACGTGACGGTAGACCGGAGGTGCGTCGTGGCAGACGGCGCACACGTCGCTGCGCAAGGTGGTCCAACTCGCCCGCGGATCGGGAACCGCGCCGGGGCCGTGACAGGAAAGGCACCCGGCTCCGCCCAGGCGCCGCAGCATGCGCGGCAGGTCCGGCCACGGGGTGCATTCCTCGCCGGTACGATTCATCGAGCGCGCCACATCGTGGAATCCGCCGTCGCTGATCCCGGGCTGTCCGGTGGCGTGGCAGGACAGCGCACATCCCGGGTACTCCACCGCACGATCCGCGTTGGGAGCGTTGTCGGGGATTCGGTCGAGCAGTCGAGCCATCACCGTGGTCATGGGATTGACCAGCGAGCCCGCCAGCATCTCGACGTGACATCGGGCGCGGCTGCAATCCAAC
>Ga0210133_1000120_pt1 | contig 29771 bp, 27 predicted proteins | sample Joice_ThreeSqC_D_2_FD_184874 | JGI IMG/M metagenome (GOLD analysis project Ga0210133, IMG submission 184874) | Wetland microbial communities from San Francisco Bay, California, USA, that impact long-term carbon sequestration - Joice_ThreeSqC_D1... | ecosystem: Environmental > Aquatic > Marine >...
ACTAGTCGCCGTCGTGCACGTGGAAATGGGCATGCGCGGTATGGGGGTGCCGGTGCTCATGTCGGTGGGCCAGGCCGCTCGTGATGAGAAGGTCGTCGTTCTCGAGCAAGCCATCCACAGGCCCGTCGTATAGCGCTGCGCCCGCCCGGGGTGGCAGCAGGATCACGCGCGAACCGAGCTCGGCGATCACACTGAGGTTGTGCGTCGATGCCACCACGGTGAGGTCCGCGCGCTGGTTCAGGAAGTCGACCAGGCGAGCGCTCGACGCGGGATCCAGGCTTGCGGTGGGCTCGTCGAGCAAGAGAACCTTGGGCTCGACGGCCATGAGTGCCGCAAGAGCCACGCGCTTCTTCTCGCCGCCCGAAAGCTCGTAGGGCGGGCGATCGAGCCATTCTTCGGCGCCGAACAGCTTGGCGTAGCGCCGCACGCGCGCGTCCACGTCCTGCATGCCGAGTTGCCGGGGACCGAAGGCGATCTCGTCGGCCACGGTGGGATTGAAGAGCATGGCGTCCACGTTCTGGAAGAGAAAGGCAACCTCCGAACGGAATCGCCTGCGAAAAGCCGCATCGTCGAGCGCGCGGGTGTCCAATGTGGCGCCATCGTAGCGAAGCCTTCCCCCCGTGGGCGCAAGGAGCCCGTCGAGAATCTTGAGCAGCGTGGTCTTGCCGCAGCCATTCATGCCGAGAACGACGATGCGTTCTCCTGGCGCCACGGAAAAAGAGAGAGCCGCGAGGATGTCTCGATCCCCCAAGCGCAGCGACAGTTGTTCGAGGACGAAGGGCATCAGAATCCACGCGAGCGCAAGGCGTCCGAGACGTCTCGGGCGTTGCGAGCGGAGAGGGTGAGCATGGTGGCGGTTACGCCACCGGCGTTGCGAAGCCCATCGATTGCGGACGGCTTGCGCGGTAGGCGGCTACGCAGGCCCAGCCACGATTCCCGCGCCAGCAAGCGCAGGGAGTGTATCTGGGCGAGCGTGACGACCAGGAGGCGCGACAGGGTTGGCCAGGGTGCGAGGGCTCCCATGAGATCGACGGCGCCCAGCACCGCGAAGCTGGAAAAGGCGATGAGGGCCGTCCGGAGCGCAAGCGCGGCGTACGCGTGGAGATCGGGCCGCACGTGGAGAACCAGGCGCGCGTGGACCCACGTGAGCAGCAAGATGGCCACAGAGAGCGGCACGGCGGTGAGAAGCGCACGGCGAGCTGCTCGCGCAGCCTGGCGTGGCAGCAACATGGCGACGAGCACGATGAGACCGGCCAAAAGCGCGATATTGGCGAGGGCCGAACACACGAAGCAGGCCACAAGCCAGGTGAGCAGAACGACCCGGGCGGCGCGACCGCGAAATCTCATCCGGTGTTCCTACCACGCGCCAGGACGCGCAAGGCGAAGACGGTGTACAGCGCTTCGATGACCCCGGTGATGGCCAGGCTTGGCAACATCATGGCAGCGAGAGCGACAGGAAATGGCGTGGGAAACTGCGCGGCGTCGAGATGGTGTTGCAGGCCGAGTATCAATGCCACGCTCAAGGTGGAGAGCTGCAGGCCGAGATAGGCGCCGAAGAACGCGCCTATGGCTGGGGCTCGCCGACGCAAGGCTTGGAAAGCAAGCCAAGCGGCCAGGGGACCGATCAACCCCATGGCCAGCGCGTTCACGCCGAGCACGGTGATGCCTCCCGCACCAAAGAACAGAGCTTGCAGCAGGAGCACCAGCGATTCGGCCACGAAGGCGACGAGGGGACCGCGCAGCAAGGCCAGGAGGCAAGCGCCGACGAGATGCGTGGAGGTTCCCCCAGGCAGGGGAATCATGATGGTCTGCAGCACGAAGGCCACGGCGGTCAGTGCCCCGACGGCGGGCAAAGCATCCATCTGGCTTGGACCGAAGTGCTTGCGCGTGCCCCACACCCACAGCGGGGCCGCGACCGCGTAGGCGGGGATCGTGAGAGTCGGAGCCAGGAAGCCGTCGGGAATGTGCATGGCTACAACATTCCGGACGCGCTGATGGAAAGCGAAACGCGGAAGTTCTCGAGCCCCTCGGAGCCCTGCTGCCGAGCTTCCTCGTTCAGATCGGCAAGAGCGGCACGCCTGACGGAAAAGCCGAGGGTGAGCTTGCCGAGGTAGACGCGCGCTCCCAGGGCGCCATAGAGGATCTTGCCGCCGGATCCTTCGAGCGCGGTCATGGCCTGGGGGCCGGCCAGGTCGTCATCCTCGCGATCCCGCTGCAGTCCGAGACCGAGCAGCTCCGCCACGAGATCCACGCGCACGCGTCCCCTGGCGTACGCTCGGTAGGCGGCAGCCGCGTTCACGCGGGTCTCGGCGCCGAACTGGTAGCGCGTGAAGCTGTATTCGTGCGCGATGAAATACTGGTAATTCGCCTCGAAGAGGATGGTGAAATCCGAGCTGATCTGTTTGAGAGCCGCGATACCGACCGCGGGGCTCGGCGCGCCGAAACCGGTTTGCATGTCGGGCTCGAAACGATTCCCGTTGCCGTCGTCGTTTTCCGTCGGTCCCACGGGCACGGTACAGGAGGACCACAGCAAGAAGTGCCAGTCGGCCAGCTCGTCCAGGCTCTCCTTCTGTGGGATCAGGCGCAGCCCCTCGTCCCACTTCCAGCCGAAGGCCAGCATCAGGTTGGTGTCCCCCAGCCCCGGGTTGCTGCCAGCGCCACCGTCCATGGATTTCACGTTGTAGGGCTGAAACAAGTACGCCGACAACCAGGGCGTGATGCCAAAGCCCAGCGCGGCCATGTTGAAGGAAGCGATGTCCTTCTGCTCGGGAAAGGCGGCGCGATCGCCTCGCATCCGGAAGGAAACGAACTCCCCCTTGACCATGGCGAAGCCCATTCTCCTCGGCAAGGTGAGGGCTCCCGTGGTCTCGACCGCGACGCCAGGGCCCTCCGGGTCGGCGAAGCCCACTGCCGCCACGCCGTGATGGGCCCGGGCGGGGAGCGAGGCGAGCAGGACCGCGGCCGCTGCCGCGAAGCCGAGTTGCCTCATTTTCCCTTCCCTCTTCTGCGATAGAACGCGATGAGCCCAAAGAAGATGCCGGCAACCAAGACCGCGCCCAGAAGCGGCCGGGCCACGAAGGTCCAGCTCGCCACGCCGCCGTGGGCAGGAGGAGTGGCAGCGGCGGTGTCTACCTGTAGGTCGAGGCCATGCCCGGTGCTGTCGTGCACCTGAATGCGCCACTTGCCGGGAGTGTCGGGGACGAAGGACAGGTACCCCGCCCGGTCGGTGCGCCCCTTCTGATAGGGAATCTTGGAATCCGCGGGCGAGAAGATCTGGTACTCGGCGTAGCCCAGCGTTTCTCCGTCGGCAAAGTATGCCTTCACGGCAATGGCCCTCCCCCGCTCCACGGTGTGCAGAACCTCGTGGGCCTGCGCGACGCCACCCGACAGAACGAAAAGAAGCAGGAGAACCCCTCGCATCACCGGGGAACCTCGAAGGTGAGGCTGGCCTCGAAGACCTCGCTGTCCGCCTGCGCGGATTTCACCGCGCGGCGGTAGCTCGCGCTGACCGATTCCACGTCGCTGGCCCGGATCTTGACCCGTACCTGTCCCAAATCGTCCGTCTCCCCGAGAGACTTGTGCCCCACGGCCAGAACGGCGCCGGGCAGGGGTTGGCCTGCCAGCAAGACGCGGAACGTTGCCTTGTTGCCCGTGCGAACGTTGGCCAGGTCGGTCACCGGGACGATCTCGAATTCGTCCCCTTGCGGCTGATTGGCCAAGGGCGAGCGACTATCCACCCACTTCGCGAACTGCTTCGATCGCCACGCCTTGACCGCATCCGCGACCTGGTTTTTCGGAAGGTTCTTCTCCCCGTCCGGGGTCAGGGACCAGAAACCACCGTCGAAGAAGGCGGATACGATGGCGCAGGATGCGGCGAGGCTGAGCCGTTTGGGGGATGTTACTGCCGTGTTCAGGAGATTCTTGGGCACGCCCTTGTCCTTGCGACACAAGAGCGTGCGTATCTTGTTGGCGTCGAGCGGCAGCGGTTCGCTGCCACGGTGTCCGTAACGCAGGACGAATCCGTTACCCTCCCGCTCCAACCAGAAGTCGTGCGCCAGGGCCTGACTGGACAGTTGAAGAAGGATGAGGATGGATGCCAGGAAGAAGGTGTGTCGGGTCATGGTCGCTCGCGTTCGGGGGGGCGGTAGCACGAATTGCAAGAAACGTACTACCCGAGAGCTGACACGTCAACCCTCGTCCTCGGCGACGATGGCCAGCGGCCTGACCCCAGGGCGCCGGTGTCAGGCGCCGTGGTCGTGGCTCCGGTGACCACGATGTGGCCGGCGCGCGTGACCGTGCTCCTCGATGCCAGCCACAATCTCGATCCCGCCGTGCTTCACGCCGCGCAGGGCGAGCAGTCGATCGGCGATGGCTTGCAAGCGATCGGATCGCCCGCGTATGACGATAACCTCCAAGCACAGATCGTGATTGATGTGCACGTGCAGGGTCGCGCGCACCTGCTCGCCCAGCTCGTGCTGCAGTTCGGTCAGTCTTTCGCTGAGATCGCGCACGTGGTGGTCGTAGACCAGGGTCAGGGTGGCGATGGCATCCACCGCCTGGGGTACTTTGGCCCGCCCCACCGTGGCGCGCGCCAGATCGCGGAACAACTCGGAACGCGTGCACCCGCGCTCGGCCACCACGGCATCCAGATTGCGCAGGAGCGAGCCTTCGAGCGCGACACCGAAACGAACCAGGGGATCTTTGGCCATCATGCCCTCACGCTTGGGGACGCGCCCTATCCCGGCTCGTTGCCGGGCTTCCACTTGATGTTGCAGCCGATGCTGGCCTTCTGCTCCGCCGCCGGCCGTTGGCCGGCCAGCAGGGCGTCGACCGCGGCGCGAGCGTCGCCGCCGGTCACGGGGATCGGGTTGGCGGGACGGGCGCCATCGAATTGTCCGCGGTAGGCCAGCTTGCCCCGCTCGTCGAAAATGAACAGATCGGGCGTGCAGCGGGCGTCGAAGGCGCGCGCAACCGACTGTGACTCGTCGTAGAGGTAGGGGAAGACGTAGCCGGCCTCTTTCGCCTCGGCGGCCATGGCCGTGGGTGAATCGGCGGGATAGTTGGCGATGTCGTTCGAGCTGATGGCCACCATTCCGACGTTCTTCTCGCGGCAGGTGCGCCCAAATTCCGCCAGACCGGCGCGGATGTGCTTGACGTAGGGGCAGTGGTTGCAGATGAAGATGACCACGCTCGGACGCCCCAGCAGGGAGGCGCTGTCGACGCTGCGGCCGCTGACGGTGTCGGGCAAGGAGAACGCCGGCATTGCCGTGCCCAGAGATACCATCTGCGAAGGCGTGGCTGACATGAGCGGTTCCCTCTTCAAAGCAACAGGCGCTTGATGTCGGAGAGTAGCTGGCGCAGGTAGGTGGTGAAGCGCGCGGCCTCGGCGCCGTCGTTCACGCGATGGTCGTACGACAAGGACAGCGGCAACATCAACCGGGGAACGAAGGCGCCGTTGTCGTACACCGGCTTCATGCTCGAGCGCGACACCCCGAGAATGGCAACCTCGGGCGCGTTCACGATGGGGGTGAAGGCCGTGCCCCCGATGCCGCCGAGGCTGGAAATGGTGAAGCTGCCGCCTTGCAGGTCGCCAGGCATCAGCTTGCGGCCGCGTGCCTTTTCGCTGACCATGGCCAGCTCGGCCGCCAGATCGTAGACACCCTTGCGGTCCACGTCTCGAATCACAGGGACCACCAGCCCCTCGGGCGTGTCGACAGCCACGCCGATATGAAAGTAGCGCTTGAGGATCAGGTTCTCGCCCGTCGGGTCGAGCGAGGCATTGAAGGTCGGAAAATTCTTCAGGGTGGCGACGGCGGCCTTCATGATGAAGGGCAGCAGGGTCAGCTTCACATTTCGCTTCTTCGCCTCCGCGGATTCGGACTTACGGAAGTTCTCGAGGTCGGTGATGTCGGCCTCGTCGTGCTGGGTGACATGCACCACACGCAGCCAGGCACCGTGAAGGTGGGTGGCCGTCAGGCGCTTGATGCGGGAGAGCGGCTGGGATTCGACGAGACCGAAGCGGGCGAAATCCACGAAGGGCACCTCGGGCAGCACCAGCCCGCCGGCGGCCGGCGCGGATTTGCCCACGTTGGCCTTGACGTAGGCTTTCACGTCCTGCTCGAGGATGCGGCCGCTGCGCCCGGTTCCTTTGACCAGGGCCAGGTCCACACCAAGCTCGCGCCCGAGGCGGCGAATGGCGGGACTGGCATGGGACTTGGACTTGGGTATCGCCAACGGCGGCGGCAGGGCGGACACGGAAAGGTCGTCTGGAGCGGGTGTCTTGTGCGAGCTCGGTTTGCGCGGCGCCGTTCCCACGCCGGGCGCCAGGTCGACGACGGCCGCTGCTGCCGGCTCGCGCCCGGGGGCCGGAGCGATCGCAGCCACCGGCTTGGCCGAACCGGCCGGCGTTGGCTTGGCCGGGGCGCGGGGTGCTGGCTTGACCGCCTTTTCGTCCCCGACCTCGAGCACGGCGAGGCGCGAACCCTTCGACACCTTGGCGCCCACGGCAACCAGGATTTCCTTGAGCACGCCTCCCATCGGCGACGGCACGTCCATGGTCGCCTTGTCGGTTTCGAGGGTGACGAGCGGCTGATCCTTGCGAATGGATTCGCCCACCTTCACCGGGATCTCGATGATCGCCACATCGTGAAAATCGCCCAGGTCGGGCACGGTGACATCGGCTGTCTTGGCCACGTTTCGCTGTCCTTCACACGGTGACGGGATTCGGCTTTTCGGGATCTATCGCATACTTTTCTATGGCCTCGCGAACTTTGGCTGGAGGCAGCTCGCCGGTGTCTGCCAGCGCCTTCAGCACCGCGAGCACGACGTAGCGGCGGTCCACTTCGAAGAAGTGGCGCAGCTTCTTGCGCGTATCGCTGCGACCGAAGCCGTCCGTGCCGAGGACAACGTAGTGCTTGCCGGGAAGGTAGGGGCGGATCTGGTCCGCATACAGCCGCATGTAGTCGGTCGCGGCAACGACGGGGCCCGGCCGGCCGGCCAGGCAAGTCTCGACATAGCTGCGGCGGCGCGGGTCTTCCGGGTGAAGCATGGACCAGCGCTCGGCAGCCACGCCCTCGCGCCGTAGCTCGTTGATGCTGGTGGCGCTCCAGATGTCGGCGACGACGCCGAAGTCCTGCTCCAGCATCTCCGCCGCCGCGATCACCTCGCGCAGGATGGTCCCCGAGCCGAGGAGCTGCACGCGCGGCCCTTTCTTCTTCTTGCCCTCGTGAAACAGGTACATCCCCTTGAGGATTCCTTCTCGCGAGCCCTCGACCATCGCGGGGTGCCGGTAGTTCTCGTTCATCATGGTGACGTAGTAGAAGACGTCCTCCTGATCCTGGTACATGCGCCGTATGCCGTCCTGGATGATGACGGCCAGCTCGTAGGCGAAGGTCGGGTCGTAGGACACGCAGCTCGGAATGGTTGATGCGGTGATGAGGTTGTGGCCGTCCTGATGCTGAAGGCCCTCGCCCGCAAGGGTCGTGCGGCCCGCGGTGCCGCCCATGAGAAAACCACGCGCCCGCATGTCGCCCGCGGCCCAGGCGAAGTCACCGACGCGCTGAAAGCCGAACATCGAGTAGAAGCAATAAAAGGGGATCATGTTGACCCCGTGGTTGCTGTGGGCCATTCCGGCGGCAAGCCACGACGACATTGCCCCGGCCTCGTTGATGCCCTCCTCGAGGATCTGGCCGTCCTTCATCTCCTTGTAGGACATGAGCTGTTCTGAATCGACCGGCTCGTAGAGCTGTCCCACCGACGAGTAGATGCCGATCTGGCGGAACAGGCCCTCCATGCCGAAGGTGCGTGCCTCGTCGGGCACGATGGGCACCACGAACTTGCCGATGTTCCGGTCGCGCACCAGCTGGGTCAAGATGCGCACGAAGGCCATGGTCGTGGACATCTCGTGCTCGCCGCTGCCCTTGATCTGCGTCTCGAAGGCCTCGAGGCCCGGCACGGTGAGCGGCGAGGCCGCGCGCCGCCGCGACGGCAAAAAGCCGCCCAGCGCCTTGCGCCTCTCCAGCATGTATTTGATCTCCTTGCTGCCCTCCGCCGGCCGGTAGAACGGCGCCTCGCCAATCTTGTCGTCGCCGATGGGGATGCTGAAGCGATCGCGGAAGGCCTTGAGGGCCTCCTCCCCCATCTTCTTCTGCTGGTGCGTCGGGTTCAGTCCTTCGCCGGCCTCGCCCATGCCGTAGCCCTTCACGGTCTTGGCCAGGATGATGGTGGGCTGGCCCTTGTGGTCCATGGCCGCCTTGTAGGCCGCGTAGACCTTGTTGGGATCGTGACCGCCGCGGTTGAGCCACCAGATCTCTTCGTCGCTCATGTTGGCGACCATTTGCGCCAGCTCGGGGTACTTGCCGAAGAAATGGTCGCGCGTGAAGGCTCCGCCCTTGGCCTTGTAGGCCTGGTACTCGCCGTCCACGCACTCCATCATGCGCTTGCGCAGGATGCCTTTGGTATCGTGCTGGAACAGGGGATCCCAGTACGAGCCCCACAGCACCTTGATGACGTTCCAGCCCGCGCCGCGGAAGCTGGCCTCCAGCTCCTGCACGATCTTGCCGTCGCCGCGCACCGGGCCGTCGAGGCGCTGCAGGTTGCAATTGACCACGAAGACCAGGTTGTCGAGGCGCTCGCGCGCGGGCAGCGAGATTGCGCCCTGCGACTCGGGCTCGTCCATCTCGCCGTCGCCGAGGAAGGCCCACACCTTGCGCCCGGCCGTGTCGAGGATTCCGCGGTGCTCCAGGTAGCGCATGAAGCGCGCCTGGTAGATGGCCATCATCGACGTGAGCCCCATCGACACCGTCGAGAACTGCCAGAAATCCGGCATCAGGTAGGGGTGCGGGTAGGACGACAGTCCCCCACCGTCGACCTCCTGGCGGAAGGCGCGCAGCTGCTCCTCGCTGATGCGGCCTTCGAGGAAAGCACGCGCGTAGATCCCGGGGGCCGAGTGGCCCTGGAAATAGACCAGATCGCCGCCATTTTCCGCCTCGGGACCATGAAAGAAATGGTTGAAGCCGACGTCGTACAAGGTCGCCGCCGAGGCGAAGCTGGCGATGTGCCCGCCCAGCTCCGAGGACTTTCGGTTCGCATTGACCACCATGGCCAGGGCGTTCCAGCGAATCAGCGAGCGAATGCGCCGCTCGATTCCCGGATCGCCCGGCACGCGCGGCTGCTGCGTCACCGGGATGGTGTTGACGTAGGCCGTGGTGGCGTCGAAGGGCAGGTGCGCGCCCGAGCGGCGCGCGTGATCGACCAGCTGCTCGAGGAGAAAGTGCGCGCGCTCGACGCCTTCACGCTCGAGTGTCGAGGCCAGGGATTCAATCCACTCGCGCGTTTCCTCCGGATCGGTGTCTTCTGCGATTCCCGCACGTTCCGGGTCAGGGGCGATTTCGGCGACTTCGGGGACTTCTGAGACTTCGATTTGTTCGGTGGTTGTGGCCATGGATTCTCTTTGTGGAGTGCTGGGACGGAGTATTCCAGGAATTCCTTGAAAAGGCGCGGAGATCCATGGAGCCCTGTGCCATGGGAATCGTCAAGCACTCCATGACACATAGGATGCATGGCGGCCTCCACCCGTTGCACCGCCGCGGCAAGGAAGTCAGCGCACACGACGTGGGGACGGTCACCAACCGGGGTGGGCGCGCGCCTGCGCAGGCTGCTTTCGGGGAGACGCGCGCCATGAACGGTGTAACCTTCGCCCTGCGTGGCGTTCAGCATCATCGAATCCATCCCGCTAGCGCCCCTGACCACCCTCGAGCTAGGCGGGCGCACAGGCTTCTTCACCGACATCGCAGATGCTTCGGACGTGGCACCTGCGCTCGCGTGGGCGAGGCAAAGTGATGTCCCCGTCTTCATCCTCGGCGGAGGATCCAACCTGGTCGTCGCCGACGAAGGCTTTCCCGGCCTGGTCCTGCACATGCGCACCGCCGGCCGGCGATGGCGTGAGCAAAGCGGCGAGATCCGCGTCGATGTGGAAGCCGGCGAGAGGTGGGACGACGTGGTCGCGGATGCGATCCACCACGATGCCGGCGGCATCGAATGCCTGTCGGGCATCCCGGGCAGCGCTGGCGCCGCTCCGGTGCAAAACATTGGCGCGTACGGGCAGGAAGTTGCTTCCGTGCTTCGCCGCGTTCGTGTCCTTGATCGTTCCAGCCTGGAGGTGCGCGAGCTCGAAGCCGGCGCTTGCGCTTTCGGCTATCGCGACAGCATGTTCAAGCGCGAGCCTGACGGTTTCGTGATTCTCTCCATCACTCTCGGGTTGGCCAAGAACGCCTCGCCCAAGGTCCGCTATGCCGAGCTTGCCAATGCGCTCGCGGACAACAAGCAGCCGAGCCTGAGCCAGGTCCGGCAAACCGTGCTGGCTCTTCGCCGCCAGAAATCCATGGTCCTTGACGAATCCGATCCCAACCATCGCAGCGCCGGCTCGTTCTTCACCAATCCCATCGTACCCGCTGCCGTCGCCACCGACGTCGCCCAGCGTGCCGTGGCAGCCGGACTGGCCGGCAGGGTCGAGGAGGTGCCGCAATTTCCGCTCTCCGACGCCCGTGTGAAGCTCTCGGCGGGCTGGCTCATCGAGCACAGCGGTCTGCCCAAGGGCTTGTGCATGGGCTCGGTCGGCATCTCGACCCAGCATGCGCTGGCCCTGGTCCACCACGGCGGCGGAACCACGGAGGATCTGCTCCGCCTCGCCATGCACGTACACAAGACCGTGCTCGACCGTTTCGGCATCTCGCTTTCGCCCGAACCGGTCTTCCTCGGCCTGCGCTGGCAGAGGTAAGGATGGGAACCGTGGGAGGACAGCCCTTCCAAGGTCCTTGACTCGGCGACCTGCCGGCTTCGAATTGCACCCGTCGACGATCTCGACGTGCGCCCGCAGCACAGCCGACACGCCACCTGCGCACACCATGGGGCCCCTGCCTCGCTGCCGCCCGGCCACGCCTGCGCTGGCTAGTGTTGGGCCTCACGTAGTCTCCGCAGCCGCGGCGTGGAACCGGTAGAAGCAACATTCCATCGATCGCTACTGCCAATTCGGCGCAGGCTCGGCGGGCTACCTGCTTGCCCTCTGCTCCGCTCGCAAGCCCAGAAACGAAGTTGCATCCCAGTCCGTCCCCGTGCAGCCTGGCGTCGGAATGACGAAACACCAGGCGCCGCACGACACCCGGGCGCGCATCACGACGATGCTCGCAGTCGCGGGTGTCCTGGCCGCATTGGGCTTGGGGCTGGCATTGCGGCTTGGCCTGAGAGCCGACCGTTGGTGGTTCAATGCAGACGAGGGCTTTTACATCCAGGTCGCCACGACTCCCTCTGCAGTGGAAGCGTCAACGGTGATTCGCAGCAATGCCCATCCGCCGTTGCATTACTGGATCCTTCGTCTGGCCGAGCCCGTGGCCGGCGATCCGGCCAACTTGCGCACTATCTTGTTGCTGGCCAGTCTGCTAGGCATCGTCGCCGCGGGCTGGCTGGGATGGTTGGCTGCGAAGCCCCACGCATCCGGTTGGCCACGCGTAGCCGGGGCGTGGTTTGGCGCGTTCATGGTGGCCTTGGCCCCGGCCTGATCGTCCAGGCCGCCACCCTGCGGCCCTATTCACTCTGCGTCTTGGCGGAATTCATCTGCTTGGCCTCACTGCTGCGCTATCTGGACAGCGGACGCGCGCGCTGGCTGCTTGCATTTTCGCTCTCGCTTACCTTCGCAGTCTTGCTCTTGTACTCGTCTTTCCTGGTGGCCTTGGCGCTTGGGCTGGTGTTTGTTGGCGCGCTCTTCGCCCGCACGCTGACACGCAACCAGATCGTCGGACTGATGGCGGCGGCCTCACCTGCCGCTATCTCGATGCTCGTCCTATTCCTGACCCACATCCGGCCGCAGATTCTGGGAAGTGCGATGCTACACGACGCAACGGATCAGTGGCTGCGACAACAGTTCGCACAAGATCTCCTCCAGGCCTCGCAGTTGATCTACGGCGCTGCCGACCATGCCTACTCGGCCACCCTGCATGGTTGGCGTTGGTACCTTCGGGCCTGGCGGTGGTCTTGGCCGTGCGGCAGAGGCGCGGATTTCTCGGCCTCCTGATGCTCGCGCAAACCGCGGTTGCCGTGGCGTTCAGTCTGGCGAGGCTCATGCCACTTGGACCTTCCCGCCATTCCCTGTACCTTGTTCCAACCGCCGTGGCATCGGGCGCCAGTGGGTTGGCTTGGGTTGTGGCGCGGATGCGCCCGGCGAACACCGCACCGTCTCGCCCTCATCGCCCCTGGCTCCTCGCCGGGCTAGCACTGATGTTCGTCGTTCCAACGGGCCTTTACCTTGTCGGCATATCCCGCAAGGGGCTCTACGCAACCCTTGGTCCCACACGCATGGAATTCGCCGTCACTCGCGAGGCGATGGCAACCGTGAAGAACTTCGTGCAACGCGCGCCCATCGATGCCTGGCTGTCGGATGTCCAAACATCCATGCTGCTCATGCCCCTCGCCTCTCCCGAAAACCGCACGCTTGTTCCCGAGCCGGCCTTTGGGGGCTCGCGCCTCGATGTGCTCGGCCATCACATCGCCATCATCAATTGCTGGAGGTTCTCTGCCATCCCAACAGCCTCGAACGATCCCGTCGAACGCGCGCTTGACTGGATGGCCTCGACGGCCGGAACAGGAGTGAGAAATATTGGATTGCTCGTCGGCGGCTGGGGAATCAGTCCCGCCTACCGGCTGGCCACCGATCTGATGGTCGCCGGCGGATCCGAAGTGGCTGCGGCGGGAAATGCGCAGCTCGCCGCCGTGATCGTCGATATCCAAACCTTGCGCGCGTGGCGATCGCGGCAGGCAAGGCAAATCGAAGCGACATCCCGCACCCTGCCGTAGCGGCAGGAGAAGATTGTCCGTCGCTCACCCTTGCCAGCGCCGGACCGTGAGATCCTCGAGACCAGCAACCCTGTTGCGTGCCTCATGACGATCCATCCCTTGTGTGAGCAGGCGGTCGTATTCGGTCTCGGTGTGACGGATGTGCGCGAGAACGGCCAGATCGATCGCCACGCCATCGAAGCTCTTGGCCGCCGCCGTCCGACCAATCCGATCGCTGTATTTGCGGCACGCATGCTCGGCAATGGTACGGTCCCGTCCGACGGGGCACCCCGGGTATCGACGTCTGACTTCCTCTGCAAACCGTTCCACATATTGAGAATCAGCAATCTGGCTCGCCTCCGCTCGCGCGCGTGCTCGGGCTGCACGCGCGGGTGCATCCGCGGCGCACGTGGCTTCGGCGATACCAAGAGCCGCCTGCTCGACCAGAAGGCCTTGGCGCTCGTAGCGACGTCTGGATCGGCTCCACTTGAGCACAACTGCCCAAAGGGCAGATGCCTGCTTGGCACGCCTGGTGAGCGCGGCGTCTCCCGTCGGAAGGAACTCCAGATGGTCGAGATCAGCACAGGACAAACAGACGGCGCCCTTGACCTCTTGCAGGCAGATCCAAGCAGAGCGTTCCAGCGGCACGCCGCACTCTCCACACTTACCGTCTCTGCTAGAGATGAAGACCTTGATGTCCGAAGAAGGGGACATGGCGCTCGGCATAGCGTGAAAAAGATGCCTTGCGCAACTCCAGCAAGGCCAAGCGTGTGCCTGCACCGTCGCCAGCCTAGCCCGGCGCGATCGTTCTCGGGCGGCATGGTGGTGAGACACTTTCCGCTGGCGCAGATCCAGGTCGGTCTCCTGCAACGCCAAACTCGAGTTGCTCACGAACTCTGCTCCGATTCCGCGGGTGTGCCTTTGCCCGAGACGAATACTCAGGGGCAGCCGCCATTATTGGCACTCCATTTGGCCGTCGCTGGGCTCGCCTCTGCATGCCCCGAACGTCACTCGTACGCCGAGGAGCCGCCGTGCATAGAGGCGTGATCGCCGCAGCAAATTTTGTCGGACACCCTGAGACACGATGCGGTGACGCAGGAAGGGCGCCTCTGCTTCCTTCGCGCCCCCCTACCCGAACAACTTGGTCCGTGCGGCCTGGGTGATGGCCAGGGTCGCCGGGTGCTTGAGGCGTCGTTCCACCGAGATGGCGTAGAAGCGCTCCACCACGCCGAGAACGAGGCCAATGGGCTCCGCGCCGAAGTGGCGCATGACCTCGGACTCGATGGCGATGGGAGAGGGAAACACACCTATCCCGTCGCGCCCGAAGGTCTTGAGCAGCGCGCTGTCTTCGAACTCAGCCACTACCTTGGGCTTGATGCCAATCCGGTCGAACCACTGCTCGAGCAGGCGGCGCAGCGGTAGGTGCGCAAGCGGCAGCAAGCAGGGCGCGCCATCGAGCGACTTGGGAAAGCCCTTGCGCAACCCTTTGGCCAGCGCCTTCACCCCGAAGATCCCTACGCGGGTTTCGCCGAGCAGGTGGTGAAAGGCGCGCACCCGGCTGCCCACGGGCACCGGCGCGTCGGCAATGACCAGATCCAACTCGTGCGCGGCCAGGCGCGCCAGCAGCATCTCGTGCGCATCCTCGTGGCAGAGCAGACGAACGGGCTCGGGCAGGGCCAGCGCGGGATCCAGCATTCGCCGCACGATCAACTTGGGCACCGAGTCGGCGATACCCACGTCGAAGCGCAGCGGTTGGCCGGGGGCGCGCCCCTGCATCACCTCGAGGAACTCTCGACCGACGCTGAAGATCTCCTCGGCGTAGCGGTACGCCGTCTTGCCGACCTCGGTCAGTACCAAGCGCCGCCCTTCCTTCTGGAAGAGCCTCTCCCCCAGCCGCGTTTCCAGCGTGCGAATCTGCGCGCTCAGGGTGTGATGGGAAAGCCGCAACGCCCGCCCCGCCGGGGCCAAGCCACCCTCCTTGGCGACCACGTAGAAATAGCCCCCTCCCCAGCCTTGCGCGAACACTCCGAACACGAGGCCCGGTTCCACCTGGGCCGATTCGATAGGGATCTGGACGCGGTGGAGATTCGCGTCCGCGACGTCAACGGCCCGCGTGGCGGCGAAGACATGGAATGCAAGGTGTCCGCCAAGGGGCCCCGCGTGGGCTTCACCGCCATCGCCGAGCTGAGCACCGACGCCTACCAATCCGTCCGCCAGGCGCTTTCCCGCTTGGCCCGGACCCTGGCGCGACACCTTGAACGGGCTCGCACCGCCCGCGGCCTGCGGCCTGCGCCCCGCGGCGCGCGTTGAGCTCGGGCCGCCGCCAACGCGTTCGCTAGCTTCCAACTGGCAGGAGCTCGCCCAAGGCGATCCCGACCATCGGGCCAAACACGATGGCCAGCCACTCGAGCTTGCTGAGGTGCACCTTGGGCCCGCCGTGCAGGTAGGGAATCAAGACGCCGAGGCCGGAGCCGACGGTGGCCCCCACCAGGACGTCGGAATAGAAGTGCTTGCCGGCGCGCGTGCGCAGGTCCGATGTCGCGCCAGCGAGCGCAAGCTCCGCGCCCCACACCGCGGCGCGCGCGCTGGTGTCGGTCGTGCTCTGGGCGAACAGGTAGGCGCCGGCCACCGAGGCCGAGAAAGTGGTGCTGGCGTGGCCTGAGTAGAACGACAGGTGCGAGTCCCTACCCTGGCTGGCCGCGTACGCGGCGACGCTCGGATCGTCGCTGTACACGTAGGGGCGGGGGCGGCCGACCAGCGATTTCACCACCCCGTTCACGGCCAGGCTGACGAGTAGGGTTTCGCCGTAGATGACCACACGCTTGCCGGTCTCCTTGTCGAAGCCCCGGCCGGCGAAGAGCGCGACGGGCGACACCACGTCCACGGCCAGCAGCACGTCGCTCAAATTCGACGCCCGAGCGGAATAGCGTCCTTTCAGGTGATCGTCGATGGGCAAAAGCTGCGTGTCCCACCGCGCGGACGTGTCCACGGAGATGAGAGTGGAAAGCCCGATCGCCGCCGCCGAAAGTGCGATGGCCCCACCATCGAGGGCCAGGTCGAGTCGGAGGGGTTGGGCATACCCGCTTGCGGCGGCGGTAGCCAGGGCAGGCCTTTCCTCGGCGTGAAGGGAGACCGGCAGGAGCAGGGACACGAGCGCGACCGAAAGGCATCTCTTGTGCATGAAACCCCGCCATCTTAGTTGACGGCGTGACCCCGCGTGTTGGAATCTGTGCGCCATGTCCCAAGGCAACAAGAAGGCTTCCGTTCTCCTCGTCAGCAAGGGTGACCTGGGCGAGATCTATTCGCTGCGCAATGGCTCGGGCATGGAGGCCCGCATCGCCAGCTTCGGCGGCACGGTGATGTCGCTTCACGTGGCGGACGCGCGCGGCATCTTCGACGACGTGGTGCTGGGACACGACAAGATCGAGGACTACGTGGACAAGAGCCCCTACTTCGGCTGCCTCATCGGACGTTACGGCAACCGCATCGCCAAGGCGCGCTTCACCCTCGACGGCAAGGAATACCCGCTGACGGCCAACAACGGCACCAACTCGCTTCACGGTGGCCCCAAGGGCTTCGACAAGGTGGTGTGGGCGGCCAAGCCCGTGCCGAGCGATCTTGGGCCCGCGCTCGAGCTTCGCTACTTCAGCCCGGACGGCGAGGAAGGCTTCCCCGGCAATTTGACCGTGACCGCGCGCTACACCGTCACGGAAGACAATGGCCTGCGCATCGACTTCACCGCCACCACCGACAAGAGAACCATCGTCAACCTCACCCACCACTCCTACTTCAACCTGGCCGGGAAGGGAGACATCCTCGATCACCAGGTCCTGCTCAACGCCAAACGCTTCACCCCGGTCAACGCCTCGCAGATCCCCATCGGCGAGCTTCGCCCCGTCGCCGGCACCCCTTTCGATTTCACCTTGTCGACCCCCGTGGGCGCGCGCATCGACGACGACGACGAGCAGCTCCGCTTCGGCGGCGGCTACGACCACAACTGGGTCCTCGACAAGCCGGTCGGCGAGCTGGGCCTGGCCGCTCGCGTGTGCGAGGCGAGCTCGGGCCGGACCATGGACGTGCTCACCACCGAGCCGGGCGCGCAGTTCTACTCCGGCAATTTCCTCGACGGGACCATCACCGGGAAAGGCGGCTGGAAGTACACGAAACGCTCCGCCCTGTGCATCGAGCCCCAGCATTACCCCGACACACCAAATCAGCCGGGATTTCCGCCGGTCACGCTCAGCCCAGGCGAGACCTACAGGAACACCATCATCTACAAATTCAGTACCTGACTCGCAGATTCACCCCAAACGCGTCGCGTTGCTCCTCGAGGGGCCTTCCTTGTCCGGACCTGCGCCACCGGCTACACTCAGAGCCCTGAAGAGACGGATTTGAACAGGGCCAGCCGACCTCGCATCAAGCTCGTGCGCTCACGGGTAGCTGCCGTTTTTCTCGCCTTCTCTTGCAAGAAACCCGTTCGAGGAAGTTGAAACACGCAAACCGAGCGCGACGAGGAAGGCCCACAGATCCATGACAGCCCGTCTTGACGTTATCGTTTCCACCGACAAACCCTCGGACGCCGAGCCCCTCGAACGCCATCCCCTGGGTAGCAAGGCCCGCGTTCTCTTGTCGAGCGTGTTCGGCCCGTTTGCGCAGGACGACGAATACGGCAGCCGCAAGATCAACCCCATGGAGCTGTGGCACAACCAGGTCACGCGCGTGCAAGGACCGTTCTCGGTGCGCATGTTCCACCGTAGCTGGGGTCTCATGCTCATGCAGGCCAACATGGAGGCGCCCTGCACCTGCCTCGATTTCCCCACCCTGGATCGCTTCATCACCGAGCTTAGGACCAACACCTACGACATCATCGGCCTGTCCGGCATCGTGGCCAACTCGGGCAAGATCGAGAAGATGGCCGCCCTGGTCCGCCAGTACCAGCCCAAGGCCACGCTGGTGGTGGGCGGCCACGTCGCCAACATTCCGGATCTCGACAAGCGCATCGACGCAGACTACATCGTGCGCGGCGACGGCGTGCGCTGGTTCCGCCGCTTTCTCGGCGAGGACGAGGATCGCCAGCTCAAGCACCCGCTGGTCCACTCCGGCATCGGCGGCCGGGTCATGGGATTCGACTTCCCCAACGGCAAGAAATTCGGCTCGGCCGTGTTGATCCCCTCGGTGGGCTGCCCCATGGGCTGCAACTTCTGCTGCACCTCGGCGCTGTTCGGGGGCAAGGGAAATTCCGTCACCTTCTGGGAGTCAGGCGACGAGCTCTTCGACATCATGTCCAAGATGGAAAAGGAGATGCGCGTGCAGGCCTTCTTCATCATGGACGAGAACTTCCTGCTCCACCGCTCGCGCGCGCTGCGCCTGCTCGAGCTCATGCGCGAGCACGACAAGGCCTGGGCGCTCTACGTGTTCAGCTCGGCCAATGCCTTGCGCCAGTACACCAGCGACGAGCTGGTCGCGCTGGGACTGTCCTGGCTGTGGATCGGCCTCGAAGGCAAGAACAGCCGCTACGAGAAGACCGTTGGCGTGGATACGCACAAGCTGGTGCGCGAGCTGCAGGAGCAGGGCACGCGCGTGCTCGGCTCGACCATCATCGGCCTGGAAGCACACACGCCCGAGAACATCGACACCGCCATCTCCCACGCCGTCAGCCACGAGACCGATTTCCACCAATTCATGCTCTACATGCCCATGGCTGGCACGCCGCTGTGGCACGAGATGACCGCCAAGGGCGTGATGCTGGACCCCGACGAGATGCCCGAGGGCGACATGCACGGGCAGCACAAGTTCAACTACCGCCACCCTGGCATCCCCGCCGGGCAGGAGACCGACCTCCTCCTGCGTGCCTTCAACGAGGATTTCCGGGTCAACGGCCCGAGCGTCCTGCGCATGGTGCGCACGGCCTTGCGCGGCTACAAGAAGCACAAGAACCACCCCGACGAGCGCGTTCGCCGCCGTTTCAAATGGGAAGTGCAGGGCTTCAGCACCGCCTACGCCGGCGCGCTCTGGGCGGCGAAGCGCTGGTTCGCGGACAATGCGCAACTCGTGGCCAAGCTCGACTCGGTCCTGCGCGAGATCCACCGCGAATTCGGCATCTTCTCGCGCCTGGTGACACCCATCCTCGGTCGCGTCGTCTTGCGCGCTTTGCGCAAGGAGCAGAAGCGCATCGATTCGGGCAAGACCTTCGAGCCGCCGACCTTCTACGAATCGAACTTTGAGCCGCCGGTGAACGCGCCGAACGGCCTGCGCAAACAACGCTGGACCAGCGTCAGCAACTGACGAGACTCTCCCAGGAATCCGCCGCTATGAGCACCACCCTGCCTCATTGCAAGCTCGCGCTTGCCACCGCCCTTCTTGCAATTGGCGCCTGCGCCGCCGACCCACCGGTCCTGACTCATACCACCGACGTGGACCCAGGCTACCACGTCGTCGGCAACCAGGTGCTCGACAAGAACGGCGCGGTCCACTACTTCCACGGCGTCGATCGGCCCTCACTGGAATGGTCGACCGCGGGGCAGAACATCTCGGCTGCGGATTTCAGGCTCATGGCCGAGTGGAAAGCCAACGTGGTCCGCATCGCGCTCAACCAGGACTTCTGGCTCTTCGACGACGGAAGCGCCAGATACCAGAGGAACGTGTTGCAGGCCGTCGAGTGGGCCAAGCAGGCGGGAATGGATGTGATCCTGGACCTGCACTGGTCCGACAAGGGAGTCGCAGGTGGCGGGGGTGCGGAACAGCAGAGGATGCCGGACGTGAACTCCATCGCTTTCTGGGAGAGCGTCGCTGCCTTCTACAAGGAGGACGGGCGGGTGCTCTTCGAGCTGTACAACGAGCCCCACGACGTCACCTGGGAGGTGTGGCTGAACGGCGGTCCGGCCGGCGATTTCACTGCCGTCGGCATGCAGCAGCTCTACGATGCGGTCCGTTCGACGGGCGCACAGAACATCGTCATCGCGGGCGGCCTCGATTGGGCCTACGACCTGAGCGGCGTCGCCACGCACCCGATCCAGGGCACAAACATCATGTACGCCACGCACCCCTACGCGATGAACAACTGGAAGCCGGTCTCGAGCTTCGACGCCAAATGGGGCTACCTGACCGCGTTCTATCCAGTCATCGCCACCGAGTTCGGCACGGCAGATTGCTCCACGGACTACAGCAGTCAGCTCATCGACTACGCGGACAGGGCAGGCGCCCATTGGACCGCCTGGGCCTGGTACGTGGGTGGGTGCAGCTTCCCGTCCCTCCTCGACGACTGGAACGGCACCCCCAGCGTCCCCGGCCAGTTGGTCAAGGACGCCCTGGCGAGGTACAGCGCTCAGGGCATGCCGGCTACCAACGACGGCGGTATCGTGCAACCCAAGCTCGACGCCAATGGACCTGATCTGCCGCCCGCGATCGACCTCGGGGCCGGCGTCGATACCTCGTTCGGCGTCGACGGTTCTGGCAGCATCGACCTCGCAGCCGGGCTCGATCTTCCAATCACCATCGACTCACCGATGGCCATCGACTCACCGATGGCCATCGACCTCCCCGCCTCCGTCGACGTCACTCCGACGGAGATAGGTGGCGGCATCGACTAGAAGCCGTTGCAGAACCTGTAGGTTGGCGGCACAGGGGCTACCTACGCTCTGGAGATAGACGTGCTGTCCCTGTTGGCGCGCATTGCGGCGTCGGTTCCGCCGCCGAAATTGCATGTGAATCGCTCCCGTGGGGTTCTCGCACCCGCGAGCTCTTGGTGCCCCTTCGTCATCCCGCCCTATCCCTGCTTCACGCGGCTGCGCCGCGCCAGTCACCGTACTGCGGGACGCATGAAACTGCGCGCCCTGGTTCGCGACGAAGTAAGCATCGAACGCTTTCTTCGCCGCAAGGGCCGGTAGTCGGAGCCGCTCGGCCTGTCCTCGGCTCGACCACCGCCGTGCTTCCGCAGCATGGTTCGCCTCAAGCCAACCCGCCAGGCCAATCTGTTCAAGTAGGCCCTGCACACCGCCACTGCGCCGCCACCCGCCTGAGGGCAGACCTCTGCCCCCTGGGGTCGCAACGTCATTCTGCTCGCCGACAAAGGGTGCGTGTTTCAGGTCGGCGAGAGCCGTTCCCAGTCAAAGCACCCCGCCGCCCAGGTGTCCCGCCGGGACCTTGCCCTCCCCCGGCCCCCCTGAATTGTGTACGCATCTGCCTGCAGGCACCAGTCAATGGCACCTGGTTGGACACCACGATGCCCTGCCAGATCGACGACCCGCAAGCGATCTAGGGAAGAGACTCCGAGCTACTCGTCAAAGGCGCGCTCTACGATTGCCACGGCGGCGACTACCATGCCGCCGACCGATCCGCTGACGGCTACGAGCACGGCTTCGACCAGGTCAGCCGAAGGCATCGTCCAAGACCGGCCGCTTCCTTGCACATCGGCCCGTCCGGGCAAGCGGCGGCGGCGCAACCAGCGGCCCAGCCGTATGCTACGCTTAGGTATGCGCCATCTAACCCTCTTCGTGCTTGGTGCCATCCTCTATGGCTGCGGTGGTTCCACTCCCGCGCCAGCTCCTACCTGCAGTGGAGCAAGCTGCACTTGCAACTCTGGATCGAGCTGCTCCTTCGCAGCCGAGACCTGTGGTGGCTCGGCTGGAAGTTGTTCGATTTCCTGCTCCAACCATACGAGTTGCGTGGGCTCTTGTGGGGAATCGTGCAGTCTGAGTTGCACCGGCAATTCCACCTGCACGACGACCCTCGGTGCCAGTGGCAGCGCCTCGTGCGGTGGCAATTCCACCTGCCACATCACGTGTACTGGCTCGTGCTCGGTGGGTTGTAGCAGCGCCACCTGCGATCTCCGCTGCGCGGGCGAGAGCGCAGCGAAAGCGATCCCCAACGGCGGCGGCTGCGCGTAACGGCCCCCGCCATCGGCGATCGTCGCACCATTGGGGTCCGTTCGGGCGCCAACTCGCTCCCGCCAGGGTGCTGGCCGCGAGCCGTCGCATACGTTCCAGCCGGATCAGGCTCGTGGCAACCTGCCGCGGATGCGCTCGACCGCCTCCTCGACGTTCTCGCGCAGGCCGAAAGCGGACAGGCGGAAGTAGCCCTCGCCGCAACTCCCGAAGCCCGAGCCGGGCGTGCCCACCACGTTGGCCTCGGCGAGCAGCCGGTCGAAGAACTCCCACGAGGTCACGCCCTCGGGCACGCGCAGCCAGATGTAAGGCGCGTTCTGGCCGCCATGCACGCGATACCCGGCTGCGGCCAGGCCCTCGCGGATGATGCGCGCGTTTTCCATGTAGTAGTCGATGTTCGCCTGCACGGCTCGCCGGCCCTCGGGAGTGAAAACCGCGGCCGCAGCGCGCTGCACGGGGTAGCTCACGCCGTTGAACTTGGTGGTGTGGCGACGGTTCCACAGACCGCGCAGGGGCACAGGTGCGCCACCGGCGTCGCGGCCGCAAACCTCCTTGGGGATGACCGAGTACGCGCAGCGGGTGCCCGTGAAGCCTGCCGTCTTGGAGAAGCTACGGAATTCGATGGCCACATCGCGGCTGCCGGGAATCTCGAAAATGCTGTGGACCAGGCCCGGCTCGCGGATGAATGCCTCGTAGGCCGCGTCGAAGAGAATCACCGAGCCTTCCCTGCGCGCGTAAGCTACCCAGCGTTCCAGCGAGGAGCGCGACATCGTCGCGCCCGTCGGGTTGTTGGGCGAGCACAGGTAGATGAGATCCACGGGTCGAGTGGGCAGCGGCGGATCGAAACCATTTTCCGCCGTGGTCGGCAGGTAGACCAGGTTGGCGTAGCGGCCGCTGTCATCGGCATCACCAGTACGGCCGGCCATCACGTTGGTATCCACGTACACCGGGTACACCGGATCGGTCAGCGCCACGACGTTGTCGACGGCGAAGATCTCCTGGATGTTGGCGGTGTCGCATTTCGAGCCGTCGGACACGAAGATCTCGTCCGCGTCGACCGCGGCGCCCTGCGCGCGGTAGTCCCCGGCGATGGCCTCGCGCAGAAACTCGTGTCCCTGTTCGGGCCCGTAGCCCTGGAAGGTCTGCTTGTGCGCCATCTCGTCTGCGCCCGCCTTGAGCGCCTCGACGATGGGCGCGGGCAAGGGCAGCACCACATCGCCGATGCCCAGGCGGATGATGCGCGCGTCGGGATGGGCCTGCGCGAAATTGCGCACGCGCTTTCCGATTTCCGGGAACAAATAGCCGGCCCGGAGCTTCTGGAAATGCGTATTGATCTTCGCCATGGAGCAACCATAGCGCTTTCCTTGCCGGTCAGAAACGGTCAGACTCATTTCACGTCATGGCACCAACTTTGAAATTCATGTTTCTCTTGCTACTCGTGCTTCCGGGAACAGCCAGCGGCACGCCCGTCGCGAAGAACGCGAAAGACCCTCGCCTCACCGTCCTCGGCGCGCTCAAGGCCGAAATGAACCGATCCAGGCACAAGCTGCGTCTGCCCGGCGAGGACGCCCCATACTTCATCCGCTTCCTGGTCCGAGACTACGACAACTACGACCTTTCCGCCCGATTCGGCGCCATGTACGACGACAGCTACCAGCGTGTCCGGCAGGGCGCGGTCGAGGTTCGCGTGGGCAGCTACCAGTTCGACAACACGGCCGACGACTCGACCGACAAGCTTTTCGACTTCGACAACTTCGACCACTACCAACCCCCTGTCTACGCCCCCCTCGACGACGACGTGGACGCCATGCGCGCTACCATGTGGCTGCAAACCGACGCGCGCTACAAGCAGGCGTTGGCGGCCCTGCACAAAAAGCGCGGGGCCCGCGTCACCAACGTGGTCGAAGACGAGAAGCTGGCCAGTTTCTCCCGCGAGAAGGCCGCCCGCGTCGTGGATCCACCGGTCGTACTGAGTCTAGATCGCGCGAAATGGTCCGATCGACTGCGTCGCATCTCGGCCCTGTTCAAGCGCAACCCGGAGATCTTCGATTCGCAGGTCAAGCTGTCGGCCGACCACCAGACGCGCTACATCGTGACCAGCGAAGGTACCGCGCTGGTGAACGAACGCCTCATCTACTCCCTTCAGCTCACGGCAACCGCCCGCGCCCCGGACGGGCTTCTCATCAACCACTTCAAGAGCTTCTACGGCGCTACCGAGGCCGAGCTGCCCGACGAGGCGGCTCTCGCGCAGGTGGCCGGCCAGCTCGCCGATGAAATCAAGCGGCTTTGCAAGGCGCCCATGCTCGACCCCTACAACGGACCAGCCATCCTTCTGCCCGAGGCAGCGGGGGTGTTCTTTCACGAGGCGCTCGGCCATCGTCTCGAGGGTGAACGCCAGAACGACGACAAGGAAGGCGCCACCTACAAGGGGCAGCTAGGCAAGCCCATTCTCCCCGTCTTCATGAGCGTCCTTGACGATCCCACCTTGAACAAGGTCGGAAAGGTATCGCTCAACGGGCACTACGACTTCGACGACGAAGGTGTGGCATCCCGGCCGGTCACCTTGGTGGATCACGGCATTCTGCGCAACTACCTCAAGAGCCGCACCCCTGTCAAAGGATCGCCAGCATCGAACGGACACGGCCGCTCCGAGGGCACGCTCGATCCGATCGGGCGCATGGCCAACACCATCGTCCGCTCCGACAAGGTGGTGAGCTACGACAAGCTCAAGGAGATGTTGCTCGCGGAAATACGCCGCCAGAAGAAGGCCTTCGGACTCATCATTGCCGACATCAGCGGTGGTCAGACCAACACCACGACCTATGACTTCCAGGCGTTCAAGGGCATGCCGCGCATCGTGTACCGGGTGGACGGCAAGACGGGCGAGGAAACCCTTGTGCGAGGCGTGGAGTTCGTGGGCACGCCCATCGGTTCGCTCAACCGCATCGAGGCAGCCTCGGACCAGACCGCGGTGTTCAACGGTTATTGCGGCGCCGAATCCGGCTACGTTCCAGTTTCCACCGCGGCGCCAGCCTTGCTCATAAGCGAGATCGAGCTTCAGCGCACCCGCCGAGCCCTGGAGCGCCCCCCGCTTTTGCCCGCGCCCTGGCGCTGACATTCCCGCCGCCGCAAATCGTGCTACCTTTCCCGCCCCATGCCTCGCGATCCGAAGATCACCCCCATCACGCGTCACGAACCGCGCACCTTCTACGCCACGCGCACCACCCGGACGAAATCGTCAGAGGTGTGGGATCTATGGGCGGTCGAGGACGGCCGCCGCGTGGGCTTCCTGTCCATCGTGGACGACGCTAACGTGGTCTATGCCCTGGCAACGGTGAAGCGTGGAACCTCGCACGAGGAGGTCGCCGATCTCGTGGATGGCTTCTTTCCCCCATCGTCGACCGACGCAACGCTGCGCGAGATCGTCATCTCCGACTACGAGAGTGATCCCGCCGTCGTCGAGTCCGACCTGGCCTCGGACGCCTAGAAGTTTTCCTGCCCCGTCGCCTCGTGGGACGGCTATTCTGCTGGCGATGTCTTCGTCCGGCCATCCCGGCCTCGGACCCTTCCGAGGCCTCCTCCCCTACGATGAAAGCAGCACCAGCCTCTTTTTCGGCCGCGGGGAAGAAAACAAAGCCCTGCTCGATCTCGTGACCCGGGACACAAGCCGCGTTTCCGCCCTGTGCGGCGAGGCGGGCGTGGGCAAGACCTCGCTGGTGCGTGCGGGCCTATTTCCCGCGCTCGAGCAGCGCAAGGTAGCGTGCGTTCATCTGGGTAGCTACGCCAACTTCGAGCAGGATCTGTGGGAAGCGCTCGGTCGCGTGCGCGGCGAGCCTCCTACTCCTGGCGAGAGCGCGCCCGATTACCTGGTTAGCGTCGCGCGCAGCTCCCCCGGTGGCACCTTGCTGGTGCTTGACCACCTCGAGGACCTGCTCAACAGTGATGCCGACGAAACGGCCATCGCCGCCCTGGAATCGCTCGCCTCTCTGCTTCATCAGGTAGTGGAAGGTTCGGGCAGCCGCTTGCACATCCTGCTGTGTATCGAGGCTTCGCTCTTTCATCGCCTCGAGCTCCTGCATGAGCTCGCGGGAATCGTGCCAGCCGCCGGTGCCTGGTACGAGCTGTCAGGGCTCGATGAGACCCAAGCCTCCGAGATCCTCGAACAGACTGCGCTCAACACCGGCACCTTCTTCGAGGCCGGCCTGGCATCGCTGATGGCGGCCGATCTGTGCAGAAACGGCCCCTGTCTCCCCGCCGACCTCCAGATTGTGGCCACCACGGTCATCGATCAACGGATGACCACCATGCGGCGCTACGAGCGGGCCGGCGGTGCCGCCACCATCCTCTTCACCTTCCTCCATCGTGCCATCGTCGATGCCGGCGAGAGCACCGCCTTGCGCATCCTGCTTTCGGTGGCCGAGCGCGCACGCTTGACCACCAGTGAGCTCGCGACACTCGGCAATCTACCGGAAAGCGCAATCGACAAGGCCGCGAGCGTGCTGACGGTACGCGGGATACTGCGCGAGTTCTCCGGACAGAGCGAACGCCGCCTGGCGCTGGCCCACGCCTGCCTCATCCCCCGCATCCGACAGCACAGCGCCATCGCCACCGCGCACATCCAGGAGTCGAGGCGCGTGCTCCGCCGGCGGGTACTCACGTCAACCGCGCTGACCCTGCTCGAGATTCGCGCCGTGCGCACCCACCTCGCGCACGACCTCAGCAAGGAGGAATCAGCCGTACTCCGGCGCAGCATCCGCCGCGTCGTCCTGCGAGCCGGACTGGCGCTGGTGGTAATCGCGGCGGTCCTCTCCGGACTCGTGTTCGAGTTGCGATCGTCCTACACCCTGGCCTTCGAGCCCTCGAAGGATTCCCCCTCCAGTCGCGTGGTCGTCCGGCGCGGGCGTAGCAGTCTGTCCTTCCTCAATTTCATACCCGCGCAACCACCTTTCGGCGCCGTCATCGCCGACACCGGCTTCGCCTCCACGGGGGTCGCCACCGATCTCTTTCGTCGCATCGCCTCAGGACGCGCCTCGGGAACGCTCGACAAGAACCGAAGCACGCCGATTCCCACCTGGCTGCGCACGGTGCTCGACGGCTTGGGGCCAGTTCCTCGCGGCATCTCGCTCGTGCTGCTGGGCGATCCAGCGGGCATCGTCTCGCTCAAGCAGGCCTTCGTGGATCCGGCCTTGCGGCGCGAAGCCCTCGAGGCCCTGGCGGTGGTCGGCACTGGCGGGGCCGGAGAGGACGAGATCCTGGCGGCCGCGCTCAACGACCAGTCCTCCGACGTGCGCCGGCGAGGCGTCGAAGTCGCCGCCGCCATCGATCTTCGGCAAGGCAAAGGCGCCCACGCCAGCATTCTGCGTACGGCTTTGGCGGATCCGTCCTTCGCCGTGCGCAGCACCGTCCTGCACGAGGCCGCCAAGCTCGACGCCGCGACTGCCGCAAGCATCTTCTCCATCGCGCTAGCCGACAAGGACACCTCGTTCCGCAGACTGGCAGAGAATGGCGTCATGGATCTGGCCGCTCGTGCTCCGATCGCCGCCACCGATGCCGTCCGATCCGCTCTCGACGGTAACGACAGCCAGGCCCGCCACACCGCCCTGGCGTTGCTCGATCGAATCGCCACCAAGTTCCCCCACGCGACCGTGGCTGCGCTGTCGAGGATTGCGGGCGACGAACACGCCTCCGAAGAGGCACGCATCTCTGCCCTGTCCTACTTGCGCAAGAGCGGCGAGCCGCAGAAGTCCCTGCGTGCCGCATTGGAAAAAGCAGTGGCACCGGACGCGCCCCCTCGCTTGCGCGCCGCCGCTCTGCCTATCTACGCGCGCCTCATCGATCCTGCGGAAGTGGAAAACCTGGCCAGTGCGGCCACCAAGGGGCCGCCCACCGGACGTGTGACCGCCGCGGCGCTGTGGGGCGTGGTGGCCATCAAGCAGCCCGACAACGCCAGCAAGCCCTTGAAGGTCTTCCTATACGATCAATCACCGGACGTTCGCGCCGAGGCCGCACGCGGCTATGGCTACTTGAGGCGCGAGGGCCCGGAGCTCGTACGCAAGGCCATCCTCGATCCAAACCCCGAGGTCGCCCGTGCTGCTATCGAATCCGCGGTGCGTTTGGCAGCCTGGCAATCGGCGCTGGTCGCGGAGGATCTGGGACACGCCCTGGTCAAGGTACGTCCTTCCACCCGCAAGGCCATCGTGGAGGCCTTGGGACAGATCGGTAAGATCCGGCCTGCTGCCGCACTGCCTCCGCTGGCCAAGGCGCTCAAGCATGGCGAAATTCCGGTCCGCGTATCCGCCGCGCGCTCTTTCTGCGAGATGGCCAAGAAGGCGCCGGTTGCGGCATCTCCCTACCTGCGCATCGCTTCGCGCGACGACAATCGCGAGGTTCGCACCGAGGCCGCGGCCTGCCTGGGCAGTCTGACCGAGGGCGATCCCAAGGGCGCCGCGCGCATGGCAGTGCAACTTGCGTCCTCCGAGGAGCCGGCCGTGCGCGCGGCCGTGGCGACTTCCCTCGGGGCCTTGGCCGGCAAGGCCCGCGAAATCGTGCTCGTGCCGCTCATCGGCATGCTCGAGGATCACGAACGAAGCGTACGCATGGCGGCGGCAGAGGCCCTCGTGGTGTGTGGCAAGGCCAAGGCATCCCCCGGCAAGCACGCGGCCGAGCTGGAAGCGAAGCTCTCTGCGTTCTTCGGACAAGGCGATCTCGAGGAGCGTCAGCTCGCCTTGCGCGCGGCCGGCCGGCTGTCCTTGCCGGCGATTCTGCGCCAGGCCGCGCGCGACTCGGACGAGAGCATGCGGCTCGAGGCCATGAAGGCCGCTGCGGCGATGGACCCCGTCTTGATCGATATCCTGCAGGCCGGTACCGAGGACCGCGACGCTTTCGTGCGCGCCGAGGCCGTGCGCGCGCTGGCGGCAGCGTCCGGAGCCGGAGCGGCCAAGGTGCTGCCCGTGTTCGAGACCATGCTTCGCGCAGGCGATCCCGCGACCAGGCGAGCCGGCGCCATCGCGCTCGGGGAAATGTCCGGGGCCTCGGACTCGGCCACCGCGCTGCTCGGGATGGTGCTGCGCCAGCGGGGCGAGTCGGTGCGCTCCGCCGCGGCGGAGGCCATCGCACACATCGCGCAGCGCGATCCCAGGTCCGCGACGCCATTTCTCGAACAGGCGCTGGCGGATCCGGCGCACGACGTTCACTCCGCCGCGATTCGCGGGTTGGGCGCGGTGTGGGCCGCTGAACGCTCGCCCGCCGCGGTTGCCGAGGTTCTCAAAACCTCCGAGGCCGACAGTGTGAGGCGACTGGTGGCTCTGGAGGCCTTGGTCCTGCAAGCGACGTCGCCCCCCGATCCGAAGAACGCATCCAAGTCGAAGGCGAAGGCCAAGGACGCCAAGGCGCTGCTCGAACAAATCGCCGCCTCGGGACCGCCGCTCGCACGCCTGGCCGCGCAGGTCGGTCGTGTGTTTCTCAGCGGCCGCCGCGAGGACATGCACGCCTTCTTGGAAAAGCTCTACGGCGGCTAGCAAACACCTAGGAGGACCACACCATGGGAACACGAGGACGAGAGATCGTCGGGATCGATGTCAACCAGCTACTCAAGCTGCTCAACCAGGCCTATGCGAGCGAGTGGCTTGCCTACTACCAGTACTGGCTCGGTGCCAAGGTCATCAAGGGACCCATGAAGGACGCCGTGGCCGCTGAGCTCACCTTGCACGCCACCGAGGAGCTCAACCACGCCATGCTCATCTCGAACCGCATCCTCCAGCTCGGCGGTGCGCCGGTGCTATCACCGAAGGACTGGTTCACTCTCAGTCCCTGCAAGTACGACGCGCCTGCGGATCCTTATGTCGCGGTCCTGCTCGACCAGAACATTTCCGGCGAGCAGTGTGCGATCACGACCTACAAGGGCCTCATGGACGCCACCAAAGACAAGGACATGGTGACGTACAACATGGCACTCACCATCCTCGAGCAGGAGGTCGAGCACGAAGAGGATCTGCAAAGCCTGCGCGAGGATCTGGACCTGATGATGAGCCGCGGCGCCAAGTAGCTCGGGCAGGGGGTAGCGCA
>Ga0210133_1000121_pt1 | contig 29461 bp, 27 predicted proteins | sample Joice_ThreeSqC_D_2_FD_184874 | JGI IMG/M metagenome (GOLD analysis project Ga0210133, IMG submission 184874) | Wetland microbial communities from San Francisco Bay, California, USA, that impact long-term carbon sequestration - Joice_ThreeSqC_D1... | ecosystem: Environmental > Aquatic > Marine >...
GCTGCCGCCACTGCCGCTGGTGGTCGAGCTGCCCCCCGAACCACCCGTTTGCCCACCAGCGCCCGCACCGCCATTTTGGGGTCCCGATTCGTTGCTCTGCGAGCAGGCCAATCCCCAACAGCAGCAGCCCGCCCAGACTGTGATTGCCATGACACGTGATTTCACGACCATGGCGCAAGATACATCGGCCCAGTCCTTGTGGGAACCCTGGCGATGGGTCCCCTACCCGGTACTGCTCGGGATCGACGACAATGCGCTGCCGGGGCCCGTGTTCGCAGCGTCGCTTGTGCCTACCTTGAGAAGGCGCTTCCGGAGCAAGGCGGTCACTGGCACTTCAACAAGGTGATACAGGGCCATCGCGAGGGAAGACACCACGGCGATGTGGGCCGCGACAACCAGGCAGCGTGTGCTCGCAGGCGCTTGGGCGTACCTCGTGTAGGGCAGAAGAATAAACAAAATCTTCTGGGCAACCGCATGTGACAGGAAGAGCGAGTACGAGACCCTTCCCAGGGCCATCAGGGGCGGGATGGTCAACAACCTGGCGCTCAGCGAGGATTCCGCCATGGCGCCAGCAAGCAAGCAGGGGGTTGCAATGGCCAGCAATGGATTGATGAAACGGGGTCCTTGCTCAGAGCCAACCGTACTCAGTACCAGAAGGAAAACAACGTACGCGAGCACCACTTTGTTCATGTGGCGTTGCATTGCCGCAACGAACCTGCTTTCCCCGGAATAGAGCGCGAAGAGCGCGCCACCTGCGATGAAATCGCAGGAAACGCGCATCAGGTTGTGAAATTCAGAGAGCCACGGAGCACAGAAGAGAGCCTGCCAGACCATGAGGGGAGCAAAGACCCACCACCAGGCTCGCCGTGCACCTCGCAATCGTCGGGCCATCGTCCACAGCAGGGGGAAGACGGCCATGTAGCCAAAGAAGAGAGCGCTCAAGAACCAGGTGGGATAGTTCCAGGTGAGCAGGCCCCCGGAGAGAAAGGGCCAAGCCTGCAAGAGGGCGAGTCGAATCGGCAAGATCGACCACGGATAGGTTTCCAGGATCCGAACTCCGAGCGCCCTTGCCAGTATCACGCCCGCGATGAGCACCAGCAGCGTGGCCAGGTACGCCGGATAGAGCCGGATCACTCGCCCCGCCAGGAATCTTCCATATTTTCGCCAGGTCAGCTTCCCTTGGGGTGGAACATAGACGTAGGCGATCAGAAAGCCGCTCAGCAGGAAGAATAGGTCCATCCGAAAGGCGATCCGGCGCGACAGAAGCACGAACTGGCTCGCCTCGGGCAACAACCCCAAGAGTGCCGTGTCGAAGTGAACCAGCACGACAGAGAGGATGGTCAATCCCCGCAGCCCGGTCAGGGGCTTGATGATTGGTCTATGGGAGGATTCGACGGCCGGGATAGCACCCCAGAGTGTCTGACATGTTGAGGTGCTGTCAAATCCGCTGCTGCTGCCAACAGCGGACGACTGGATGAACCTCCGAGGGTCAGGGTGCCGACGCGAGCTGCGTCCTTTCACGGTAGCGCAGATTCTGGTGGCAGGTGCCGCACATCGCGAGGGTCGGCTTCTTCACTCGCTCCTTCTCCCGCTCGTGGCACGGAATACAGGTGCCGTGCATCGCCGCACGATAGCCGATGGCCCTGCGCCAATCTGCGCCCGCATGCAATCCCCGCGTCGGTTTCATGTCTTGCTGGTGGCATCCCATGCACGGCTTGGCGCCGAGGGCGCTTTTCGCTTCCGAGTTGGGGTGACACTGTGAGCACACCCAGTTGGCGGCGAAGACCGCGTGGCCGGGAACGCGCCTGGCCAGAGACGCCAGGTGAACGTCATGGTTGAAGATGTCGGTGCTCGCTTCCATCGCCTGGTGACAACGCACGCATGGGGTCGAGTGATCCTGAGGCATGGACAGATGGTGGCAGTTGCCGCAGGACTTCTCCTTGCCCAGCCGCTGCTGGTGATCGCGATGCGGGAACACCACCGCGGAAGCTTTCCCGTCCTCACCCAGACGCAGGCGGCTGCGCTCGACATCGAGAGCCACCGGCGGAGCAACGGCGACCGATCCGCGCTTCGGAGCGCGGTACGGAGGGTACAACACCAGCCAGCCCAGTGCGCCGGTGAAGACGGCGATGAACGTCACCCGGTCAATGCCGCGAGCGAGTGATGCGCGCCAAACCATCGTGGCGGGATCGAAGGTCGAAGGAAACCGCTGCCGCGCCTCCTGCCGAGCCCGCCAAGTCGTATCGAAGATGGGCAGATTCTCGACAGCATAAATGAAGACGAGCACCGCAGCGGCGAGAACGCCGAGACTGAGTGCCCATTCGATGCCGCTGGGGAAATAGGCCACCTTCGCCGTGCGGAAGTAGCCGAAGATGCCGACATCCATCCGGTTCCACAGAAGGCCGAGCACCGCGCACGCCGCCGCGACACCGATACCGACGGGCGACCTGCGGGTTCTTCGCCATGCGATCAAGGTAAGGGGCAGTCCCGCCAGTAACACCTGCTCCAGAACGAAGAACCAGCTTTCCCAGGTTCCCGCCACGAGGGCTCGCCAATTTCCCCTGGCCACCAGGTCGGTGAGCTTGACCATCAGGTAGGTCGCCAGCACTCCGGACGCGATGACAGCCAGCCGCTGCGCCATGGGGAAGTCCGGCCCTAGCGGTGCCTCGGCGGCTCGCGCATCGCCGAACACCGAGGGTGGATCGTAGGCGCGCGCGTAAAGAATCTTCGCCAGCACGACAACCATCATGCCGCCCCCCATGGCGGACAGGATGAAGTGCACCGGCAACAGGGGGGTGAACCACAGCGGATGGAGCCGCTGCGGCGTGACCAGGAACAACGAGCCCAGGGAGGAGTGGTGCAGCGACGATAGCGAAATGCCCACCACCACGACGCCAAAGGCGATGCCGTGCAGAATACCGGCGGCGCGGCGTAAGCGGAGACGCTCGAGCAAGATCGGGCTCAACTCCATGATGGTGACGGTGAAGTAGAGCATCACGCACCACCCCACCTCGAAGAGGAAGGAGTGGTGGTTCCACATGACGAGCAGGTGCCAGATTCGATGGGGCAATCCGATGTCGAGCGTCAAGGCGAAGACCGACGAGCCGTAGCCGAGAAAGGCGATCAGGATGGCTGGCTTCACCAGCGGCCGGAAGCGCTCGAGACGAAGCACGTAGACCAAAAAGCCGACGGTGAAGCCCCCGGTCGCCAGCGCCACGCCGGCAACCATGTTGAGGATCTTCCACAGCCCCCAGGGTACGGAGTCGGTGAGGTTGGTGGTGGCGCCCAAGCCGAACCAGAGGCGGAATATGGCGGCCATGGCACCGAGCATGACGAGGATCCACAGCAGATCCCTCCATGAGCGGTTGTGGTCAATCACGGTTGTCTTCCTTGGTTGAATGCGATTGGCTTGGCGGACCTTCGCGGCTTGCGCCCTTGGCGCCGAGCAGGTCGCGGCGCCGGATGACCGCACTCAGCGCCCAGCAGCTCATTCCGACGCCCAGTCCGATGAACGGTGTCTTCTTGATCAACGGATCCGTGACCGATGGGATAGACGCTGCTTGCTTGGCCGGCCAGCCGGCCGGCGACAGATCCGCGTCGGAGACGTACAGCACCGATGTGCCCCCAAACTCGGTTTCGCCCCACACGCGCGGCAGGTAGCGATTCGGCTGGCGCTCGACCAGCTCATGCGCGCGCGCCAGCAGGTCAGCCCTTTCGCCGAAGGTCATGACTTTGTTGGGACAAGCCTCGACGCAGGCAGGTTGGCCGCCTTTCGACACCCGGTCGAAGCACATCGAGCATTTGCGCATGAACGGGGCCGTGCGAGCCCACTCGTAGCGCGGCACGTGGAAGGGACAGGCCAGCATGCAGTAGCGGCAGCCGATGCACTTGTCGGCGTCGTAGACCACCGGACCCTGTCGGGTCTTGCTAAGTCCGCCAACCAGACAGGCCGACACGCAGCTCGGTTCCACACAATGCATGCAGCTCCAGCGAGCGAAGCGACCCGGCGCGACCCGGCGTAGGGTGACGAGACGGTTGGCGGAAAGGCCGTCGAGGGTGGTCGCGCGATCCGCTGCGGCTGCCGCCTCATCCTTGCCCGAGGCCTGCACGCACGCATCGACACAGCGTTCGCAACCTTGGCACTTCGTGGTGTCGAAGAGAATGGCGAGCATCAGACGCGCGCCTCCTCTCCGTACAGCGCTTCGGCCACGCGATCGCCTGCGCCCGGCCGAAGCTGCCAGTGCACCAGGGAGATCCGGTCGAAGGCGAAGAGCACGATGTGGGACAGCTTGGTGAAGGGCGCCGCGACCAGCAGCACCTCGGCGCCGAGGATGTGAACAAGGTACATCCCGGTCCAGGGAAGGGGGTTGAAGCGTGGGTGCGCCGCCATGAAACCAGTGGCGAAGGACACGAAGACCATGGCAAGCACCAGATAGTCGCCGAAACGGCTGAGCTGACGCGCGCGCGGGACCACGGCGCGAAAGCCCAGCAGGAACAGGCAACACGCGCACGTCGCCAGGGTCAACACATCCCCGGCGACGCGGCCGACGGCTGGCAAGCCAATGCCGAGAAACCTCCGCCACAGAACCACATGGCCCGCATAGAACAGCGGCACCAGCAGCGCGCCGACGTGGAAGACGAACGAGGTCAGCGAGATGAACACGGTGCCACGCACGAGGTGGCGCACCGGGAACACCCACCCAAGCGACTCGCGCACCATCCGAAGCCACGAGACGCGCTGGAGCCGGCGTCCTTTGTTCGTGATCAATCCGTGCACCTGCAAGACCACGTGACGTGCCATGCCGAGCACGAAGACGAGAATCGCAACCGCAAACAGCGGTCCGCGCGCAAAATCGACAACTGACTGCATGATGACTCCTCTTGCAGGCTACGCGGCGCCCGGCTCCGCCCGCCGTCGCTGCCGCTCCTTGGCGCTCGGGCCGTCGGGAACGTTGATTGCGCGAAGGATGAGGTCGTGCATACCCACCACCTCGCACGGAATCTTGTGATGCGCGACCAACTCCTTGAGCTGCTTCTTGCAGTTCGCACAGGGTGCCACGACCAGCTGCGCGCCGGTGCGGCGTATCTGATCCGCCTTGACCTGCCCGGCGACGGTCATGCGAAATTCTTGCGTCTCGTTCATGGAAACCAGGCCGCCGCCCCCACCGCAACAATAGTTGGCGCGCCCGTGCGGTTCCATTTCCACGAAGTTCTTGACGAACGCGCGCAGAATCTGTCGCGGCTGCTCCACCAACCAGCCGGAGCGGGCCAGGTTGCACGGGTCGTGATAGGTGACGCGTTCAGTGACCACGTCGGGGTCCAGCTGGATCTTGCCCTTCTCCAGTTGCTCCAGGGTGTACTCGAGGAAGCTGACAACCGGGAGAGCCTCCGACCCGCCGAACACCGGGACAAACTCGCGCGCCGTGCGTGAGGCGTGACCGCACTCGCCGATCAGGATCTTGCGCCCGCGCAGGCGGTGCGCCTCGGCCAGCAAGCGACGGACGATCCGTTCCAGGTGCCAATCGTTGTAGAAGAGACCGTAGTTGATGCCGTCGAAGTTCCCCGATCCGATGGTCCAGTTTTCCCAGTCGCCCGCGGCGTGGATGACGGCAGCGTTCCCCATCAAGGTATCGGGCTCCATCAGATAGTCGCTGACGGCGCAGAAGAACACGTACTCCCGATCGAACTGGTCGATGGGAAAGCGCAAGGGCGCACCCACCGTGCCTTCCAACTCGTCGCCGAGAAACTCAAGCGTGTCGATGAGAGCGGGTGTGGGCACCTTGGATGTGTTGCGCGTAGTCCCCTCGAGCTGTTCGCGCACGCTCACCTGCAACGCCTTCGGAGCGATGCCGGCCATGCTGAGCACGTAACGCCCGAGACGCGTGATGAGGCCGTGGTCCAGGCCCATGGGGCACTCGAGGGAGCAACGACGGCAAACCGTGCAGCGGTAGAAGAGATCGGCGATCTCGTCCACGTCGTCGTCGGTCATACTGGGCCGGGCGCCGACCCGGGAGCCCAGCCATCCACCGACGGTGAAGTGGCGCTTGTAGACATCGAGCAGTCGCCCCGCTCGGACACACGGGATGTACTGCGGGTCGTTGGTGACCTGGTAAAGCGGGCACATCACCACGCAACGACTGCATTTGGCGCTGGAGGCACTGTAGGCATCGAGCAGCGTCTTGTAATCGCCATAGTGCAACACAGCGGCGAAGGCGCGCAGAAAGCGTTCCGATTTGCCCTCCGACGAGGTGTTCTCCAGGTGATAGAGGAGACGGCGCTTCGGCGGCGCTGGAATTTCCGCGATCGGGACGAGATTGCTCGACAAGGATCTTCCTCCGGAATGTTGGTTCGATGCGCGTTGTGAAAATGCAAACGCCGTTCCGCCGCTGTCACGGACAGTCGGTCCGCCGCGTGACGCACCCGCAGGGAGACGACCGGTTGCCACCCCACCCGTGTTTTCCCCGTCTAAACGACCCGCTGCCGACGCCGTTCCGGCGCAACCGCCGGCATCCCACCCGATCTTCCCGCGTAGCACCCATGTTGCATGCGTTGCAACGTTCCGTTGCACCGCGACCCTTTGTGCAACAAACGCAGCCGACGTCTCCCCATCCATCGTCTGCCCGACAACGTCCACCACGTCACCACGAAAATGCCGGACTACACTCTCGACCGAGGCCACAGGGCGCCTGGGCCTGGTGTCGCGACGAAGCTCACTTGCCGGCGGCACGCGCCTTGCTGTCGCATACGTGGGAAGACCTTCTCATGCGATATGGTATTCCGCTCCTCGAGGAACGCGTGGCTCCGCGCTGCACCTGCGCAGACTGCCTGCTCGTCGTTCTTTGCACCCGCGGAGCCATTGCAACGCAAGAGCGACTTCCCCTGGACGTGAGCGATCCATCGGTGCTCCTGTCCATGCTCCATTCTCTCGACATCGATACGATCGTGTGCGGCGGCGTCGATCGTGACACGAAGGAGATCCTGACCAGCGATTCGGTCAAGGTGATCGACAACGTGGCCTGCTCGGTGAAGCAGCTCCTGGCGGCGATTGCGGCAGGACACCTGCGAGCCGGCTACGGCATAGAGTGCCCAACGGATGACAGGCAATCCGAGCCAAGCGCGTCCGTGGCCGGACACCAGCGGATCCCGGCAACGCCCGATGTGCCCACCGACTGTCGGGCGTGCCTGGAGCGCATCTGCCTCAACGGAGACAGCTGTCTGCCGGAAACCTGGCGTGAGGTGGGCGCGCTGTCCGCCAGCGCCCGCCACATGCTCGAGGCGACCACCGACATTGCCGCGGAAGAGGAACGCCGGCTGTGTCGGGTGTCGGAGCTCATCTATTTTTGCCATGAAATGCATTTCTCCCGCATCGGCCTCGCCTTCTGCGAGGAGCTGCGTGAGCCGGCGGAAATCCTGGCGGGGGTTCTCGATCGTTCGTTCGAGACGGTATCCGTGAGTTGCAGAGTCGGTGGACCCGGGGTTGCGGATTCGGGTGGGCACGGCGGGGCACTCGGCCTTCCGCCAGTCAAATGCAATCCGGTGGCCCAGGCCGCGGTACTCAACCGGGCGGGCTGCGACATCAACGTACTTCTGGGCCTGTGCCTCGGGTCGGATTGCATCTTTGCCCAACACAGCCTCGCGCCGGTCACCACGCTTTTCGTGAAGGACCGCTCGCTGGCCAACAACCCCATCAGTGCCGTGTACTCGGAGTACTACCTGCGAGAGAGCATGAAGACGGCCCGCTCCCCGATCCAACGGGCCGAATCCGAAAACCGGTGCAGTGAGACGGCTGGACAAGCCACGACGCTGCCGAAAAGGAAGGAACGATCATGACCATGACGAGCATCCGTTCGGTGGGCTACTGCTTCCACCGTTCCCAGCAGGGCGACTGGGCCTTTGAATATGCGTTCGAGCTCGCCCGAAGCGCCAACCTCGCGCTCAAGGTGTTCCATTTCCTTGCGGACCCTTACGATCCTTCCCGGCAAGAGGCCCCTGCCCTGCCGCACGCGGAACGAACTCGTCTGGCAATCGAACGCGAACGCGACCTTCGCTCCTACTTCGACGAGCGTCTGGGCGACTACCTGAACGTTGGCTTTCGTGTGTGCGAGGATCACGGTTGGCGGGAGCTGCATCGCTGCCTGACCCACCACGAGTTCCAGGTGCTCGTGCTCGCCCGGCCCGAAAACGGGGCGATGTTCGCGGGCAAGCCACTAGAGGAATTCGCCGACGCATTCGTCTGCCCGGTGGTGCTGATCGGACCGAGTGCTCCTACCGAGTTTCGGCTGAACAGTCCCGCGCGACTGATCGCGGACAAACTCGGCCTGCCGAGCCGGCTCCGTCAGCTGTTTCGCAACCCGTGCATGGCCTGCGCCCCGCAGGCATCGGAAACCTCGGAACCTGGCGGTGCCACCCGAGACTAGCTTTGCCACGTGGGCGGCGAACGCGTCTGCCAACGCGATCCGCCATCCGGGAGTCTTCTAGGCTGGACATGAATACGACGAAGTGACAGAACCTCGGAGGTTTTTCGAAAATGAGCTCCGGTAGTGAAGGCAGCCTTCTTTCGCTCGACCTGCAAGAGTCGCTCGCGGAGAACGGAATGCAAGACAGAATCGCTTCGATCATCTTCGACAGCATCAGCGATGGGGTCTTCACGGTCGACCGGGACTGCATCATCACGTCGTTCAACCGGGCGGCCCAGCGGATCACCGGATTCAAGGCCACCGAGGCTCTGGGAAAACACTGCTTCGAGATCTTTCGCACCGAGGTCTGCCACAAGCGCTGCGCGCTGCGCGACACCCTCGCCAGTCACCTTCCGGCCGCCAACGCCCGGGTCACCATCATCACCCATGATGGAAACGAAGTGCCCATCAGTGTCAGCACGACCGTGCTGCGAAGCCCGAACGGGGCGGTCGACGGGGCGGTCGAGTTCTTCCGCGACCTCTCCGAGGTCGAGCGATTGCGCACCCAGCTTGGCCAGCAGGAAATCACCGACAAGCTCGTCTGTACGAGCTCCCGCATGCAACGCATCCTCGCCACGCTGCCGAACATCGTCGAGGCCGACTGCAACGTGTTGATCCAAGGACCCAGCGGTTCCGGAAAGGAGCTGTTCGCGCAGGCGATTCACAATCTCAGCGCCCGCCGCTACGGGCCCTATATCAGGCTGAACTGCGCTGCCCTGCCCGCGACCCTGCTCGAGTCGGAGCTGTTTGGATACGAGAAGGGCGCCTTTACCGACGCCAAGCGAGACAAGCCGGGGCGATTCGCCATGGCCAACGGCGGCACCCTGCTCCTCGACGAGATCGGCGACATGGACGCCGCCTTGCAAGTCAAGTTGCTGCGCGTGCTGAACAACGGAGAGTACCAACCCCTGGGATCGACCAAGACGCTAAGAACCAATGCCCGCATCCTGGCCTCGACCAACATCGATCTGCAGCAGGCGATCCGCAACGGAACATTCCGCCAGGATCTCTACTACCGTATCAACGTGGTTCGCATCGACATTCCGCCGCTGCGCGAGCGGCCCGAAGACATCCCGCGCCTGGTCGAGCATTTCATCGCGAAGCACGGCCGGAAGGGATCGAAGAGAATCACCGGAATCTTGCCGGACGTGCTGCTGACTCTGCGCAAGTGCAGCTTTCCGGGTAACGTGCGAGAGCTGGAGAATGCCATCGAGCACGCCATCGTCATGTGTGACGGCGACATGATCCGCGTCGAGCACCTGCCTGAGCACCTCATCGAGGAGAGCAAGGCCGCAAACAAGTTCGTTCACACGCCCCACAGCGAAAGGGACGTCATCAAGGAAGCCCTCCACCGCCACCACGGCAACCGCGCCCGCGCGGCCGAGGAACTGGGAATGCACCGTTCGACCCTGTGGCGGAAGCTGAAGGGCCACGGCAAGTCCGAGTAACCGTCCCCTTCATCACATGAGCTTGCAGTAGCTCGGGAAGCTCGACGGGACACTCTGGTAAGGCTCGGGGGTGACCTCGTAAGGGTGGTCTTTGAAGAACTGCCACCCGGGGGCTGCCAGGCCGGTCATGCGGGCCGGCCCGCTCTGCAGGTGGTCGCCGCCATCGTCACAGTCGACGACGAAGGAACCCTTGCTCTTGAGATCGCTCTCGAGAAGGAGGGTGTTCACCGCGATGTCGATGCCGAAGATGTCGCGGCCCACGGCACCGTGCGCACCCAGCATGGCGGGATGGTTGTTGGCGTCGGGAAGTGGCCCGAGCGTCATGGCGCCGCCCGAATAGCAAAGGATGCTGGCCAGGTATGCACGGGCAAAGACCATCGCCGCGGTCTGGCAGCTCCCCGGACTGTAGCCCGCCGAGTGGATGTGAGTCGCGTCGATGAGCCCTTGTTGGTCGGCGCAGGCCAGGATTTCATCCGCGGTGGTGAAATCCCCGGTGTACCAGGTGTAATCACCGGTATTGCTGCCGGTTCCATTGCTCCTGTTGAACGAAGCAATCACACCGCCGGATTGCACGACTTCGGTCGTGCCCGGACCGAGACCGGTGACGGCTTCCTGGGAGGTCGCGCTGGTCGCGTGCCAGTAAAAGACCATCGGACCGCGCGAGCCGGAAGCTCCCGACCAGATCGTCACGGGGTTACCCAAGAAGGCGACGTCGACGCCGTTCAAGCCGTCCATCCGGGGACAGGCTTGCCTCGCTTTGGGCAGGATCGGTGTGGCTTGGATCGCCGACGCGTCACCTGCGAGACCCGCACCGGCCTCCGTGGGATTCGCGAGGTTTCTGCCGAGGGATTCTCTCGTGCTGCAGGCCTGCACAACGACGAGTGTGCATGCTAGCGCCAGGCAGCTGCCGATCCTCACGGCGTTCCCCATACCCAACTCCACTGCATGCTCACAAGCCGGGCTGGTCATCCCCCGCTGCTCGCAGTAGGGACTGGATGCGATGCCCGTAGGCCTTGTAGGCGTCGCTGGCGAGTAGCTGTGCCGCCAAGGCTCGCGCCGCCGTGTGCTTGCCCTGCTGAACGAGCACGGACAGCCGCAGAACCGTGGCCTCGGGTTTGAGGTGTCCCTGCGGAAATCGCTGGCCATAGCTGTCGAGCACGCTTTCGGCCGCGGCCGTATTGTGGGCGTTCACCGCCCTGCGTGCGGCGTCGAGAAACTTGACCTCTGCGCTCAACGACTGATCCGCTGCCCCCGCCGCCCCGTGCTCCGAGGCGATTTCCCGGCCGTTCGATGCAGGTGCGCTTTGCGCGGACACCATTCCGGGCGCCGGACTGTTTCCCGCGCCAGGGGCTTGCACCCCACCGGCGCCGGTCTGGTACGGCGGTGTAACCGCGCGCGTGCCCGCCGACTCGATGGGAAGGGATCGCTGACCGGTCAGCCAGTGCACCAGCGTTCCCGCCCCGAACAGGCCAAGGCCAACCAGCGCGAACAGCCCCAGGCCACCGGCTTTCAACAAGACGCCGGTCTGCAGGGAATGCGCGGCGACGCTGGCGCCGGGCGAGGCGCTGGCCGCTCCATGGCCTGGTTCCTGGGAAAGCGAACCGTCGCTCCCCGAGATCGTGGGCGCCAACGCGACCATCATCCGCTGGGCAGCGCCCGCTGGCGGCCCGTCGGCGCGGGCTGAATCGAGCAACGCCCGCTCGGCGTCGGTTGCACCTTCTTGCAAGAGTCGGCGAGGTTCCATCATGGGCCCCTTTGTCTGTCGTACTGGTCACGCGGGGCGGTCAGTTTCCTGACCGCCTCTTGGAATACCTGTCGTGCCCGGCGCAGCCGTGAAGCCACGGTGCCGGGTGGGAGGTCGGACAGCGTAGCGATCTCCGCCATCGTCATCTCTTCGAGCTCGAAGAGCACAAACACCACCCGCAGCTCGACGGGCATGATCTCGAGAACGCGATCGAGCGTCGCGCGTGCCCTGCGCCGGTCCATCAGCTCCTCGGGGTTGGCGGCGGGGTCGGGCACATCGAGCACATCCATTCCCGCCTGCTCGGCTCGCCGCTTGTGCGCACGCCTCCAGTCGGCCGCCACCCGCAGGGCGGTCTGGAAGAGAAAGGAACGCTCGCTGCCAGGAGCGATTTCGGCAAGCCGCCGATGGGCGACAAGAAAAACCTGCTGGCAGGCATCGTCGACGTCGGGGTCGGGAACCCCCAAGCGACGCAGCGATCGCCAAACGAAGGCATGGTGAGCCGCGAGCAGTGACGCCAGTCGATCAGGCGCGGATCGCTCGCCGGAGGCGCTCGTCTCGATTTGGAGGGCCGTCACGCTACTTTCACCCATTGCCATGAAACATGGCCGGGAATCCCGGCTCTGATCACCGAAACGCATAACCTGCGCCCATTCCAGCAAGCACGCCGATCACCGGTGCGGTGTACGCCGACGTGGGTGCTTGCGCAGGATAGTCCTGCACATCGAAGGTCAGACGACGAATCGGAAACACGAGCATCCCCAGGGCTTCGAGGAATAGATGCGTGGAGGTGGCGAATCGGATCCGCGCGACCGGCCCCACATCGGACCATGTGTCCACCGCCTGCCTGGGCTGGTCGAGGCCACTGCCTCGCCCACGCAGAACGCCCAGGTGAAAGGCCAGACATGGGTAAAACGCAAACCGCGCGTCGGCCCGCTCGAACCGAATGGGGCAACCCTCGACCATCGCGGCGGTCCACAGCAAATCTGCGCCCGCGCCGCTGGCCAGGGACACCTCACTATGGTTCACGAACAATCCGACACGAAGGACCGGGCCAAGCAAGGATCCACCAGGCGCCGCGGCCTCGACGAACAGCGAACCACCGAGCCCAGGTGTCGGGGAGACGTGTAAGCTGGTGTGGCCCTGCAGGCCCACGGACCATTTCCAACTTGCAGAGACCGGCGCACTGGGAGGCGTGCGCGCCAAGCCAACTAACCCGGATTGCGGCGCGGGCAAGGCCACGCTTCGAGCTTCGTCCGCATCTGGCTGCGCCGGTGGCGGCGGCGACAAAGGTTTGGACGAGGGGGGCTTCACCGAGAGATTCGGCGGTGGACTTGGCGCTGAGGCAATAAGCGATGGGCCGGGCGGCGCCACGGCATTGGGATCGATGGCCAGGGCTGTCATGAGGGCCAATGCCGACATGACCTCGTTGCAGGTCTTGCCAGGCACGCTTCGCGTGGACACCTCGGATCCTGGGCCTCGGATTTCCAGGCGTCCGTCCACCGACGATTTCGTCTGGGTGATCGTCGCCACGAAGAGTCGCGTCCGCTCCGTGCCACCGCCCAGCCGAAAGCGTCCCGTGCGCTGGCGTAGCGCCCGGAGAAAGGCGGTTGCATCCGGACAGCCCCTGGGGGCGGAGAACTGGACGCGCACGTGCTCCGGATCAGCCTCGGCCCGCAACGGGAATCCCGTCGCAGTCAGGACAAGGAGCGCGATCGCTCCGCGTCGCCACCAAGCGCGCATGGGTAACGTCTCCCATCTGCCCTCCTGCGCGTCAATGCTCGGGTCCAGCTCGAGCGGTCTCTCGACGCGGGAATTAGCAGCAATTTTGTGCGGCCATGCGATCAAGAGGCCTCCACCTGGCCATGAGTAGGAGATGGAAACTCGCGCGAAGATCCTTTCGGTCGTGACCGTGGTGTTCCTTGCGCTTGCGGGTTGTTCGGATCCTTCAGGCAACCAAGCCACCGGCTCAGGTGGCACGACGGCAACAGGCGGAGCCACAGGAACCGGCGGCAGTACATCGGGAGGAACCACTGGCACGGGCGGCAGCTCGGCCAGGGGTGGAACGACCGGCACGGGCGGCAGCTCGGCCACGGGCGGCAGCACGAGCTCGGGTGGAACGACCAGCACCGGCGGCAGCTCGGCCACGGGTGGAAGCGAAGCCACGGGAGGAAGCTCTGCCACGGGTGGACGCACGGGCAGTGGCGGGAGCAACGCGACCGGTGGCAGCCCCGGCACGGGCGGCGCGACGGGCACCGGCGGTGCGGCAGGCGGGGCCACGGGTAGAGGCGGCGCCAGCAGCACTGGCGGAGGCACGGGGGGCACGACATCGGCCGGCGGCAACAATGGCACGGGCGGCGCGGCACAGGATGCCGGGCGGGATCTCGGACCGGATACCGGTTCCGCGACCTTCGATCCCTGCCCGACCAACGGGGATCCGTGCAAGATTTTGCCGCTGGGTGACTCCATCACCTGGGGCATCAACTACGGTGGCGGCTATCGCATCAAGCTCTTCACCCACACAGTGACCGACGGCAAGAACGTCACCTTCGTGGGCTACGACACGGCCAATCCCCCGGATTCGACCGCGCTCGGCAAGCTGGGCAGCTCGAGCTCCAAGTGGGTCGGCAAGCACGAAGGACACAGCGGCTGGACCATCCAGCAGGACGACGACCTGGTCACGGGAAAATCAACCGCCAACAACGACGGCGTGAACTACACGGGCAAGAAGGTGGTCGCCGACTTTGGGCCGCACATCGTCTTGGTCCACCTGGGGACCAACGACATGTACCAGAACCCGACCGGGGCCGACACACGCCTCGGCACGCTCATCGATCACATCGTTGCCGAGGCGCCGAATGCTCTGGTGGTGGTGTCCAACATCATTCCGTTCCCGTCTGGGGCCAGCGCGGTCAGCACCTTCAACAAGGCGGTCCCCGGCGTCGTCAAGCAGCGCACCGACGCGGGCAAGCACGTCGTCTTCGCCGACCAGTTCACCGGCTTTTCGACGTCCGATCTGGGGGGCGATCAGGTCCATCCCAACGAGGGTGGTTACGAGAAGATGGCGGTCGTGTGGTACGCGGCCATCAAGTCGTACCTGCACTGAGAGTCGCTTTCGACCGATTGCTTTTCCAGCCGGACGATCTGGTTCGAGCCGTTCGCTCAGAACTGGGTGATGAACTTCCAGGCCTCCGGGGCATTCCAGCTGGTCGCTTGCCCCGGATCCTTCGGCTCCCACCCGTGGGCGCCGTTGAAGACGCAGTACTCGGTCGGGTGGCCGGCGGAGCAGTTCTTATAGATCGTGCAAACGTGTGGCTGACCCGCGGCTGGAAAGTCGGTCGAGGTGGGCTCCGCGTCGCATCCGTTGACTGCGGCGAACTGGGCTTGCTTCGCCTCCCCGGTCATGGGATTGGTGCGGTCCATGCCATTGGCGTCCTCGCTCGCCTGCGACGCATAGTACGCAATCGGCTTGGTCAGCGTGGTGGGGCAAGAACCAGTGAGGTCCGCCCCCGAGAAGAATGCGACGGCGCGAAACACGTCGGCCCGCGTGCAAGCGAGGGCCATGGCCATGGCCCCGCCAAAACTGAACCCTGTCGCGAAGACCCGGGTCTTGTCGATGCAGAGATCGCCTTCGACCTGAGTGAGGATTGCATCGGTGAACCCCACGTCCGAGTTGCTCCAGGTGCCGGCCCCATCCGATGCGTCGGGCGCGGCGAATACGGTCTCCTTGCTGTCCTGGGTCGCAAAGGTGAAGTAATTGGTGCTCACGACCTGGGAGGCCGATGCCCCGGACCATGCGTATGCGAGGACCAGCCGATAGGCGTGGCTGCTGTCGTAGCTGTCCGGTACGCGCAGGATGTACTTTCGCGAAGCGTTGCCGTAACTGATGGTGATGGTCCCGTTCTGAAGCGTAGGGGTCCTTCCACAGCCGGTGCTTTGCACCACACCTCCGTCAGCTGCGGAGCCGCCAGCGCCAGTCGCGCCCCCCGCGGCAGCGCCCGTCGTGCCACCCGCGCCAGAGCTCGTCCCGCCGCCGGTACCGGAGCCGGCCGTGCCGCCCCCGCCGGTGGTACCCGCCAATCCACCACCACCGCCCGAGCCGGCGCGCGTCGAGCCTCCGGTGGCAGCCGACGTACCTCCCCCTCCGGCGCCTCCCGAGCCCGTCTGGCTACCCGTGACCACGCCACCGCTTCCCGAAGCGACGCTCCCACCAGTCCCACTCGATCCGCCAGTGCCCGGCTGTGTGTTTCCACCGCTTCCCGTTGTTCCACCCTGACTAGAGATTCCGCCGGTGCCTGTCGCTCCCCCGGTCCCTCTTGCTACGCTGCTCGCCGTCGTTCCCCCCGTGCCGGCCACTCCGCCGGTGCCATGGGTTCCGCCGCTTCCCGGGGAGCTCGAGCTGCTCGATGAACACGCACCTCCCAGAATTGCGAGCACTGCCAACATCGAATGAAGCGAACGCGTGGATCTCATGAAGGCCTCCCTGCTTTCCGATGGCCGGTGCGCGGTGTCGAATCCAGACACTATGAACTCCAGTGATCATGACTGCAATGCGCACACCATCAGGGTCCTGGACGCTCTTCGCCAAGAATCGGGTGGCGACTTTCCAAGGGCCTTCAGCGACTTGATCCCGCGTTTCTTGGGTTTGCCTGGGTGGTCTGTCGCCGGGCTGCGCTAGGGGGATGACCTGGCCACGAGCCGGCCGCGTCACCGGACCAATCATTTCTGTTCATCGCAGCCCGCGAGCGGCGACTCATCCCTTGTACACACACCGCGCCCGCAAGGAAGGCCCTCCGGCCCCACCAAGGCGAGGTTCAAACGAGACAAGACGAATCAAGGAGATCCCATGAGTACATCGAAGAAAGTGTTCCTCGCCGCCGCCCTGACCGGCGCGCTTTCCGCATCACCACTGGTCGCCTTCGCGGGAACGTCCAATGCCGCGGGCCCCATTGCCGAGAAGTCGGGTTGCCACGGCAAGAAAATGGAAGGCGGCGACAAGGCAAGCTGCCACGGCAAGGCCAAGCAGGACGGCGCCAAGAAGGACAAGGGCACGGACAAGAGCGCCTGCTCGGGCAAACACGGCTGCGGCGGAAAGGACAAGTCGTCGTAGCAGCGAGGCGGACGGCGGGACGGGGCGGCCAACCAGCCTCCCCGTCCCCTGCGACGCCGGATGAACAACGGACGATCCACGGAGAACACCATGTCGGCCAACCGCTTCAACAGCCATCGCAACCTCGGCATCGGAATCGGTCTGCGCTCCCCACACATCAGCCACATCCTGGCGAACTGGCCCGACGTGAATTGGTTCGAGATCATTTCCGAGAACTACATGCTCGACGGCGGACGGCCGCTCTATGTACTCGACCAGATCCTGGAACGCTACCCGGTGGTGCAGCACGGGGTCGGGCTGTACGTCGGCTCCGCGCAGGGCCTGGACCACGAGCACCTGCGACGGACGAAGACGCTCGTGCGCCGGACGCAGACCCCGTGGCTTACCGATCACTTGTGCTGGGGCAGCGTCGACGGCAAGGTCAGCCACGACCTTCTTCCCCTGCCCTACACGCGCGAGGCCGCCGATGTCGCGGTCCGCAACATCAGGGCCGCGCGCGCCTTTCTCGAAGTTCCCTTCGTGGTCGAGAACGTCAGCTCGTACGCTGAATTTCGCGAATCCACCATGACCGAGTGGGAGTTCCTCACCGAGGTGGTCGAGGCCGCCGACGCCGGCATCCTGCTCGACGTGAACAACATTTACGTGTCGTCCATCAACCATGGCTTCGACCCCATGACCTACCTCGAAAACATTCCCCACGAGCGCGTCGCCCAGATTCACATCGCGGGCCACGCGCGCTACCAGCGCTTCGTCATCGACACGCACGACCACCCCGTCGTGGACCCGGTGTGGCGGCTCTACGCCCGGGCCATCGAGCTTTGCGGGCCCACGCCGACGCTGCTCGAATGGGACGCCAACATTCCGCCATTCGCCCGGGTGCACGCCGAGGCACGCAAGGCGGCCCGCTACTGGCCCCGTATCCGGCAACGCGACCAGGAGAGGCTGGCCCATGCAGGCTGAGAGCCAACTGCACGATGTGCAGGCGCGCTTCCTGGCCGCCCTGCGCGAGCCCATCTTCGGGGACAGCCGCGACCGCAGCGCGCTTCCCGCTCGACCTGGCTCGGTGTCCGCGACTTTCACCTCCACCGCCAACGATCTCATCACGCCTTCGGCGACCCTGCAGCCGGAGGAACGCCTGGAGCTGTACCACCGCCAGTACTGGTACCGCCTGCTCGATTCGATCGAAGAGGATTTCCCGGCCCTGCGTATGCTTCTTGGGCGCGCTTCCTTCTGGCGGCTCGTCGAGGAGTACCTCGTCGCCGCGCCACCGACCAGTTTCACCCTGCGCCACCTGGGGGCAAGCCTGGCCGACTTCATCGCCGCGCACCCGAGGCTGACACCCCACCCGGTGCAGGCCCAAGACGTGGCGAGGCTGGAGTACGCCCTGCGCTCCGCCTTCGAGGCCGGCGAATCTCCCGCCATCGCCGCCTCGGAGCTGGCCTTTGCGAGCATCGCATTGCAACCACACGTTCACCTGCTGGCGCTGCGCACCGGCGCGGACACCCTGTGGCGGCGGTGCGAGCGCGGCCAGAGTCGAGGGCGACTTTCTCCTGCCACGGCAAGGGCGAGCCGATTTGTCGCCGTGTACCGCCAGTCGCACGACCTGCGCGTCGAGCGACTGCCGCGGGCAGCGTTCGAGATCCTGTCGGCCATCGACCAGAGCCATTCCCTGGACGCCGCCATGGATCGCGTGTTGGCAATCCCCGGCCTGCTGCGCCGGCGGGACAGCGAGCGTGTGAAGCGCTGGTTCGCGACGTGGACGGCAGCCGGCTGGTTCCGGCGTGCCGACCACGGCCCGACACCGTCATCGGACAACAGGAGATCCCCATGAAGGCCTTCATACTCGCGCGCCGAATCGAGCCGCACGTACAGTCGGCGCTCTTGCTTGCTCTGCGCCTGCTCTACGGCTGGCTGCTCATCCAGACCGGTCTTGGCAAGTTCACCAACTTCCAGGGCACCACCTCCTTCTTCGCCAGCCTCGGGCTGCCGGCACCCGCATTCATGGCGGCCTTGGTCGCCTCGACCGAATTCGGCGGGGGAATCCTGCTCGCGCTCGGCGCGGGCGCGCGTTTCGCCGGCGCGGCACTGACCGGGGTCATGGTCACCGCCCTGGCCACCGCCCACGCCGCCGAAGCCTTCGAAAGCTTCTCCTCGCTCACGGAACAACCACCGTTCTCCTACCTCTTGGTCGTGCTCGTCGTGATCGTCTTCGGCGCTGGCCGCTTCTCGATAGACGGCTGGCTGCGCGCACGTGCCGCACGCCCAAGGACACCAACCGCGCAGCCCGACGTTTGAGGCCGAGCTTGCTCGATGTTACAACCCTGCGAATGGACGAGCCGACGGTCGCGCCGGGCAGCACGCACGAGGATCTCATCGCGCACGGCAACGCTCTTCTTCGCTACGCCCTGGCCCGCGTGGGCGAGCACGCCCTGGCCGAGGATCTGGTGCAAGACACGCTGGTGACCGCGGTCGGCAAGCTGTCGGAGTTCGCGGGGGCCTCGTCCATGCGCACCTGGCTCGTCGGAATCTTGCGCCACAAGATCCTCGACCATTTTCGCTGGAAGCAACGACACCCCGGCGACCAGCCCATGGGTGACGATGCGGACGCGGACGAGCCGGACCCCTGGTTCACCCGGCTGGGACGATGGCGCTCCGATCCCAACCAAGGTCTCGAAGCGCTCGACGCCGATCCCGCCGCTGCTTTCGAGCGGTCCGAGCTGCGCGCCGCCCTGCAATTCTGCATCGATCACTTGCCCAAGAAACTTCACCACGTGTTCGTCCTGCGAGACATCGACGAGCTTGCCCCCGACGAGGCCGCGGCCGCCGCCGGCATCTCCCACGACAGCCTGGCGGTCTTTCTGTATCGCGCCCGCCAGTCTCTGCGCGCCTGCCTGCAGAAGAAATGGATCGCGACATGAGCCGCGCAACGAAAGCGCGATCCGGCGTGCTTGGTGGCTTGGCCAGCGGAATGATGACGGTCGCCGAGTCCCTGCTCGGGATGAGCTGCCGCTCGTTCATCCGGCTGGTGTCGGCACGATACGAACGCCCGCTCGGCCCCGGCGAACGCCTCCGCCAACGCATCCATCGAGCCATGTGTCGCATCTGCCGCCAGCAAGAGCTGCGCATGGCCCAGTTGCACGACCTGGCCCGCGACATCGGCCAGGTATCGACTGATTCGGCCGACGAAGCGCAACACCCGGCCGTCGAGCTTTCGCCAGAGGCCGTGGCACGAATTCGCCGGGCCATGGACGAAGCCTCGAACCGCCCACCGCGGACCTGACGGCCGCGTTCTTACCCGCCCCTTCCCTTCGCGAAGGGCGAATGGCTGTGGCCTTCCGCCATCTCCTCGCGAACCGCCTCGGCCTCGCGGAGGATGTAATCGGCGATGGCCGAGGACAGGCCGGGATGGCGGATCCAGTGCGCGCTGTAGGTCGCTTGCGGCACAAGCCCGCGCTTCAGCTTGTGCTCGCCGCCGGCGCCACCCTCGAAGGTGGCAAGGCCGTGCTCGATGGCGTATTCGATGAGACGGTAGAAGCACAACTCGAAGTGCAGCATGGGCAAGGGTTCGGCACTGCCCCAGTAGCGGCCGCACAGGCGCTTGCCACGCACGAAGCTGAGAGTCGAGGCAACGGGCTCGTCGCCCCGGTAGGCCAGCACGCCGAGCACGCGATGCGCGTGGGTGCGGCGGATCTCCGCGAAGAAGGCCGGCGGCAGCGGAACCATGTTGCCGAAGCTATCCACGGTGGCTCGGTAGAAGCGGTCGAGCGCGGCCCAAGCGCAGTCGTCGAGATCGGTTCCCAGCGCCGCGACGATGCGCAGGCCGTGACTCGCGGCCACGGCGCGCTCGTGGCGCACCTGCTTGCGGTTGCGCGAGCGAAAGTCGTCCAGAAAGTCGTCGAAGCTCAGGTAGGCAACGGGCTGTCGGTTGCTCCAGTGGAACTGGTGGCTCGCGCGTGCCATGAAGCCGGCGCGGCCAAGCACATCTAGCTCGTCATTCCGGCAGAAGAGAACGTGGATGGACGAGGCGCGCGTGTCCTGGGCAACCCGGCGCAGGCCCTGAGCCAAAGCGGCAGCGACCACCGGGCGATCCTCGGCCGGGTGCACGAGCAGGCGATGACTGGCCGCGGGGGTGAACGGGATGGCAGCAACCAACTTGGGAAAGTAGCGGATCCCGGCGCTGTGCGCGCCGTGGGCCCAGGCGAAGTCCCAGATGAACTCGCCCATGCTGTCGCGCTTGAGATAGAGCGGCACCGCCCCAACCAGCTGCCCGCGCCGATGAGCGACCAGGATGCGCGGCTCCCAGGCGGTGCCCGGCCCCACGCTCCCCGACCGCTCGAGCGCGGCCAAAAAGGCGTGTTCGAGGAAGGGATCGTCATCGTCGACCAGCGCGTCCCATGCCTCGGGCTCCGCGTGAATGACGCCCGACAACACGGAGAGCGAAAGTTGCGGGACTGCGTCTGCAAGCGGCATGGATGCCAGCAAAGTCTAGCGCCAGGCTTTCTCCGCGCCCGGTACTTCCTCTCGAGTCTCATCCTCGACCGCGTCAGCGCCGGTCAGCGACCCAACGGGTTGCCCTTTCTCGCCGATAGTAGGAAGGTGGAGCATCCAAACCGTGGCGGCCTCGATGGTGGCCGTTCGCCAGCAACCCTCAAACGGTGAAGCATGCGTTGTAGACAATGCCGTAAGGAGATCTCAGGAATCGGAAAGCCGGCGGTGCCATTGCTGATACCTGCCGCGGTAGCGTTCGCAGGTAGCATCTGGGCCCTCTTTTCCCTCACCCTTGGTCAGGATCCGTCGAATGCACTGCCCAACTGGAGCCCGGTGACCGGCTGGAGCGCAGGCCTTGGCTCCCTCACCCTGGCATCGGTGTTGGCCTGGATTGGCCTCGTCCGACGGAAATGCCCCAACTGCGGTTCCACGCACATGCTCGATGGGATGGAGGAGGAAGCGCTCAACGCCTCGGAGCAAATGGCGGCACGACTGGCGGCAGCGGAAGAGACGCGCGCCGAGCTCGAGAAGAAGGGGCTTGGGCAGAGCGGACAGGAGGCAATGCCGGGGAACGAGGCGGAGCTGCGCGCGGCGCTGGCCAGGGAGACCGCGGAGAAGCTGGCTGCGCAAGAAAAGGAGCTGCGCGCCGAGCTCGAGAGACGAGCGCGCGCGGAGCACGAGAGGCTGAGCGCCGAGAACGAGCGTGTCCTGCGCAAGAAGCTGGAGGAGGAGCTGAGGCCGCAGATCGAAAGCAAGCTGCGGTCCGAAATGGAAAGACAGCTCCACGCGAGTCCCCCCAAAGCGCACGAGCCGGATGCCGAGCAAGTGACCCCGGGACCGACGACTTCCCCATCGGCGATGCCGGCAAGTCGCCCGCAGCCGGGGACCACCCCGCTGAACCTGTCGAAGACGCCGCCCCCGGTGAGGCCAGTCCCGGGCTCCGTGTTCTCGACCGCGGCCAAACCGGTGACGCCCGCACCCGTCACCACGGCGAAGGCCATCGCCTCGTCAACCGCTGCCAAAGGCGTCGACCCAAGTACGGCTGCCCCCGCGCCGGCGAAGACCGCCGCCGCCGCACCTGGCGCGATCCCGACGATGGCGCAGCCGGCCGGCCCTCAATCCAAGGTGGAAACCGCGCCGATGGCGTTGATGGGCTCGGGCAGCAGGGCGAACGTACGTTCCCCGGCGGCCGCGGCGTCCGCGCAATCGGCGCAGCCACGGCCACAACCAACGGTGACCGAGGGACACGAGCGCGCGAAACGCCGGGCGAGGGTCATCCTCTCGGATCTCTCCGTCTACCATCGTGACGACCTGCTCAAAGCCGCGCACGCTGCGGATCCGAAGCAGGAGCTGGGCACGCTGTGGAGAGATGCCGTCATCTCCTATAATGAAGTGGCTCCGCCCGAGCTCCGAAGTGTCACCAACTACTTGGAGGAAGAGCTGGACAAGTATCTCGTTCAGCTGCGATCTGGCTGACCCGCGGCCCCTCGCCTCAACCTGTCGTAGACTTCCGCCATGGAACGCACGGCGCTCGATCCCGCGCGGGTGAAGTCGCTGTACGACCACAAGTCGAAACGCTACGACGCCCAGCACGCCCTGGTGACCTTGAAGACGGACGACGCGGGCCGTAGCCTGGTCGTCGAGCACGGCGTTCGAGCCGGAAATCGTGTGCTCGACGCGGGCGGGGGCACGGGCTCGACCGCGATTCGCGCCGCGCACAAGGCGGGACCGACAGGTCACGTCGTCGTCCTCGATCTCAGCCGAGGCATGCTGGATGAGGCCGAGCGCAAAGCCAAGGACGCGGGCGCTGCCGATCGCATGGAATTCGTCGAGGGCGACATGCTGGCGCTGCCCTTCGCCGCCGAGAGCTTTGATGCGGTGCTTTCGACCTACAGCGCCTGCCCCCTGTACGATCCCGCGGCCGGCGTGCTGGAGCTTTACCGCGTGCTCAGGCGCGGCGGGCGCCTGGCGGTGGCTCACTCGGTCGCCCCCACCAACAAGCTGGTACGCACCCTGGCCACGGCCATCGAGAGCATCGTGTGGCGAATTCCCTCGCTCAGCATGGGATGCCGACCGGTGGTGACTTTGCCGGCATTGCAGCAAGCGGGCGCAGAGTTGCTCGTGCAGAAGCGATTCGGGGTGCCGCTGTGGCCGTTCGTCTTCTACGTGGTCAGCAAGCCAACCTGACCCGCCCCGAGCGATGGGTGCGCTGTCATTGCCGAGGACGGATCCTGGCGGCTACGGCGCGTGGCAGGAGCAGCTATCCTCGCCACGCCATGCTTCGCGCCCCTCGGACACGATGAAGTAGGTCATGCCGAGTGCGGCCAAGGGATCGGCCCACCACCAACCCAACGCGGCGTTGAGTCCGATGCCAACCAGCGTGACCAGTGAGAGCCACCAGCAGGCCGTGGTCTGAATCGAATCGGCCTTCATGGCCCGGCTGCCAAGCGCGATGGCGACGCGCCGCTTGGCGCGAGCCAGCCACCACATCGCGACCATGGACACGGCAGTAATGAGGATGCCAACCAGCGTCGGCTCGGGGCGATCCGCGCCGACGAGATCCCTCACCGCCTCGACGATCACGTAGCCGGCAAGCAGAAACAGCGAAATCCCAACCAACCGGCGCGCTCGCTTGTCGAGCCGCTCGACCGCTTCCACGTCGCGCGCGTGTTTTTCCGCGTGCAGACGCCACAGCAGGATGGCCCCCGATGCCGTCTCGACGAAGCTGTCGATGCCGAATCCCAGCAAGGCAATACTGCCGGCACCCAGCGCAATGAAGACCGAAACGATGCCCTCGACGATGTTCCAGCCCACCGTCAGGTATTCGAGCCGCAGGCCCGCCTTGACCAACTCCGGGCGCTGCGATGGAGGCCGTGATTCAGCACAGTCGCACCCCACGTCGCCGGGCGGATGTTCGGGAGAGGCACAAGCGTCGCCGGCTACGGAGCCATCGGGGTGGTTCATTGAAGTCACGCCGGAAAGACTAGCAGGCACTCCCCCGGCAGGCCCTCAGTCGAACGACGTGCAATCGGTGTTGCAGGTACTCGAGGAGAGACGGCCGTCATCACAGATCTCGCCGCCGTCCAGAACTCCGTCGCCGCACCGGGGTACGGTGCAATCGGTACGGCATGAACCGTGGGAGCTGCGCGCCTCGATGGTCAGCGGCTGGGACAGATCGAGATTCACCAGCGAGCCGTCGCCCGCAAGGAAAGTCCAGGTGGAAATGCCATCGATGAAGCTGGGCTCGATCGTGACCTTCCAATCACCCGGATAGGGAAGACCGGCCAGCACCCCGCCATCGGAGTTGTTGATGAATCGCCAAAATCCTGTGGCAGTGGTCGAAGAAGTCATGAGCAACTCGTCGGAATCGTCGGAGACCTCCACGGTCGTGGTTTCCGGCAATCCGCTGAACAGCATCTGCACGTGGGATAGAGGCTGTTCCTCGCCCGTGCTGTCCCTGTCCACGCCATGGAATACGGCCAGGGAGAGCAGGAGGGTCGACCGGTCGAGGTAAAGCATGATGCGGCTTGCGCCTAGCGCCTCGAAACCGGTGTGAGAACTGAACGAGGCATAATCGTAGAAAGCCGCGCTGGAGCCGGAGCGAACGAGCGGCGCGGCCGAGAAGCTCTGGCCAGCTTGCGTGACCGAGAGGGCCAGCGATATTTCATTGGCCGCGCCGAGGTCGCATTGCTCGCCGGGGTCGACGATGCCATCTCCGCACGTCTCGGCGATCCCTCCTGACCCGCCAAGCGCCATGCTTCCGCCGGTGGTCACGCCACCGAATCCCGGGTTTCCTCCGCTGCCAGGCGAGCCCCCGCTGCCGCCCAGGCCGCCGCCCGTCCCGCCCGTTCCTGAGCGTCCGCCCAAATCGATGCCACCGCCCGTTGCCAAGCCACCGGTGCCGCCCCTGCCTCCCGTCGCGCTGCCGCCCCTCGATGTCTGGCCGCCGGCGGAGAATTGGCCGCCCGTGGAGAATCGGCCGCCGGTCGAGAATCGGCCGCCGGTTCCAACTGTCCCGCCAGTGAATTGGCTGGTTGTTGTCCCGCCCGATCCCGCGGAGCTTGTCGTACCGCCGCTGGTCACGGCGCCGCCAAATCCGGCCGATCCCCCATTGCTCGTGGTTGGAGATGTGCCGCCGGTTCCGTCGCGCAAAGCGCCCGATCCGCCCGACCCGGGGTGGGTCCCGTACGGCGTGTCGCCGCCACTGGAATGCCGTTGCTCGTCCAAGGTAGTTCTTCCGCAAGCGGCTATCGCAACGAGTAGTGCGGCGGCAGAAAGCCCAAAGGCGCGCATGGCGGAAGGCTAGCACCGGTACCTTGGACGACCAAGTCGATCAAAAAGCACCGGTTCCATGACAGAGCCGATTTGGCTGGTTCGCCCGCCCCGAATCGGTGTACTGGTTTGAGCGAATCTTGGCAACACCCGACGCAACATTCGCAGACCACGCGAACCCTGGCGCAGGGCTCGCGTCGATTCGCGACGCGGTGGACGAATTGCGACGAGTCTTCGCCTGTGGCTCCGAGCGCCACGCCGAGTGCGAAGCGCAGCTGGCCACGTTGCGCAAGCTGTGGGCCGCAAGTCCCAAGAGCTTCACGCCCAGCGCGGTGGCGGCGCTGCGCGAGATCGCACAGCTCCTGCGCGAACGCACCGGTCGGGGCGAGCATTTGGTCAAGGCCAAGGGAGTGCTGAAGAACGTATTCGGATACAGATCGTTCCGCCCCGGGCAGGAAGACATCATCGCCACCGTGCTGGCGGGCCGGGACTGCGTGGGCGTCATGCCCACTGGTGCGGGCAAGTCCCTGACCTACCAGATCCCCGCGCGCATCCTCGGCGGCACCACGCTGGTCATCTCACCGCTCATCGCACTGATGAAAGACCAGGTCGACGCGGTCAACGACGTGGGCATCCGTGCCACCTTCCTCAATTCCAGCCTGGACCACGACGAGAAAGCCGAGCGCATGGCCCGCGCCGTGGCCGGCAAGTACGAGCTCATCTATGCGGCTCCCGAGGGCATCGAGGCTTCCCTCGGCTTCCTCTTCGGCCGCATCAAGCCGCGCCTGGTCGCGGTCGACGAAGCCCATTGCATCAGTCAGTGGGGGCACGACTTTCGGCCCGCGTACCGCAACCTGCTGGGTCTGAAATCGCGCTGCGGCGGCCCGCCCGTGCTGGCCCTGACCGCCACGGCAACCGCGGACGTCACCCGAGACATCATCGAGCAGCTCGCGATGCAGAGCCCGGCCTCGTTCCGCGGCAGCTTCTTTCGGCCCAACCTGCACCTGCACGCCTATCGCAAGGGCGACGGCCCTGGCGTGCGCGAGCAGATCCTGCGCCTGGTGCGTGCCCGGCCCGGGCAAAGCGGCATCATCTATTGCCTGTCCCGCCGCTCGACCGAGCAGACCGCGGATTTCTTGCGGTCGCACGGTGTGCCCGCGCGCGCCTACCACGCCGGCATGGACAGCGACGACCGCACAGCGGTGCAAGACAAGTTTCGCTGCGACGAGATCGACGTGGTGGTCGCCACCGTCGCCTTCGGCATGGGCATCGACAAGTCGAACGTCCGCTACGTGATCCATCGCGACATGCCCCGCTCCATCGAGGGCTACTACCAGGAGATCGGCCGTGCCGGCCGCGACGGCGTCGCCAGCGACTGCGTGCTCTTCTACTCGTGGGCGGATGTCGTCGGCTACGACCGGCTCTTCGAGATGAACGGCGACATGTCGCCCGAGCTCGTCGGCCGACACCGCGAACGCGTGCGCGAGATGTTTCGCCTGGCCGAATGGCACGCATGCCGGCATCAAGCCCTGGCCGGCTATTTCGGGGAATCCATCGGCGCGTGCAAGTCGTCGTGCTGCGTGTGCGCCGGCTGGGACGTGGTGGCGCAGAGCAAGCCCGTGAGCCGCAAGAAGACGCGACTGCCCGAGAGCGCGGCAGCTCGGCCGCCGGCGGCACCAGCCAGCGATGAGGAACTACTCTTCAACGAGCTCAAGGCCTTGCGCCGGGGCATCGCCGACGCGCGCCACATGCCAGCCTACATCGTATTCAGCGACGCGACCCTGATCGCGATGGCCGAGCAAAGACCACGCAACCTCGACGAGATGCTGGCTCTGCCCGGCGTCGGCCCGCGCAAGCTCGCCGCCTACGGCGCCGCGTTCCTGACCCTTTTGCGCGAGAAGTGAGCGCGCAAGCACTCGACGGAGCCGCTCACGGCCAGCGAACGGTTGCCCAACCCCTGGCGGGGACCTCGAATTGCAGGTTCGCACCGGGCACACCAAGGGTGGTCGTCCTGGCCGCGCCGTCGGGGTTGTGGACGATGGCGACGATGCCGCCGTCGGGATTCTTGAAAGCCAGTGCGTCGGTCTTGCCGGTCGTCGCGACCCGCGTGGCCCCGGGCACCACGAACTGGGAGACGTGACGAAAGACATAGTAGGCGGGCGTCGCGGTCAGCGTCCCCGTCGTACGGTCGACCGTCAGCAGGGCGTTCTGGGGCCAGTGCGTTCCGTCCAGGTTGTAGCCCACGGTGTCCAGCACCATGTTCCAGGCGCTGTAGGCGTTGACGCCGGCGTCGATCCAGTCGCGGATGAGCCCCCAGCTTTCCACGGCGTAGTCGTAGTTGTTCGGGGCCTGGCTCGAAAGGAAGGACCCCTCCTTCCAGGGGTAGTTGCCGCACTGGTGCTCGGTCTGCACGATGGGAAGGTCGAGGTTGCGCGAAACCAATCCGGGCACGCTGCTGATCATGTTCCACTGCAGGCCGAAGCCCCTGACGTATCCCATGGCGGTGGCATCGTCCGTCACTGCGCTGAGAATGGTGCTGTCCTTTCCGCTCTCGGCGTTGGCCAAGGTGCCAAGGTAGATCTCGGCCGTGATGTCGCGCGCGGCGAAGGTGGGACCAAGGTACGTGCCGACGAAGGTCTTGAACAGGTCGGCAGTCCACAGACAACTTGGATAGCCCGAAGCGTAGCCGGGCTCGTTCTGAGGGTGAATCGCCTCGATCGCGAGACCTTCCTTGGCGTACTCCTCCACGAACCTGGCCAAATAGAGAGCGTAGGCTTGCAGGATGTTCGGGTCGCTCTTCATGTTCCCGCCATCCAGCGCGTTGTTGTCCTTCATCCACGAGGGGGGCGTCCATGGGCTGGCCCAAAGATGAATGCCGGGATGGATGGCCAGCGCCGCCTGGATGTAGGGAAACAGAAACCTTCTGTCGCGTTCGATGGAAAAGCTGGCCATGGCGTAATCGTCCGGCGTTTCATCCAGCGTGTAGCGATCGAGGGCGTAGTCGCTGGCGCCGATGGGTATGCGGCCAAAGACGAACCCCGCGCCCGTCTTGGGATCGAAGAGCAGCTTCATCGCACAGTCTCTCTCGGGTGGAGAGAGCAGCGACAGGACATCCCATCCCACCTCGTTGAAGGTGCCACCAAACCCCAGCCACGTCTGGTAGGTGGTGCTCTCGTCCACGGTCAAGTCGGCTTCGCCGTCGGGCAGCTCCGTCCACGCCGACTCTTTCCAGTAGGCGTTTTCCCCGGAAGTGATCAGCTTGGGTTCGGCACCCGTGCTTTCGCCCGTGGGACATCCCTGCTGGCACGCTTGGCCCGCGTCGCCGGGTGAGCCGTCGCTGATGGATCCATCACCGACGCTGCAGGTGAGTGTCACGCCACCCCCCACCTGGATCAAGCTGCGCGAAGAACAACCACCGCCGACGAGGATGACCGCAAGAAGCGCGCCAAGGATGGACGAGGAGTCGAGGCCACCCGGGCGCGGGTCGGGCGATGAGGATTTCCTGCGTCCGTCCGCTATCCGGGAAGCCATGCCTGACCCTTCTTCGCTAGTTTGTAACTGACCGCGACGAAAGGATAGCCCGCTGCCCGGCCCGACGAGATTTCAAATGGCGATTCGGCTGTTCCCTGCCCCCTGACAGGGAGTTCACAGCAAGATTGAGTGCGACAAGGAGAGGAGTTCATGCTGCACGGATCGAGCCCATTTGTCTTCTGTGCTTGCCTATGCTTCGTCGGCAGCGGTTGCAGGTCGACCTCCACCGCCAACGCCAGCAGCGGCGGCACGAGCGGCACCGGCGGCCAGATCGGGACAGGTGGCTCGGTGAGCGGCGGCACGAGCGGCACCGGCGGCCAGATCGGGACAGGTGGCTCGGTGAGCGGCGGCACGGTCGGCACCGGCGGCCGGCTCGGCACGGGTGGGTTGGCCAGCGGCGGAACAAGCGGCACCG
>Ga0210133_1000123_pt1 | contig 29376 bp, 21 predicted proteins | sample Joice_ThreeSqC_D_2_FD_184874 | JGI IMG/M metagenome (GOLD analysis project Ga0210133, IMG submission 184874) | Wetland microbial communities from San Francisco Bay, California, USA, that impact long-term carbon sequestration - Joice_ThreeSqC_D1... | ecosystem: Environmental > Aquatic > Marine >...
GTCTACTACTACGGGCCCAAGGGCCGCGAGGCCGACCTGCAGCGCAGCCTCAAGGCCACGCCCGCCATCATCGACTTCTTCAGCAAGACCATCGGGGTGCCCTACCCCTTCGGCCGCTACAGCCAAATCTTCGTCTCGGACTTCATCTTCGGTGGCATGGAGAACACCTCCGCGACCACGCTCACCGCGGAGGTCATGCTCGATGAGCGCGCCGCCATCGATCAGGACATCGAGTACCTGGTGGCGCACGAGCTGGCCCACCAGTGGTGGGGCGACCTTGTCACCTGCCGCGAGTGGCCCGAGGCCTGGCTCAACGAGGGATTCGCCACCTACTTCGAATACGTCTGGCGCACCCACGCGCGCGGTCGCGACGAGGCCGACGTCGAATTGCTCGGCGATCTCGAGGGCTACCTCGACGAGGCCGGCGAGTATCAGCGCCCCATCGTGTGCCGACAGTTCGAGGAACCCATCGATCTATTCGACCGGCACCTCTATGAAAAGGGCGGGCGTGTGTTGCACATGCTCCGCCAAGAGCTTGGAGAGTCCGTGTTCTGGCGCGCGCTGCGGCTCTACGCCGAGCGCCACGCGCGCGGCTCGGTGGAGACGCGCGATCTCGCCCGCGCGGTGGAGGAAGCCACGGGCCGCAACCTCGACCGCTTCTTTCACCAGTGGATCGACTTTCCCGGGCACCCCGAGTTGGAATGCACCTGGCAGTGGGACGCGGACAAGCGCGTGGGCTCGCTGCGCGTGGAGCAGAAGCAGCAGGGCGACAAGATCTACGAGCTGCGCACCACCCTGCGCATCGAGGTCGGGGGCAAAGAGCACGACCAATCCATCCACATCACGGAGCGCAGCCATACCTTCGACATGCAGCTCGACGAAGCGCCGTCACAAGTCGTGTTCGATCCAGGCGACGTTTTGCTGAAATCGGTGAAATTCGACAAGGCCCGCCCGCTGTGGGCGCGTCAGCTTTCCTCCGCTCGCCTGGGCATCGACCGGGTGCTCGCCGCGCGCGCCCTCGCCGAGAAGCCCGATGCCGGCAGCGTGGCGGCCCTGCGCGCCGCCGCCGAGACCGATGCCTTCTGGGCCGTACGAGCCGCCGCCGCCACCGCGCTCGGCAAGACGCGACGGCAAGACGCGCTCGATGCCCTGCTCGTTGCCCGACAGCAAGAGCATCCCAAGGTGCGCCGCGCGGTTGCCGCCGCCCTGGGCGAATTCCGCGTCGATCTCGATCCGGGCAACGCGCGGGCGGCCGAGGCCCTTGAAGGGTGGGTACGAAGCGGCGACGTGAGCTGCTTCGTCGAGGCCAACGCGGCGATGTCCCTGGGTCGTGTCCGCTCACCCCGCGCGGTCGAGATCCTGACCCCCGCACTCGCACGACGCGCCTATATGGATGTCATCCGCTCGCGCGCGCTCGACGGACTGGGCGCAAGCGCGGACGAGTCGGCCTACCCGATCGTCGAGGCAGCCATCACCCGGGCTGCCTCGTTCCAGTCGCGACGGGCGGCGGTCACGGCGCTGGCACGACTGGCCGAGGGCACGGCCGACAGCCGCCGCGCGCGCGAACGGCTGGAGGCCTGCCTGGCCGACCCTGATTTCCGGGTGCGCATGGACGCCGCCATGGCGCTCGTCGAGATCGGAGACGTCCGCTCGATCCCGGCCATCGAACGGGCGAGCGCTGCAGAGCTTGACGGTCGAGCCAAGCGCCGCTTCCGCAATGCCATCACCCAGCTACGCGAGAAAGGTTCCGGCGGCGAGAAGCTGCGCAAGCTGGGCGAGGAAGTCGAGCGTCTGCGCGGCGAATCCACTCGACTGCGCGAACGCTTGGAGAAGCTCGAAGCCCAGGGGCCAGGGCCCGGCACACCGCCAGCGCCAGACGCTTCCCCAGCCCAGTCCAAACGGCCACGTCCCGGCGGCCACCGCGCCGGCCGCAAACCCGTCACGTCCCGCCGGCGCTGAGCCCCCTCACCCGCCTCGCTGCACTCGGCACCTTCTCCCCGGAAGCGGGGAGAGGGCGGGGTGAGGGGCGAGCCAGCTACACCGTCGAGGGCGTTATGAGGACCGGCGGTGGCGTGAGAGAACCGATCATGGTGCCCTTGAGATCGGGCATCTCGGTCAGCACCAGCGGCAGGAGCTCGTCCATGCGCTTGACGTAAATGATCTCCAATTCCTTCTTCGGTTGGTCGGGAATGTCGATGACGTCCTTGCTGTTGCGTTCGGGCATGACGACCCGCTTGATACCGGCCCTGTGAGCGGCCAGGAACTTCTCCTTGATACCCCCCACGGGAAGGATCAGTCCGCGCAGGGTGATCTCGCCGGTCATGGCCACGTCACTACGTACCGGCTTGCCGGTGAGCATCGACACCATGGAGGCGAACATGGTCACGCCCGCCGACGGACCGTCCTTGGGAATGGCGCCCGCGGGAATGTGCAGGTGGATGTCGCTGCGCTCGAGAAAACTGTCTTCGAGCCCCAGCCACCTGCTGTGCGCGCGAATGAAGGACAGCGCTGCCTGCGCCGATTCCTTCATCACGTCGCCGAGCTGGCCGGTCAGCACCAAATTGCCTTTGCCGTTCATGCGCGTGGCTTCGATGAACAGGATGTCGCCTCCGACCGGCGTCCAGGCCAGCCCGGTGGCCACGCCCGCCTCGGCCGTGCGCTCGGCCACCTCGGGCAGGAACTTCTGCGGCCCGAGGAAGTCGGGAATGCGCGCCAGGGTCAGCGTCTCCTTGGGCTGGGCCTTCTCCTCGGCCACCAGCACGGCGACCGCTCGAATGACGTTGGCGATCTCGCGCTCGAGGTTGCGTACGCCAGCCTCGCGCGTGTAGCTGTCGATGATCTCGCCGATGGCGCCATCCTCGAACACCAGTCGCTCGTCGGTGAGCCCGTGCTCTTCCACCTGTTTCTTGACGAGGAACTGCTTGGCGATGTTGAGTTTTTCCTCGCGGGTGTAACCCGGGATCTCGAGCACCTCCAGGCGGTCGCGCAAGGCGGGCGGCACGGGGTCCAGGATGTTGGCGGTGGCGATGAACATGACCTTCGAGAGGTCAAACGGCACCTCGAGGTAGTGATCCGAAAAGGCGTGGTTCTGCTCAGGGTCTAACACCTCGAGCAACGCCGCTGCCGGGTCACCACGGAAATCGTGGCCGAGCTTGTCGATCTCGTCGAGCATGAAGATGGGATTGCTGGACCCGACCTTCTTCATCCCTTGGATGATGCGTCCGGGAAGCGATCCGACATAGGTGCGCCGATGCCCGCGGATCTCGGCCTCGTCGCGCACACCCCCGAGCGATATGCGCATGAACTTGCGCCCCATGGCCCGGGCGATGGATTTGCCGAGCGACGTCTTGCCAACGCCGGGCGGCCCCACCAGGCACAAGATGGGCCCCTTCTTGTCGGTCTTGAGCTTGCGCACTGCCAGGTACTCGAGGATGCGCTTCTTGACCTTCTCGAGGTCGTAGTGGTCGGCGTTCAGGATGTCGCGCGCCGCCGGGATGTCGAGCTTGTCCTCGGTGACGATCGACCACGGCAGCTCGACCAGCCATTCGAGGTAGGTGCGCGTGACGGTGTACTCGGCCGAAGACGGCTGCATGACCTTGAGCCGCTCGAGCTGCTTGAGGGCGACCTTTTCGCTATCGGCGGGCAGCTTGGCCGTGGCGATCTTCTCGCGGAAATCGTCGAGATCGCCGCCAGACTCGTCGATCTCGCCCAGCTCCTCCTTGATGGCCTTGAGCTGTTGGCGCAAGACGTATTCGCGCTGGTTGCGCCCCATCTCCTCCTGCACCTGAGTATTGATCTTCTCGCGAACTTTCAAGACCTCGTGTTGGCGGGAGAGGAACTGGAGCACGCGGCGCAGACGCGCCTTGACGTCGAAGATCTCAAGAATCTCCTGCTTCTCGTCCACCTGCACATCGAGATTCGAAGTGATGAGATCCGCGAGCTGGCCCGGTTCGTTCACGCTATCAAGCAACGCGGAGGCCTCCTTGGGCAACTCGGGCATGAGCTTGATGACCCGCCTGGCGACATCCTTGACGTTGAGCACCAAGGAGTCGAGCTCGGTTGAGCCCCCCGGTTGGTCGGGGAGGACCTGGATCTTTGCCGTCATGTACGGATCCTGCATGGCCAATTCGAGAAGCCGCACGCGGGATACCCCCTGCAAAATGACGGAAAAGCTGTCCTTGGCCAGCTTGATGACCTTGAGAATCCGCGCCGCGCAGCCCACGCTGTAAAGATCCGCCGGCCCGGGTTCTTCCACGCGAGCGTCGCGCTGGGTGACGATGCCGATGATGGGCTTTTCTTTGGCGATCGCCTCCTCGACGAGCTTCACCGACTTCTTACGCCCGACGTCGATGGGAATGATCGAGTTGGGGAAGAGCACGGAATTGCGCAGAGGCAAGATGGGCAGATACTCGGGTACCTCGATCGGCCCCTCGGGGACGGATTTCTTCGGCGACATTGTGCGAATCGTAGTACGCACCGAAGCCGGCCGCGACAAGTTTCAACAGCGAAATAGTTCCCCCTCACCCCACGCGCTAGCGTCCCCGCAAGGGGCGAGGCTCACCTTGGGGGCGCCTCGCGCAGCGGGGAGACCTTCACCTCGCCCCGCGCCGCCGGGATAGGTCGCGGCGCAGCCGCGGGTGAGGGCGCTACCTTCGCTTCTCAGGATGACCGGGCTTGGGAACCGCGATCCCCATGCCGCCCGTGTGGCCGGTCATGTGGGCGTCACGTTTCACGCCGTGGTGGGCCAGCACCTTGTCCTCGATCTTCTTGGCGATGTCGCCATGCTCGCGCAGGAACTGTTTGGCGTTCTCGCGCCCCTGCCCGATGCGCTCGCCTTCGAAGGCGAACCACGCACCCGATTTCTCGACCGCGCCGCAGTCCGCGCCCAGGTCCACCAGGTCGCCCTCGTGGCTGACACCTTCGCCGTACATGATGTCGAACTCGACCTCGCGGAAGGGTGGTGCCATCTTGTTCTTCACGACCTTCACGCGGGTACGGTTGCCCACCACCTTCTCGCCATCCTTGAGCGCACCGACGCGCCGGATGTCGAGACGCACGCTGGCGTAGAACTTGAGTGCGTTGCCGCCCGTGGTGGTCTCGGGGTTGCCGAACATCACGCCGATCTTCATGCGGATCTGATTGATGAAGATGACCAGGGTGTGCGATTTGGAGATGGTGCCAGTCAGCTTGCGCAGCGCCTGGCTCATCAAGCGCGCGTGCAGGCCCACGTGGGAATCGCCCATTTCGCCTTCCAATTCCGCGCGGGGCGTGAGCGCCGCGACGGAATCGACCACCACCACATCGACCGCGCCCGAGCGAACCAACATCTCGGTGATCTCGAGCGCCTGCTCCCCGTGATCGGGCTGCGACACCAAGAGATCGTCGGTCTTCACACCCAGCTTGCGCGCGTAGCCCACGTCGAGCGCGTGCTCGGCGTCGACGAACGCGCAGATACCACCGGATCGCTGCGCCTGCGCCACGACGTGTAGCGCGAGCGTGGTTTTGCCCGACGATTCGGGTCCGTAAATCTCGACGATGCGCCCGCGCGGCAAACCACCCATACCGAGCGCGATATCGAGTCCCAGTGCACCTGTGGGCACGACCTGCACCTCCGGCGGAGCGAGGTCTTCTCCCAGGCGCATGATGCTGCCCTTGCCGAACTGCTTTTCGATGGTGGAAACCGCCAGATCGATGGCCCGGTCCCGCCCCGGATCGCGGTTGAGCGGCGCCTTTCCTGCGTCGCTCTTAGACTCCTTGTGTTCACCACGATCATGATTTGCCTGACTTGCCTGATTCGCCATTTCTTCTCCCTGAACGCTATCTGGGAAAGAACCCTGGGAGGATTCCTTCAATCAACTACGTGAAGTACCTGCGGGCCATATCGAGCGCGAAGTAGGCCGCTGCCCTACGAATGCGCTCTCGATCGCCTGGAAATAGCTTGGTGACCGACTTGGTCGGGCGTGGTCCCGCCACGGCGAAGCACACCGTCCCGACCGGCTTATCGCCTTGCGCACGCGCGAGCGCCGCGACCGGCCGACCGTCCATGCGGCTGCCCGCGACACCGGTGATGGCGATGGCAATGGTCGCGTTGGTCAACTTGCGCGCGCCCTCGGCCATGGCGCGAGCGCAGGGCTCGCTCACCGCCCCGTGCTCGCTCAGCACCTCGGCTGGCACGGACAGGAGGTTAGTCTTGATCTCGTTGCTGTAGGCCACCACCCCACCACGAAAGAACTCGCTCGACCCCGGCTCGGACGTGATGAGCTGGCCCGCGTAGCCTCCCGTGCAAGATTCGGCCAGGGCCAGGGTCGCGTTGGCCTCGCGTAGCGCCTGCCCCACCACCGTGGGAAAGGTCTGGCCATCGACGCCGTAAACGCCTTGGCCGATGCGCTTGCGCAGCTCGTGATCGACATGCTCGAGAACGGTCTGGCTCTTGGCAAAGTCACCCGTGCGAACGACCACCTTGACGTGGTTCTCGGGTGCGGCCGTGCGGAAGTGCACCGTGGCCTCCGGAATGCCCTCAATCAGGCCGACAAGCCGATGATCGATGTGGGATTCGCCCATTCCATAGACGTGAAAGGTGCGAACCGCGGCCTTGGGCAACCCGTGCGCTGCCATGCGCGCAACCAGCCTTGGCATACAGTGGGCCACGAAGATGCTTTCCATCTCGCGGGGAATACCGGGCAGAAAGTATGCCTCGGCCGCGCCGATGTTCACGCAGAAGCCCGGGGCAATCCCCGCCGCGTTGGGAAACGCCTGCGCGCCCGCGGGCACACGCACCTGCCGCAGGTTATTCGGGGTCAGCGCGAAGCCATGGGCGGAAAAGCGCTGCTTCATCGCTTCGAGCGAAGCCGTGTGCTCCGCAGCCTCGACGCCGAGGAGATGACACACCACCTCGACCGTCCGATCGTCCTCGGTCGGTCCAAGGCCGCCGGTAGCCACGATCACGGACGCCTCGGCGGCCAGACTCAGTAGGGCGGAGCGAATATCCTCCGGCCGATCGGAGACGACCCGATGGGCGCGTACTTCGTAGCCCGCGTCGTACAGTCGGTCGGAAAGAAACGCGGCGTTGGAATTCGCGATCTCGCCACGAAGGATCTCGTCGCCGATGGCCAGGATGGCGGCCGCGGCCGGCGCGGGTTTGACCGCAGCGATGACAGCAGTGGGCTTGGCGGTGGCCGGCTTGGCCGCAGATTTGCTGGTGGCCTGGACCGGTTTGGTCGCGGGCGACGCGGCCTTTCGACGAACGCCCGAGGTGGCCTTCCGACCAGCTGCCGAAACGACCTTGGATTTGCTTCGCACCTCGCTGGCCGGGCCCCGACGGAACTTAGACATTTGTTCAGTACCTTAGCGAGGGCACTTGCCTCAGTCAACAACCACGAACAGAATGTAACCCTCCGCTCAACAAGGTTGACAAGGAGCCACCTCCGACGGTCAACTGTTCCCTGCCCCTCATGCGCATTCGCTACGCCGCCAAGACGGATCAAGGACTGAAGCGAAACCACAACGAGGACTACTTCTGTCTCGTCGAGGAAGAGCAGCTCTTTTTGGTGGCGGACGGCATGGGAGGACACGCGTGCGGCGAGGTCGCATCCAAGATGGCGGCGGACGTCATCCGAGAGTTCTTCGCGCGTACTCGCGACGAGGACGTGACTTGGCCGTACAAGATGGACCACGCGCTCTCGGTGCTCGAGAATCGGCTGAACGTCGGCATCCGTCTGGCCAACAAGAAGATTCACGAGTCGGCGTCGAATGATGTGCGCTTGAACGGCATGGGCACCACGGTGGTCATCGGGCAGATCGCCGACGACCGCTTCTACGTCGCGCACGTAGGTGATTCACGCTGCTACCGCGTGCGAGGGGGACAGATCAAGCAGGTCACCCGCGACCACTCGCTGCTCGAGGACTACAAGGAAGCGCGCCCCGGCATGAGCGACGAGGAACAGCGCAAATTCCCCCACAAGAACGTCATCACCCGCGCCCTCGGCATGCGCGACACCGTGCAGGTCGATATCAGTTCCGAGGAGATCGAGGACGGTGACATCTACCTGCTTTGCTCGGATGGCCTGTCGGGCATGGTGCCGGACCCTTCCCTGCTCGAGCACCTGAAGGTGGGTGCCGATCTCGACGCAGCCGTGGGCAGCTTGGTCGACGCGGCCAATGCCGCTGGTGGTGTGGACAACATCACTGTGCTGGTGCTGGAGTGCCGGCTGAACTAACGACTTCACTCACTGGGACCGAAGGGTCTTCACCCTCAAGCCCGACCTAGCGCGACAGGCAATACCTGATTTGGACGGCATCGCTACCGCGGGGACCCCGTCGCTTCCACAAGGCATAGCGGCCCTTGAGACCCAGCTTGCCCAGGATACCGACGATTCCATCCTGAAGCGTCTCGGGCTCGGGGCAACGCACGACAATATCCGGATGGCCTTCGAACGTCGCCTCCGTTTCCACCCGAACGTTCGCAGGGCGGGAGGTCTCGGCGAACCCACGCAGATCCCCTATCAGCGTCTTCAACGTCGACTCGGGAACCAGTCCTGCCTTGTCCTGGCACTCGCGCAAGACCAGGCTCGGCTCTCGGTGGGACGGCTCGTGCGGGCGCGTGGCCTCCCACGGCAAAGGCGACCTCGGCAGATCGGGCGACCGATCGACCCACCCGTCAGGAAGGGTGAGAAAGACGGCGCCCCGGTTTTCCAATCCCAAGACAAGCCGACCGTCCGTAGCCTCTGCCATGGCCACCACACGGGCATCGTCCAGGACGGGTACCGATGGGTGAACGGGGACCACGTGCTTGAGGTCGCGCAGTACCCACAGACCTCGTCCACCCAGCCATACGCGTTTCTTGCTGTCGCGCCGGATCAAGCTGACCTCTCCGTCGAGGCCTTCTGGATGTCGGATGTCACAGGTTCCAAATTTCACATTGAAGAGGCAGAGCCCGTGGTCGGTGGCCAGTAGAAATTCATCCTTCTTTCCTTCCACTGCCATGAGGTCGTGGATAAGCAGACGCCGACCATCCACGCTGACCGGGACTTCGTCGATAAGCGGAATTCCCCCCTCTTCGTTGATGTCCAGCCGGACCAGCGCCCAACTCGAGGCCGAGGTCGGCAAGCCGTAATAGGGCGGAGCAACGGAGTCGGCGAAGTGGAGCGGTTCGCCCACCGCGGACCGGTAGGCCATCCGGCCCCTCCGGCTGCCCGCCTGCAGCGTGCTCATGTGGGCACCGGTTCCGCCATGACCGGCGACGCGCATGACCAGACGCCAACGCCCTTCCGTGCCCCCCGAGAAGCTCCACAATCCCTGATCGTCGACGTTCCACAACCGCTGGTCCGGAGTGACGAAGGTGTCGGCGGGCTCGATGGGCAGATCCTCTCGGCCAAGGATCGCCAGCGTCTTGCCATCCCAGCGCGCGGTCAGGAAGGTGTCTCGCAGCCCGTGAATGTGACCGAGGTAGTGTCGCATCGCACCGGCCTTGGCGATGACATAGCTGGTTTCACCCCCGAGTGGGATGGTGAGCATGGCGGCCCACACCCGCTCGACTCCGCCCGCCCTGGCCGGACCCATCAGCTCGGCCGGCGGCACGACGGGATCGGGCAATGTCCGCCACTTGCCGGCAGCATAGAAACTAGGGCCGCCGTCGCCGAAAAACGCCATCCCCTTCTCCAGACGCACGATCTCGGACGGCCAGGATACGGAGTACTGCCCATCGAGGAGGTGGCGGCGCGTGAACTCGGAGGTGACCTCCATGAAGCCTCCTCGCGCGAGGGTGAGCAGGATTCCACGGCTGGTGGCGTGCGCCTGGCCGAAAGAGTAAATGGCGTCGTCCTCGCGATGCCCCCCACCCATGGCGTCGAGGGGCTGCCAGGCACCAAGGCCTGGGTCGGTGACAAAGACACTGTTGTGCGTGACCACCAACAACCGAGAGGCCTGCACGTCATCGAGAACGTGGGTGACAGGTGTGACAGGTGCGGAGGGAGATTGGTCTTTGCCCTTCGCCTGGTAGAGCACGGTCGGCTTGGCCCCGGGCGAGACCCGGGCGATGAAGCTGGTGGCCTCGCCGGTTCGCTGGGTTCCCCCGAACTCCCAAACCTGGCCATCGGTGAGCTCGGTGAAACCGACCACGCCCGGCCATCCCCCCTTCAACGCCACGTCCTTGAGAGCGCCGCCTTCGAGATCGAGAACCTGTACCTTGGCGCCACTGCCAATCCACAGACGATCCTTGCTGTCGAGAAAGAGCACCGACCGCTCGCCAACATCGTAGGTGCGGCCGTTGCCCAAGTCTTTCACGCGCAGGTCAGAACGCATATCGGGCTCGGACTGGTAGGCCACGACCAGCGCACCGTTCTTCGCCCGTTTCCCAATCCAGCGGGGCACCCCCGGCACATCGTCGACCCGCTCGAAGGCCAAATCCCCGACGGAGACACGCACAATGCAGCCGTTCGCGATGCCAGCGAGCACGTGATTGTCTTCGCTGGGTCCAAGGCAGGTCACGCGCCGGCGCTGGACCTTCTCGCTTCGCAGCGCGAAGGATTCCGAGTCGAAGACGACCAGGTTGCCCGAGGCGACCAAACCCAGGATCAGCGAGTCCACCCTACGGCTGTCCACGATAGCGTTTCGGTCGAAGTGATACTCGACCCCCAGATTCGCCGACCTGCCCGTGTGTCTGATGGGGAAAACAACGCGCCGGAAACCGCCCTCGCCCTCGCCCTCCTCACCCAGTCCGAGAATTTGGTACAGGGCCAGACCGACTCCGACCAGCATGATGGCAGTTGCCATTAGATAGACGCGACCACGCTTGCCTCGGCGAGGCGCTTGGGCCGGCTGGCCTGGCGGGACATCGCTCATGCGGGGATCACATCAGCATACACGAGCCCGCGTTATTGAAAACGGGGTACCAGCAGATGCTTGCTCGAGGTAAGGACCTTGAAGAACTCCTCGGACCCCCATGCGATGCAATCGAGGGCCCGATCGTCCAGACGTCCGTCCTCGCGCATCACGCTGTGCTCGGCATGGGTCTTCACGATCTCCGCGACGAAGAGGTCATGACTACCAAGCGGCAGCACATGCCGGACCTGACATTCCAGGTTGATGGGACACTCCGCGATGAGCGGAGCCCCGACCTTGGACGCTGGCAATCGGCTTAGCCCGGCGGCGATGAACTTGTCGATGTCCTTGCCCGAGGCCGTGCCGCACATCTCGACCGCTTCACGCTGCTTCGAGGTGGGTATGTTCACCACGAACTCCCTGGTCGCCATGACGACGCTGTGACTGTGCCGGGAATTGCGCAGGGAAATGTTCACCATGGGGGGCGTCGTGCAGGACACGCCCGCCCAGCTTACCGTGACGACGTTGTCCCTGTCGTCGTTGTCGCGCGTGGTGACGAGCACGACGGGACGAGGGAAGAACCAGGGTCTCGGGGAGAGTGTCTTCTTCATGGGCCAGTGGGATAGCGGAAAGCTACCAAGCCCGTGGGCGGAAAACCAATCGCTCTTCGCATCCGTTACAAAGAAGATACCGGGAACACCGAGACGGAAGAGATAGTGGGGCTCGAGTCGGGACACGCATTGCGGTCACCGCCGCCGGGGGTTGACCGTTTCATGGGGGCTGGAGCGCTCCTCTTGTCCGGACGCGCTGTCGAAGGAAGTAGGCCACCACGCCCACGCTCAGGGTCGCCAGCCCCACCAGCCCCTCGTACGGCCGCTTGATGACCGTGAAGATTGTCGAGCTCGCCACAAAGGCCAGGAAGAGTCCCGGAACCCAGGGCCATCCCGGAACGCGCAACGCCGGTCCTTCCCTCCAGCGTAGTCGGCAAAGCCCGACGATGGTCGCGAGCGTGCTGATGCCCAGGGTGAAGCCGACGTAGGTCAGAATATGCTCAAAGGTCGCGGTCCACAGGGCCAGCAGCCCCAGCGACAGCTGCGCCAGCAGAGCCAAGCGCGGGGGCCGGCCGGCCGCTACGCGGAACACGCTCGGCAGCAGACCGTCGGCCGCCATGCGCGCCGCCACCTGTGGTCCCGTCATGGTCAGCGCGGACACGCAAAGGGCCAGGGCCAGCGCGACCAAGCCGGACACGGCCATGGCCAGCCGCGTTCCTCCCACCGCCTCGGCCGCGACGTGGGCCACGTCGATCCGCCCGGCCAGCGCCGAGGCCGGTGCGGCGAACACGAAGAGAGCATTGAGCGCCAGGTACAGGAGAGTCACGGCGGATGTCCCGTAGATGAGCGACCGTGGAAGGTTGTGCTCGGGGTCCTTCACCTCGCCGCCGATGTACACCGCAGCGTTCCAGCCGAGATAGGCAAACGAGACGATGACCAGCGCCAACCCCATGCTGCCAAAGTTGGTCGAGATGGGCGCGGTGTGAAAACCGTCAGGATAGAGCCGCCCCAGCCCGAAGAAGGCGAACAGGGTAATGAGCACCACCTCGGCCACCACGATGGCCGCCTGGACCCGAGCACCGAAAGTCACCGATCCGAAATGGAGCATGGAGGCGCCGATGAGTAGCAGTGTGGCGACCACGCGCGGGCTCGCGAAGGGTGGCAGCCACGGTCGCATGTACTCGGCAAAGGCAAAGGCCAGGGCTCCGAGCGGCACCGCGAACCCGACGATGAGGGACAACCAGCCAGCGACAAAGGCGGCCGAGGGGTGCAGGGTGCGTGACAGAAAGATGTACTCGCCGCCCGATTCCGGGATCCGCTGGGCCAGGGCGCCGTAGCAAAGCGCGCCCAGCAGAGCAACGACGCCGCCGAGCAGCCAGGTCAGCAGTACCAACCAGGGCGAGCCCAGGATCTTCATGAGGATCCCGCTGGTGGTGAAGACCCCCGTGCCCACCATGTTGGCCACCACCAGCGCGGTGGCCGCGCCCTGTCCGAGACGCCTCTGTCCGTCGTTCATCCGCCGGCAGTACAGCACAGGGCAGCGCGAGGGGCGACAAAGATTCGGCGGTGATTCGCCTTTTCCCTCTCACGCCAAGCTAAAGACAGCTCGGACTTGCTCTATTCCGCTGGCCAGGGCAATTTACCGACCTCGATCGATACTACGTGGCCAAGAGGTATGAAAAGCCCGCAACCCGACAAGAAGAAGGCTGTGACCAAGGCCGGCAAGCCAGTCGTCCGAGGAAAGACCCTCGCACCGAGCAAGCCGGCACGGGTCGCCTTCCCCAAGAAGCAGCATCCGCCCACCGCGGCTGCCTTCGCCGCGCGGCTACCACTGTCGCTCGGCAAGCGTTTCGAGATGGCACGCTCGTTTCTGCTTCGACAAAAGGGCATCAAGGAGGACGTCTACTTCTACGGCCCCAAGACGGGCTGGGCGTTGCGCTACCTTCTCGGGGAACGACCGCTGTGCTCGCTGCTGCTCCACGGTGATTCGCCGGTGGGGATCATTTCCCTGGGGACAGCCGCGTCGGCGGCCGTGGACTGGAAGAGCCTCTCGCCGGTCGGGCAGCTTGCGCACAAGCACGCGCACGGCAGCCCGTCGATGCTGTGGCTGGATGTGCCTCTGGCCGGCACCGGCGCCGCCGACTTCAAAGCCATCCTCCGCGTGAAGATGGCGAGCATGACCGAGGGCGGGACGTAGCCCCCGGCGATCTATCGGCTCTTGGGCTTGGGCGGGGGGCGCATGCGCGGGTTGCGCAGGTTGAAAGCGGGCTTCTGGTTCGGATCGCAGTTGGGGCCGAATCCGTCGGCCTTGAAGTCGTAGGCCAGCCGTCCGCTGCGCCCGCCTCGACTAGCTTCGATCTCCACATTGTGGGTGCCCGCACGCGCGGGTGAACAGTAGGAAAAGAGGTAGTAGCGCTTGGACATGGCTTCGATACGCGCGCCGATCTCGTTGAAGCCGCGCCGGATGTCGGCCGGATTCTTCGAGGTGAAGGTACCGTTGCGGCCGATCTCGCGGATCTCGCCGCCATTGACCTCGTCCCCCACCGCGATGGCGTAGATCTCGACATTGGCGCCGTTGAGCGCAGCCAGGAGCGCGTCATGCGACACCCGCGCGGCGTGATCGGTGCCGTCGGTGAATACCACCAGCGTGCCAAAGCGCAGCGGCACGGTCGACTGGTTCATCTGGTGGTCCAGGATCTTGATCGCATCGACCACGGCGCCGTTCAGGTTGGTCGACGGATCCTTGGGCCGGTAGGACATCAAAGCGCGCGCGATGCCCTCCGGGTTCGCGGCACCGAAGGGCACGATCTGGGTCAGGTGAGCGCTGCCGTCAAAAGCGAATACGCCCAGCTTCTGGTAGCGGCCGACCACCTCGGCGAACGACGCTGCCCCTTCCACCACCTTCTGCATGTCGGGCGACCCGGTGACGCTCCCGCTCATGTCGACCAGGAGCAAGGTGTAGTGGGCGGCCACCACCTCGGGCTGCAGGATGGTCTGCTTGCTTTCGAGAAGCGAGACCGGCCTGCCGTCCTCGTAGATGTGAAAGTCGGTCGGCTTCAGATCCGCCACCGGATCGCCGCGCGTCGTGTCCACCGTGAAATACACCGCGATGTTGGACGGCCGCTGCACCGAACGATCGACCATCTGCATGCGCAGGCCCGCGCAGCCGGCAAAAAGCATTGCGCAGACGACCAGAGACAGGCGAGAAATTGGGGTAGGCATTGGCGAAAGTATAGACCTGGCACGCCACGCGAAAACAAGGCATCTTTCACCGCGAATCCCCTCGCAACCGGTATCCTCCGGGCGGGGCCAGTTCACAACTCATCGAATCCTGGAGCTGCCATGGCTTCCTTTGGAAACCTAACTCTTTTGGTCTCTTTTGTAGTCGCGACCTTCGCCGGCGTCGCCTCCCTGGTGGGTATCCGCCGCGGCTCCGAGCGCCTCCTGCGCGCCGGACGCGCGGGCGTGTACCTGCTCGCCTGTACGCTGGCCATGTCCATCGCCGCCATGGCGCACGCATTCACGTCGAGCGATTTCTCCATCAAGTACGTGCAGCACTACTCGGAAGCCGCGCAGCCCTTCGCCTACAAGCTGACCGCGGTGTGGGGCGGCCTCGATGGCTCGATCCTTTTCTGGGTCTTCCTGCTCGCGCTGTGCTCGGCCATCGCCGTAAAGGGTCTGTGGCGTCGCGACCGCGCCATCGCCGCCTACGCCACGGTGGTGCTCATGGCCGTGTGCGACTTCTTCCTGTACCTGGTGGTGTACGAGAAGAATCCCTTCGACACATTCCTGGTCCAGCAACCCGATGCCGGCCAGGGTATGAACCCGCTTCTGCAGAATCCCTACATGGTCGCGCACCCGCCCTCGCTGTACGCGGGCTTCGTCGGTCTGACCATCCCCTATGCCTTTGCCATGGGCGCGCTGCTGGCGGGGAGGTTCGGCAATGCATGGTACCCGATGGTCAAGCGCTGGCTGCTCTCCGCCTGGTTCGTGCTCACGCTGGGCTTGGTGCTCGGCATGATCTGGGCCTACGAAGTGCTGGGCTGGGGCGGATTCTGGGCCTGGGATCCCGTCGAGAACGCGGGTCTTCTTCCCTGGCTCATGGCCACCGCCCTCATCCATTCGTCGAAGGTGCAAGAGCGCCGCGGGCTCTTCGTGCGCTGGAACTTCACCCTGGTCATCTTTGCCTTCTTCCTCACCATCGTCGGCACGTTCATGACCCGTTCCGGGATCGTGCAGTCCGTACACGCCTTCGGCAAGGATATCCACCTGGCGTGGGTGTTCGGGGCGTTCATGGCCGCCATCCTCTCCTTCAGCTTCGGGCTCATGCTGTGGCGTCGCAAGGAGCTCCGTCCCGCCGAAAAAATCGGCTCTATCCTGTCCCGCGAGGCCATGTTTGGCCTGGCCAACTGGTCCTTCGTCATCGCCACCGCCATCGTGCTGGTCGCCACGCTGTACCCGACTATTTCCGAATGGATCACCGGCGAACGCGTGAGCGTTACCGCCGCTTTCTTCAATCGCACCATGGTCCCGGTCGGCATCGTCCTCCTCCTCTTGACCGGAACAGGATCACTCTTTCCGTGGCGCGGGATGGAAACGTCCCTCATGCGTCGCCGGATCATTCTGCCCATGGTCACGGGCTTCATCACGCTGGTCTATGCGGCGATCTCGCGCGGGTTGGGCTCACCGTCCGCCCTTATCTGCTTCGCGGTTTGCGGCTTCGTCGCCGCGGTCGTCATACAGGAACTGGTGCGCGGCGCGCGCAGCCGGCAGAAGACCAACGGCGGCGCATTCGCGACAGCACTGGCTAGCCTCGTCTTCCGGGCACGGCAGCCCTACGCCGGCTACATCGTACACGGCGGCCTGGTGCTCATGTTCGTCGGCTTCGCGGGCCAGGCCTTCCAGCACGAAGAAAGCGCCGTCATCGCCACCGGCGAAAGCGCCGACTTCGGCGGCTACCGCCTGCGTTTCGACGGCATGACCCAAAACCGCGATCTCATCAAGGAAACCTATCGCGCGGACCTCGCGGTCTCCGCGGGCGGAAAGCACCTGGGCCGGATGCAACCTGGTCGCGAATTCTACGAGCAACGCCCCAACGAACCGGTCAGCCAGGTCGCCATCCACCGGAGCGTGGGTGAGGATCTCTACATCACCCTCGGCAGCTACGACGAAGCCCGGCGCACGGTCGCGCTCAAGCTGGTCATCAATCCACTGGTCGACTGGATGTGGCTAGGGTTCCTGGTCATGGCCTTCGGAGCCTTGCTCATCCTCGTGCCCGCGCGGTCGCAGGAGGCCGGGGCGCGCGGCTGGTCGTGGGCTCATGCCACGACCGCGGTCGGGGTGGGCGTCTTGGTTGCAATCATTGGCAAGACGATCCTACACATGCCCGTATCGGCCCAGCTCGGGACGCTGGCCCTTTGTGGCCTCACCGTCGGACTGGCCGGGCTGGCCTGCTACAGTCTGCTGCAATCCCTGCTCCTGCCTGTCGAGGAGCCCGCCATGGACGGGCAGTAATCCTTGGCGACCAAATGCGGGGCCCGTTTGCCGCCGTCGATGTCTACAGACCTGCTCGCACCCTCTGGCATTCGCACATGAACGCGCATACGATTTCCACCATGCCGAAGATTACCGTCGTGGCATGCGTTTCCCTGATCGCGCTTCTTGGCGCGTGCAAGGATTGCGGTCCAGACAAGACCGCATCCCCGCCCCTTCCCGCGATCGCCCGGCGGCCGGTTCCTCCCCCGCCCCCACCCCCGCCGGCACGTGCCATCGCTGCCAATCCAGCCGAGATGAAGGCCTTGCTCACCGAGGACAAGCTTTCGCGGTTCGCCACCTACCAGAAGGAGATGCTGACCGCCACCAGCGAGGCTGCAGGCACGGCGGCACGCGAGAAGAGCGGCACCGACCCGGAGAAGCTCCCGGGTACGATGGCCAACCACGACCCGGCCGCGAAGGTCGCAGCAGCCTCGAAAGCCGCACTCGACCGAAGCGGCCTCACCCAAGAAGAGGTGTCCAAGCTCAACCAAGTTGTCACCTCGTACTATGCACGAGGCTATGCTGCCAGGGACGCGGAGAAGAAGGCCGAGGAGGTGCGCGCGAGGATAGCGGATGCCAAGGCAAAGGGCGACTCACCCAGCCCCGTCGACACGGCGCTGGAAAAAGTCTACAGCGATCAACTGGCCCGATTCGAGGACGTGCGCAAGGAGTTCGCCGCAACCTACGGCGCCGACGCCATGGCCGTTGTGAAAGAGCACGAGCCGGACTTCTTCGCCATCAACGAGAAGATTATCGGCGCCGCCAAGGCCGGGAGGCCGCGCTACAGGTAAGCGTCAGCGCCGACAGACACGCACGTAGTCGACGGTCATGGTCTGCGGGAAGACCGTTGTGCCGTCGGGGTTGCCGGGCCAGCCGCCGCCGACGGCAAGGTTGAGCAGGATGAAGAAGGGGTGGCCGTAGACCCAGGTGTTGCCACTGCCGACGTCCGTGGGGGTCTTGGTCGAGTACAGGGTGCCGTCGACATACCAACGAATCACGCTCTCTTCCCATTCGATGGCGAAGACGTGGAAGTCGTCGGCGAACCTTCCACCGCCCTGCAAGGTGTAGGTGGCGGTTGGTCCCGCGCCGCCCGAGTAGCCCGGTCCATGGATCGTGCCGTGCACCAGGTTCGGCTCCTTGCCGATGTTCTCCATCACATCGATCTCGCCGCACCCGGGCCAGTTGTTGGTGTTGATGTCGCTGCCCAGAAGCCAGAACGCCGGCCATATGCCCTGGCCGTAGGGGATCTTGATGCGCGACTCGATGTGACCGTAGGTCCAGTCCTTCTTGCCCTGGGTCTTGAGGCGCGCCGAGGTGTAGCTGGCGCCACCGTAGCTCTCCTGCTTGGCCGTGATGACCAAGTTTCCGTTGCCGTCGAGAACGCCATTCTGAGCGCGGTAGTACTCCAGCTCGGCGTTGCCCCAGCCACCTGCACCGGTCTCGTAGACCCAGCTGTTGCCGTCGGCGGATGCGCCAGCGGCTCCGTCGAACTCGTCGTTCCACGCGAGTTGCCAGCCCGCGGGACAGAATGATGAGGCGCTGTCGGGGCCCGGAGCGCTGGCGTCGAGCTTGTCTCTGCCGCCGTCGTCGCCGAGGCTGACGTCGGCACTCCCATCCGGGCTCGCGTCGGGGACGGTGCTTCCGCCTGATCCAGTGCCCCCGGTCGAGCCTGCGTCACGAGCCGCCGTGCCGCCGCTACCCGACACCCCGCCGCTCGCAGAAGCCCCGCCGGTCCCCACAAAACCGCCGGAGGCCGAGACACCGCCCGAGCCCACCGAACCACCGCTCCCGTCGATACCGCCCGCCTGGCTCCGGCCGCCGGCGCCTGCGCCGCCTTGCGCACCAGCATCGGGACTCGCAACATCCCGGCCTGTCCCGCAGGCCACGAGAGCGAGAAAAAGACCAACGTGCAGTATCGGAGACCTGCTCATACGAATATTCAAGCAGGGACACGCGGGAAAGAAAAGGCAAGCGGCCGCTGGTGAATACAGTGATCGAGCTTGTCACGCAGGAGCGGCCGTGGCCGTGGCACAAGCCCGTAACCACGGCCGACGACGTCACGCACGCTTCGACGAGCGCGTGCGGTCAGTAGCTACAACCAGGATCCGTCGATCCGGCGGGGCAGACGTGACACTGCATCCTCAGCTTGGTGCCGGGAGCGAGCTGTGGGGCGGCCGCAATCTCGGCCGCGGTCCGCAGGACGTTCACCATCTGGCCGCTGATGGGGCACCTGCTTGTGTCATTGGCAAGCAGCCAGCAGTCGGTGGCGACATTGCCGCTCGTCGACCCTGCCGGGCACGCTGGCAAGTGGATCGGATTGTCCACGTAGACGACCTTGGTGGGGTCGGAGGGATCCTGCTGTGGGGTGCGAAACACCACGAGACAGTCCGGCTGCAAGCCCGGCGTGTCGAGATCCGAGTCGAGCAACTTGTAGTCGACGCAAAAGTTTTGCAGCTTTTGGGCCATGCCGGTGCCAATCGCGCTCATCGACGCCGAGAAGTCGCGCTCGCATATGCTGAATTTCCGGCCGTTCGCGCCGAACTCGTCCACGAACGCCGATTCGCGCAGACCACCGGTCGCGCTCCAGCCCGCCGCGGTCGAGTCGAAGCCAGTCGTCGTATCTGGATTCGTGGGCATGTGATCCGGGTCGTAGCACACCGGCCAGTAGTCGTAGACCGTGGGATGGAGTGTATCCGCGATGTTTGGATTTGGGACAGGCGCAATCTTGTACTGCGCGGTAGCCATGTCGGCGTCGCTGCGCGGCCAGCCGAAGATGCCGGCCACGAAGATCTGGTTGTCGGGATCAGCCTTGAGCGCCTTGATCTCGTCGGCCATGAGCTTCACGCTGTGGAGCGGGTTGCAGGAGGTCGGCCCGTTGGTGTCGGTCCCCGTCGGGCACTCGTCCCCCATTCTGGCCTGGCAATCGCTGAATGGATGGGTGTACGCGCCGTCGGTGGGGTAGTTGGGTGGATCGAGGTCCGCGAGGTTCTGACCACCGCACCTATGAGAACGAGTCGCGCAGCGTAGACTGGCAGATTCGCCACGCACCTCTGGCTTGTCGCCGAACATGCCGTCATTCCCCGCCGCGGAGCAATCATCCTCGTCGGTCAGGAAGACCAGACCGAGGTAAGCGTTGGCACGCAGGAACTCCTGCTGCTGCGCCTCGTTGTTGATCCCCTTTGCGACCAGTGCGAATTCGAAGGCCTGCAGCGAATGCTCCTCGCCGCAGCCGAGCGAGCCTAGGTTGCCGGCGAGACACGTAAAGACTGTGTTGATATCGCCAGTGTAGTTCACGGCCTTCCCCGAGTTGTACTCGAGAAACTGGGCGCCAGAATCGAAGCTGCAAGCAGTCGGCGCGCTGAGCATCTGGAACTTGCCCATGTCCCCGTACGCGCTGATCGTTCCATCGGGCAGGGTCTTGGGCCCGCAACTGCCGTTCGAATAGGCGTTGCCCGTACCCAGATCGCTGTCGATCACCGCCACCCGCAGATCGGGCAAGATGCCGGTGTTGGGATCCTTGAGCGCGGCGATCAACTTGGGGAACTGCGCGTTCATCTTCTGAACCTTGGGCGCCATGGACGGCGAATTGTCGATCATGACCACCAAATCGAGAAGCCGATTGGGCGCCAGGGTGATTTCGATGTCCGCAAGGCTTGGGTCGGCCGGCGCAGCGTCTTGATCGGGCGCGCCCGCGTCGGGATTCACCACCACGCTCGTCGTCGTCATCGTGGTCGTGACCGTCATGGTGACGGGCTCGGTGCTGCTCGACGTGTTCGTGTTCGTGCTCGTCCCGGTCTGCGACGAGGTTTGCGTGGACGAACCGGTGGAGGTGCTCGAATTCGTCCCCGTCGTTGTCAGGCTGCCGCTGTTGGTGGTCGTGGTGGATTGCGTGGACGTATCGGTGTACGTGCTCTCCCCGACGTACGGGTCCGAGCCGCACGCACCCACGGCGAGAACGGAGAGCGCAACTGCGAAGAATGGAGACGATGTTGGCTTGGTCATGACCTGATTGGTCCCGGTTTCCGCCAACACCTTACCAACTAGTTGCGAATTTTTTCACGAGCTCAAAGAATTCCCCACGAGATGCCCGCGGTCGAACGCAGCTCCCAATTCGGGAAGGAAGCCGAGGTATCGCCGCCCGTGGGCAGCTGCTTGCTGCGCACGGCCCTGCCTTGTGGCCAAGCCACACCCTCGACGCGAAGCCAGAATTCGTTGCGCCGCCAAGGCCGTGCCAGTGTGACCCCGGCGGCCGCGCCCCAGTTGACCGTCGTCGCGCTGAGGTTCTGGCTGTTGAAACCGGTGCCATCGATGGACAGGACCCCGAGCACGGCTCCAGCCTGTGGCCTCGCCTCCCAGTTCTTGGAACGAACCGCCGCGGTAACCGCCAGTGTGAGGGTCGGGCGCCAGTAGCGGGCCGCGCCCTGCCCCACCGACATCTGCCGGGGCGTGCCTAGCGATGCTTCCACGCTCCACCCGAAGCGCTCGAGCAAATTGGGCATGCCGAGGACGAGCGCCAACCCGCCGCCAACACCCTGCCCGTCTACGACGGCGAAGCAGCCGGCCCCGAGCAAGGTGTGAGTACCGATGGAGAAGGGTGGGTTATCCAGATCGTCGAGAGGATCCGATTCGGAGCTGTCTACCTGCGCGGCCGGGGTGGGCACACGTGGCGGCACTCCAGGCGTGGCGAGGGTACCCACGGGCATGGCGTCGAGCCACGAAGCGATGATGAGGGCGGCCTTTTCAGCGCGGGTCGCGCAGTCTCCGTCCGCGGGCACGCTCCGCTCTCGGGTCGCCTCGCCCGGCGTGGAAAGCTGGATGCGCATGGAGGAAGTCTCGTTGCGCACCACCACCTCCGCCGCCGCAGGACCGCCGGCGGCCAGTAGCCCAAGCAGCCTCTGGCTGATGGCATCGGACGAGGGGCAGTTGGAATCGCTGGAAACGCGCGTGGCCCCGAGCGAGGCCGCGGGAAACGCGGCCACCGCCAAAGCGAGCAAGAGCCGGAGTCTCTTCATTTCTTGGGGAAGAACTTGGCGGCTTCGGTCGCGAAACGACCCTTAGGATAGGTGTCGAGATAGCTTTCGATGTCCGCCAATCCAGCTTCACGTTCGCCCAGTCGAAGCCTGGCCACGCCACGTCCCCACAGGGCACGCTCGTGCCACGCCGGCGAGCCGGAGACTCGTGCGAGCGCGTGATCGAAATCGACGCAGGCCTCTCGCCACCTTCGCGCTGCGGCGCGCAGCTCTCCGCGCACGACGAAGCGCTCACCGCTGCGAGGCAGATCGTCGAGCGACATGCCGTCGAGCAGGACGAGAGCGTCGCGATCGCGATGGAGGGCCAGCATGGCCTCGACTTCGAGGGCGGTGCGCTCGCCGGCGAATACGCTGTGCGGGTAGGCCCCGGCGTGCGCGCGCAAGGTTTTGAGCGCCGCCGACGGGTTGTTGCCGGAACGCAAGGTGCGCAGGGCCTCGGCGAACATGGCCTGGTCGCCCAGGGTCATCTTCTGCGCAGAGGTGGCCTGCTCCGCGGGCACGACGGCGGCCGATGGTTGCTGAGTGGGCGAAGACGACGCCTGCGCTTCATCCAAGGATGGCGCAAACCTTGCCGGCCCTGGAACGAGAGGCTGCGCTGGGCGCACCTGGGCCCCTGGCGCGGGATAGGGCAACGCCACCGCACCGGACGGAGCAAGGGCAGCAACATGTCTCGCGCCCGCTGCGGGGTCGGTCCCGGCCGAGGGGCGAGGTGTGGCCATGGCCACCCGAACCTCCGGACGGCTACCCCCCGTGCTCTGCACCGGCAACGACGAAGATACAGGCGCCGACATCGCGGACTGCGCGGTCGGCGATGGCGACTCCTGAACGGGCGCGCGGACTTCCGCCATCGGCCGCCATACCGAGGTGCTGGCCTCGGAGAGTGGATAGATCAGAGGGTCGGGGACCTCGGGGAGCAACGCCCTCGCGACATCGGGTGCATCCACCATCCCAGCGCCCGCGGGATCGCTGGCGGCGGCACGGCTCGCTGGTCGCGACGCGGCCCTTCCCGCTCTTCCCCTGCGTTTGGGCGATTCCGGGGCAGGCGCACCGGTATGCCCGCTCGAAGACGAATCGTTCCGGACGGGCAGAAGTCCCAGGTGTTGCGCGGTCGCGAATGCAACCCCACCAAGCACGAGTAACGCGAGCGCCGCCAGGACTGGCGTGAGCCGCAGCCGGAAGCTCAGGCGTCGCATTCCGAAAACGGTGCGTGTAATGCGCCGCCGAATCTGCTTCTTCTGCGCTGGCGAGAGGCCTTCGACCTGTCGCGCGGCTTCCAGCAAAGGCGCGATGTCGCCAAGATAGCGCTCGCGTCCCTCGTCGGCAGGCGGCTTGCTCCGGCCCCTCATACGTCGTCCCTCCATCGCAAACAGGTCAGTCGCTCGAGCAGCATGGCGCGGCCCCGGTGTACGCGAACCCACACCGCGTTGGCCGACACGCCAAGCAGGCGGCCCGCCTCCTCGGCGCCGATGCCCTCGATGTCACAAAGGATGATTGCGGTTCGGTACTTTTCGGGCAAGCCATCCAGGGCGGCATACAGCTTCGCGCAACGCTGGCGCTGTTCGACGATGTCGAGCGGAGTTGGACTCGATGGGGCAACGACCTCGGCCTGTGCTCGGTGAAGCACGTCGAGCACGCGGCGAAGACGGAGGCGAAACCGTCGTTTGCGCACCACGAGCTGAGTGATTCGGAAGAGCCATGTCGTGACCCTGGCGTCACCACGAAATTCACGTCGCCGGCGCAATGCGACCACGAACACGTCGTGGATGAGATCCTCCACGTCGGCGCTGGGACCGCCCAGGCGCCGAACCCAGCGCTCGACCGCCGGCTCGTAATTCTCGTAGAGGTGGTCGAAGAGCAATTCGGGATCGGAGAGGTCGACCTCGGCCCGAATGGGCGAATGCTCGCCGCTGCCTAGAGGCTGCCCTTTCGACATCTGGTCCATCTGGTTCCGCCGGGAGACGGATCCTTACAAGAGATGGCTATATGGTATCAGCAGAGGGCTGCCTGACCTGCTGGATTCGGGAAGGCGGGGGATGCCGCGCAATCAGACCCCGTCTAATCTGCCGAAAGGTCAGGCGCGAGGGGGCACGAGTGCCGCCGCGGGCACCAGGTTGGGCGCCTTCTTGCCCGTGGGACGGTGGCGCAGGAAGTACAGGCCAGCCTGGACGCCGAAACGCGCTCGCTTGAGCAGTGGCAGGCCCTGCACGCCCGGCCAGAACAGGTTGCAGGTGTCACAGGGGTGAATCTCCTTGCGGCGCCCGCTCCAGTGCATCTCGCGGTACTTGGCCGCGATGGCGCCGCGATAGACCTCGAGAATGGGCTGCTTGTTGACGTCGCCCCAGCTGAACTCGCCGTCTTGATCCATGCAACACAGCGTGACCGTGCCGTTCGACAGGATATCGAGCCGGTCCATGTGCTCGCAGGGATAGTTCGGAACGGGAAGGTTGCTCTGGATGTCGCCCTTGTAGTTGAACAGCCCCGAGATGAAGGGCTTGACGTCGAGCTCCTTGCACAGAGCAAGGAAACGCTCCTGCTCGTCGAGCGGCGTGTCCAGCAGGCGCACCATGCGCACCGTGATCTGCCGCGCCACGCGACGGGCACGCTTCCGGTCGGTCAGGTAGCGCAGGTTGTTGAGCGTGCGTTCGAGCTTGAGCCCCATCACTGCCTTGTAGCGCTCGGGGTCGGTGGTATTCAGGCTGATGAAGAGATGGTCGATGTTGCACTCCGCGATGGCATCGGCCCGCTCGGGCGTCAGATTGTACCCGTTGGTGTAGAGGCGCAGTTTGGTCTTGGGCAGGCGCTGGTGAATCATCTCCAGGCGCGGAAGAATCTTGGGGTCCGAGAACGGATCACCCTGGATGAACGGCTCGATGGCCCCCAGGGAAAACTCGCGGCACTGCTCGATGATGCTCTCGAAGAGTTCGTCGGTCATGTGTCGCTTGCCGCGCTTGAGCGAGTCGTTCGGGCAGAAGACGCACCGGGCGCTGCAGAAGCTGGTGGTTTCGACGGCGACTAGCCGAGGGAACAGGGCTGGGTTCATCGGTGTGATTGGATGCTGGTCGGCCCGGCGAGATTCGCCGCAAAACCGTGCCTTGTCCCGCTACGCATGCGGTCAGGATCTACGCCGCATCCGGCGCTGCCGCATCCATGGCCGCCCCAAGGGGACCGCCCGGCCCACGCCCGCTGGCGGCGATCGTGCGGTCCCGGTACTCTAGGGGCACCTTGCCGGCCGGACTCCCCATCCTGATGTTCCACGCCATCGACGATGCTCCCGTGCCGACGTGCTTTCCACCGGAACGGTTCCGGCGGGCCATGGCGCAGCTTCATGCGCACGGTTTTCGCACCCTACGTTTGTCCGAGGCAGCCGCGCGCCTTCAAGCGGGGCGCCCCCTGCCCCAGCGGACCGTGGTGCTCACCTTCGACGACGGCGACGCGAGCGTACACGAGCGGGCCTGGCCGGTGCTGCAAGCGTACGACATGAGCGCGACGGTATTCGTCATGCCTGCAACGCCAGGCGTGGGCGACGGTGAAGGCACGCGAACCTTTCACGGCCGTCGCCTGCTCAGTGCCGGTCAGATCCGGGAATTGCACCAGGCGGGAATCGAGGTCGGGGCTCATACCCTGAGCCATCCCGTGCTGCCGCGGCTGACCACCCCGGAAATCGAGCATGAAGTGCGCACCTCGCGTGCGGCGCTGGAGGAGTTGCTGGGCGCCAGGGTCTCGACCTTCGCCTATCCCTACGGTCGACACGACTGGCGCTGCCGCGAAATCGTTGGGCGGCACTTCGCCTGTGCGTGCAGCGATGCCCTCGCGCTGGCAAGACCCAGCGACGATGTGCTGGCCCTGCCCCGCGTGGAGGCCCACTACCTGCGTAACGAGCGACTCTTCGATCTCATCTTCACCGCGGGCTTTGCCTGGTATCTCCGCCTGCGCAAGATTCCCCGCCACATCCGCCGAGCCGTGCTCGCGCCAGCCTTGCGGCCAGGAACACCGTGAGCCACATGCGGTTCTGCATGGTCACGACGTTCTACCCGCCCTACCACTTCGGCGGCGACGCGCTTTTCGTGCGCTCGCTGTCGCAAGCCCTGGTCCAACAGGGCCACCACGTCGAGGTCGTCCACTGCGAAGACGCGTTCCGCTTGCGCAACTCGCCCCCGCCGGCCACACCTTCGCCAGACACCAACGACGGTGTGATCGTTCACCGACTGCGCAGTCGGCTCGGCATGCTCTCCCCGCTCATCACGCAGCAGACGGGGCGCCCAGGTCTTAAGCGCCGGGCCCTGCACCGGATCCTCGACCAAACCTTCGACGTGATCCATTTCCACAACATCTCGTTGGTGGGCGGCCCGGCCATCCTCGGCATGGGACGCGCGAAGGTGAAGCTGTACACCACGCACGAGCATTGGCTGGTTTGCCCCACGCATGTGTTGTGGAAGAACCGAAGTCGAACGTGCGACGGGCCGCAATGTCTGCGCTGCTGCCTGCGCTCGAGCACGCCTCCGCAACTCTGGCGCTACACCGGGCTCATCGAGCGCTCTCTTCGCCACATCGACGTCCTTCTTACCCCCAGCGCCTTCGTCGCGGCCAAACACCGCGAGGGCGGTATCACCTGTCCCATCACGGTGCTGCCGAACTTCACGCCCATGGACACCGACGCCGAGCCCGCCGAGACACCAGCCGGACGTCCCCACTTCCTCTACGTCGGGCGCCTCACCTCGTCTAAGGGTGTGCTGGAGCTGGCAGGCGAATTCCGGCAACTGCCCGAGTACGACTTGACCATCGCCGGTGACGGTGAGCTCCGGGGGGTGCTCGAACAGCAGGTCGCCGGTCACCGCAATATCAACGTGGTGGGGGCGGTGGCGTGGGACAAGCTTCCGGCGCTCTACCGACGGGCCACCGCCACCATCGTTCCCTCGCTGGGGCCTGAAGTCTTCTCTCTGGTGGTGCTGGAGTCCATGGCCTGCGCGACCCCGGTCATCGTGCGGGACGCTGGGGGCAGCACCGAGCCGATCCGGCTCACCGGAGGTGGGGCCGTCTACCACGACTCGGCGGAACTGCGCGAGACCTTGCACCGGATGGCTGGCGACGCTGCTTGGCGTTCTTCTCTGTCCAGCAAGGCGCACCTGGGCCACCAGCAGCACTACACCACCGCGGCGCACCTACAGCGCTACGGCGAGATCATCGCGGAGATCAGCGCGCGAAAGACGGCGCGCTCAGGATGATGCGCACCATTTCGTCGCGGAACTGGGTGAACGCTACCCGCTTCTCCTCGACTTGACCCGCAAGCTCTGGCCGGCTCGGGTCACGTACCAGAAGCGGCACGAAGCGATCGTAGCCGTAGGGGCTGCCGTGGCTCACTCCTTTGCCCTCGACCATGTCGGGATCGAAAAATGCCCCAGGTCGAAGCACGATGTAGAAATCACCCCCTCGATCGGGCGCGGGGCTCACCGAATTGCACACCAGCGCCGCTAGGCGGTCGCCCCGCTCGTCCGGGCAGATGGCATCTTCCTTGAATTGCGACACGTCCATGATCGCGTGCACGGACTTGAACTTCCTGCCGAGCTCGTTGTCGAGCCGTCTCGCAAGCCGCCTGCGCGCCGGGGCGTCCCCCCGCGTGGCAGCTTTCGCCGCCTCGGTGAGGTAGATGTATGGATACACGACGCCGGCGACAACCTCGTCGAGCTTTGCTCCACTGGTGTCACGCAAGCCGGCTCCGGCCGCCGCGTTCTCGGCCTCGATCTTCAGATCGAGAAGGCGGATGCGCGCGGCGCGCGCGCTGGCCCCGCTGCATGGCTTGCCCGTATCGAGCGCGGGCCTGGGATTCGCGCCGCACACGGGCCGTTTCGCGTCGTCCTCGGGTGGGACCGTGCCGTGATCCGCCGTGAGGACCACCGACCAGGACGCCGAACCGTACACGTCCAACTCCTTGAAGAACCAGGCCAAGGTCGCGTCGAGTCGGCGCAACTCGTCCCAACCTTCCCAGGAATCCGGACCGAAAAGATGGCCGATGTAGTCGTTCGCCGAGAGCGAAACGGTAAGAAACACCGGCATGTCCTTGGATTCCGTCTTGAGAATGCGCAGGGCCATCTCTAGAAGCAGGCGATCGGAATCCGGCAGGGCGCGAAAAGCCTCGCCGGGTTTGACCGCCTGACTGGCCGTGTGCGCGCCCACGAAGCCCGTGTAGTCGCTCTCACCCGGAGCTCCCGTGTTCTTGTTCAGCCACGCTTGGTCGAGCCCCTGCCACGGACGTTCCTCGATGCGCGCAAGACCATCGCGACGGTCATCCGGGTCGGTGACGAGGTAGGTCCCGAGAAAGTCGTCAAGCCCACTCCTTTGCAGGGCGGCCTCGTAGCGCTTCGGCACGACGAAGGCCCCACGCGCTTTGTGACCGCTGGCCTCGCCGCCGAGCTCGGGGTCGAACCATAAAACGTAGTCGGCATCCTCCCCGGCGGCGAACAGGGCGCCGCGATCCTTGAGCGAAAGCGCGGCGATGATGCCCCGGCCCTTGGGGTAGCGACTGCGAAACACGGCCCCGACCAGATTCGACCTTCCCTCCAGAGCTTCGAGTGAGCTTCCCTCGATGGCCACCGGGCTGCGATCCAGGCCGACCATCTCGACTGCCTTCTTGGTGGCCGCGACAATCGCGTGCTTCTTCCCGTCGGGACCGAGTACATCGTTGGCCACGATGCCGTGCTCGCGCGGAGTCCTGCCGGTGAAGAGCGAGGCGTGCCCCGGCGCGGTCTCGGTGATGGCGTGCGCGAAGGCCATTTCTTGAACGTATTTACCCTCGTGGCGCAGCCGGGCGAACCCGCCATCCGGGGGCAGCCGGTCGATGCGTTCGCGCAGCACCCACGCCGCGAGCTGATCGACGATGAGCGCGACCGCGATGGGGGCGTGCTGCGCGCGGGGCTGCTGCACGTGTGCGGTGGCGGCAGGAACGGGGGGTGGCGTGGCTGGCGAAGGCGCGACAACGTCGGCGGCGGGAGCTGTGGCAGGCGGAGCCAGGGGCGCGACAGACGGTGCCACAGACTGGGGACTGATGGGCGCGGCATCGGGCGCGGCCACTCGTGAGCCGGTCGTCCCAGCGTCGGGCTGAGCAAAGGCCGACTCGCTGGCGGTGGCCTGCAAAGCCATGAACAGGAGGCAAACGACGTATCCACGTTTGAACATCGGGGCCCTCTCTACCGCTCCCGCAGCCCCCTGTCACGCCCCAGCAGTCAGCAAGGAATAGAAACACGGAGTCGCAGATGCGGCACGGAACCAGGGGAAAGCTGTCCGGCCGACGGGCTTGTTCGCAGCCGTCGCCGGCTCGCGGGGCAGAGCCTCAGCGCTTCCGGCGCCACGCCACCAGCGCCACCCCGAGCAGCAGCATCATCAAGCCGGAAGGAGATGTTCTGCCGCCCATGACGCAGGTGCAACCGCCGCTGCTTGCATCACCACCA